>Ga0326760_1000807_pt1 | contig 15039 bp, 10 predicted proteins | sample GCREP_S_FD_207668 | JGI IMG/M metagenome (GOLD analysis project Ga0326760, IMG submission 207668) | Hot spring sediment microbial communities from Geyser Creek Basin, Yellowstone National Park, WY, United States - GCR.EP_S | ecosystem: Environmental > Aquatic > Thermal springs > Near-boiling... | reverse complement strand
TGTAGCATGTGCACAGGAAATAACGTGTTGCGTTTTTGATGTTTACTTACTATCTTTTTGAGAATTCTTTTACGAGTTCGCCATATTGCTTTATGCTCATGTACATGTCGTGTAGTTCTTTCCAGCCCAGTATTTTAACCCTGCCCTTTATTCTCGCGAATGAGCCCTCTAACATAGGCTGAATTAGCTTTCTAGCCCTCTCTGCTTTAGCCTCATCACTCACTATTAGCCATAGCTGCTCGCAACGCCACATGTCAAAAGCGTGAGCTAGCCTAGCTAGCGCTCTATCAACATCACCGCTAACCTCGACTTCAAAGACCTTCAACGGGGCGTGGCCCTCGGCATCCCTCCATACCACATCTATTCTATAGACTCCATCAGGCGTGTACTCTTCTTTCTTGGCGACAAAGCCGAGCCATTTGCCCAGGTCCAATAGGTATTCAACAAGCTCCCCGTGAGATGGGGGCTTCTCCGCATGTCTTCGTATTCCCTCTAGTGCCTGTTGGTCAATAAAGCTTATGCCTGTTATCACCCATTCGCTTATGGGCTTTTTACTGGCGGCGGTCTTGACGTCTGTGAGCTCTCTCTTGTGGACTTTGTTCGGGTATTCCACGAACTCGTCAAAGTATATAACCCAGACCTTGTCGTATGGTCCCAGTCGCTGGGGCTCGTGTATAAGTCCCCTGCTCACTAATTCCTCATACTTCTTTGCATCAACCTGCTCGACTTTCTTGACTGTGAACTCCCCATAGAATAGATTAGAGCCCTTTGTCAACACGACACATATAGACCCGGGACTAAGAGCCCGAATACCTTTTTTCCTGGTCTTGAAGAAGTCATATACTTTTACTTTACCGGCAGACGCCGCCTTACACCATTCCTCACTAGCTAGTAGGATTGCGTGTTTGAGCAAACTCCTTATCCCCCTTATATAGCTAATGTAAACAAGAATATAAAAATATTGTATACCATCAACGCCGCTTTAAAACGACCAGCATAAATTGTTCTATCAGTCAAATATAGCGGACTATCCTTCAAGCATTCCATATTACTAGCCCACCCTACTACCAAGTTCTAGAAGGGGGTTAATCGTGTTGTATTAGTGAGAGATGTAAAACACTGTACTATGTTATTTGAGGTGATCACCCCTGTTACTAGCCATAGAGCCGTTTAGCCCATCTCTTACTTTGTGAGTTAGACGTGGAGCTAAAACACTTTGAAGTAAAAAATACCTTTATATCTCTTGCCTTCTACTTCGTGCTCTATTATAACGACCTTGAGGTAATCCCCTTTACTCCATCCCAGAATCTCCACATACTGTTTAGGAACAGTAACTAAATATCTTGATCCTGTTCGAGTTGGAGAAGCTCCCAATTTTATCACTACATTTGAAGATCTGGATCTCTTCGTGGCTCCCACCATCCCTAGCTTTCTTAGCTCTCTTAAATTCGCTTAACGTATAAATATATAAGGACGTAGTTTATTAATTTATGGACAGTACTGTTAGTGCTGTCTATGGGTGTGTTTTTGGCGGGAGGGGGACAATCGAGATCTCTCAGGCCTGTCTCTTTGGGCAAGATTGTTAAAATTTTATCTACTCTTAGCTCCTCTAATGGTATGAGTCTAAAAGAACTTGCAGAGGTTCTTAGAATCTCTCCCTCTCACTGTAGAGAGACTATTCGTTTTTTGCTATCTTTACAGCTAATTACGCTTAATAATGACGTAGTTTATTTGACCGATGAAGGATTAGTGTTCTTAAAGAGCTTTAATGAGGGTGATGTTGACTTTCTGAATAAAGTTCTCTCGAGAAGTAGCGTTTACAAAGCTGTCTATGAATGTTATCGAAGGGGTTTTCAGAAAGCATCTGAGATTGCTAAGTGTGCTAATGTAAGTTTAGTATCTAGTGATATTGCTCTTAGGTTAATCAAGGAGATCGAAAGTCTTAAACTTCATAAAGGAAGCAATATAAACTCTGCTACACTTGATCTCCATGTTTTTGAAGACGCACTAGTAAAGGCATATATGAGGCTAATGAACGCCAAGAGAAGCAGGTATGTTTTATTGTCAGATATTATGCAAGAAGTTACATCAAAATTGAAAATTAATGAACAGCGGTTTGCAATAATGTTGAGCGAGCTTGTTAAAAAGAAAAGGGGGCATATACTACTTGTATCTGCACCTTCTCTTGCACATTACAGTTACTTAAAAATCGAAGGCAAACCCTATACTCACATTATGCTTACGTGGTGATACTCGTGGCGTTGAATATGAGGCTTTATAAGATAGCTATACCTGAGCACGTCAGTGAATTCTTTGATCCAGACGGCTTTACAATTAGAAGGTTAGAAAGAGTGGTCATTAACACATTATGTGGTAACAAAGAGGTGTTAACCATAATTGGAGGGTATGGGATGGGTAAAACTCATGCTTTAAAATATATTGAGAGCCTCTCACGTTCACGAGGCCTTAAACCTATTTATGTACAGTCACCTGGAAGAAGCTTTATGGACTTCTACTCTACCGTTATGGAGAATCTTATAGACACTATTCATGATGTTAAGTATCAAGCTAAGAATCCTGCCTTGAAAAGAGCTCTTGAACTCCTAGATAACCAGGAAGCTCACCTCTATGCTAAGGGCTGGCTTCTAGGATATGCTATACCAGCTAATATTAGATATAAACTCGGATTAATGGGCAATATACGCGAGTCATTAGCAGTTAACCTTTTAGTTGAGGTACTATCACTTGCTCTCGCGAAGGTGAAAGGCGTAGTAATACTACTAGATGAAGTAGAAACCATACTGAATCAGCCTAAGAACACCAGGTTCTCTTACACTGAAAACCTAAGAGAACTTATAGATGGTATGCCAAGGAATACAGCACTCGTAGTAGCTATGACTCCAGCTTGCTGGGATGATATAACAACGTTAAACCCAGCTTTATTTAGAAGATTATCGAGTAACATCCTATACTTGAAGCCTGTAAGAAAGGAACATCTCAAATCTTTTCTCTCACTCTACTTTAAAGAGCTACTAAATCTCCTAGATGAAGATGTCTATGATCACATTTACGACCTATCTAACGGAGTACAAGGTGAAATACTAAGATTGACCTCTATCTTACTTGAAGAGGCAATTCACAGGTTAAAGAGTACAAATGACAGAAATAGTGCAAAGATGAGTTTAGAAGAGGCTAAGCAGATTCTAAGTGAGCATGTTTGATTTCACTGGTGGGCTTTCATTGAAAGTTTTCCTATCATGGTATGCTGATCCACCAGATCCGCCGTATTGGCTGTGGATTAAAGAACTAGATGGTATTGTCGTCTCTCTTCACAGCCTTATTAAGAGAAAAACACTGCTAGATGCCGTAACGTTGAGAGGTTTAAGGAGATTTATAGGTTGCGATAAGACCATTATTGTCGATTCACTGCCATTTAGCCTCTTTAGTAACCTCAATAGCCATGTAGAACCATTACAAAGCTGGATACTTTATACTCAGAGACTGCTAGGTGCTGATATACTAGTCCATAGAGATATACCGTTGATCAATGCTAGTGAGAACGTCAGAGACAAGCTCCTAAGGAGGACTATGTTAAATGCTGAACACGCGTTGCGCGTGGCAGAGAAGCTTGGCATCGACATAATGCTCGTTGCACAAGGTTGGGATATAGATAGCTATACTATGTGTGCTAGATATTATAGAGATCTAGGGGCTAAGTACGTCGCAATAGGCTCACTTGTTCCAAAGCGTGGAGACACAGAGTTCGTTAAGAAGGTTACTAAATGCGTGAGAGAAATACTAGGTAGAAGTGCACACCTCCATCTATTAGGCATAGCTAATCTTAGTGTAGCGTTAAAGTTGAACAAGTATGTTGATAGCGTTGATGTAAGTACGCCCATCAGAGCAGCAATGGCTAGGAACGTCTTAATTGAGATGAACGGGAGATTAAGACGAGTGAATTTAAACATCATAGGTGAGCAACAACTTTACGAGCTTCTAGAAAAAGTCAATAAAGATTTACCTCACGAACTAAGAAAAGCTAAAAGTGTAAGGGATATTATTAGACTGCTCGCAATATATAACGCCTACGTATTAATAAACTTACTAAAGAGAAGCACTTAGATGGTGGGAGAGGATTATGATTAATATAATTAAGGCTAGGCATGTGGACTTAGTTAGAATTGAAACGAACTTTGAGGCCGTGTGTCCTATAACAAAGACCGTTGATCGCTACGAATTAGTATTAACATACATCCCAAGCGATGGCGAATACGTAGAACTAGAGAGCTTTAAAAAATTCCTAGAGAGCTTTAAAGGTGTCGAGGTCTTTCATGAAGATCTAGCTTATAGAATAGCTGAGGAAGTGTGTAAAGCAGTCAAGCCAAAGGAAGTTACCGTTGAGCTGAGAAGTATTTTTATGGGTATGAAGGTTACAGTCATTAAGGAAATAGAGTGTAAAAATTTAAATCTTTAAATCTTTCTAAGGATCTCTTCTAAGATCTCTATGAGATCTCTAAGTCGTGACAGTCTTATATTCAGAAAGCTTTCAAGGGATTTCAGAACACTGGATTCACAAGTCTTTAAATCGCAGAGCTTTCTCATAATTTTCTCAGCATATTCTCTAAGCGCATCATATGTCTCGGGGTCTTTCTCTCTAAATGTTGTAATGATGCACTCGTAGTTTCGGTACATGCCATAGTGTGTTAAATTAAGGGATCCCATTAGAGCCATAAAGTCGTTAATGAATACTTTGCTGTGAAGCTTTTGTTCAGTATCGAATTTTAACTCTACATTACTGAGTTCATTAATGCTAAGCAACGTCTGCGTTCTCCTAACAACATTTACAAGTTCCTCTTTGATATATTGTTCTAGCTCTTTATTAATATGATATTTGTGTGGGTCATATGCAACGTTATAGGCGATGGCTATTAGATGATCATCTATGAAGTCAAAACATCTCGTAGCAATGTACACTTTAACACCGTTTTTTGTGAGTGCTCTAAATACCTCTATTAGTGACGTTGTTGAAGTATAGGGGTAATATATGATTTTGCGTTTTCTCAGTTCAATTGTTGAGACCCAAGGTGAGATTATAAAAATCTCCTTGCTCTTAAATGATTTATAAAAGAACTTAATTAAAGGTTCTTCAAAGAGAAATTCATCGTCGCCAGGACCTTTACAAATTAAGTGCTTATCTCTCTTCATTTTATAAACACACACATACGTCTTCTTCATTCAACCTAACTAGTGCTAAGCACTCTTCACTGCATCTGTTTTTCATGGCTTCAACAATGTAGGAAGCATATAGTTTAAGGAGCCTTCTGTTAAGCATATAGATTTGAGTGTAGGGATCACCATGTACGCACGACTCTCTATTAAAATAGCACATAGCACAAGATGGATTACAAGATCTAGGTATGAGTCTTAGAAATATCGGTCTTACCGTGTTTAATAGTATTCTTATTTGCTTCATTATTTCCTCTACTCTTTCGTCTCTTTCCTCTATGTATTCGAGGCCCACCAATGAAGCTTTTAATTTACGAAGAAGACTATCTATATCTATACTTAATTTTCGCGCCTCAAACGAGGCGGTGGCCGCCTTCTTAACGAGTTCGTCTAATACGCTCCACATACCAATATTTTTCAAATAGAATGAAATTAGCTGTTCGTAGTTAGAGAACCTAGCGAGTTTTATATCAGTGTGCTTTAAAAGCCCTACTATGTTTTCCTCAAGTTTAATTGGGTCTAAGTCCCAGAACTCAGATAGCTTACGCACTTCTTCCTTAAAGTTGAACTTAACTTTGTAATATTCTTCAAGCTCCCAAGGCGTGCAAATAAGGCCGATGCCCTTCGGCTTTTTCGGCATAATATACTCTAAGTACAATAGATCTTCCGCGGATCCTAGAGAGCATTCTCCCAATTGTAAGAGGAGTTTTTCAATCTTTTCTTGATCCATTATAACTTCTTTCCCATTTAAGAACCCCCATGCTCTTAAAGCTTGTTCTATAGCTCTAATGCCTCCAGAGACATTCTCATATACTAACGCACTCACTTCACCATCACCATATATATTTAAACCTTCCTTTAAGTACTCAGGAGTAAGTCCTGAAGACAATGCTACTTGCTTGAGAATATGATGATTAAGCGTGTGTATAAAGACATATTTAAGAACACCAAGACTCCAATAGTGCTCTTTTTCATCCTCATATTGCCTACCAGAGAGCTTTTCTATAAGGTCTTTAAAGCGCTTAATAACGATGTTGATGTAGCCATCTATGCTAGTGTCATCAATGTTGCTCACGCGTCTTAAAAGCTCTCTAGCTCTTTGACCCTTAAATATCGCAACCAAGACAAGCACCCCCATATTATAACGTCTGTTCTCCTGATCATACGCTCTTTTAAGTTCTTCAAATGCTTCTCTAAGTCTTACTCTAAGTCTCTTTAATGCTTCATCGATGGGCATAGCTAGTACTTCGCAGATAGATCTATTTAGTTGAAGCTCGCTATATAGTAAGGCGACTTCAGCTAGCTCAGCTAAGTACTGAAAACTAGTGTTTTGTATTGTCCTAAGACGCGTATATAAGTCCTTGGTGAGAACATATAGAAGCATATTTACTAAAGTTTGACAAACGGTTGAGGTTGTGTAAAATTTAAGAGGCTCTTGCAAACACAATTCAGGACTATCATTACAGTCTACGAAATTATCAATGAACTTTTTTAGCCGCCTGTCTAGTAGATCTCGAGGATATATTTCCAAGCCCCAGGTGCCCTTGACCTCGTAACCTAGTATGCAAGGGGCATTATCATTTTCAAAAAGCCTAGCCTCGTCAATAATGCCTCTTTTCACTTTTAGTGTACTATTTTTAAGGTCAGAGAGTGAAGCGCTATTCAAATATCTGTAGTGAATTCTAATGTCTTCTCCATATATGTACTTAATTACATGTGTGAGTTGTTGATAGTTTAAGGTTAGTCCTAATAGCTCATCACGCCACCTACTACTTGTTTGATAAAAGAAAGCAACGCCCAGCCTAGGGTAGGCGATCGTCTTAGACGTTATCTGCCATACATTTCTAAGGGGTTCTTCTAATGGAAATGGAAATCTATAGATGTATCGACCCCTCGGAGCATAGCCATGACAGCCTAATTCCATAGGGAAATCTCGTTCTCTGAAAAGATTTGACTTTTCTAATACTACTTCGCTAAGTAGAAAACACCTCACTTGATCTAAGTTTAGCTCTTTTAACACATACTCATACTCCTCCATATACTTAGATGGCGTGTACTCGCATGGCACGATCTTGTAGTTTCTAGCTAACTTTGTAGCAATAGGGCCATGTGAGCTTTGTAAGATTGGTATGATGTGTCCACCTGGATGATATCTAAACATAACCCTAGCTGGTATTAGGAGTGAAAGAGCTAATTCTGGATGTTCAGGCTCTATTATGGTCGCTTTCTCTCCCTTCACTACAACTTTTACGTATGGTAAGTTTGTATCTTGAAATATAGCTTCAGGAACGTATTTTCTTAGAACACTAAACCTTCCCTTCTTTACATATCTAGCCAAGTTCATTAATGAGTTCCCCCACTACATGCTCTTTGGATCTCAATTAAAATCTCATCAATTAGTTTGTCGATATATTGTTTGTTGGCCTTTAGGACGTCCATTGCGTAATGTAATATGTATGGCCTTTTTTCATTAGCAAATTCTGGTAATTCTTTACATTCAAATTGTTCTGGGTTTATCCCTCTAGAAGACTTAAAGGAGAGGACATAGTAATCTAGCACAAGTTCTGCTAAGGTCTGCTTTTTCAGCGTAATATTCTCTGTAGGAACATAGAGAGCATCGTAGTTAAGAGCATCTCTAAGACTTTTACTCCTTAAAAAGACCTCTAGTAAGTAAGATTGATGAGGGATTTCTGGCGATAGTTGTATTGCTATAATCGTTCTTAGAAGCGGGTTTTCAAATACTCTGCGCCCTCCTCTTCCAGCCCTTTGTATTAATGCTGAAATACTTGTTGGTGCTCCATGTTGATATATAACAACCACGTCGCTATAGTCAACACCTAGTTCTAAAGAGCTCGTTGATACTATTATTCCCGGTAAGTCTAAGTTATCTCGTTTTCTGCTCGTATACATGCGTACGTCAAGGTTAACTTTATATTTATCGTTGTATTTCTCAGATTCTAGCGCGTAAGGCCACCACAGTTCACCATCACGCCAGCTATTTATGCTTCGAATCTTTGGTAATATATCAAGCAACTTCGTTATAGGATCATGCGATTTCGTAACTTCACAAGTGTGTTCTCTGTAGTCTTTACAGGTCACTTCAAATAAAGGTTGAAGGGGATTCCTTAGATCCTGTAACCTCCTCCGTAGTAACGCGTCGCTTAAATCGTTCCTTAGTCGTGAAACGACCTCTAAGCTATCTGCGAAAGCAAAGGTTTTCTTGTTTAAGTCTGGACTCAAAGACGCATTGAGATGCAAAGCCATCAATGTTTGAATACTAACAGACATAGCATCTACCATCTCTTTAAAATTAGGTACAATTATGTAAAAGTAGTCCGATCCTGCTGGTATCATCTCCGATCTTTCAGGCTTCACTCTTATAATGTTCTCGTTAGATTCTTGAAGGAAAAGAGCTTTTAAGAATTCCTCACTTCCTCGCTCTGGAATGGTGGCACTAAGTCCTATTGTAACGTAACCATGCTTCCTCCCAGTGAGCCAATTAATTTTAGTCATTAATCTACGTAGCAGGTACGAGTACCTAGCTCCTTTTATGCCTACATATGTATGGATCTCATCAATAACAATTAGAAGGGGGCCTCCCAGAACGTCCCCTCGCCCTAGCAATTTCTCCCAATGTTTTGATAAGAGATTTAGCCTCAATGTCTCAAAGAGTGTTACATGTATATCCCCGGGCTTCTCCCGAACAATATCTCTAAAGATCTTGACAAAATTAAAGTCTTCAAGAGTATTTCGAATCGCGCATACTACTTGAGGCTCTCCATCCCTCACGTATACTCGTGGATATTCACCGTGAGGACACTTGAAGAAGGAGAACTTACCTGTAAACTCTATGTACACGCCCATCTGATCTTTATTTATCTTAACAGGAATTTCTACATATGGGCTTTTAACAGACCCCTCAACCGGTACTTTGTCTCCAAGCTCTTCTAATAACACTTTATACTTACTCCAAGGTAGCACATCCATGTTACTTATAGATATTGTGACTGGCTCTTTCCCAATATCTCTTAGTACTTTATTGAGCGTCCAAGCATATTTAACAAGCCTATCAAACTGATCTCTTGCCAGAGCGAGTCTCGGATAGACTATTAATGCCACCGGGCTCGAACAGTGTTCTTCAACACGCAACGTCATACAAAGATATTTCTTAACGAGAGATAGTAGTAGTGAGGTAAACAGGAACACCTCACTTTTACCAGACCCCGTAGGTGCTTCTAGTATTATGTATTTCTCCTTTCCATCAAGAGCTTCTATAAGACTCTTCCACGTCTCTTCAAGACCCCTATATTGGAATTCATAAAGCCTCTGTATACCGTGTTCTTTAGCTAGCTCACTCATGAACTTCTTAATTACGTTACCAAGCTCACTCGGCGCTTTGCACTCTTCAACCATCTCTCCCATAGTGATTTTTCCGCAAAACTTCTCATAGAAGTCACTAACGTATTTTACTAATATGTCAGATACTTGATCAACATCCCTCCTGGCTATGGGTATCCATCTTAGCTCGTTAAATGCAAACACCCTTAAAACCAATTGCTTAGCTTCAAACGAAGATATGTCGGGGAATCTTTGCTTAAGTTTTGAGAGATAATGCGCTATTTCGGAAAACCTAGATTTAACATTGATCTTGTCAAATACCTTATGTGGGTCAAGGCAATAGTCAGGGTTCTCGATTACTAGATATGGTATACCATCACCAATAATACCACAAGTGTAGAGATGACATATGGCTATTCTAGCTAGATCATACTTTTTAACCAAGTTGATTAGAATAGCTCTATCTCTATCATTGAGGGGTCTTTGGTTGCATGCATAATAAAGTCTACTTAGAAAATCCACTATTCTCTCTACAATATCAATTATGTTTACTTCGACGAAGTCGCTATATTTCATGGCTAAAATCTTTTCTCTTTCATTATCCTCTACTACCGTCAATGCAGCGTGAATTATGTACTTCCCAAGGAACTCGTAGGTAAGGCCGCATTTATGAAATTCGAGAACTTCATTTGCCTCTTCTACGAAATTATTAATTAGTCTACTATGCTGACAATGCAAGTAACAACACCTTCTCTGCAGAGTTCTATGAGCTGCCCTATATACCTATCCTTTTTCTCCTCCGGGAGATGTTCATAGATTTTGTGAAATTGTATTCTACCTGCCTCCATGTGCTCCAATAAAATACTGATTAGCTCGCCGAGCTCGCCGAGCAACTTCACATTGATCGTTCTAATTTCCTCTACAGCTTTAATCACAGAATCTAAAGACTTACTCTCCTCGACCTCGGTTTTAACTTTATCTAGCTTTTCTCCTATTTGCGGGTCTCTGGTTTTAAAGAGTCTTACTAATAAATGTAGCGTTCTGGTAACGTTGCCCGTAATTCTCTCAAGACTATCAAATGCTTTCTTAGCGTCTTCAAGGCATTTACAGTTGATGAATAGATCATATACTTCTTTCACGTCACCTGCTATATGTGAAATTAAATGTTTCTCTTTACTTACAATATCAGTCAGATATCTCAACTTACTGATCTTGACACCTCGCTTAGCTATACTCTCTAAAAACTTCAGTTTTAACTCCTCATTAAGGGTTCCGTTTCCAAGCCTTCTTACATCTAATTTCTCTATAGCTCTAGAAACGATCTCCACCAGCCGTTCTCTGCAGTTCTCTTTATTTTCATCATAGATATCGTTAAACACCGTAATCATCTTATTAAGAGTAGATTTGGCGTTTTCAAAAAGACTAAGGTTAGTCATGAGCTCGCAAAGCTTGATCCTTGTATTATTGCTTTTTGAGAGCTCAACTAGCCATTTTTTCACTTCATTATCTATAGATGATTCAAGAACGTTTATATCTAGGCGCGTCTTCTTAAATACGTCGATACAATTTAGATTAAAGATAAGCTCAACAGCGCGAGCTTCTATGCGGGCTAATAGGTTCATCCACGTGTCTATGTCCAAGGGATCTTGAGTCAGGATATTAAAGTACTTGTCTACATCTTCATCTTTAATAGAAAGATTCCTTTTCCTGAGGATTTGACCTATTCTTTGAAGTTTTTCCAGGAAATTCCTCACCTCTTCTATTCTCCTTAGACGTACCTCTAGGCTACCGCGTATGTCACGTATTCGCCAATTTCTTACAGTCATCTAGATCACTTGTAATATCTTCTAACTTCATCCAATTTTACTTTAATGTCAAACATTTTTCCAAAATATTCTCTGTAGTCTTCATAGAACTTTTTAAGCTCAGCATAATATGCCTCAAGATTCTTAATTAGTTCTTCTAATTTGGATAGATTGATCTTAGATGCTTCGGCGAAAATTTGTGACTCAGTAATTATTTGATGTAAATCTTCTCTGAAAGCATTACTTGCCTCTGGTATCGCGGTTTCAACGATTTTGTTACCCAACTCTACTATGTCTTTCAATAGCGATTCCAGGTTAACGTATTTACTTATAATTTCTGATAGTTCCTTCTCAAAGCTATCTAATCTTTCTAAAAGACCCCTTCTACCTCTCCCTCTCCCTTTCCCCGTTACTAAGCGATTTAAGTATTCATAAAGTATCAACTTATCATAGATCGATAATGCACTTATTTCATTAACAATTTTGCTTAAACTTTCTTTACTATCTTTAAGGGCTCTTGAGAACTCTTCTAATGTAAGAGTTCTAATCTCGATCCCAACATTAAATAACAGTTTCCTAATAGATTCTTGATAAACATCCATCGTCTCGATCCTTTGCAATAGTTTATCAAGAGAAAGCGTTAATCTAGCTATAGGATCTCTTACATCAACTCTTATGTCGGTACATTTTTGCTCAATGTAACTCTTCATGTTTTTGCTTATTAACATCCATAAGGCTGGCTCGTTTATGTCGGGTAATGCTAATTCACTCCATAGATCCTTTATATCCTTAACTAGATCATGTATGCTTTCAACATCACAAGAACGAATATAGAGCTTAACAATGCCCTCTAAGAGCTCTTTTATTTCTTTAAAACTCCCTGTATTTATTGTTTGCTCTAGATCTTTAAATTGATCTCTTGCATCGTCAATATAATTCTCACCTCTTTCAAGGAGCAGTCTTATGTCTTGGATTAGCTCTGTTTCAAGATCATAGAACTTCGTTAAGTCACTAATCTTCTTCAGAACTTTAAGCTCTCTTATAATTCTCTTAAGCAGCTTTACGTTTTCACTAGAGACAGCAAATATCCACATATATCTTGCATGCTCTGTTCCAACCCGGCTATGCGCTGAGACCTCAAGCTGAACAAGTCCTCTTTTTCTGTTTATTTCGCCTGCTTGTTCTCGAAGTTTATTGAGAAACTCATTGTACTGCTTAATTATGTCTTCTAATAATTCTCGTACTTGTCTTTTAGCCTGAATATCAACAATTCTCTCCAAAGCATCTAAGCTAGCAAGTTTATCTCTACAAATGGCTAGAGAGTATAACAATCCCAATAGATACTGCGAGATAAGCGATGGGGGGTCTGCGACGAATACTAGCTTATTTAATAAGCCTCCATAAGTCTTGTCTAATTCCCTTTCAATATCAATTTTCCTTGGATAATCTGTTAATGCAGGAATATTTGAGAACACTAAAAATACTACTCTCTTACCTCCTTTAATTTTATCTTCGATCTCAGCAGTCAGCTCTTCTATGTCCTCAATACTGAATACGGGGTATACTGTTAAGTGCCACTCCTCGTAGTACTTCTTAAAAATCTCATCGTAAAATAAACTCTGGTAAACACTCCTACCTATTTGCCGTAACTCAGTAATTAGATCTACAAGTCTTTTCCCCTTAGAACACGCAATTAAAGGATACATTATCGTAGGTGGATATAGTGAGAGTACCTCGTTAGGCCTTAAAGCATAATAGTATATGCGCTGACTTATCATTTGTTCTTTTAAGCGTTGCGTTTCCTCATAAGCATCATTAATTATCCTTTTTGTGTCAAGCTTAGTTACAATGTTAAGAAGCTCTGTCTCAATACTTTCTAAGACTTTAAGCTGTAATATTTCTTCTAAAAGTGCCCTTAGGCTCTCTTCATCATATATAAGTATGTTGTTTAAACTCCATGGTGCTAGAATATCATTTAAATGTTTTTCTAGCCTATTTAAAAGGTCTTCTTCTACACCTAATCTTTTTGCATAATAGAGGTATTTTTCAATAAGGATCTTTTTACTTATGATTTTATCCGTCACTATAATTCCGGTCGGGGGTCTTATTCCACGCACTTCTACTTTAAACTTCTCAAGCAGATTCTCTGGTATAGGACCAACTAGACAAGGTATTAGTTTAACTAAATCTTCAAACCTGCTTCCTCTAGACTGCTCTAATAGCTTTTTGTAGCTGTCATAATTAAATAGAAATACGCCCTCTACAGGTTGAGCTCTTAAAACATCTCTAATTTTATTGGCAAGAGTATAGTCGGGTGATTCAAGGCAAAGCGCGAGCTTTTTTACATCGCCGCCTTTAACAATGTAGTTTAAGGTTGCCACTATAGCATCTAAGATCTCTTCGCGTAATATTTTTTCAACCCACCCAGGCCTACCTCCTTTACTTAGCCACCAGAGAGCATTTGATATAAGGTCAAGAACGATCTCATGGGCGCGTCCTTCAAGGAGCTTTTCATTTAATTGAATGCCTTTTTTGTTTAAGTATGGCTTAACATACATACTTCGAATAACTGATGGTGGTATTGATGGAATAGAATATATCTTCACCCTCCACGCTGTGGCATATTGAAGAACGGTCTCGGCTAGGATAGAACTTGGAGCAAATGCTAAAATAGACATAATGTTGGTAGATCCAGTTCGCACCTTATCAACAAGACCTCTAAATGTGCTTCTACCAATAACGATACTCTTAAATCTGTCATAGCTTTCTTCAACCTCATCTATGAAGAGAACGCCTCTCTCTATCGGTTTACCATACCTCTTTGCCTCGAGATACTTTTTAAAGAAACTCTCTATATACTCTGGAAGCTCGTCCTCGGATATCTGGCTTCTTTGCTCAACCTCAGTTATATATTTAATAATCTCTGACAAATGGACTCGAGCAGCTGGAATATTATTATTTATAGCCCATCTGCAGAGTGATACTAAGAGTGTTGTTTTTCCACTACCATAAACCCCATAAATTATAGGAACTACACACTCCTTCCCTACACTACTTCCACATTTTCTCTCAATAAATTCTCTTATAGCATTCTTTAATTCTTCGAGAATTTTCTCGTGATACTCAGACAGAGGCTCCCACTTGGTAATAACATCTTCTTCGCGACATAAAATGGCAGCTTCATTCACTCACGAACGCCTCAAAACTTCCCTAGAATATTTATGGTACTAAAAGTTTAAACTTTAAACTCTCTGAAGTAAAGCGGTCTACGCACTCTTCATCCAGGCGTAAAGTTTATTGTGGCATATTCTGCTTGCAGCTTCATGTAACATTTTAGTGTACTTCATTCTTTGCTGAATACTTCCTCCAGGTAGGGAAACACCTCGAGTAGTCGATGTTATACGTCTTAATATGGTTCTTGATGTCACGATTGTTGAATATGGGATGGGGTTTTTCTCGAGAAACTCTACAATGGCTTGCGCGTACTCTTTAGGCAGTATTATTAAAGCTAAATCATAGTTTCCTCTAGTTGCTATTTCCTGTAGCTTAATTGTTAATCCTCTTTCCTCACTCCACTTTTTCAGTTCTTTTGTGTTCATCCCCTTTAATGTGGCCTCATATGGTATTATTGGGTCTTTCTCGTTAATTATACCATAGCGTGCACTAATTA
>Ga0326760_1000806_pt1 | contig 15039 bp, 14 predicted proteins | sample GCREP_S_FD_207668 | JGI IMG/M metagenome (GOLD analysis project Ga0326760, IMG submission 207668) | Hot spring sediment microbial communities from Geyser Creek Basin, Yellowstone National Park, WY, United States - GCR.EP_S | ecosystem: Environmental > Aquatic > Thermal springs > Near-boiling... | reverse complement strand
GATCGGATGTCTCCCATCTAGGAGCCCGCCTCTCAGCCGCTGAAAGCGCTCTCGCAGAGGTGAAGGCGCTACTCGCGAAGGTGGGGCAGGAACTTGCAGCGCTCAAATCCGATGTATCTGCTCTTAAATCCGATGTAGCTGCTCTTAAGTCGGACTTGGCCGGTGTGAGCTCGCGCGTTGTAACCATCGAAGGGAACGTCTCGGCGTTAAAGGCCGGTGTCGACGAGCTAAGGCTTCGCGCAGCCTCCCTCGAGAAGTCCTTCTACAGCTTCGGCGAGACCCTGATAGACTTCCTCGCCGCCAAAGGCATAGCCGCGGAGACCGAGAAGATAGCACTGCACGGGCTTCTCAAAGCGGCGGCCCCGCCCGCGAGGACGAAGTACTACACCGAGGAGGTGAGAAGAAGGCTGCTCGAGCTGCTGGACAAGGAGCGCCTGGAGGACTGGGAGATCGACGAGCTGGACAGGATCTCCCACCTAATCCGGGAGGAGTACTACGCTACAGGCAGGGAGGACCTCATCGACTACTACGCTAAGCTGAGGCTCTACATAGCTCTGCTGAGGGGGATGAGAGCCAGGGAGAAGCACTTGAGCAGGTTGGAGCAGAGAAGCGCTAAGGGAGAAGCGCGGTAACGCCCACGCGCCAATTCTCCGCGCCTCTGCGCCTGCCTCACCCTCCCTCCCCCCTCTCGGGCTCTTCAGCCTCCTGCGGGGCTCGGAGCGACCTGCAGGCCACGGCGTAGAAGAGCTTCTCGGTGATCCAGTTGGCCTGGCTGGCGACGTAGTCCACCTTCCTGCGCAGCTCGTAGTCCCTCGGCTCAAGGGACAGCATGCTCAGGTACAGCTTCTCAACGGCGTCACGCAGCCTGGAGGCCGCCTCCACCCCGCCCCTGAGCAGCTCCTCCGTGGCCTTCCTGCTGAGCTCGCCGGCAGCGTCGCCAACGCCCATCAGGTAGGTGTACACGTCAACCCCCAGCTCCTCCCTGCCCGGCAGCCTGGAGTGCCTGAGGAAGCTGTAGACCACGGCTGCCTCGACGTACTCCTGCAGGCCGTGCGCCGCGATCCCGTAGAACATCGGCCACCTGGAGGCGAGTTCCCTGAGCTTCCCGGCCTCCGCCTCGAGGCTCCTCAAAGCCTCCTCCGCGGAGCCCCAGTCGTCCCTCAGCGCGGAGTAGATGACCGCCTTGCTCATCCTGGTCACGCGCAGCGAGAGCTGGGAGATCTCGTCCTTAGCGCTCTCGTACTCACGCAGCTCCTTGAAGAGCTTATCGGACTCGAGCATTGCACGAAAACACAGATAAGAGGTAAAAAACTTTGGTTAGGCTCCTCCGCAGCTGCAGGTAGCGGTTGCTAGGCGGAGACCTCCTTCCCGTATGCGATTATTTCCGCCGCATATCTCTCACGGCACTCAGGGCATAGCGCTGCCAGGAATTTGAGCTCCTTTGGGTAAAGACCCGCCAGGTCGACATGTAGCCTATCCGAGATGAAGCTCCTGCCGCACCTGCTGCACTTCACTGCTGGGAGACGTACTTCGCACATAACCGCTCCCGCCTCTCTTGAGGTATGCTCGTAACTCTCTGAGAACTTCATTGCGTGGAAGGGGCATCTCTCAATGCACTCGCCACACCTTATGCACTTGTCCTGGTAAGCGCGGACAATAATCTCCCCATCTCCCTCGATGATATCTATCGCCTTCGAAGGACAAACTCTTGCGCAAGCCCCGCAACCTCTGCAAATGCTGGAATCTATCTCGAGAATCCCTCGGCAACCCCGAGGAGCTGGTAGACGCACTTTGGGGTACTTCTCAGTCCAGGGTCCGCGGAAAAGTCTTCTCAAAGTCTCTAGCGCTAAGCTCACAGCTACCACCTCATGGTGCTTAGGGCCAGGGAGACCGTTGAGAGGAAGCCTAGCGTGAGTGCTGCGAGCTTGACAGAGCCCCAAATTCTCAGCCTCGCGAAGACAGCATCTGTGGAGGCCAAGAGGAAGGCTAGGAGAATCACTATCAGAAGGTGCATTAGCGGCGCCAGCCCCTCCAGCCACAGCCCCAGTACCCTCAGCGCTGCTGCCGAGGCGATGCCGGCTACGGCATAGGATGTTAGCCAGTGAGACAGCTCTGCGAGCGCGAGCAGAGGACCACTGTATTCAAGCAGGTAGCCCTCGAGAATCTCGGTCTCAGCTAGAGGGGCCGAAAACAGAGTTGTCAGTGATGAGAACAGCAGGAACAGCGTGAAGAAGGCAAAGAGGAGTAGCGCGTGAGGGGCAGGTACTTCCTCTATGGCTTGAGCAAGAGTCAGCTTCCCACTTCGGAGGTAAAGGGAAATTATTGTTAAAGCTAGAAGAGCGTCCCGTATTAGAATTAGGCTCAGGCTCCTCGACCCACTAATGCGCGCGCTCGCGAGCCCTCCCAGCTCATCGATGTTTCTCCTTCCAGTCTCGTGCTCGACAGCGCCGGCAGATAGGAAGAGCAGGGCTTTCGCCACTGCGTGGTTGAGGAAATATAGTAATGCCGGGAGTATGCCTCCCACGGAGACTGTCGAGAACAATAGGCCTAGGTGCGAGATGGTGCTATAGGCGAGGACTCTTTTAATGTCTCTAGCAAAAAGCATCAGCAAACCTCCTGCCAGCGTGCTGATGCAGCCTAGCAGCAGCGCTAGCGGGAGTATCTGTTCAATCATCCCGTAGAGCCGTAGCAGTATGTAGAAGCCTGCCTTGACCATAGCCGCTGCGTGCAGGTAAGCACTCACAGGAGTTGGGGCCTCCATCGCGTCTGGGAGCCAGAGCAGGAGAGGGTACTGCGCAGACTTGGCTAGCGCACCTATCAAGACTAGCAGCTGGGCAGCGAGCGGCACCGCACTAGGAGCTCCGCTGAGCTCGTGTACGTTAGCCAGCACGAGCCCCAGCAGGAGAAAACCGCTTCCGAGCTCTGTAATCACCAGTGCCTTATAAGCTCCCGAGAGAGCACTCCTCTTGAAGTTCCAGTGCGCTATCAAGCTGAAAGAGCATAGCCCCGTCAACTCCCACGCAAGGAGTAGCACCAGCGGGGAGTTCGCCGTAACCAGGAGCAGCATTGAAGCCGGGAAGGTGAGCATCCAGAAGTAGTACCTGCCCTGAGCATCATCGTGAATCATGTACTCATAGGAGTACAGCACGCACAGAAAGCCGATGAGCGAGATCACGATCGCGAAAGCTTTTGAGAGATTATCAAAGAGAAAAAGCTTATCTCTGGTAATCAGGAATGAAGGGGGTCAGAAGCAGCGGAGCCAAAGAGCTGAGCGCAGCCATAACTCCTGTGGCTTTTGGCGAAGCTTTCGAGACAGGTACTAGTAGCAGTCCAACTAGAGGCTAAGCGGCTAAAGCGTAAACTAAGCAGTGAAACCCCAGTTGCATTACTCAAGCACCACGAGCACGGCGTGTCTCATAAAGTTGGCTTCTAAGCGAGCAACCTTGCGGAACCCCGTTATCGTGCGGCTTGATCCGTCTATACGCACCAGAGTGAGTGATTGGTCACCTATGACGAGCTGGGCAACTTCGTCGAAGGACAGCTCCTCCTCCCCGAATCTGACTATTACTTTGCTTTCACACATTTCTCTCACCTCATGCTGGCTATCACATGTTTTGCTACTCTGCCCACGTCAAGCCAGAAGGTGCTACCACTGCTTTCAGCAATGCTAGCACCTCTCTGCTCTAACTCCTCCAAGCTTGGATCGTAACGGATTACAAAGAAGGGTACATCATAGCTCTCCTGGAAGCTGCCAAGCAATTTCTCGAGGTTTTTTAAACTCTTAACCTTATTTACTATGAGCACCTTATCCCTAATGCTAAGTAGCTCGCTCATCTCAATAATCTTAGTGCAAGCATCTAATGCTTTAGGAGTGGGTTCTGCCACGCATATGTTCATGTCGAATCGCTCCGCAAGCCCCCTACCCATGACCTCAAGACCTGCTTCAGAATCCACAATGACCACTTCCTGCGAGTTTAGCAGCACATGTCTCAAGAACGCTTTAGCAAGAGCTATAGCAGGGCACATGCACCCCTCCTTGGGCTGCTCGATACCCCCTATGACGACTAGCCGCAGATTGCTGTTTACCTCAATACCATACTTTTCAGCAACATCATCGACCTTAGGGGTCAAGGAGAACAGTAAACCCCAGCCTTCTCCAGGAGCAGCACCTGTTCTCTCCCTAACAAGCTCCTCGTTCCTGGCAAGCGGGATTATCGAGTCCACTACGTCCTGAGGAAGGCCAAAGCTCCTAGCCATATTAGGAAAGGAATCGGCATCCAGTGCAAGAACTTTGTACCCAAACTCGGATAGCTGAAGCGAGAGAGCAGCAGCTATGCTGGTCTTTCCCGTACCACCCTTACCTGTAATAATTATCTTCATTGTCTTCATAAAATCACCGAAGAAAAAAATATTTTTTTATGTCGGCCAGCCGAGTCTTCTTCTTTTCTCTTTGATCACGTTGATTATAGTTTCTGCAGCTTTCTCGGGGTCTGGCTCAACGTAGAACTTGCCGCCGAACACCCCTTCGATGTCCTCTGTTAACAGCTTGGTGACATTCTTGCCTCCAAGCACAGGCGGTACCACGCCTAGGTGCACAAGGACTCCTGAGGCCACAAAATACGTTCCTATAGCTACTGCTTTTTCGCTATACCATTCGGGAGCGGAGCCAGCAACCGGGAGATCCGATATGTCTACACCTAATGCTTCTGCCATCGCTGAGAGCGCAATAAGAATCCTGCTGCAGTCTACACAGCTACCCATGTGCAGTGCAGGCGGAATGCCTAGTGCCTCGCAGATTTTTCTTAGGCCTGGCCCAGCCTTCTGCGCAGCCTCTGGTCTTAGGAGGCCGTGTGCAGCGGCCGCCATCGCCCAGCAACCTGTACCTACGACGAGAATGTCATTTGCGATAAGCTTCTCAGTGAGAGTGATATGGCCATAGTTCTGCTTTACCTTGGGGTTATTACAACCAACAATCCCAACAATCCCCTTAATCGTTCCCTCCTTCAAAGCGTTGAGGAGCGGCTCTAAACTCCCTCCGAGCGCCTTAACAATAGCTTCCACGCTGAAACCCGCTACTGCATCCATTCTCTCCCTAGGTATATGCACCCTTTCTTTCTTCCTATTGGGGAAGTTCTCTATCGCTATGGTCACAATTTTCTTAGCAACTTCATCGGCTTTCGCGGGGTCGAACTCTATATGGATAGCACCAGGGATCTTCATCTTAGGTTCTGTGGTTATGAGCTTTGTATGATAGCACTCAGCCAGCGTAGCCAGAGCTGGCATGACGCACTGGTAATCAACCACCATAGCCTCGACAGCACCTGTGATTATAGCGAGCTCCTGGAGGAGAAGGTTCCCAATAGCTGGTATGCCGAGCCTCATCAGCACCTCGTTCCCAGTGCAGCAGAGCCCAGCGACATTGACTCCATTAGCGCCGTACTTCTTCGCCAGCTCCTGCATCTCTGGACTCATTGCTACCTCAGCTATCTTCATTGAGAGGATGGGGTTATGCCCGTGAACAACGATGTTCACAGCATCCTCTCTTAGAACCCCTAGGTTAGCGGTGAACTTCACCGGCTTTGGTGTGCCGAAGAGCGTATCGCTGAGTAGTGTGGCCATCATCGAGCCGCTCCACCCATCCGCCAGGCTCGTTCTAACACCGTGTAGGAGCAGGTTAACCGGGTCTGCGTCAACACCCATGTGCGTTCTATGCATGCACTCGCTGACTTCCCGGTCTATCGCCCTCGGCATAACGCCTAGTTTGCCCCACAGCTCTTTTCTCCTCCTGGGCGCGTACGCCAGTAATAATCTCAAAGGCTCTTCTCCAGGTTTTCCGAACTCTTGAGCAAGAATGTGAACTAGGTCCCTCGCTATCTCCTGGTCGCTCCTACCCTCAACTGGGATCCCTAGGGCCGTGGCGACGCTCCTAAGCTTCTCAGGATCAGCGATTTTGTACGCTGTGGTCTTACCCTGAGCCACGAGTTCGAAAACATGAAGAATATCCCTGGAATGGTCGCTGTGAGAGGCAGTCCCTGCAGCTATCATCCTCACGACGTTCCTAGCCACGATTGTGTCCGCATCGGCGCCGCACACTCCACGGCTCGGCCCGTAGCCGAATGGATCAATCCTGCAAGGACCTAGCATGCAGTTTCGGCAGCAAACCCCTAGGAGCCCGAAGCCGCACTGCGGCTGCTGCTCGAGGAGCCTATGCCACGCAGTCTCTATGCCCTCCCGCTCAGCCTTCTCTACGAGCTCAGCAGCAGCAGGGTTTATGGTTACTTCTCGTGCCGGCACTCTAGCCTTTACTCTCGCCTGGTCAACCATCAAACCCACCCCGCACTCCTGTACATTTCTCGGACGGCAGCAGGGCTCATCGGGGTCCCACCAACCCCTTCTTCTGCCCGAGCTGGGGCAAGCAGAACGCGAGCCTCGGAGGAGAGCTTCTTCAGCAGTTCCTTAGCTTTAGCACCCGCCACTTCAGACATTAATGTCTCAAGGGGCCCGAACCTGAGAGCAGTTGTGGGGCATGCCTCAACGCATGCTGGCCGCATGCCTCTCCTCACCCGGTCAACGCAGAAATCGCATTTCACAGCAACCCTGAGGGCGGGATCAAACCTAATAGCTCCGAAGGGGCAGGCTTCTGCACACATCAAGCATCCTATGCATCGAGCACTATCAATCAGGACAAACCCCTCTGCAGAGCGGGAGATAGCCTTGGTGGGGCATGCGGCCATGCACGGAGCATCTGCGCAGTGTTTGCACATCATAGGTACCGAGTAGCGCGCGCGCACCGCGCGAACTCGAACTCTTGAGATAGGTGGAGGAGTCTCTAAGTGCGCAAAGTACACGCTCTTAGAGCGCGAGTGCTCTACCGCGCATGCGATCTCGCACGATTTACAGCCTGTGCAGAGCTCGGGTGAGACCAGGATGAAGTACTGGCTCACCCCCCTCACCTCAGTAAATGAGTAATTTCAATTCATAAAAATATTTCGAATATAGCAATGTGGGATTCTTAGGAGGGTCCCCGAGTGCTCAGAAGCTGTAACTCGGTTGATAACTCTTTAAAGCGGGAGGTTCTGGTACACCACGGTGAGAGCTTCCCTGTATGTTTCCAATATTTGAAGCCCTAGCTCCGTTAGGTAGCAAGAACCCCTTGCTTTGCCTCCACGAGACGTTCTCACGAGCTTCTTTCCTAGACTCTTTTCTAAGGAACGTATCTTCTCTATGCATGACTGATAGGGTATGCCCAGAGAGGAGCAGGCCCCCTTTATTGACCGCATATTGTGAATGGCCTCTAGCAGCGCAAGTATCTGAGGAGTGATTACAGTGCCAGTGTTTCTCTCCCTAATGCACAGCTCCATCTCAACATGAAAGCTCAGCCCGTACTCGCAGGGCGAGCTTCTCGAGAGGAGAAGCCTCCTGAGGGTATCCAGGGTCAGCTCTGAGACCGGAAGCGAGCCTGCATGTTTAGGGTGTTTCTTCAGAACCCCCTCAGGAGAAAGGTATAGAACCCCGGGTAGTTCCACGGGTCTCAGCAGGAGGAGCGAAGGGTAATCCCGGAGGAAAGCCTTCGACACGGTGTAACCACACCTCTGCCCTATGGGTAGACTTATTTCTGCACCCCGTCGCGAAGCAAAGAGCACAGGATCCACCCCGCCACTGCAGCTGTACGGAGTCTCACCTAGAATAAGTCTCAACCCCATGCTCCGTGCAGCTTCCATCACGTCATTGAATTTCTCAACTGCGAAGGGGTTTTCCTCGGCTATCCACCAGATACCCGCCGCAGAGTCCGTGGACGATAAGAGGGCTCTAAGGTTATCTCTAAGCGGCATATCCACCCTCCCATGAAGCACAACGAAAAATTCATCACTAAGCGTAAGGGCTATCTTATTCTTGGCTAGGTTGCCGAGCTCGCTGGGAGAGATTAACCATACTACTCTCCTCGACTTATCGAAAAGCATTTTCGCCATGCGGTACAAGTCTGGGTGCTGGCTCCAGGAACAAACAACTACGCACTCGTCTAAGCGATCGAAGAACTCTAGAGTCTTCTGCAAGGCGTCTACTGAAAGACCACTGCTGCCTGTCTGGAAGGGGCACCCAGGACAGCCTCCTCCGCACCACGACGCAAAAGAAACTATGAATGTGTGCTTCATACTACCTCCTGCTACTCGAATACGACCTCGAAACCGCAGAAAGAGTAGCCTAGACCCCAGCAGTATTTCTCCCGCACTATATTGGGACCGTAGAGCTCAGCTAGAATTCCCTGCAGCACGCCAGCTTCGAAATCGCATAGAGTTCTCCCAGTATTAGGGACACCGTAGCAACTTATACACTCGTAAATATTGAGCCTCATCACATTCAGGCTTTCCTCGATAATATCGAGTAAACCGATTCGATAAAGAGCAAGGGCATAGGGGGCCTCATCAAGGCTTCTAACAACACCGTTTCTCACCAGGCTAGCTCCCAAGTTATACCCCGAAACTCGCATAAGCGGCGTCTTCAGAGTTAGCATCTTACTCAACGCACTAAACTCAATAGATCTGTAAATGCTCGAGTACAGATTGTCTGCTTCATCCAAGCTGGAGAAGAACGGCCTCCTCTGCGCTAGAAAATCCTCTAGCACCGCTTCTGCTACTCGCGCTCGTGAAGGACCACTGTGCAGCTCATTCAAGTATACGCTACGCCAGTAGGTTATAGCCTGGGTAAGGCGGGGGGATAGCTCTTCCTTCTCTTTGAGAAGTACGCTACCGTTACGCATCACTCCACAAGTTGTTAAACGGGAGTGACCACTATATTTTCCTTTCTACCTGCCTTGTTTCAAGGCGAGATTTCCTCAAGCCTTCTTCCTCTAGTCTCGACGCCCAGTAGGAGCACGGCTACCGCGGAGACTAGGTGTAGCGCGGCGAACACCGTGAAGGGCGCGAGGGGGTCTCCGTAGAGCTGCATTGTGAGCCCTGCCACGTAGGGACCCACCATGCCGCCAATCCTGCCGAAGCTGTTGGCCCAGCCGCTGCCAGTGCCCCTGAGCCTCGTCGGGTAGAGCTCGGGTGTGTAGGCGTAGGTCACCCCCCACGCGCCCAGGTTGAAGAAGGAGACTAGCGAGCCCCAGAGCAGCAGGTCGGCTGGGGTTGCTGAGCGGAGGACGCCCAGGCTGGCGAGGCCCGCGAGGAGCATGTAGGCGGCGAGGACGGGCTTGCGGCCCGCAGCCTCTATGAGGTAGGCAGCGGAGAGGTACCCTGGGACTTGGGCCAGCGTGATCGCGATCGCGTACTCGAGGCTCTTCGCGAAGCCCAGGCCGCGTGCGTAGAGCATGTCGGGGAGCCAGAGGAAGATCCCCCAGTAGGTCAGCGCGATCGCGAACCAGTGCACCCACAGCATAACCGTCCTCCTGAGGTAGGGCTTCCTCACAAGCTCGGAGATCCTGCCCCGCCCAGCCTCCCCTGGCGGCAGCGGGACGCCCAGCCTCTCGGAGAGAGCCCGCGCCTCCTCGACTCGGCCCCTCGCGACCAGGTAGCGGAGCGACTCGGGGAGCGTGTAGTAGAGGAGCGCGGCCACGGCAACCGCGGCCAGGGCGGAGAGGAAGACTGGGCGCCAACCGTGCACCGGTGCGATCACCCTGGAGAGGATCAGCGCGGCAAGCCAGCCCAGGGCCCAGGAGCTCTCGAGCAGGGCTACCAGCTTACCCCTCGCCGATGCGGGGGCGTACTCGCTCATCAGCACGCTCGCGGAGACCATGTAGCCCGCGTTCCCGGCGCCCGCCAGGACCCTGTACAGGGAGAGGTCCAGCCAGCCCCTGGCAGCCGCGCTCGCCGCCGTGAAGACCCCCATCAGCGACATCGAGGCCAGCACGGCGAGCCTCCTGCCAACCCTGTCAGCCACGTAGCCCACCGCGAAGGCTCCGAGCAGCATGCCCAGCAGCCAGCTGCTGAGGACCCTGCCCGCCTCCTCGCTCGTCAGCCCCAGCTCGCCCCTGATCAGGGTGAGCGTGCCGCTCACTATGCCAGCGCACATCGCGCCGACGGCCCACCCCACGAATAGCAGCAGTAGCAGCCTCGAGGTCGTGAGCCTCATACTCCCCAGCGGAGACGCGTCGCGCGGCCCCTGGTAAATCTTTCGCGATGGCGCGCGATCAGCCCGCATAGCTTAAAAGTGGGAGCCCGAGCCTGGAGCGGCGTTCAGGGCCTGCAGCCAGCCTCCAGGGCTGACATGATCCTCCGGGCTCTCCCCCGCCCCCTCACCAGGAGGAAGGCTAGTGTCGCTGCGAGCGCGGCGAGCGGGACGCCGGGCCCTGTCCGGATGGAGAGGCCGCTGCCCGAGCGGGTGTACTCAACCAGCGCTACGCCCGCGACATCCAGGCTCCGCCCCAGGGCTGAGGCCGCTGTGAGCAGCGCGACCCCGAGCACCAGCAGCGCGGCCACGAAGGCGTAGACCCCCTCCAGCAGGAGAACCGCCCAGGGCTTAGGGCTGGCCCCGAGCACCCTGAGAGCATCCCCCTCGTCCAGGATCCGCGCCCTGGGGCCGGCGCTCGCGGCTAGCAGCAGGAGCGCTAGGTCCCCTGAGGAGCCAGCGGTGTTGACCAGGAAGCTCGCGGAGAACAGCGACCCCAGCGCCCCCTCGAGCCTGCTGAGGGCGAGGAAGAAGGGGGACAAGGTGAGCAGCGGAGCGAGAGCTACGAGAGACCACCTGGCCAGGCTCAAGGGGTTAGAGAAGCTGACCGCCACGCCGGCGACAACTACCTTCCGGTAAACGAGGGGCCTGACGCTCGCCCGCCCCGCGCCCAGAGCCTTGGCGACCGCCACGTGAACAGCCTCGTGCGCAGGAACCACCAGGAGGAGGGACAGGAGGAAGGCAGGCAGGGCCGCTCCCGAGAGCTTCGACCAGTCGATTAGCGTGCCCGCCAGGCCGGCCAGGACTATGCCTAGTGCTACCACGTGCCCCAGCACAGGGCCCAGGCTCACCCTGGCCGCGCACCCTTCCCCTCCGAGCAAGCCCTTCTCCACGCTCAAAGGCCTCGGCAGATACGCTGCGTTAAGCTTTTAAACCTTCGCATAGGGGCGTGGGAGGGCTCCTGGGAGGCCGATATTTCTATCTGGACATAACGCTTTTATCTCTTATGCCTGAAGGATTATTCACGGTGTCTAGTTGCTTGTAGACAGGTTTGGGCGCCCCCTGACCAACCTCCGGATATCCTTGACCAGCGAGTGCAACTACAATTGCGTTTTCTGCCACCGGGAGGGTGAGGGCCCTGCCCCCGATGCTCTCAGCCCCGAGGACGTGGAGCTGGTTGCGAGCGCGGCGTACCTCCACGGTGTGAAGGCGTTCAAGCTGACTGGAGGCGAGCCCCTGCTCAGGCGTGACGTGGCCGAGGTGGTCTCCCGCCTGAAGAGCATCGGGAGGGATGTTGAGGTTTCGCTGACCACCAACGGCTACTTCCTGAGCGAGCGCGTCGGGCAGCTGGTCGAGGCCGGGCTGGACAGGGTGAACGTGAGCCTACACGGCGTGAGCCCCCAGGTGTACGCGAGGGTGACGGGCGTTCCCGGCGTGGAGAGGGTTCTGCGGGGGCTGCGCGCAGCCAGGGACTACGGCCTGAGGGTGAAGCTCAACTTCGTCCTCACGAGCCTGAACGCAGGCGAGCTCCCGCAGCTGCTGGACTTCGCCTCAAGCATGGGGCTCGACGTCAACCTGATAGAGCTGATCCCCACGGGCCGCGGGAGGGAGGTCTTCAACAGCCTCTACAAGCCCGTGGAGGAGGTGCTGCCCCTGCTGCACGCGAGGGCTGCTAGAGTGGAGCGCCGCTCTCTCCACAACAGGCCTGTCTTCGTCACGCCAGAGGGCGTCAGGGTGGAGGTCATAGCCAACTACTGCAACCCCTCGTTCTGCATGGGCTGCACCCGGGTGAGGCTGACGCACGACGCGAAGCTCAAGCCCTGCCTCAACAGAAACGACGGCCTCGTGGACGTCTCCGCGGTGCTGAAGGACCCCGCTCTGAGCCGGGAGGAGAAGGTGGAGCACCTTCTCGAGGCGATAAGGGTGGTGAACTCGAGGCGCGAGCCCTTCTTCAAGCTCGTGGACGGCTACTGCGCAACAGCGGACGGCAGGGTCCTGGGGAAGCCGCGCAGCATCTGAGCGCGCGACGTATATACCTCCACGCCTATGCCCCCACGTATGGCTGCCGCGGGGGAGAGGCTGCTCCAGAGGGTGGGGCTCCTCGAGAAGGCCTTCCGCGACAACCTCCCCCTGGCTCTGAGCCTGAGGAGGGTGATCGAGAAGAGGTTCGAGCGCGTCACCAGGAAGCTTGGCGAGCCGCGGCTAAAGGTGATGGACTTCTGCGGCACTCACGAGTGGACAATCGTCCACTACGGGCTGAGGAGCCTCATGCCGAGGGGCCTCGAGCTGGTCGCGGGCCCCGGCTGCCCCGTGTGCGTGACCCCCTCCAGGTACATCGAGGCGGCCGTGAGGCTTGCGCTGGAGGGCGTCGTGGTCTACAGCTACGGGGACACCTTCAAGCTGCCCGTGGTGAGCCCTGTCGACGGGGTTGCGAGCCTCGAGGAGGCTAAGGCGCGCGGAGCCGACGTGAGGATGGTGGTCAGCCTCAGCGACGCGATCGCGGACGCGAGGAAGCACGGGAGGGAGTCGCTGTTCCTGGGCATAGGCTTCGAGACCGTGGCGCCCGGCTACGCCCAGGCGGTGCTGAGCCGCGCGATACCCAGCAACCTGAAGCTGATGAGCCTCGTGAAGCTGACCCCCCCGGCGATGTTCTACTCCCTGGAGATCCTCCGCGAGAAGCCAACCGAGCCCCCCGTGATGGGCGTGATCGCCCCGGGCCACGTCTCCACGGTGACTGGGGCCAAGGCCTGGACACCCGTTGCGGAGAGCTTCGGGATCCCCGTCGTCGTGGCGGGCTTCGAGCCCATAGACGTCATGGCCGCGGTGGCCGAGATCCTGAGGCAGCTCGAGGCGGGGGAGAGCAAGGTCGTCATCGAGTACACAAGGGCTGTCACCTGGCAGGGAGACCTCAAGGCCCAGTCGATGATCCATAGGGCGTTCGAGGCGGTGCACGACGCGTGGAGGGGCATAGGCTTCCTCCCGTACAGCGGGCTGCGCCTGCGGCCGGCCTACAGGGAGTACGACGCCTTCGCGAGCTTCGGGGTGCCGGAGCTGAAGCCCGAGGAGTGGAGGAAGGACACCCCGCCCGGCTGCAGGTGCGCTGAGGTGGTCCTCGGGAAGGCTAAGCCCACCGACTGCCCCATGTTCATGAAGAAGTGTACGCCGAGCAGGCCCTACGGGCCCTGCATGGTCAGCGTGGAGGGGACTTGCGCGGTCTGGGCGCGCTTCGGCGGCGGTGGTCTTGCCGAGGAGCTCGCCGAGGAGCTAGGCCTCCAGAGTGGCGCGCGCCCGCGCGGGTGAGCCGGCGCCTTTCCGCCCCTTCCGGCCGCTCCCTCACCGCTCCGGCAGGGGGCTACAGGGGCGTTAAGCCCGGGTCTCAGGGAGGTGTGCAACGCGGCGATCGCCTTGTCGCTGGCGACAAGCTGGGAGCTCACACTCCGCACCCTGGTCGAGGTGGGGAGCAGGTCCTTCACACTAAAAAGGCTCATCAACAACGCCTTCGGCGCCGGCGCACGCCTGCCTGTACTCTACGCGATAAGCCCTCTTGGCCAGGGATCCTCTGGCTGACGCCTGGAAAGCCGCGAGGATCCTGAAGATTCCCCTGCTGGTGGGGCCTGGTAGCCTTTTCGCTAGGGGGTGAGCGCATGAAGGCTGCGCGCGGCAGCTTAGCCAAGGGTTGCAAAGACCCATCGCTAGCGTCCATTCCGATGAAGCGCTTGGGTTATTTCGTGCGCGGGCGCGCGACTTAGCGGCGAGGATTGTTGAGCTGATAGCGGGGGGCACCGCCTGCAACGAGAACTACAACGGCGTGGCTGAAAAGCGCTCGGAGCCCTCGACTTAGGCTGGTTAACGCTGATACTCGACGTGATCGCCGACGCGGCGAAAAAGGCTGGGTCTCCTACAACGCTCCATCTCCTCCATTAAAATGGTGCGCGCGGGGCACTTTAAAATTGCTGTGCCTTAGAAGCTTGTGGCCGAGAGCGTTTCACATATGCGAAAGAGCCTGCTGGAGGACGCCAGAAAGGCTTTAGACCTAGCCTTGAGGGAGCTCGAAGAGTACAGGAAGGATAGGGGGGCCCTGAGGCTTAGGGACGTGTGCGAGAAGGGGTGGCTAGCAGCGCTCTTGGCGACCGACGCACTACTAGCCGAGCTGGGATTCGGGAAGCCGGAGAGCTACACCGAAAGGAGAGTACTGCTCAGGGAGCTGGAGAGCAAGGTGCCGGAAGCCGCTGAGCCGGGTCTGAGGGATAGGTTCGGCGCGAGAGGGTACTACCTCCACGTTCTCGGCTGCCACGAGGGCTCGCTAAGGGAAGAGGAGGTGGTGGAGGAGCTTGAGAAAGTGAGGAGGTACATCGAAGACGTGGAGAAGCTCCTGGAAGCCCGGAAGGGGGCGTGATGCCTGCGGCTCAGCTCGCGAGCCAGTCCCTCAGCTTTTCGCTTTTCTAGCGCTTGTTGCTCACGCCACGCGCACCGGCCAGATCTTCCACAAAACCAGCTCCTTATCCAAGTGGTCACGGGAGTTGAGGTTCATTAGGAGCAAGGCGAGGTGCGCCAACCCCCGTAGAGGGACAAGCTCGCTTCCTCCCCCCAACGTGCGCGCTTGCCCAGACAGCGCCGAAACAGCTCCAGAAAGAATTAGCTGACGCTAGAGTAGCTCTACTTGCGTGCAGCCACTGTCGCGGCTGAGGCCTTCACCCGGCCATCCGTGCTCGATGAGCTCACAGCGCCCCGGTGGTCCTCGTAACCCTGCTGCTCGCCCGCTAACAAGTTTTTTAGCGTGACAAGCTAACTCTTTACGTGGGTGATGTGGGGAGCTTTACCAAGGTTGAGGAGGACTTCCTCCAGCTCGCGGACTGGGAGGTTCTGGAGAATGCCAACATGACCCCCTCCCCGGGGTCTCTCTTCGACTTCGTGATGGACAAGGTGCTTAAG
>Ga0326760_1000805_pt1 | contig 15044 bp, 14 predicted proteins | sample GCREP_S_FD_207668 | JGI IMG/M metagenome (GOLD analysis project Ga0326760, IMG submission 207668) | Hot spring sediment microbial communities from Geyser Creek Basin, Yellowstone National Park, WY, United States - GCR.EP_S | ecosystem: Environmental > Aquatic > Thermal springs > Near-boiling... | reverse complement strand
GAGACAAGCCGCTGGCTGGGATAGACCTAATATCCATATGCCCCGACGAGGTGAGACTGATAGAAGTCAAGACAGTCACGTCGCTAAACAGCCAGATACACATCCAGCCCATAGAGTGGGAAACCATATGCGCCAAACGACTAGAACAACTCCGCAAAATACCAGACCGACGCGTAATCGACGCAGTAGCCCTAGCCAAAGCCCTGAAGCACCATACATACCTCTACGTGGTAGACCTCCACCACGGCCTACTCAGAAAATACAAAAACCCATGCGACGCCCTAGCCCCCCACATACAGCAGTACATAAGAACCCAGACCAAATACGTAATACCATATATGGACTTCATCAAGCTAATCACCCCAACCACAGAAGTTAAATTAAAACCATAGAAAATACGTGGCCATCGAGAAGCCCTTAACAGGAGAATGGAAAGACATAAAACGCAAAGTAGATGAAAAAGCCGCAAAGGAGCGCATCGGAAACGCAAGGCCTCCACACTTCGAAATGTATACATCGCTCGCCCGCTTACCCCTCATCATCTCGCGTTTTGTCCTTCTCACCACCCTCCTACCCGACCTGGACCTCTACCTAGCAAAGAAGGCGCTTGGGCTCGACGGGGATAAGCAGCCATACTGGCATAACCCGCCGGCTGAGGTGAAGGAGAGGCTGAAGGGCGTCGTCGTCCTAGACCCGTTTGCAGGAGGCGGCTCCATCCCGCTGGAGGCGGCGAGGCTGGGGGCACACGCCGCCGCGCTTGAGTACAACCCGGTGCAGTGGCTGGCGCTCAAGACGATACAGCTGGCGAGGGAGCACGGAAAAGAGCTGATAGACCCCAGGGCCTGGGAGACGCTTAAGAAGAGGTACAGGAGAGGCTTCGGAGCAGACATGGAGGCGATCTGCAAAAGCGGAGAAGCCGAGAAGGCAGGCCCCCTGGCGCGCGAAGGCTGCCACATTGCGCTGGAGCTTGAGAAAGAGCTCTCACGGTACTACCCGCCTAGAAACGGCAAGAGGGTCTCCCACTACATATGGGCAAAGCAGGTAAGGTGTCCCAAGTGCGGTGCCTGGGTCCCCCTAGTGCTGGACTCCAGCCTAGATGCTGACGAGAAGATTTACTGGAAGCCTGTATACAACGGTGACGACTACGACGTGGTGATAGAAAAGGGAGGAGAGGGGATAAAGACGATCAGTGAGGGCAAGGCGAGATGCCCCAAGTGCGGCGCCCCAATCTCAAACGAATACATCAGGAAAAACATCGGCTACAACGACAAGATGGTAGTTGTTGTGACAGAGGATAAAAAATTTCACCCAGCTATAGAGACCGATAGAAAGGCATATGAAGAGGTCCCCGAGCCGGAGAGGTTGACCGAGTTAATAGCGCCTAACGACCCCCGTGCTATTACGCCGCCGCTCTACGGCTACAAGACATTTGGAGAACTCTTCAACAAACGCCAACACTACTACCTAAACAAGCTCGTAGAGAAGCTCAAACAAATAGAGCTGAATCTCCGCACAGTTCTCACCTGGCTGGTGGCGAAACAGGCAGATTTCAACTCACGGCTGACGTCGTGGCACAAGCAAAATCTTCAAGTTACGCATACTCTTGAGAATAAGGTCATTGCGATGTCGTGGGATTATGTGGAGGTTAATCCGTTTGCTAAGGGTTCTGGGACTTTGTGGGGGGCTTTGTTTGATGTTTTGGACGGGTTTGCATTTCTTGTCCATGCGTTGGAGGGTGCTGGGCCCTTTGAGCCGGTGTTTGGGTCTGCGTTGAATCTGCCTTTTCCGGACAAGAGCATTAAATACATCGTCACTGACCCGCCGTATTTTGACAATATTCCGTATCCGGAGAGTTATGACTACGTGTACGTCTGGCTTAAGCGGGTGGTTGGGGATCTGTACCCGGAGGCGTTTAGCTTCTGGACGCTTTGGCGCGACCGCTCCGCCGAGGATATAAGCGTCGGCGGGGGTAGGACTGAGGAACACTTCAAAGCACTCCTCAAGAAGGCGTTTAAAGAGGTTAGGAGGGTCATCACAGACGACGGGGTTTTCGTCGTCTACTTCGCCCATTCCCGTAGGGAGGCGTGGACGGTCACGTTAGAGGCGCTTATGGAGGCAGGGTTTGCCGTGTCTAACATAATCCCGGTCAAGGCCCAGTCGGTCACCGACGTGCAGGCCCGGGGCAAGGTCTCCATGGTGTCTGCTCTCGTCCTAGTGCTTAGGCCGCGGCTACGTGACGAGGTAGAGTACGTGGAGCGGCTTAAGCCCCGTCTCGAGGCCGAGGTGAGGAGGACCGTGGAGGAGCTGTGGAGAGAGGGGTATAGGGGCGTTGACCTCATGATGGCTGCCTACGCCACGGCGCTTAAACACGCCACGCAGGTAGGCGTGTTGAAGTCCATGAGAGGCAACGCGGTTGAGAACGTGGTGGAGTTCGCCGAGCGGGTGGCGGTCTCCGCCGCCGTGGAGGCGGCTTTCGGAGGCACTGTGCCGGATAAGTTGACCGGCTTCTACATATACGCCGCAAACAACTCGGGAAACGGCCTGGACTCCGACACGTACCTCCTCTTGACTAAGCTCTTTGTCTCTAGAGAGGAGCTGGTTAGGCGGAGGGCCGTGCGGGAGGCGAAAAGCGGGGACAAGAAGAAGGCTGAGCTTCTAGACTGGAAGGACCGTTGCGACGTAGTGGAGAAGGAGTCGCCTTACCTAGTGGATGTGCTTCACCGGTTGCTTTGCGCGTTTAGCAAAGACGGAGTTAGAGGCGTCAAGAGGTTGCTGGAGCAGGGATCCTTTACGTATACGCTCTCCGACATATGCAGGGCCCTTCACGCCATCTACGTAGCTAGGGGGGACGAGGTGGTGAAGAGCTTCGACGCGGCGTTTTGCCGGAAGTCTTTAAATGAAGGGCAGTTGTTTAGTTATGGAGCTTAGGCCTGAGATCGCGCAGGGGAGGTTCAGCCGCGAGGACGTCGCAGTCTCTTTCTACAAGATAATAGAGGGGAGGGCCCCCGCCCCCTACGACTCGCCTGAGAGGTTCTTCGAGGTTACGTACCTCACCGACACCCTCCGCACGGTCCTTGTTAGAGTTCTGGAGAGGGTGAGCGGGAGGGGAGGCGACAAGGTCGTGATCATTAGGTCGGGCTTCGGCGGAGGCAAGACGCATATACTCGCCACTTTGTTCTTCCTCTTCACGGCGAGGCAGGCCGCCGAGAGGGGCCAGGTGGGGGAGGTGGCGAGGGGGTACGGCAACCCGCAGGCCGCCGTATGTGCGTTAGACGCCTCGGCCGTAAATCCGTTCCGCATGCCCCTTTGGACCTGGCTCGGGGGTTGTCTAGGCGTGGATCTGAGGGGGGACGAGGTGCCCGAGACCAAGGCGCTTGAGGGGGCTTTGCAGAAGTCGTCGCTTCCGGTCGTGATACTCATCGACGAGATAGGCGAATACTTCAGACAGATGGACCAGAGACATATACCTCTGGAGCAGAAAAACGCGTTGGCGGAGGGCGTCATCTTGTTTTTCCGCAGGCTGTACGACGCGTTGAGAGAACGCGACATGCTGGTCATCACGCTTCCCGACGAATCTGCGCCTTTTAGCGACTGGGTCCACGAAAAGGTGGGGAGGCTTAGGGACGTGCTTAGACGCGTGGGCGTGGAGTACATCCCCATCACCAGGCTGGAGGAGGTATACGGCATAGTGCGGAGGAGGCTCTTCGCGAAGGTGGAGGACTCCGTGGCGGAGCAGGTGGCGGGTACGTACTCCCAGTACTACTCGCGATGGAGGGAGTGGTTCGTTGAGGAGTGGACCAGGCCTGAGGAGTTGAAGAAGGCCTATCCCTTCCACCCGGCCTTTATGCGTACGCTGTGGGAGAGAGTTTCCTCCATCCCGGACTTCCAGCGGACGCGCGATTTGATATACACCTTGGCTCTAGTCGCCTATCACGTGCCTACTAAGCAGAAGAAATTCGCCGACTTAATACTACCCGGCGACGTAGACCTCGGCCAAGACGACTTCAAGAAGTTCTTCACAGCCGGCGTGGGGAGGCCCCACTTCCTGCCTATCATCGAACACGATCTGAGGGTGGCCAGAGAGCTGGGCGAGCACCACTACCGCGTGGCGGCTGGCCTCTACCTCTACTCTCTCTTCGGCGGGGACGTCAAGAGAAACGCGGCGGATCTAAAGACTGCTGTTACGCTAGCCGCGAAGCCCAAGGGAGGCGACCCTGAGGTATACCAACAGGCGCTTGAAGAACTTCTAGATAGGCTTTGGTATCTCTCCGAGGAGAACAACAGGTATTGGTTCTCGGCGGAGCCGAATATAAACAAGATACTGGAGGAGAGGAGAGCCACCGTATTGGCTGAGGAGGCCTACCAGGTCTTGGAGGAGGAGGCGGAGAGGCTTATGAAGGCTATAGATCTTCCATTTGTCAAGGAGTTTGCCCGCGGGGTAAACGACGTAAAAGATGAGAAGAGGTTTAGGCTGTACGTCTGGCATCCGCGGGCGCAGCAGCCGGACAAAGAGGAGCTCAAGAAGGCGCTGGAGAGGTTGACTTACCGCAACTCCGCGGTGGTGCTTTTACACAGCGGCATGCCTGTGGAGCAGGCCAAGTACATAAAGGCTTGTGACGCCTTGAGGGAAGAGCTCAGGGAGTCCTCTCAGAGACAGAGACTTGAGTCGCTGTGCGAGAAGAGGACGCTCGAGCTATACTACGCCTTCTATCAGTCGTACAACAAACTCGCCGTGCCTATGCCCCACGGCGTGGACTTTATCGATCTTAGGGTTGAGCTGGCGCGAGGCGAGGCCCCGGGTAAGGCCGCGGCCAGGTTTAGGGAGGCCGTGGCCAAGGCCGTGAGAGATGCGTTGGAAGGAGTCGCGAAATATGTCCCGCTAGATGCCCAGTATCTATACGACGTCTATCTCTCTAAGAGGCTGCGCCACGTCGGGTCTATCGACTTAGCGACCATAAGGGAGGACTTCTATAGGGATCCTGATCTGCCCATGGTGGAGCCCGGGAGGGCGCTTACAGAGGCTTTGGTGAAGCTGGCCGAGGATGGGGAGATAGTGCTCTCCTGCGGAAATTCGTGGTACTGGCCACAGGGACTTAGAGAGGTTAGGAGCCTGCCGGAGGGCGAGGAGACAGCCAGACTTAGGGAACTTCTAAACTGTGATCCCGAGAGGGCGATAAGCGTGGTGAAGGAGGTTCCGGCAGAGGTGAAGTCGCTTCTAGAAGAGGCGAGGAGGAAGGCCAAGCCCGCCGCCATGGCGGAGACGACGCCTGCGGCTGTTAAGTGCGAAGATGTGGAGAAGCCGTTAGCTGAGGGCGTGGGTGTACAAGCCAGAAGTCTCGTGGCCGCCGGCAACGACGCGACGGCGGTTTTGCGCTTTATGCAACAGTTGAGGCTTCTTGGATACTTCCAGCTAGTTGATGCAAGGGCCGAGGCGGTGTTTAAAGACGGGGCTGTGGAGTCGAATTGGACCGCCAGAGGCGTCGGCGAAGTGGAGAAACTTGTAAAGTACCTAAATACGTTGACTGCGGAGGGCGGCGAGGCGTCGATCACCGCGACCCTCTCCGTGAGGGAGAGGGTGGTGCCCCAGGAGGCGGCTGAGCTCGCCAAGGCCTTTAAGAACCTAGACATAAGGGTACGCGGCTCCGTCTGCAGAGGGGCATGATCACGCTCAGAATGGGCGGACGGAGGGCAACCCTTATGCAAGGAGGCAGACGCATAGCATCGTTCTCCGTGGAGGGGCTCACGTGGTGGCGTGAGCTTTTCGGCGACGTGATGCAGATAGACGACTCCTTCGCCAACTTGGAAAAGGCGGCTAAGGCTTATTTATTTGCTAAGCTGTACCCCTATGTCCACGAGAAGTATAGGCTAGTCAAGACCCTACGCGAGATGGACGACTTCGTCGCCGTATATTGGATGTGGGAAGTGAAGAACAAGGGTCTCAGGGCCATAGCCGCACTAAAAAAACTCTATCAACTAACCTAAATTATTGAATATTTATGACAAAAAATTCAATTAGAAAAGGTATAATATTGGCAAAAGAACTAACTGATATTGCATTAGAGGATTTCGAGACGGCTAAGTTACTTTTCAGTGTGGGCAAGTTCCGCTGGGGTCTCATCGCGCTTCAGCAGTCGCTTGAGAAGGCTATTAAAGCTGTCCTGCTTAGTCTATGTATTATCGAGACAGAGGAGGATATCAAAGAGATCTCACATCAGGCAACTACACGCACTTTTAAGACACTTATAGAATTTTTGAAAAATGTAGAGAATGCGATCGAGAATCTTAAGAATACGTTACATCGGAGGTTAGGAACAACATTAACTCCTCTTGAGACTCTACAGAGGAGAATTGAAAATGAAAGGGTTGAATTCAGTCAACTATTTAGAAAAGTTGAGGAGGTTGCTGAAAAGGTTGCGGAGAAAGCATTTACTCCTGTTACAAGTGAGGACAGGGAAAAATATGAAAAAATATCAAGAGAAATCGAGAGTTATATAAATAAAATTAATGATATTGATGATATGAATATATATGAGATATTGGAGGCCTGGCCGCCTGGGGCTAAGACAGCTGTGGCGCCGCTGATAAGCTTGTTCCGACCTGGCGGTCCGTATGAAGAGCTTATACGTACACTTGCCGCACTTTCTACATTGCACATAGTCTTTGATTACACGTTATCTAGTCTCAGATATAGGATGTTGCATCTTGACGAGAATACGTATATTGTATGGTGGGGGCATTATACGATTCAGACAATAGGTAGATGGAAGTTAATTCCAAAACTCCACGAAATCGTAGCCCAATTGGACGAAAATATCTGTTGTTTAATACGTTTGTTAACACTGACAAGTCAATGTATAGACAACTTGGCGAAGAAGATCGACCGCGTAAACACCGCCTACCTAGAGATCCAGACTCTGCTAAGAGGTTGCCAAAACCCGGCAACAGTAGCGCGACAAGATACCCCCTCCCATGACGACGTCGCCTAGTGGTCGAGACCTCACGACGCTTTAAATAGATACCGCCCAGTCTCGCCGACATGGAGCTAGTTGTCTTCTTCGCAGTTGTTTTTGGTAGATCTGATGGTATTTCCGGCCTGACGGTAGGCGTCCATGGTAATACATATTAAAAATTTAAAAAGCGGGATACCATAAGAGGATGTGTATGTGTATGACATTAACAAGAAAGAAGTATCTTTCAGACGCTCTGCGTTTTTAACTGCTTTTATTGGGTTTATTTTTGCGCTTCTTATTTCTTACCTTTGCGGGCCACTATACGGTGTGGTGACGGCAATTGCCGTGTCTTTACTTTCTATAAAAATTCTTGTTTTCCATGACGCCGAGACCATTAAGGAGAGGATATGGGACTCCATAGTTACGGCGTTTGCAATCGGTATCCTTGTGGGAGTAACAGCCAGCATCCTTGCGGTAATAATACATGGATTTCTCGCCGGCAAGGAATCCATACATTGTGATGGGAGTTGGGAATTTCTTGCTGGGGGGCTCGCATTTTCAGCAACGTTTCTTTTCATTATCTATAGGGGTGCTACTGCCGCCACTTATGACATTTATAACATTTATCGGGAAGAATGAACTGTTGATAAGGGAGGCCCGGGTCTACGTGGACGATCCCAACGTCGTGTTTGTTTTCAACGGGAGGTTCTGGACGCATGCAAGAGATGTGCGGGACGTAGTCGTGCCCGTGGTGACTGTGGTGGCGAAGGGGAGGAAGTACATATGCCGCAACGCAACTCTAGAGGAGGCCCTGGCCGGGTACGAGAAATGCTCCCCTGTAGGCGTTTAGACCGGCCGGGTCGATAGAGGCTGTTCTAACGGTACGGCGCCACATCCCGGGTTAGATCTAAACCCGCCTTTTACTGATAGCCCAAATCCCGCAGCCGGCCCCACCTGACCTCCAACATATCCCGAATATATAAGGGCATGTTCAACAGTCGTAGTGTTGGGCAAGAGATACATATACAACGAGCCGAGCTCCGTAGAGGGTAAATTAACTGTTGCAACACAAGATCTACGCCAACTTAACCCGCGTTTTTAGGGACTAAAATTTTTTGGTAGGGAAATACGCTATCTTAAACTCCGTAGCATTGGAATCTTTATCTTAATACATTATTACTTATAATTATAGTGGTTTTGAGAAAAACTTTTAATGTCAGTTTTTCCCCGGGTGCGTGGGTCGGGTGGAGGCGTTGGGGATTCCGGGATGAGGGCGGCAAGGCGTTGTTTCTTGCTCGTGGGCGGGGCGTGGGAGGATGAAGTCATTGTGGTGGATGTAGGCGAGTTCTACGCAGTGGGGGGCTGTGCTCGACGAGTGGTTCATCGTGGGTAAGGATGCTGTAAGGCGCTTCCTAGCGGCGTTGCTGGACGTGGAGGAGGGAAAAATCGAGCTGAGGTGCTGATAGAGCTCCAGGTGCGGCACAATTGGAGTAAATGGCGAAGAGGCCCTGGAGGCGGCCGCGCCCACAGCCTAGCTCGTGGCGGACAAAACGGCTTTTGCCTAATTGAAGCGCCTCTGCTGAAGATAGAGGTGGCCGTGGATCAAGACGGAAAGATAGCCGCGGTTTAGATGCAAAGCCGCCCTCGACGTGGGCGCAGAGGCGGTTTTTGAAGACGTGGCGCCGGGCTACAGACTTGAAAAGACGGCTCAGATAGGCAAGACGGTCGGCGCGGCAGAGGACGTCAAAGACGGAGAGGAGGCGGCGGGCGTTGATCGTAGAGGCGAAGAAGGCGGCTGGGTGGGGCGTCTTTTGGAGGAGGTGAGGAGGGAGTTCTCTGGCTTGCCGGTGTACGTCGGCGTTGAGGAGGGCTACGTGAAGAGGACTGCGCCCATGGACCGGGGGCAGTTCAAGAAATACACCGAGGCGTGTAGGAGGCTTGGCTTTAGATTCGACAGGAGGGGAGAGAGGTGGGTTAAGCCGCTGGAGGAGCTGCAACCATCTCCAGCGTAAACCTGCATCAAACCCCACACAGACCCCCACAGGCCGGACACCCCTCATGGACAGGCTGGCGGAGGCGGTAGCCGCACACTTGTGCAGGCATAGGGCGTCGGCCTGCTCCGACTCACACTCGACCTTACGCGGCGCAGGCTCGCCGAGATAGGCGCAGTGGAGATCGTAAGCAGCGCCAGGCACAGAGACGTAGCGGCGAAGAAGCGGTATACGCCCTCCGCCAGAGGGGGCTGGTCCAGTCGTAGACAAGGCGGAGACCGTCAACTGGACAGGCCTGTTGATAAACTCCACATACGCCCCCACAAACTCGGCGCTCAGCGTTGCGAAGAATGGCGTACCTTTCCGCCTTTTTTCTCGTTTTTGTTTTTGCGGGGCGCCGAAGAATGGCGTCTCGATTTTACCCAACGCCGTGTGAAATGAATGTAAAGCGTAGTCTCAAACCGACCGCCGAGAAGACAAAAAACCAAAGAAAAACTTAAAAACCCACAAGAACTTGATACACAAGCCCTAGAATCTCAAGAAGGGTTGAAACAACCGCAACTGAGCATCAAAGAACAGCGGCGGTTGCATCTTCCTCCTAGAATCTCAAGAAGGGTTGAAACGGCGGCCTCACGTACTCGGCCAGGTTGTAGACGAGCTGAAGCTAGAATCTCAAGAAGGGTTGAAACTCCGTAAGGCAGGTAGTCGTCTAGCGTTAGTTGCGACTTCACTAGAATCTCGAGAAAGGTTGAAACTATTTTCGAGGGCATGTCTGGTTGGGAGTTGCCTCTTGGAGTCTCACGAGGCTACATATCCACCGTCGATTAACTGACGGTGCGTAGGGTGGCAAAGGATAACGCCGTAAGCGGCGTTGGTGGAGTCTCGTAGGCGCGGCCCCTGCTGTCTTCTGCTTGAGCATCTAGTCCGCTATTACATGTTTTTATATTTGTAAATGGTTTCTGACATGTTTATGTCGCCGGCCCCGCCGTCCGGCCTCCGTCAGCCGCCTCCGTTTTCGCAACCACTCTTTACATTCATCTATACATAATTTTTTATTGATGTGCGATTCGGGGGTTGTGTTTAGAGAGATGAGGCTTGTCCGGGGGATGCGGGTGGAGGTTGGGGAGGAGCTGAAGACGGGGAAAGCCGCCCAGGGCGGGGCTCGCCGCGTTCCGCAGGGCGGCCGCTTGGAAAAACTGCCGGCGTAGGCCATGTACCTCTACGTGGGGAAGGTGCGGGTGGGTCCGCTTTCCGGCTACCTCTGGCTTCTCGGCGGTAGGCTCTACCTGAAGCTGGGGTGGCGCCCAAGCGACACGTACTTCCTTGGCAACCTCTCCGACCCCCTCACCCTAGCCGCCAGGCTCAAAAGGCTGATCCCGCGTCCAGTGGACGTGAGGAGGGCTACCGCCGCGCTGGCAAGGGCGCTGGCGGCCTCGCTGTATGTGGCCAGGCGTTGTAGAGACAGCCCCAAGTGGAAGATCCGCGTCTGGGAGGCCGAAGCGGCGATATTGGACGCCGCGTCTACGCTGGCCTGGACATGGCCAACGGCCCATAAGGCGCTTAGGAAAGAGCTAAAGAGGCTGGGAGAAGAGACGCCGGTGTAGAGTCTCGACGCTGCAACTCGACGGCGTCAAGTCGGTCCTCACCACGGAGCTGGTGGTCCGCCTCCGCGCGGCTTTAAGACAGCGGCTAAGCCGAGCGCCTCCAGGCGTGGATCACAGGCATGTCTCTCTCCATCCTTCATCAAAGCCGGCGAGGCGGCCCATGCCGACTTCGCCCCAGCGGCGAAGCAGAGAGCCGTATTCAACGCCGTCTCACTCCGTTGACAATTCCAACTGAGATTCCACCCCCAGGTGGGCCGGAGTTGGATTTGGGCCTACCCGGGACGGGATTTCAACCCTTCTTGAGATTCTATAGTACTGCTCAAATTCCTTGACGGATGCGAGACATGTGAGTTTCATCCCTTCTTGAGATTCTAGGATAGAGCCAGGGAAGGGCCTCGTACTAGAAAGCGCTACACAGGAAGTTTCATCCCTTCTTGAGATTCTAGAGCTGGATGGACTTGCCGCAGAGTACCGCGACCTGGTGGTGTTTCAACCCTTCTTGAGATTCTAGCCAGAGGTGGGGGAAGGCCGTCATGTGCTACCCCGACCACGAGTCGAGGTTTCATCCCTTCTTAAGATTCTAGTCTCCGACGTATACATCTCTTATTGATTCTAGGTTGAGCATGAAGAAGTTTCAACCCTTCTTGAGATTCAACAGAGAACGGACCACACTTGGAGATCGAATGGTACCGCTGGGGGTTTCAACCCTTCTTGAGATTCAACGGCTCATGTGTTTGGTTGTTGTGGGTTTTTAAGTTTTTCTTTGGTTTTTTGTCTTCTCGGCGGTCGGTTTGAGACTACGCTTTACATTCATTTCACACGGCGTTGGGTAAAATCGAGACGCCATTCTTCGGCGCCCCGCAAAAACAAAAACGAGAAAAAAGGCGGAAAGGTACGCCATTCTTCGCAGTTGGCGGTTTTGTAGGGCGGGGGTGAGTTTGCCGCGCGGCGGGGGTCGCGTCTGGCTTGGCATGAGCTTGCTGTAGGAGGAGGTCTGCCGTTGTGTATAGGCGTGGGGCTCCTCCGCATTGAGGTAGTGGCGGCGTTTCTCGGCGCTGTGGGCAGGTTTGGGGCGCCCTGCAGTGGCACGCGTCTGTCGGCTTGTCCATGAAGAGGAGCTGGTGGAGGCGTCGGGTGTCTAGTCTATGGGGTCTGCTAATAGCCGACCGGGGGGTGCGCAGTGTGAGCTGGCGGTTGACGTCGTTGTGGATGCTGGGTCGGGGCGGCGGGTTTACGTGGCGTCTTAGCTACCCACGTAGCTCTGGCGGAGATGTAGATGGGCGTGTAGACTGGACGCGGCCCCGGCGGCTTGCTCTATCCGCAGGGCTGGTCTATGGGGCTGGATCGGCCTCTTTGGGCTGAGGGGCCTTAAAATTTATATAGGCTGTGGAGCGTAGGTGGCTATGCCGAGTTGGAGGGAGCTTGTGCTTGTTAGGGATCACCCCATGCGGAGGGTGTTCATCGAGAAGGTGGTGGTGAATATAGGCGTCGGCACGGGGGGCGAGAGGCTTGAGAAGGCGGCTGAGTTGCTGAAGGAGCTTACGGGGGCTGAGCCTTCGAGGAGGAGGGCTAAGCGGTCGATTAAGGATTTCGGCATTAGGAAGGGTGAGCCGATAGGGGTCGCGGTTACGCTTAGGAGGGATAAGGCTGTGGAGTTTTTGATGAAGGCGTTGCAGGCGGTTAACAACAGGGTTAAGCAGTCGAGCTTCGACGATAGGGGGAACGTGTGTTTTGGCATAAAGGAGCACATTACGATCCCGGGTGTTAAGTACGACCCGGCGGTGGGGATTTGGGGGATGGATGTCTGTGTGAAGCTTGCAAAGCCTGGCCTCAGGGTGCAGCGGAGGAGGAGGAAGAGGAGCAAGGTGGGTAAGGGGCAGCTGGTCACCAAGCAGGAGGCGGTGGAGTTTTTCACCAAGGTGCTGGGAGTGCAGGTTGATTGATGCGTGTAGGGGTTGTCTCTGACAGCCACGATAACGTTTCTGCGATTAGGAGAGCCGGGGAGGAGCTGAGGAGGCGCGGCGTCGGGCTTGTGCTTCACGCGGGGGACTGGGTGTCTCCCTTCTCCGCCCGCTTCCTCCGGGAGGCCTTGGGCGAGGGGGTGCGGATTGTCGGCGTCTGGGGCAACAACGAGGGGGAGAGGCCCTACTTCCTCGAGGTGGCGAGGAAATTCGGCGTGGAGGTGGCGGGGGAGGCGGCTGAGCTTGAGGTAGCGGGGAGGAGGGTGGCGGTTTACCACGGCACGTCCCCGATCCTCTTGAGGGCGCTTGTGGAGTCTGGTCTCTACGACGTGGTGGTGTATGGCCACACGCATCAGGCCGTTGTGGAGCGGCGCGGCGGGACGCTGGTGGTTAACCCCGGCGAGCTCTGCGGTTGCTTGACCGGCAGATCCTCCTACGCGGTGGTGGACCTGGACAGGCTGGAGGTGGATCTCCTCTTCCTGTGACTTGGACGCCTGACGAGCTGGTTGCCTTCGTCGGCAGGGTGCTCTATGAGGTGGTGGAGCGGGGGCTTACCCTGGACTTCGCTTTTCAGAGGGTGAAGAGGGGGTGGCGGCGGCTGGATAGCTTTAAGGTGTTTTATGACGTGTCTTTTGACGCGGTTAAGCACTACTTCCTTCTGCGGCATCTGGCGGCGAGGTTGCTGGGCTCGTCGGGGGCGAAGGCCGTGGCGCGGGCGTGGTTTATATACCGGGCAGATGCCGTCTTGTACAACAGAGATATGGTGGCGCGGTATAGGAAAAGGCTTCTGAAGAGGGCTAGGGGTAGCCCGGAGGAGGCGTTGCTTTCTGTCGAGGAGCTGAGGGGGGATCCGGTGCGGTACTTATCGACGAAGTACAGCTACCACCCCTCCATCGTGGAGGCTCTCCTCTCCAATCTCCCCCGGGGGGAGGTGGAGAGGATACTGGAGGCGGGCAACGCCACGTGGATTTGGCTGAGGTTAAACACCTTGAGGGCTGATGTGGACAAGGCGTTGAGGATGCTGGAGGGGGAGGCGGAGGTGGAGCCGCACCCCGCCATACCGTTTGCCGTCCTCCTCAGAAGCTCTAAGAGGCCTGTGCAGTACCTAACCGCGGTGAGGGAGTTCGTGGCGGTGCCGCAGGACCTCGCCTCGATCTACGCCGTCCTTTCGCTGCGCCCCAGCCCCGGGGACAGGGTCGTGGACCTCGCCGCGGCGCCTGGCATGAAGACGAGCCTCATTGCCCAGCTTGCCGAGGGCAGGGCCAGGATAGTGGCTGTGGAGCTGTCCACGAAGCGGGTGTACAGGATGAAGCGCCTGCTGAAGCTTCTCGGCGCCGCGGATCAGGTGGAGGTGGTGCGGGCGGACTCAAGGAGGCTGAGGACTAGGCGCTTCGACAAGGCTCTTCTGGACGCGCCTTGTACCTCAAGCGGAGCCTTCACCAAGGAGCCTGCCACGAAGATATACCCAAGGCTGGAGGAGGCGGCGCGCTACAGCATGCTGCAGAGGGAGCTTCTTGCCAACGCCTTGACGCTGGCAGACGAGGTGGTCTACGCCGTCTGTAGCATCCTGCCCCAGGAGGGGGAGGAGGTGGTGGCCGCGGTGGGCGGCCGGGCGGAGAAGCCCCACCCCGACCTCGCCCCGTCTTACCGAGGCGGCGTCGGCGGCAGGACGTTTCCCCACATACATAGAAGCGAGGCGTTTTTCATCTCGCGCGTCACCCCTTCTTGAGCCTCTCCACGCCGGGGGGCGCGGTGCCGCCTCTGGCCATCAGCGGAATTTTGGAGTATCTAGAAACGTCCATCACGGCCACCGAGCCGTAGAGGCCGCCGAGGTCGTAGACGTCGCCGGGCTTCGCGCCGGGGACCGGCACCAGCCTCACCCCCAGCGGCTTGTCTAGATGGACGGCGAGCGCCATTACGTCTGCTATAAGCGCCGCCACCGCCTCCGGGCTCGCGTCGGCCGGTATCCCCACCATGTCTATGCCTGTGTTGCAGACGGCGGCCATGGCCTTGAGCGTGTCGAGGCTGAGGGCGCCTTCGGCCGCGGCCTTGGCCATGACGGCGTCTTCGCTGACTGGTATGAAGGCGCCGCTGAGGCCTCCGATGGTGGAGGCGGCCACGGCGCCGCCCTTCTTGACGGCGTCTGTGAAGAGGGCTAGGGCGAAGACGGAGCCGGGGGCCCCCACCCTGGGCAGGCCTATGGCTTCAAGGATGGCGGCTACGGAGTCGCCGACCTTAGGGGAGGGGGCCACGCTGAGGTCGACCGCGCCGAAGGGGACCCCCAGCTCCTTAGCCACCTCCCTCCCCACCAGCTCGCCCAGCCTTGTGATCTTGAAGGCTGCGCGCTTGATGGCGTCGTGGAGGGTCCTCACGTCTGCGTCTGGCAGATTCCTCACGACCGCCTCGATGACGCCGGGGCCGCTTACTGCGATGTTCACCACGGCGTCTGGGAGGCCGAGGCCGTGGTATGCGCCGGGCATGAACGGGACGTCTTCTGGCAGGTTGGCGGTGACGGCGAAGCGCGCCGCCGCGTGGGGC
>Ga0326760_1000804_pt1 | contig 15044 bp, 14 predicted proteins | sample GCREP_S_FD_207668 | JGI IMG/M metagenome (GOLD analysis project Ga0326760, IMG submission 207668) | Hot spring sediment microbial communities from Geyser Creek Basin, Yellowstone National Park, WY, United States - GCR.EP_S | ecosystem: Environmental > Aquatic > Thermal springs > Near-boiling... | reverse complement strand
TCACTCGGCCTTCCTCACTTCGCACTTCAGCTGCTTGACGACATCATCGACCTTGGCTGGGTCGATCTTCATCGTGTAGAGGTATCTTCCAGCCCTTAGCTTGAGCTTGGCGACGCCCTTCGACAATCTCACGACGCAGTACTTGGCCTTGCCAGACAGCTCAACGAACTTCTCAACGTCGAAAATCTCGACCGGCATAGCCCCTCTCGACTGTCATTTCTCAGGGCTGAGCTTTAAGCTGAGTGCTGAAGCATAGCGTTGAAGTGGTCATATGCTGGCGTTGAGGTTCTAGAATCAAAGACATAGAAGAGGCTGGAACTTAATTCGAGCTTAAATTCGATAACAAGCGAGCTTATGACTTCGCCCTAGAGGCAACAGCGTTGCTAGTAAGGGAGTGGGCGAGAAGGAGGCCTTAAGAACAACGGTAAACGTGAATTGATGAGGATGGATATTTAAGGAGCAAAAATCAAAGAAGGAGCCTCTAAGAGGTTAATCTCCTCTTCGTAATGGTGGAAGGACGTGGTAAGGTGCTCAGCTACTAAGGTAAATAAAGGCTAAGAGCTCTCGACGTCACCTACGCTACCTTTTCGAACTAGAGATTAGGAGCTCGATATCCTTGCGACCGCTGTCAACAGTCGCTCTAGAGAGGAGAAGACAATCGAGGCATCCTTAAGCTCTTTGCTTACTGATTCAAAGTCCTCCGGAGTGGAGAAGTAGCCTATTATCACTGGCTTACTTAGGCCATTTAACGCGTCTTTGAGCGTGTTCGCTGGAATGACCCAAGATGGCGGTGCCACAGCGTAGAGGAAAACTATTATACCGACAGTTTTATCGTCTTCAAGCAGCTCTAAGACCTTACGAAATTTCGAGAAGTCTAATGCTGTAAACGAAAGGTCTATTGGATTCTCTCTCATGGTTAGTGGAGGCAAGAGCCTCTTCAACTCCTCTCTCGTGCGATCTTCGAGCTCCGCGAGCCTTCCCCCCTTCTCCTCTATCAAATCACTTGCCACAATCCCGAGGCCCGCCTGAATGGTCACTATGGCGATGCCTCCGCTTATCTCTGGAAACCTCTCTAGGATTTTCGCCACATCTACGAGCTCTATTGGGGTTTCGACGAAGATAGCTCCTGCTTGCTTAACGGCTGCCCTGAAGACCTCGAAGTCTCCAGCCAAGCTCCCTGTGTGGCTCAAGGATGCTTTGTCCGCGACCCTGCTTCTCCCAGCCTTCATGACGATAACCCTCTTAACCCTGACCAACTTCTTCAACTCCTCGTAAAAGGCCCTGCCGTTCTCTAAGCCTTCAACGTATATCGCTACGACCTCTGTTTCAGGGTCTTTAGAGAGGAAGTTCATGACGTCGTGAAAGTCGACGTCGCAACGATTTCCTAGGTGAATTATTCAGCTGAAGCCTATGTCTGAGTTATGGAGCAAGTAATGACATATGCCTCCGCTCTGAGATACAAGAGCCACCTTCCCCCTCCTAGCCCCTCCAAAGAACGGCGTGAAGCTATAGTTTGCCCCGCCAGCCACGTCTACGATCCCGAAGACATTCGGCCCTATTATTCTTATCCCCTCCTTCTTCGCTATGTCCGAAAGCTTTTCTTGTAATTCCCTCCCCCATTCGAGCTCGGCTTCTTTGAACCCGGAGGATATGATGATTGCAGCTGGCACCTTCTTGGCCAGACACTGGTCAATAGCGCTTAGCACGTTCTCTGCGGGTACCGCTATAATTGCAAGGTCAACTTTGTCCTCTACTTCAAGCAACGACCTATAAACCCTTAAGCCCTCTATCTCCTTCACGTTAGGATTTATCGGGTAAATTTTCAACTTCTTCTTGCCCCCCAAAGGCTCTTCACTACGGCATTACCAACCTTCAAAGGGTTTTGAGAGGCCCCAATTACCGCGACGCTCGTGGCTTTGAAGAAGGGTTCGACGTCTTTAATCTCGTAGCGAAACTCCTTCCTCCTCCCAATGACCATCCTGGCATCGGCCACCACGCATTTGTCTTTATAGACCATTACTGGGTTTAGGTCCATCTCCAAAACGTTCTCCTTCTCTACGAGCTCGTTTAGCTTCAGCAATATCTTGATTATGCAGTTAACTCCAAGGTCCAGCCCTATTTCCCTCACCATCTCAATAGCATCTCGTGCATCTAACGGCAGTAACCTGAACGTGGCCCTTCGGAGCTTCTCGATGAGGATCCCGCCGAGCGCGCGGATGGCTGTGTAGTATTCGTCTTGGCAAGCGACGAAATCGCAAGAAAGCTGACAGACAGCCTAATTTGGTTGAAGGAAGTTGGGTGGTAGAGCGAGACGAGTGGATATGACACAGCAGCTTCTCAGCTCTCTACGCCTACAAGGCGGCGCAGATGGCCTATAAAATGGCTGGGATCACTGACCCGGCTAAGGAAGTAGACTTCGCCGAAGTAGATGACAGGTTTGCTTTCAAAGAGCTTCAGCACATAGAGGCCTTAGGGCTTGTAAAGGGCTCCGACCTCCCAGCCCTAATCTCGGAGGGCTACTTTGAGAGAGACGGAGAGAAGCCCGTGAATGTCTCGAGTGGTAGCCTTGGCTGTGGCAATTTGCTCGAGTGCACTGGAGGGCAGAAGGCCTTGGAGGTCGTTCTACAGCTCAGGAAGGAGGCTGGGAAAACGCCAACTCGACAAATGCGAAATCGGCGTCGCGCAATCTTGGAGGTACTTGCCTATGAATAGCGGCGCCGTAATAATTTTTGGAGTGTGAGGTTATGGAAGTCAAAAAGATTAGTGGTTTGGAGTTTCAGAAGAAGCGAAATGTCGCGATTGTTGGCGCTGGAATGACGTTGTGGAGGAGGAGGTTGTTAGAGACCGGGAGGGAGCTGAGCTATCTCGCGGTAAAGCAGGCCTTGGAAGAGGCGGGCTTGACCTTAGACGACGTGGAAGCAGTGGTCATGGGCTCCGCGCCAGACGCGTTCGACGGAGTACACATAAAAGGCGACTACCTGCTCGATGGCGCTGGCGGTAGCGATCGACCATACGTGAGGGTCTTCGTGGGCGGCGGCACCGGAGTCTTCGCGCCAATAGCTGGCTACTGGCACGTGGCGAGCGGACTATTCGACGTCGTCCTAGTCGTCTGTGAAGAGAAGATGTCCTCGGTTCACCCCCATGCGCAGACAGCCTTCAGGTACATCTGGGACCCAATACTCGAGAGACCGCTGAAGCCGAACTTGACTTGGATATTCGCCATGGAGATGCGGAGGTACATGGAGGTGAACAAGGTCAAGCACGAGGACATAGCTCTCGTGGCCGTGAAGAACAAGAAGAACGCACTCGACCACCCATGTGCTCAACTCCCCGGGAAGATAACCGTGGAAGACGTGCTAAAGAGCGAACCTATCGCTCTACCAGTTAGAAGGCTCGACATCTCACCCCCCTCCGATGGAGCCGCTGCGCTCGTGATGGTGGCCGAGCACTTGGCGAGGCACTTAACCGACGAGCCCGTCTGGGTGACTGGCGTCGGCTGGTGCCTTGACACCACGTGGTGGACGAATCGAGACCTGTACTTCCCCAGATACGTTGCGGAGGCCGCGAGAATGGCGTACAAGATGGCCCACATAACCGATCCAAGGAAGCAAATAGACGTCGTCGAGCCCTACGACCCGTTCGACTACAAGGAGTTACACCACTTGGAAGGCTTGGGGCTAGCCAAGAAGGGCGAGGCGCCGATTCTGACTCGAGAGGGCGTGACTGAGAGAGACGGCGACCTGCCCGTATGTCCCTCAGGCGGCCTACTGGGCGTTGGAAACCCCATTGCCGCGGCGATGGGCATAAAGGCATGTGAGATATACTGGCAACTTGCCTATAGAGCAGGAAAGAGGCAGGTCAAGAAGGAAGTGACTACTGGACTCTGTCAAGCTTGGGGAGATCTCATGCAGGTCGGGACCGTGATGATTATGTCGAATAAGAGGCCTTAATGGTGGTGTGAGAGGAGGTGTGGAGATGATGGCCTCGTTGGCACCTTCATCCGCGCCGAGAGCAGTAAAGAAGATGGATTGGTTGAGGGCCTGTCCACCTTACGCACCGGGTACGTACGTGAGAGAGGAGGACATCAGGGGGGAGAAGGTGACCTTCATAGAAGACCACCCGGACCTTCGCTACTCGTGGACCGCTGGGCAGGCGATTAGCAGGTTCTTGAATGGCTTAAAAGAGGGGAAGATATACGGCGTTAAGTGCAATAAGTGCAGGAGAATAATGGTCCCACCTAGGACATTCTGCGAGCTGTGCTACAAACCGATAGACGAGTGGGTCGAGCTAAAGGACACTGGAACTGTCCTGACATTCTTCCATCTCCTACGTAGGCCCAGATGCAGAACCGCTACCAGAACCTGTAATACCTGCGCTGATAGAGGTCGACGGAGCGTCCCCAGGCATGGGGATACTGCACATCTTAGGAGAGGTGAAGCCAGAAGACGTCTACATCGGTATGAGGGTTAAGGCTGTTTGGAAGGATGAGAAGGAAAGGGAAGGAGCGATAACAGACATAAAGTATTGGAAGCCACTGGAGGTGAGAAAATGATGGAGAAGATTGCTGACCCGACGAAGTTAAGGCGCTGGGAAGGAAAGGTAGAGGCGTACTGAGTCTACACAAGCGGGAAGGCCGGAGACTACTTCTTCAAGAGGTTAAAGGAGGAGGGGAAGTTCACGGCCGCCAAGTGCAAGAAGTGCAGCAAGGTCTACTTCCCTCCAAGGATCTACTGCGAGAGAGACTTCGAGGAGACAGAGTTCATTGACGTGAGTGGAGAGGGAGAGGTCAGGAGCTTCACTATCGCGAAGCTCGACCCTTACGAGAGAGAACTTCCAAAACCACAAATCTACGCACTAATCCATATCTACGGGACCGATGGCTCGCTCATTCACTTGCTTAGTGAAGTCGAGCCAGAGAATGTGAAGATCGGCATGAAGGTTAGGCCAGTTCTGAAGCCTAAAGAGGAGAGGGAAGGGAGGATAACAGATATTCTATACTTCAAACCAGTCTAATCGAGGAGATAGAGTTCATGGACTTCGAGTTTACCGAAGAACAGAAGATGATCGCGAAAGCAGCTAGAGAGATTGCACAAGGCTTCCCGCCTGAGTATTGGAGGGAGAAGGAGGAGGAGGGCGAGTTCGCAGAGGAATTCTTCAGGGCCATAGCGAAGGCTGGCTTCTTCGGGATCGTTATTCCAGAGAAGTATGGGGGCTATGGCTACGGTATTACAGAGCTATTAATAGCCATGGAGGAATTAGCGGTAAACGGTTGCGGCATGGGAGGGGTTTGGTACTTAATGCTCACAGAGGTCTTGGGTGGTCTCACAATCCTCCGACACGGAACTGAAGAACAAAAGGAGAGGTACTTACCGGGGATCGCAAAGGGAGAACTGGAGTTCTGCCTAGCCCTTACTGAGCCCGATGCTGGCTCAAACACCTTCGCCATACGGACTACTGCTGTTAAGGACGGCGACGAGCGGGTGATAAACGGCAATAAGGTCTTCATAAGCGGGGCGGGTAGGGCAAAGGGAATGATAATAGTCGCAAGGACGACTCCGCTCGAAAAAGCCCCGAAGAAGACTCACGGCTTAAGCCTCTTCATAGCAGACCTGCCGAATAAAGCTATAGAGGTTAGGCCAATACCGAAGCACGCAATAAATTATTCGAAGACCTGCGAAGTAAGCTTTAGTGACCTGAGGTTACCCGCGAACGCCCTAATTCCACCACAAGATCAAGGTTGGTACCTCATACTCGAGACCTTGAACCCGGAGAGAATGGGGTTCGCCACCGCGGCCATAGGGATAGGGAAGCTGGCGATAAGTAAGGCCGTGGATTACTCGAAGAGGAGGAGGGTATTCGCAGACCCCATTGGGAGCTACCAAGGCCTTCAGCTCCCTCTAGCTGAGGCCTATTCGATGCTCGAATGCGCGAGAAGGCTAAACTTTAAGGCTGCGTGGCTTTATGATAGAGGAGCAGACGTACGAGAAGTCGGAAGCTATGTAAATATGGCGAAATACGTTGCCGTCGAAGCTGGGACTAAAGCTTGCTATTGGGCGATGCAAGTTTTCGGCGGCTACGGATATGCGAAGGACTACGATGTCGAGAGATGGTGGAGAGAAATAAACCTCATACGCCTGGCCCTTGTGACGCAACAAATGGTCCTGAACTACATTGCCGAACATGTTCTTGGTATGCCAAGAAGCTATAGGTAAATTTAAGTTTTCTACCACCTCTTTTTTCCTTTACCCTCCTATCTAAATAGGATATTTCGATCAACTTGCGACTTCTTTTCAATAGATTTCAATTGTCAAGCTTGAATTTTAAATCCTTAACCTAAAAAATGATGTGAGGATTTAGAGTAACGTCCATGAGCTTATATGACTCCCTTGCTCTTTAGCCTCTCTAGCTCGTCCTTGAAGATCCCTAAGTACTTTGCATAAATGTACTCGTTGTCAGCGCTGATCGGCCTACAGGCCCACTTAATCCTCCCTGGAGTTTCGGACATGAACCTGAAGAGGGAGTTAGGCAGTAAGAGCTCTCCATAATTCTTATCGCGCACCTTCACGAACATCTTCCTCATTTGGTGGTGCTCAACGTTGAGGACTTCCCTCGGTGAGTTCAGCCTCCCGGTAACCACGGTCCCCCTCCTATCAGGCCTCTTTGAGTAATCTAAGACGATCTGAAGCAACTCAGCTGACGTGTAATTCATCGTGAACTTCTCTATTTCCTTCTGGATCTTGGGCTGATTTTCAGGCGTAAGCCTTTCTTTTATCGTTGGAAACATCTTTTGCAGATCGGGGCGATTCATTATTTCACATAGGGCGGCCCAATTGGGGTCAGTGAAACCTGACATGAAGGCATAGCCATCTTTGCATTTAACGTACGTGTATGGGAAGACAGCATAGTCAAAATTGCCCGCTCTGGGCATCTTCCTCTTCGTTAAGTGGTAGTATTGTATGTGATAGTTTGCGATCGAAAGCAGACCCTCTGGAGGGGATGCATCTATGAACTGGCCCTTCCCAGTCCTCGCCCTGTAAAACAAGGCCATGAGTATTCCGAACGCTGCCCACGCACCACCAACGTACCACCCCATTCAGTTTCCTTGCTTTACCGGCCTCTTGTACTCCTTCGGGATGTCGGGATCGAGGTCTGGCTCACCCGTCACGGACATGACAACGCCGCGAGCTTGGTCTATCAAGTCGTAGTCGGGCTGATTCCTCCTCTTCTCACTCTCCTCACCAAACTGACCGTACGTGTATATTGCGCAATATATCAGGCCTAAGTTTATCTCCCTCAATTGCCTATACCCTATGCCTAGTGCCTAGAGAGTCCATGTAGCCCGGCTTGAAAGTCTCTATGAGGACGTCGCACTTCCTCACAAACTTCTTCAAAATCTCCCTGCCCTCCTCGGTCTTTATGTTGAGGGTTATGTGGAACTTGTTCCTAGCCTCTGTGAGGTATGCAAGCCCCGCATCCCCTATCATTATTCCATAGGGCGTCATCTTCCTAGCTATGTCCCCTTCAGGTGGCTCCACCCTTATGACCTCTGCCCCCAGCTCGGCGAGAATGGAGGAAGCGTAGAGACCTGCGTAATTTCCTGTAGCTCAGGTCTAAGACTACGACGCCGTCTAGCGCCTCTGGCTTTTCGCTTACCTTCTCAGGGTTCGTCAGCTCGTAGATGAATTTCGAGTACTCAGGAGCTATCGAGAACCCGACAATCTTGCTCTCCTCCATATCAACACCCCCTAAAGCTTTAAGCCAACCTCAATCCCGCCTTACCGTCCCAATCTGGCGGTGGGCATTGAGATGGGACTGCTGGATTCCGCTTGAATATGACCCCCTCTTCGTACAACTTCTATATCTCCTCATCACTCAGCCCTAGGTACTTCTTCAAGACGTACTCGTTGTCGAAGCCTATTGGCCTAGGAGCCCACTTAAGCCTCGATGGGGTCTCCATCCTCGGAGGGTAGCAGGGCTCGACTAGCTCGCCATAGAGCGGATCGTAGTACCTCCGTATTGCCCCCTCTCTCTGAGGTGCTTACTGTAGTAGGCTTCCTCGGCATCGACTACTCTCGAAGCTGCGAAGCCATACTTGTTCGCCAGCTCCTCTATCTCTTCAACGGTCTCCTCCTTAGCCCACTCTTGAACCTCCTTCAGTATGAGCCTGGCCTGATCCAGAGTACGTCTTCTCGATGATAGAGAAACATGGCGTAACCGTGCTAAGCATGCCCCACTTGGTATAGAAAGACGTTGCCAATCGTAGAAAAATGTTACAGAAATACGACATAAGCACGATCAAGTTATTCACAGGAGGAGGAGAAGCCTTTGGAGCTGATACAATTAAGGCTTGGTACGAGAAGACAGGGTACATGATCGCAGAAGGTTTCGGGGCAACAGAGCTCTTCTACATATCGATCTCAAATGCCGTTGCTCCAAAACCAAAGCCAGGGTCCATCGGAATGCCAGTCCCCGGAGTCGAGGTTGAAATAGTTGACCCAGAGACCCTCCGTCCAATAGAGGAGCCGAGGAAAGAGGGATTAATGCTAATAAAGGCACCTTGCGGGACGATCTACTGGAACCCGTACGCTGACAACAACAAGTTATTAGAGAAAATGAAGAAAGACGTCTTGATGAGATGCGTAGCCTTAGGAGACTTAGCGTATAAAGATGAAGAGGGTTACATATGGTTCGCCGGGAAAGGAGAAGACATAATAAAGAGCTCTGGCTACAGGATCGGAGCAGATGAGATCGAGACAGCCCTCAAAGCCCATCCAGCGGTTGACGACCCTGGCGTTGTAGGAGTCCCACATCCAATCAGAGGAGAAGACGTCGTGGCCTTCGTAATATTGAAGGAGGGCTACGAAGAGAGCGAGAAGACTAAAAACGACATTTACAACTACTTGAGGAGTACTATTGCAATGTACAAACTCCCTAGAGAAATATTCTTCGTGAAGAGCTTGCCCAGGCACACTACTGGCAAGCTATTAAGAAGGAAGCTGAGGGAAATCGCTAAGAAAATGTACGTACCTAAAGATAATTAAGAACCTTTCATTACTTTCACTTTATGACTTTCTTTTCATGTCTCTCTTCATATATGAATAACCGAATGACATATAGGGGACTAGGATCGCTAGAGTCACATGAAGTAATAACGAAAACAGTCAATAGTTTACTGTGTACGAGCGCTCGTGGTCACCCCATAGAACTCATAACTCATCACTATTAAATGACCGCATGTTAAAGTCACTAAAAGACTTGCACAATTTTAAATCCTAGGCTCTAAGACGCTATAGAATTTCGTTATTCATCAAATTTTCGAGACATCTCCTTTTCAAAAGGCTTAAGACTACTCTCCCTTATCGTCTATGGTGAGCCATCGCAAGTTCTAAATAATTTGCTGATAGTTGCAAAACAATCACAAGCACACTCCTCCTTACGTGGAGCTCTGATGGCCCGGGTAGTGATGCGATGAAGGCCCGAGTAGAGCTCAGGATCTTCGAGGCGTCCTTGCAAATGTTTATAAGTACTCACAAGGAATTGCCTTGGAGAAACCCTTATGGGGGGTTTGTAGGAAGGGAAGGGGATTCTCCTTCTATCTTCCTTATTACGAACGTCGCTGTTGCTACTGCTACCACGTCATTCTCGACTCTAGCCTCGCCATAGCCGACTGCTATCTTGGAGCCTATGTAAATAGGCCTTCCAACTCCCACGACCCTCCCCTTAGACACAGGCCTTAGATAGTGGACGTTGAGCTGAGAAGTCACAGCTACCCTCACGCTTCCACCCTCGCTCTCGACAAGTCTCTTAATTATGTTGAGGGCTATCGTGGCGTCTAGGACGCTTGCTATAACACCTCCGTGCACTGTTCCTAGGACTTGGAGGTGCTTCTCTTCGTCGAGGTCGAGCTCGACCACCACTTCCCCATTTACGATCCTCGGCTTCATCCCTATGAGCTTATACCAAGGAGAGGAGGAGGCCCTCAAGAGGAACTCCTGAATTAAGAAGTGCTCTTGCACAACCCTCGCCTCGATGACCCTTCACTTGTAGCTTGCCATAAATAGTTTTCTACTCGCGAAATTTTACTCCATAGAGGTCCAAGCTCTTTGCACGCACTCTAAAGAACCTCGAGGCACTTCGTCAACCTCCTCTTGACCTCGGCCTCGCTCAACTTCTCTTGAAGAGGAGGTTGTGGGCCATCTCAACAGCATCCCTGAACCTCCTCATGAGGAGCAGGAGCTTCGATGCAGATAAGTCGTCCTCGACTACCAGCCTGCCGACTATCGTGGCTCTCTCTCTGAGATTCCTTCTTTTGAGCCTCGAGCCAAAGCCTTATCGCCTCCTCAATTGCCTTCTTTATTGCGCCGTAGAGGCCGAACTTCTTGGTCGCCTCCACCTCGAACTCTCTCCACAGGTCGGCTGGCACGGTGATGATCTTCTTCACGAAGGCCTTCCTCGACATTTCCGCCATTAACAGGTAATACAAGTAAAGCTTACAAGGCTTTCTGGCAATGCTAGTATTGCGAGCTCTTGAAGACTGTGAGGTCTTGAGGCTGATGAATCCTCGTGAACTCCGATTGCCCGAGGAGAGTGGATGCTCCCTTGGGCGGCTAGGAGTAAACAGCTCTCGTAGGGCGGTCAGGGGGATGTAGCCGTTGAGAGGTAGATGGTGGGGATCCCGAGACCAATAAACATGAAGGAAAGTGAACTATCATCTACTGAGAAACGGTTCTCGTCTCTTGCTACTTCTTAGCGCATGGTCCTTGCTCTTCGCGATCCCTCGTCCTTACTCCTCTACGAGGCTTCTCATTACTCACCCTGCAGTCTCATAACTTTTATGCTTTACAAGAGCTATGCCCTATATAGGTGCATCCGTCATGGCTTGTAGCTATTGCTTGTGAAATCCCTTTAGTAAAGGGCTTGGGAGTTAAATGCTTAAATACTGCCCCAGCCTAAAACCCTTTGGGGATAATACATGGAGTTGCTTTGGAAGCCATCAGAGGAAGTGGTTAGAGAAGCAAACGTGACGAGGTTCATAAAATTCGTCAATGAGAGGCACGGCTTAGACCTCAAGGACTACTGGGACTTGTATAAATGGTCTGTCGAGGAAATACAAGCCTTTTGGGAGTCAATGTGGGACTTTGTCGGCATAATAGGCGAGAGATTTACAAAGGTCGTCGATGATCTAAACAAATTCCCAGGAGCAAAGTGGTTTCTCGGGGCTAAGTTGAATTTTTGCTGAGAACCTTATGAGATTCAAGGATGAGCATCCTGCAATCATCTTTAGAAACGAGCTAGGCCTTCGAAGAGAATTGAGCTACGCTGAGCTACACGAAAAAGTCGGGCAGTTATCGAACGCATTAAAGGATTTTGGGATAAAGCCGAGAGATAGGATCTGCGCCTACATGCCAAACATCCCAGAAACCTGCATCGCCATGCTCGCGACTACGAGTAGGGGGGCTATTTGGTCTTCCTGCGGAACTGAGCTTGGAGCTTGGGCTGTCGTCGATAGGCTCGGCCAATTAGAGCCAAGAATCCTCTTCACAGTAGACGGCTATGTCTATAAAGGGAAAGCATATAATTTGCTAGAAAATGTCAAGCAAATTGCTCAAGAAATTCCATCATTGGAGCAAGTAGTTGTCGTCCCGTACCTTCGAGAAGCCCCAAAAGTCGACATTCCAAAGAGCGTGTCACTTAAGGACTTCATTTCAGAGGACACGAAAATAGACTTCAAGAGAGTTGACGCCAATGACCCCGTTTACATAATGTTCACATCGGGAACGACGGGGAAGCCGAAGTGCATGGTCCAGTCCGTCGGAGGGGTTTTAGTAAATCACTTAAAGGAGCTCATGCTCCACACGGACCTAAAGAGGAGCGACAAGATAATTTACATTACATCCCCCAGCTGGATGATGTGGAATTGGCTGATGAGCTCTCTAGCGATCGGAGCGACCATGGTCCTCTATGATGGTAATCCGCTTTACCCCGACTGGAGGACGATGTTTGAGCTTATAGACCAAGAAAATATCACGGTATTTGGATGTTCAGCGAGCTACATATATGCCCTCATGGCGGCAGACGCAAGTCCGGTGAAAGAATTCGACCTCACATCTCTTCGAGAGATATCTCAAACAGGCTCACCGCTATCGCCAGAAGGTTTCAAGTGGGTTTACGAGAACGTAAAGAGCGACTTATGGTTCAACTCGATATCTGGCGGGACGGACATAAACGGTTGCTTCTGCGCGGGCTCTCCAACTCTTCCAGTATACGCTGGACAGCTCCAAGCTCGAGCCTTGGGCATGAAGGTCGCTGTATACGATGAGAATGGGAACCCGATTTTTGACGAGCCTGGTGAGCTGGTCTGCGAAGCTCCAGCGCCCTCAATGCCCATTTACTTCTGGAACGATCCCGACTTCAAAAAGTACCGTGAGTCGTACTTTGAATTCTACAAACACAAGAACGTGTGGAGGCATGGAGACTACGCAATACTCCACTCTAAGACTGGTGGTGTGACCATTCTTGGGCGCTCCGACGCTACGTTAAAGATTTCAGGTGTAAGAATTGGAACCGCAGAAATCTATAGAGTTGTTGAAAGCCTTCCGGAAATCGCAGATTCTTTGGCCGTAGGCCAAGAGTGGAAAGGAGACCAAAGACTGCTACTATTCGTAAAATTGAAGTCTGGTTATCAACTCACAGAGGAGCTGAAGAACAAGATAAGAGATGAGTTAAGGAAGAAGGCTTCTCCAAGACACGTCCCGGCAAAGATAATCGAGGTTCCTGACATTCCCTACACCATAAGCATGAAGAAGGTTGAAATAGCCGTCAGGAACATAATTCACGGCAAACCAGTAACGAACAGAGGCTCATTATTGAACCCAGAGGCCTTAGATTACTTCGAGAAAATAGTCCCTGAACTGCAGAAAGACTGATGATCTCACACTTTCGCAATCCCCGATCCATAACTTCCGTTCGTCCACAGATGCTCATTTTCATCAATTAACATTTATTCATGGCACCTAGGGACTTCCTCCTCCTCACCTCTCATAGACAGCACTACCACCTCAAAAGCAGGGTCATAAGACATCGAGGCCAATAGCACGAGCTCCTTAGGAGTCCTCTAGTCGCCTTACTAGTCGGAGCATGGTTCTTCATCCGCCTTCAATAATTAAGGGAAGATCTATGAACCTAGCTTCTTGATCATAGATTTCAAAACAGCCCTGTCCTCCTGTTTAGCTTTTAGACCGTATTCGAAAACTCGAATGCTTTGCATGAGTGTTAATGATCGTCAGCATCGATAGGTTTACTTTCTCAAGGGGGCTTACTCACACGCAACAAGGTGTCATAGACAGGCTTTCCTCCGCTGTCTTCACTTAAGAGCTGACAGGAAAAGTTTTAATTTCAATTCGCCTTACCTCTTGTCAAAAGGTGAGCCTGGCCCTAGGTGAAGGTTATGGCTGCAGTCGAAATTTCCAAGGAAGATGGCATCCTCTGGGTTAAGCTGAACAGACCCCAAGCCCTGAACGCAATAAACGAAGAGGTCGTAGATGGCTTATTGTCTGCAATCGAGAGGGCGAGGAAGGAGAAGGACGTAAGAGTTATGGTCATAACGGGAGAGGGTAGAGCCTTCTCGGCCGGAGCTGACGTAAAGATGTTCTCTCAAATGAGCGCTTATAGGGCCCGAGAAGTGGTAGCAAAGCTAGGAAAAGCATTAGAAGAGCTCGAAGACCTTGAAGTCCCTGTGATTGCTGCGGTTAATGGTTTAGCTTTAGGCGGAGGCTGTGAGCTCGCGATGGCCTGCGACATAATAATAGCCAGCGACAAAGCAGTTTTTGGTCAGCCTGAGATAAATCTTGGCATAATTCCTGGCGCTGGGGGTACGCAGAGGCTTGCAAGACTCATTGGCTGGAAGAAAGCTATGGAGCTCTGCTTGCTCGGAGAAACCATCGACGCGAAAGAGGCCCTAAGGCTAGGACTTGTTAACAAAGTTGTCGAACATGAGAAGCTGATCGAAGAGGTCAAGAGTCTAGCAGAAAAGCTCAAGAAGAAGTCTCCAACAGCGCTAATGATAGCGAAACAAGCAGTTAACAGGGGCTTCAAGATGTCCTTGAAGGACGGCATATCTCATGAGAGGGAGTTGTTCTCCCTCTCCTTTGCTAGCAAAGATGCTTTTGAAGGAATAAAAGCCTTCATCGAGAAAAGAGAACCGAGATTTAGTGGAAGAGAATAATTTTGCCTTACATTTTTTTACATTACCACGTAGTGATTCTTCAGTTATTTGTGAGCTTTATTGATTTTTCATTAGTTAAGTCATTCGCACGAGAGGACGTCAGGGGCATAGAACTAGGGCTTAGTCAACGTAAAAACGGGATATATCATTAGTGAAACTTTTAAGACATTAGAGACCTAAGTATCTAAGACGCGGAGCTCCGTCTCCACCCCTATCATTGTGATAGTCCTTCTAACCCTCCGGCCATGCATATCGCTAAAGGAAAGAACTCAAGCCTTAAAGTGTTACAGCGCCATTAATTAGCGACGTGATAGATACCATCTAATCAAAATGCTAAAGGTTATGAAGAAAGGCCCTGTTAACTCGAGTGATGACATTGTTCATGTTATCGCTTAACGCTACCACATCCACTACATAAGTTAACAGAACTTAGAACCCTTTGGGAAAAAGTTTTAAATATTTGAGGCTAAAGACAAGTACCGAGGCCTAGATCATGAAGGTTGAAGACATAAAGGTCGTGGGTGTTGTAGGAGCTGGGGTAATGGGGAGCGGTATTGCTCAAGTATTTGCTAGAAGCGGCTACGACGTCGTCCTCGTCGACGTAAGCGAGGACATACTTAGAAGGGCCCTCCAAAGCATAGAGTCAGGCCCTTACGGCTTGATAAGGCTAGTGGAGAAGGGGAAGATGAGCGAAGAGGAGATGAAGAAGTGCATGCAGAGGATAAAGACCTCGACGAGCTACGAAAGCCTCAAGGACGTTGACTTCTTGATCGAATGCGTACCGGAGAACTTAGAACTTAAGAGGAAGGTCTTTGCGGAG
>Ga0326760_1000802_pt1 | contig 15053 bp, 11 predicted proteins | sample GCREP_S_FD_207668 | JGI IMG/M metagenome (GOLD analysis project Ga0326760, IMG submission 207668) | Hot spring sediment microbial communities from Geyser Creek Basin, Yellowstone National Park, WY, United States - GCR.EP_S | ecosystem: Environmental > Aquatic > Thermal springs > Near-boiling... | reverse complement strand
CAAGGAGGGTTTGACGAGGCTATACGCAGCTCAAGACCTATACTTATACGAAAAAGCTCTGGAAAGCATAAAATACATTGAGGACATATTTAGCGACAAAATCTGCAAAAACCATAAAAAGATGCGAAGAACTTAAAATCCACTTATTCAACCTAGTGATCGGAATAATACCGGGTTCACCACCCTTCACCTAGCACGCGTTCAGCTCAACATACCTCTTTAGCAAGACGATGTTAGGGTTCATGATCAGCGAGAACTGCGCATCAGCCGATCACCCCCTTGACGCGCGAGACCTCGCTCTGCATGAAGAAGTTGAGGGCGCTCCTCAGGAGGCTCCTATTGACGTTTTCGAGCTTCCCAAGCTCCTGGATCATATTCTTCAGCTTTTGCTCGCGCTCGGCTGTGTTGACCTCAATGGCGACCATGGCATCCTCAAAGTGACGCTGTGTGACGGCCTCAGCGCCCTCGAGCATAGCGAGGGTGGCAGCTTCGAGCACGAGCTTCTCCAGCTCGGCGCCGGTCCACAGCCACGTCCTCTCTGCGATGGCGCGCAAATCTACGTCCTTCACTGGCACTTTTCTAACGATGCTCGTGTGGACACGCAGGATCTCCTCGCGCGCCCTCATATCAGGGTAGAGAACCGGGATCACCTCATCGAGGCGGCCTGGGCGGAGGAAGGCAGGATCTACGTCCGAGAGGGTATTCGTCGCGCCGACAATGAACGACTCCCTGTTCTCGTTTCCAAGCCAGCTCAGCAACATGTTCGTCATCCTCCGCGTTACGCCGGAGTCAGTTGACATGACTGCTTGCCTAGAGAGAGTGAGCTGGTCGAATTCGTCGATGAACACTACCACCGGGGCTAGGGACTCGATTATCTGCGTGATCTGCTTAACACGCGCCTCCGTCTCGCCCACGATCCCCCGCAAGAAAGTCGAAGGATCAACAATGATCATCGGCAGCCCCACCTCCTTTGCCAACGCTTTAGCGAACCACGTTTTGCCTGTGCCCGGCGGACCGTAAAGAAGGATGCCTCTCGGGATTCCCAGACCGTACCTGGAGGTTATGTCCGGGTTTCTGAGAACCTTGACGACCCTGTTCATGATGTAACTCTTCAAGTACTCGTAGCCGCCGACGCTCTCGAAGCCGCGGCTCGGCTGCACGTACTCCAGACCCGCCACGCGCAGGAGCTTGATCTTGTACTGCGTGAAAGCCTCAACGCGAAAGTCGCGGCTAGCCGCAAAGCTCTCAAGAGCCGCGGTCTCCACATCGTGAAGCGTGAGACCTGAGCTCGCGCTGATAATGTCAGCGTCAATGGTCAGCCTAAGGCCGCGACCGAGGGCTTGGGAAAGCTCGCTGGCTATGCTCCTTAGGACGGCCTCTCTCTCTTCGGGCAGGGAGGGGGGCGGGGAGAGCGTGTACACGAACCGGCGAACCGCCTGCGGGAAGAGTCCTGCGTCGGACGTGAAGACAACTACTGTGCTCTTGAGGCGGTAGAGCATAGGGTCGTGGCTCGCGGCTACTAGGAAGTCGTTGAGGTTGAGGGTGTGGGTGAACCGCTCGAAAAGGTAGGAGATGAGGAGCACGGTGGGTCTACCCCTCAGCAGCGACAGCAGCTGCATCAGCAACACTTTAGAATCCGGAACACCGAAGAAGGATTTGGTGGAGGAGGAGAGATCCTGGGCGGGCGCGCCGGTCTGGAAATCGACGAGCTCGTTACTCTGGAGGTCGTAGAATAGCTTGCGGTGCGCTCTAAAATGAGCTGACTGTAAGATGAGCTGTTTGAACTGGTGGATACGCTTGGGGTCGTATGTCTCAACGAGGAAAACGTTGGTGGCGTTTGCCTGTCTCTTCAGCAGGAACTCCTCGAAGTACCCAACCACGCTCCCACACCTCGTGTTTTGTTAAGGAGCTACTTCCAGCTCTTAAAAATATTCTCCTAGGAAGTCGAGAGTGGTGCTGACGTGCTGGGCGGCGATCTTGCGTCTCTCATCGAAAGGAACTTGTGTGATAAGCCTTTCCTTAGTCAAAATCTCAAGATCGCCATAAACTTCGAAGCTACAAGGGCCATAAAGATATGGTTCGAAATCGTAAAAATCTTTAAGCTCAAGCTCCTGCTTAATGAGAAACAAGCCTTTCATTAACTGAATAGAGCTTAAAAGCTTCACATTTTCTATAGTAGCATAAATAAAATATAGCAATACATCCCTCATTTTTATCCCCTTTCCCGCCAAGCCAATTAAGACTGTTCAAGCCTCCTTCCTATAAAGTTTTCTACCCGAAGCCTTCGCTTTATACAGGCTGTAGGTAACACAGCTGATGTTTTCAGCGCGAGCGTGCTTTTACTATCTGCTAAAAGGCTTAGCGCGCGCAACCATGAGCCTCAGACCCGTTCTCACCGAGATACTCTGGATAGCAGTAAAAAACAACACCAAGGCAAACAAAAAGGCACAAAGCTACTCAGCCACATCGAACATATAGCAAGAGCTAGACACGCAAAACTAACCATAGCCAAGACAAGCGGAGACCCAAACCACCAGCCTTACGCTCCGACAAGGAAATTCTACGAAGCCCGCGGCTACATATCAGTCCTAAAAGTAGACCCATACCCAGAATGAGTGCATGTGAAGATTTCGCACTAAGATTAACACGCCTCCTCAGAGACAGCCTACACTGCCAAACCAGGATCGTTGGAGTCTTAGGAGACTATGTTGACCACGCCTTGCCAGAGGTCAAAATCAATGATACATGGTATATCTTTGACATAATCTTCACTACGCCCAAGCACCCAGTAAAGGCATGCGATTATGCTACATACCTTCTCGAAAACAGACGAGACATTTATCAAAAAATACGGAACATAACAGATTACGATACAAACGAAGACCTAAGGATAGAACACGGCTTCATAAACAAAGGATAAGGCTAAACAATGCAAAAAACGCCTTGTGAAATTACGGAAGGCGAACAAGCAAACTATTTGATGAATTCACCTGTGACTTCTCTAAATGTTTCTGGGTCTAGCTTGTTTATTGGGAAGCCTACCAGCATATTGCCTGGCTTCTTTTTCGGCTCCCTATAGACCTTCTCGACCCTTATCTTGAGCCTAAGCGGCCAGACCGGCTCGCCCTTCTCCTTCTCCTCGGGCCAGAGAAGCTCCCTGCTCTCAAACTTGCCCTCGACGGTGCCATAGCCAAGGACGCCTGTCTTGACGGCGTAGAAGACGACCTTGTCGCCCGGCTGGACCTTGCCCCACAGCGGTCTGACTCTCTCCCTGACGCCCCAGACGCCCTTCTCGATGCCTATCATCCAGTTGTCAAGCGTGCCGACAAGAGTCCAGTAATTCATAAAACTTCAAAGCATTTCTCGTTGAGGATCTATTTATTTTTATTTCTCATCTGCTCCGCAAAACTATACGAGGCAAGCGGGAGAGGTTATATGCTATTGTAGAGCCGTTTTGGAAGGTGGATTAGTTTAATTAGGAGAGAACCATAAATTATAGACGGGTAATCCTTGTGAGCGAAGAAAAAGATTATGACAGGGTCTTTCTTCGATTCCTGCTGTCGGCTTTTAGGGATAAGTACCGACTCCTGGACGAGGAGAGCTTCGAAGGGATGCTTTTGGACTTGCTCAGGCTTGAGAAGCATAGACTAGGATATGGTGAAAATCGACTTGTATTTGTGGGGATGGCCAACATAGCTGATTACTACTGGTGTTCAGTAAAGTCGGTTCTTAAGAGTAGGAGGGATGAATTAATGTTCTTTGCAAGCTATCTATACGACAGGATAACCTATTCTGTGCGGCTGGGGCTTGTTTCAAAGGAACCTACAAGCGTAGATGAGCTGCTTCAGATAGGAGACGGTATAGGATTCAGCGACGTGGAAAAACTATTGGAAGAAGAGGCAGAAAAATTTCGGGAGGCAACCGGGAAAGGGGAGTCTGGAAGGGAGATCCTCTTGTGTCCCAAGGTGGAAGAGCTGGATCCAAAGAGGCGTGGAGAAGTCCTTCAAGCACTCCTAGCTGAAAAATACCCCACCATAAGGTGGAACTTCAAGTGGAGCAACTACATCGTTGTGGGTGTGCCAGACGGCATCACAAAGGACTTTGTGTATGAGTTTAAGACGACGAGTAGCCATTTCCTCTACAACTACATCAAGCCCGTAGCCCTCGCGCAGGCAGACCTCTACGGCTACTTCTTCAAGAGACAAAGGAAAAGAGTGCAAATTCACATAGTCGAAGAAAAACAAACAGAGACTTTGGAGTCAAACGTAGATGTAGATAACGCTCTGCGCGTCCTGAACTCATTCAAGAAAGTCGACGAGGGCCAAGAACCCCAGTCACCCAAGCAATGGAAGTGCAGGGGTTGCGAGTTTAAAGAGACTTGTCCATTATACATGCATAGGTTTAAGTAAACGAAGACACCTGCCGAAGATATGACAAGTAAAATGAATTAATTTAGCCTCAGCCAACAATTTTTACTGAGAGCTTCTCATTGGGATATTCTCCTGGGTCTATCTTGTGTAGCCAGTCTCTGACGCGTTGCCTATACTCTAGGGCCATGTCGATGACCACCTTGAGCTCACTATTGTCGAACTGTTTATTCGGGAATAGGAGCTTCAACAGACCGCTAGCCATCCTCTTGAAACTCTTCTCGTCCCTAATCTTGAAATTGTCCGACAGCTCGACATGCTGGGACACAAGGCTACCCAGGCTCTCTTTCCGCATAGAGTGAAGAGCCTCTGCAAAGTAGTCCGAGGCTATGCCGTACCCCTTTGAAAGATGATACTTTGCCTGCGAAATCTTTGGAAGCTCCCAGCCCGGGACAACGCCGTGAATCCTCTCAATGAATGCAGCGTCCCTCATGGCTTCTGGGAGGACATACGTCAGATCCTCTACGGGCACGTAGCCTGACCCGCTTGCCTCGACAGTGATGTTTCCCATGAAAACCAGCGAGCTATCAGACATCACATTCTTGTCCCCCCTCTCATACATACCGCTCTCCATATAGTCCTTAAGCTTCCCCATCATTTCGTCTGGGTTGCTAAACCTAACCTTGCTAATCTCATCGAATATAACTGCATCTTTGACTGCGAGCTCTCCAGGAACCCTTGTCCTTAAGTTGTAGAAAAGCATTGCGGGGGAAATATTCCCGCCAGAAATAATCCTAACATAATTGCTCAGATTCCTATAAAGATAAGTCTTTCCCGTAGCCTTGGGCCCAAACTCTGCAAAATTAACGTTACACTCAATTATGGGGATAAGCCGAGAAAGGAAGAGCATCCTCTGCCTAGGACTATACACGCTTGGATCAAGACCAATAGTATTGATAAGAACCTCAATCCACTCGTCCAGGGTAAAGTAAGGCCTAGCCTCTACCAGCAATTTGGGGTCTATCTCTGGAGACTGAAAAGGCTTGAAATCTACAACCACCGCGTTTATAGGTCTGCCGAACACCTCCTTCTCCCCGACGGACAAGGACAACGTTATGAGCCCCCACATCCCTGTGACCAGAGAAGCCTTATTCTTCTCGACAATGTCTACCGGGACCTCTGCCCAGAGGTCGAGGCTCTGAATAACTCCCACATGCGTTTCAGAAACTATGTCAACAAAAACCCTCAACTCGTCGACCAGCCTCACAGTCCCTTGAGTCACAAGCTCATGCTTTACTAGCTCCTTCTCCTCTGGCTCATAAAAATTCTCCTGTATAAATCTCCGGAGCTTCCCCTGCCAGTCGCCCCCCTCACCCTTAAATTCCGCAATTAGGTACTCGGCCACGTACCTCGGAATCTTTGAAAGCTCAAGCTCATATGCAAGCCTCTTATCAACAGCATAGTCCCCAAAATACTTCAAAACCTTGTTATAGAGCTCACTCACAGAGGCCACCTAGAGACCCATAAGCGTCCTAGGCCTCCTAGGCCCCACGTGCTCCTCAACCTCGACAACAACCTCCTTAGACTGCTCCTCGCCGCGCCAAACCCACCTTAGAACACCCCTGTACTTGCCCGGCGACAAGGGAGGCACATCTATCCTATACTTCCCCTCAACAAGCCTAAAAGAGCCGCTACCCCACGGAAACTCATAGTGAAACTCGATCTCCTCACCACTAGGATTAACAACATTAACCTCTACAAAGGACTGTAATCCCGGCTTAATAACAGTGCCCAAAATACTCACATTTGGATGTTGCGGAACTTCTACCTCTTCCTCAACAGGTAACTCTTCCCCAGACAAAATAGCATAAAGCCTCTCAAACTCCCTCAAGTCATCCTCAGAAAGCCCAAGAAGCTGGGCCACAGCCAGGTCAAGCTCTCTCTCGACTTTTCTGAGTTCATCCTCAGCATCAATGGCACTACAATAAGCAGGCCTTTTCTCGGCATAAATACATTTAGCCAATTCATGCGCTCTCTTTGAAAGCTCAGCTATTTTCAAATGAGTGGAATTATTTGAATCAAACTTTGGCACCTTAATAAAGTCTAATATATGTGTTTCTTGCCTTAGCTCATACGTATATGATGAAATTATAGTCCGAGAAATAATAGAATTTAAAAACCCAGCCAAATAGTAAGCCTCCTCGGGGGAATCTGCGTCCACCAAGATTGTACTATCATCCGGTATCACAGGTTTCCCTTCTATGGGCTCGATAACGCTACATGCAAAACTAACTGCTTTACCAGTAATAGCCCCAGCTATTCTCTTCCAGACAACTTTGTACAGAGACAAACTGGGTTTCACATTAAAAATCCAATAAAAAGGTGGGGCGATTTTTTCTGCATCCTTTAAGGGTAATTTTCTATAAGGTTCCAATTTTGATTTGTAAGGTTCACCGCTTCTATTGACTAACTCATTGAAAAATGTGTAGAAATATTTGTATGTATCGCGCGCGCGCTTCGGAAACTTATATACCATTTTTTAACGTCTTTACCTCTAATCAGGGGATAAACTAGATCAGGCTCTATCACTGCATCTATTTGTCTAACTTTTTTCTTCTGTCCTGTTTCCGGCGGATTTGTAATGACTAATTTACCATCCGGAGTTGTCCCCTCAACTTGAACGTAATAAACCTGGTTTAGACCTGTATAGACCCCCGCATGCGCTTCGTAGAACTGTTGCCTAGCTAAAAGCTTCCTAGCAGTGTTAAGAGCTTTTTGCGTGATCTGCATCCAAGGAGTTTCAGGCTTATGGGGCTCAATGGGAACCATGATGGCGTTATATCTTCTTGTCTGCTTGAGTACATCATAGAGAGAGGTGTCTGTGGGTATAGGTCTTCCGCTTGGATTAACCCATATCACGTGCAACACGCCCTTTATGTTTGCATTGTAAGCGTCCTGAATAGCTCTTTCTCTGTCTTCTGGTATTTTTTCCATGCTAAGGTCACAGATTTTCTCCACAACCAATGCTGATGCTCTATTGACAGCTCCTTCGAAAGGATAGAGTGTTACTAGATCATGTATGATTTTTATTTTTGTCTTACGTGCTAGAAACTCTCTGAATCCAGCACCTGCCTGAGCCTTGAAGACCGTAAATGGCATTAAGAAGCCCAGCTTGCCGCCCTCCTTCAAATAGAGGTCAAAACTTCTTGCAAGAAATAGCATGGCTAGATCCCTCTTCACCTTACCTAATCCAGTTTTTCCTCTTATTTTTTCCAGTCCATAGATTCTCCATAAATCCTTGCTCATTTCTCTGTAGCTTTCAGGTAGGTTTTCCCAGTTTATCCAGGGCGGATTTCCTACGACAAAGTCGAATTTGCCTCGCAGGATTGGTGCGAAAGCGTTCCGTATGATTGCGACCCAGACATTGTTTTTCTTTTCTTCTTCGAGTTGAAGTAGTTTTTCATAGAAACTGACTAAGAGTTCTAGTTCTTTTTCATCAAGAGTATAGTAGGCTTTAATTCTATTCGTAAAGTTGTTGACAGTATATTTGCTCTCCATGGCTTTTGAAACCTCGTAGAGGATGCTTGGAAGATATCCCTTTTGAACGAGTGATGCGGGTATTTTGAAGTCTCCAACTACGGTTCTAAAAACATAGGTAGTTGTTGGAGTGTAGGTTGAGCTACTTGAGAAGCTTGTGTCTGTTTTTCTCTCGAGCATTATTGAGTCGGCAAGGTAGACTGGGATTTCTATTGTGCCGCTTGCATAAGTGAGGAGGTCGGCTATGTGCAGGAGGTAGTTAGTCCGGGCTGTGAGCACTGCTAGGGGGTTCATGTCGTAGCCCACAACGTTGTCTAGGACATAGTGTAAGAGTTGGTCTAGCATGTGGTGGTTTTCTGCATACATTCTTAGCCTGCTTAGGTAGAGGATTAGAAATGTGCCTGAGCCGCATGCTGGGTCGAGTACTCTGAGCTCTAGTGGTTTCAGGGGGTCTTCGCTTCCTAGTCGTTCAAGGTTTTCGATGCTTAGGCCTACCTCGTCTAGGAGTAGGTTTGCTAGCCAGTCTGGTGTGTAGAACTCTCCGAGCCTGTGTCGCAGTTCGCTTGGGACAAGGTTTTGATATAGTCTTTTGAGTAGGTCTCTTGCGAACTCGGGTTCTAGCTGTGGTGTGGCGACCTCGTAGTCTGATAGGAGTCTGATAAGCTGGGAAATTGCGTCGCCGAGCTCGTTGTCGAGTTCGTCTACGTACCATGAGAAGTAGTCTCCTTCGAGGAAGTTTTCTACGCTTAAGAGTTTCCTGAAAATGCCTCCTCCTTCTAGCTCTTTCAATGTTTCTCTGAGTTCCTCTACTCCTCCCCTTGCATATGAATCGTCTAGTTGTGCAATGTATGATTTTAGGAACTTTCCTGCTCCGTAGAGATATGCTATCTCAGCTGCTATAAGTTTCAGCAAGAGTGCATAGTATGTGTGGATAGAAAATATAAGGGCATCGTATTGTACGCTGCCTCCCAAGCCGTATTCTTTTGCAAGCTGTGGGAGCTCCTCTAGTTCCTCTGGGGTGTATCCTGTTGCCTGTCTGAATAGCCTTAGCCAGTCCTCGAAGAGTATCTTAGTTCTTGTATTTTTTGTTTCCAAGAGTTTCTTGTAGAGAATTTTTACAATTTTCATTGTTACTGGTGATTTTGGACCAAAGTCTCTAACCAAGTGGTCAACGTCTAGTGGTTTTCTCCTTAGGCCCCTGAGTGCCTCGATGAGTTTTATGATGGATTCTCTTCTGATGTCGTAGGGACCTCTTAGGAGCCACGTGTCTGTTCTAGCGTCATATCTTACGAATGCTATCCTGTCGCTAATGATTACTCCGAGGTACCTGCTGTACTCCTGTTTGCTTCCAGCCTCCTTTGTTATGTATCCTATGACTTGCTCTTTTGCCCTTTGTACGTCGCGGGGTGTTGTTAGTTTTCCGGGGGCCTTGTACTCGATTATTACGTGGCCGTATAGTGCGTCTACTCTGGCTCCAGAGACAAGTGTGTACTCGTATCTGCCTATTTGACTTATACCTAGTGGCTTAAGAATCTCGTCTTCTATGCACCTCGAGACGCCCATTCTTACTTCTTCCTCGTTGCCTGCCCTCAAGACTGCATTCTTGATGCATGTTGCTACCCTGTCTATGTCTAGCTGTGGGAAATTTACTTGTGCACTCATTTTCTTTCCTCCTCTAAGGCATTGCTTTTAATGTAAAGGGGTGACTCAAATATTCTCCTACAAAGGATAGAAGCAACTGACGTTTTATCGAACATCAATAATTATCCTAGGAAACTTATTTAAAAATCTTCTTTGCAGGGTTCCCAAAACACCATGAGATAATGCGTCTTTTAATTTTGACCTAGGTTTCCCTTGAAGATCACATGTATATTTTGTCCTAATGATCTTTGATTGCTACTATTTTATGAAGAAAGTGATATCCATATAGCCAGACAAGTTTTTCTTATCTCCCCGACGTTTGATACGGGGAACATCACTATTAAGGCTTGTTTGTTTAAGGAGTTCAGTTAAAATAGGGTCGTCCTCTAGTGTGAATGGCTCATTGTCGTTGGCGAACAACCCGTGTAGCCTCACAAGCTTTTTGCTCTCAACTATGGTTTCTTCTCGGTATCCTGGGACACCTTGGGAGAGGGCAATGCGAACCTCCGTTTTGACGCTGTATATCTCGATAAGGCCTTGGCTTGTTATTTCTTTTTCTTTGTTCCATATTTTGTCGTTGAGTGTTACATGGAATTGGATTGGTAATTGCTTACTCTTTTCTCTCCGCTGTTTCCAGCCGGCTTCTGCTGTTAAAACTGCTACGCTTATTGGGACTTCTTGACCGTTGAAGTAGTCGAATAGCCGGGCTGTCTCGTGAAATTTGGCTTGGTAGGCTTTCCCCGAATCTATAATTCTCCAGGCATCTTCTTTGAGAACTTTGAGTAGCTCGCCTGGGGTATTGATCCTGCGGGTGGGTGAAAAGAATAATACTTGGTCTTCTATGGTTATCTTTAGGACTGGCACCTTTAGGAAAGTGAACCACTCCGCCCAGCTGTTTCCAGGTTTGTTTTCCATTTTCTAGCCTCTTCCCAGAATTTCCTTTGTTCTCAAGAGTGATTTGCAGGTTGCTTAAAAGGCGGTAAAAAGGAAGTTCACAAGCTTGATAGTTACTAGAAATATAGTGGAAATAGTCTTCATTACCTCGGAAAAGCTACCCTTTGTTGAGCACCTCCATCGCGCTCTCTCAGCTGTAAACTCACACCTAAATCTCTTAGGACTCGCTCTGCATACACCTCGAACTCCAGGTAAGACTTGCTATACATATTTATCCCAGTGAAGCCCTAGCACCTTTCACAGGTCTCTACACTCCTAACAAGCTCTTCAACAAGTCTTTAGCGCATTTCCGATAAGATATTCCTCGACCTATAAACTAAAAACTTTAAGCCAGAGAAGCATGCTCCAGTCATCACTCGCTTCGATGTGTTTAAAGAATAAAAGAGAAAAAGTAAAGTTTAATTTCACAATTCTTGAGCAAAGAAATATGGCTGAAGGAGAAAAAATAGATAGCATAGGTGGAGAAGATTCATCAAAGTGCATAGATAAGGTATTGGCTTCTCTCAACATCTTACGTATTGTGTCAAATAGCGTTGCGTTTAAGACGTGGCTACGAGAATACCATGGTATCTCGAATAGCGAAGAATTTTTAGAAGGTTATAAATTGTTCCTCATTACCACTTTTAAGCTTGTGTTGTATTCTGTAGCAGATTCTGCTCTGGGGCTTAAAGAGGATGACGTGCTCTTCAGAGTCATGTACTGCGTAGATGTGAATTTAGAGGATGTTCCTCATACTTGTGAAAAGACGATTTTTCTCAAGAATATATGGAATTTGAGCCGTAGGATACGCCGGGCGAAGAGCTGGGATGAGCTGGATAAGGCTTTAAAAGAACTTAGACCTCTCTTTGAAATTTTTGATTCCTTGTACGAGAAAGCTCGTGTGACTCGCAAAATTAGCAAGAAGGAGGCTTTAAAAGGTGTAACATTGCTCTACGCTAATGCATTCTTGGTGGATTCTGCTAATGGGTTTCCTCGCGGGCTTACCTTGCCACCATCAACTAAAAGTACCATTACATGGAAATCTCTTAATCAAAATTTCAAAGGCTATGCATACACATTAGAATATTTATTCTTTAATCTTCTTGATAAAGATTCATTCGAACAATTAATGCTGAAAAATATGCATAATCCGAGTTCGATTTTCTCAGGGGAAACACTAGAAAATCTCTTTAGTGGAATCATTTCCTCTAAAATCTTGAAAAATAATAAAAATAATTTCGTGTCCTCATCAGAATGGCTTGCTTTAGATAACTTTTTCCTAGTTATTGAGTTCAAAATAATTAGGCCCTTTGAAGCTAAGCTTGGAATAGATTTAGGCTTTAATACGTTATTTGTTCTTGCGCCTGGCTCTGTTGACAAATCTGTTTTCAAATTATTTTTATCTGAGAAAAGTCCTCAGAGTCCTCAGTATTTATACAAAAAAGATAGGGAATCCTTGAAGAAAAAGTTAGATTATCATTTGCTATGGTACAAGGTACATGTTCTTCATGGTGCATTTTCTACTTTTAGTGGAGTCCCAGCATTTATTCCCACATTGCTTGGATTAGTTGAACTAAGCAAACAATTTGGTGATAAGCAGAAAGTAAAGGTAAAGATATTTAAGCATCCTGTAGGTCCCAATCAAAATTATTACAGCTTTGCTGTTCTTATTCCTTCATCGACTCTTAATTTTGATCTTTCAGGCTGGCTTGTTTATTATAATTGCGCGACCGACTTTTCTGGTTTTGGCGGGTCTCTTTACATAGAGGCGAAGAGAATTATAGATGAGTTGATATCTAAAGATTTAGTTGAGGCTGAGGAGATTAGTATTGACAAGGAAATATTCAAAGAATACCTAAAAGAAAGATGCGTGGGATCTGTTTTTGACACCATAGTTTGGGAAGAAATTTTCCTTGGAGAGCATGTTAGAGTAAGTTTCTCAGAGATAAAGAGTCATTTAGAGGATTTCTTAGCTAGATATAAAGGCAAGATTTTCGAATACATAGTTTATTATTGGTTGAATGAGTCTAAGCATGAGGGTAAGGTATATTTAAATCTTCGGATTAACGGAGAGGAGATTGATTGCATACTTGAAGGAAAGGATACGATTGAGATGTATGAATGCAAGGTTACACTACATACGGATAAAATCGATGAAACTATCGATCAAATAAAAAGGAAAGTGTTTATCTTAAAAGAGGTATACGGCAAGAGAGTTGTTCCAAATCTCGTTGTTTACAATGTTAATAGTAGCGAACAAATAAAGAAAATTAAAGATCAGGGAATAAATGTAATCATCTTTAGGGATATTATTCATCGAGATAGAATCTTTGATGGCGATCGTAAAAAAATTACGGAAATTCTAGAGGACGACATATTCAAGAAAATACCGAAAATTAAAGTTGAATAAGGGACGAAGATGGGACAAAAGTTGATTTAGAGAGAAATAAGCTTGCAATAATCCCAGAGAAAGATCTCAAGCATATTCATTAGCTTCCGCGCGCTAGGTTAAGCTAACCTCCCCTTTTCCTTTGCAGTTTACCTTAGCAAAACAGCTTTTCAATTCCTTTTCACTTGCTTCTGGGATCTTCACTGCGCCGACACCCGAATAACAGTTACCGCTCACCGCGTTCACGTGACGGAATTGCAGCACGTGGGACTGTTTCACGCGGTAGTATATCCCAGCGCCACAGCCAAGTAGCCTAGATGCGCTAACTTGCAGGCTGCTTCTTCGCAGCGCGCACGGCCGTTTTCCAGTGGTGCGCAGATATTCAGCAGTAAGGTTTTTCTATCGCGCAGCGTTAGTCTGTTGTGGCTAGAGTTCTGCGTACTCTGCTAGTGATAGTTGCCTTACATATGCTCCTGAGCCCCCTGGCACTCGCGGTTTTCAGAGGGAAGAGCGAGCTAACGTCCTTCCAGCAGCCTGCAGAACCGTTTTATGACCCGGAGTGCGTATCCCCACCACCAGCGGAGTTTGCGAGCCTCTTCCTAAAGGCTGTAAAGATCGTGCCCTTAGCGCCTGCTGCCGGATCGAATCAGACTTCCAAGCCCAGGCATGCTTTTGAGCTCAGAGTGGTGGTTAGCGCGCTGGAGTACGGGCCTTTCACCGCATGCTGGCTAGCATACTACTCAACCGGATACAAGTGGGTGTGGTGCTTTCCCTCGTTTAACGGACCCGGACTGGTCTACCTGAACATTACGAGTAGTGAAGTGGAGGAGGGCTACACGAGCTTTGTTTTCCCCTATACGTGTCGAGGGGTGGCGGCACCATATGGGTTCAGAGCATCGATATCCTCGGCTCGAACATGCCCTTAGACGAGGCGAGTAAGGTCAAGTGCCTGTGCTTACCGAGGATAAAGGACGTGAATGTTGAGGAGCACAGGGACCTCGGTGGCATCGTTGTCCATGTATTCTTAAGTAGTCCATCATCCTGGAGTACGTTCAGGCTTAGGGTTTACTGGGGCGGGAAGCTGGTCTATGACTTCATGAAGCAGGTGAGCATACCTGAGGAGTGGGAGCACTCCCCTATAGACATACGCGTAGACTTCGGCCCCATCCTTCTGAAGAAGCCTGGAACTTATACGATACAAGCTGATGTGTCGTCCGACGGTTCATCTGATAGCAAAGTAATCACGTACACTCGCCCTGCGGGGCTGGTGAAAGTCAGCATCAATGACCCCTACGGCGCTTCGTGGCGCGTTAGATGGAGCGACGAGGTCAGCGGCTCGGAAAGCGGGAGTGGCTCTGAGACTTTTACCCTCCAGGTTGCGTCGCAGGTAAACCTTTGGGCAGAGATCTTGAGCAACCCACCCGGGTACACGTGCACGATCCGTCCAGGCTTCGCAACGGCCAAGCCGGGGGACGGCATAATTTTCAGTGTTGATTGCGTAAAGAAAGAGGAGCCCATAGAGAAACCCAAGCAACCTAGTCAGCCCCAGCAACCTCCTCTACCTGCACAGCAACCCACAAGCTACCCAGCGGAGTTCCCCGCACTTCTTACTGTAGCCACTGCGCTCTCCCTAGTAGCTATAGCAATCTCAGTTGTAGCCCTAGTGGTCATCCTGAAGAGGCGGAGAATGAGCTAGAGTGTCCTAAGCATGCTTCACTGTATAACTGCGCGAGAGAAGATGCAGCCCAGGAATAGTCGGAGAATGGGAGCAACTCCTAGCCGAGCTTGAAAGCCCCTAAAAACAGTCACATCCCTAGAGCTCCGTTGCCACTGGCGCGCAAACTATTCACGCAGAGGAGTGACGTCTAGGAAAGGTGCTAACACATTTTGGAGAGAGTCTCAAGAGTACTTACGAACTGTCCTTTGGTCTCCCAAGGTATTTTTCGGGCATGTGTTGATACTCAAAGAACCTAAGGCTTATGCTTCTTGTATATTATGGCGAATCCTTTGACTCCCTGGAAGGAGGTTCCGAGTAGTAGGCTTGCCTTTGTGAGGCCTATGTTTGGGATTACTGCTGCGACTTCGCCGTGGTTCTGCTGGATGTGGTCGAGTGCTTTTCCGAGCTCTGGCAGTTCTGCCTCGAAGTCGTCTATTGGGAGATAAAATACGCCCCACTGGTCGCGCGC
>Ga0326760_1000801_pt1 | contig 15053 bp, 17 predicted proteins | sample GCREP_S_FD_207668 | JGI IMG/M metagenome (GOLD analysis project Ga0326760, IMG submission 207668) | Hot spring sediment microbial communities from Geyser Creek Basin, Yellowstone National Park, WY, United States - GCR.EP_S | ecosystem: Environmental > Aquatic > Thermal springs > Near-boiling... | reverse complement strand
TGGGCGGCAGGAGGTTCACGGCGGCCGCCGGCGACGTGGTGCAGGTACCGCAGGGAAAGCGGTGAGACGGCTGGGAGGATAAGAAAAAAGGGGATGTCTCTTTAAGATCTTTTCGGCGATCTCCCTCTGCCTCGGCGTGCCGTTCTTCGCCTTATCGGCGAGATACAGCGCTACGGTCCTTCTGATGGCCTCATCTTTTTCTGCAAGCTCTAGGAGGTCTGCCGTGGTGATGTACACCACGTAGTAGGAGCCAGCTCTTACAATGTTGGGTCTCAGCTCGGCAAACTCAAGCCTTTCGGCGATGGCAAGCGCCTTCCCGACGTCGCGGACGTAGCGTTTGGCAAAGAGCGACCCACCGCTGACAAGATGCAGATACATCACAACGCCTGCCACGACCACTGCTCCTCTCCTCAGCCTGTCCGCCTGTGAAAACTGCTCTGTAGGGGTCTCGCCGTTGTTGCGTCCATACGCCTCCCTAAGCACGTCTATACTTCTCCTTTTACTCACGCCCAGACCATGACGCTTGTAGGCGGCCCTAAAATCGTCGTCGGTGGCCAGCTTTATGTCAATCCACTTATGGGCCTTCAGCAGATCCAGCAGTTCGCCGTATATGTCCGCTACCTCCCTAAGCTTTACAAACGCTTCTTTGCCGGTGGCGACTAGGGCCTTTTCTGTGCCTATGCTGATGCCCAGTTTCCAAGGCTCCTTAGCTATGATAACAAGTTGGTATTTGCTACGTAGCACCTTCCTTCGTTCGGCTTGGCCATCACCAAGCCATGCCGTCAACATAGGCGCCCACTCACCGCGCCTTAGGTGGCTTGCCACCAGGTCTATGGCTTCATCTTTGCTCCACCTCTGCCTCCAGCTATTTGCCCTAAGATGTACCAACACGCTTACCCCCTCGCGCGTCAAGTTGGCTGAATTGACATACATCTGAAGCTTTCCGTATCTTGTTGCAACCCATGCAAACACTTGCCAAGGCTGTGCGGTGCTCATGTAGGGCCGACCCTTCTTATTGCTTTCATCGCTTGCTCTCCAGCCCAGTTGGAGTAGCTCAAGTCTCTCGCGCGGTAGCTTCAGCAAATCGGGGAAATGCGCCGAGACGCTTACGCCGTGGATCGTAATATGTGGAGTCAAGTTCTCTCTTACATATATCCACGTCCCGTCTGGCGCGTACAGCCTGTTTCTCTCTAACCTGTACGTGTCCTCGGCGACGGCCTTGTGTAGCGCTGTCAGCTTCTTCTTTGCTTGCATCCACGCCTCCAGTAGGAGTCGCTTCACTGTGTCTCTGAAGTGGAAGAGTTGCCTCCTCTCCTTCTCTGTAAGCTGGAAAGACTCGGCGATCTTCTGCGTCGCGTATTTGACATAGATGATCCACGCTGGGAATACCCAGTCCACAGGCCCCCGCAAGACGCCGCGGGTGGAGGTCTCCTCAAGCACCTACTCCAGCGTCGGCGGCTTCTCAACAAGCCTCAACGCGAGCTCTAGACGCTGTTTAATTTCGCTTATATCCATAACGCGCGAAACGCCACGGCGGTTATCATGCCACTTCTTTTTGCTTCACTAAATAAGCCTTACTCTCCACAGGTAGAGACTGACAAGTACAGACCCACAGGTATAATACCTGCCAGGATATACCACGTGGCGGTGATAGTAGAGGTCGTCCCGCTGTGTGAAAAGGTCTTAGGAGCCGACACCTGCAGGTACTTCCCCGCAGTTTTTCCTCACAGGAGTATATACCTGTGAGCGAATACCTGTAGGGATGTACCTGCAGGCAGATAAGCCTCTTCCCCCCCATCCTTTGTCCACATTACCGGAGGACCCCTTCGCGGAGCGCGAGGCGGGGCCCCATAGAAAGATGAAGAAGAAAAAAGAGGTTGCTGAAGCCTCCGGTTTCACCTCTATCAATTTTTTCACGATTCTTTCCCTAATCTCCTCGACCTTCTCCTTCGGCATTAAGAAGTAAAGATTGCTCTCAAACTTCTCTGTATACGACAAGCTTGGCACGCCGTATCTCATAGGAGGGTACATGTGGAGCTTTATGTGTATCAACTCTCGAATTATTAAATATTGAACAATTTCCTCGTCGTCAATTAGATACTCATTTAGGTAGATGGTAAGCGGAGAACTTGTCAGGTTGGTGAAGGCAGTCCTAGTCTTGTAGGGCCTCACCACCAACTTGACGTCTTATACGCCTATATAGATTTTGTACTTCTCCAAGATCTTTTCAACCTTATCCATGAAGCGCTGTGATCAATTAAACGTAATGAACCGTCCTAATGGTAATCACCTCTTTTCCCAACGGGGGGCCGCACCGGCTCGCTTGAAACCACCGCGCTTTAGACCGCACCCCTCTTCTCCCCAACGGGGGTTATTCGGTTCCGCACTAACGCCCGTTTTGCAAGACGGCGTTGGCGAAACCGCCGCATGTTTGTCTTAGAAGCGCCGCCGCCGGGGGTAGCCGCAGTCCGAACTGCGGCGCTTCCTCGCCTCTTAAGAGGCGGAAATGGCCACATTCTCGAGGCGGTTGGGGAGTTCCGCCGGGGGTTGAGCATTTGGCCGCCGCAGTTACAGACGCCGTGGTGGTGGACGTCTTCTCGCCGCCTAGAGACGACTGGGGGCGGCGCGCCTAGCGCCCGAAAGCGTATATATACACCCTTCTTCTACACTCCATGGCAGATAGGAACCTCGCCGTAGGCGTGGCGCTGGCCCTGGCGCTGGGCGTCGCCGCGCTCCTCATTGCGCTTATACAGTGCATGCCGAAGCCAGCCGCGGAGGCTCCGCAACCCCAGAAGCCAAAGATCGTGCTCGTCCCCGTGGACTTCGTCCTCCAGAGCCCCCAGGTGGGCCAGCTGGTGTCTGCACTCACGAAGCTGGCGCAGAGGAACGACGTGGCTGGGTTTGTGCTTGTGATAAACTCGCCGGGGGGCACCGTCTCGGACACGGAGGCGCTGTACACCGCGCTCCGGGGGATAAACAAGACGAAATACGCCGTGGTGACGGGCCTCGCGGCGTCGGGAGCCTACTACGTGGCGGTGGCCGCCGAGAGGATATACGCGACTCCCTCCAGCTGGGTGGGGAGCATCGGGGTAATCGCGGTGCTGTGGCCTGAGGAGTACCTCTACGACATACCTGACTACATCTACACCACTGGCCCTCTCAAGTACTACGGAAGGGACCTCACGGACTACTACAACGACATTGAACGCGTCAGGCTTAACTTCGTCGAGGCAGTCCTGAGAGGCCGCGCCAGCCGGATAAAGACTGACCCCGCCGTCTTCGAAACTGCGGCCGTCTTCACTGCGGACCAGGCTAAGGAGATGGGGCTTATAGATAAAATCGGCGGCGTGTTTGACGCCGTGGCCGACATGGCCAAGGAGATGGGCTTGAAGGAGTACTCCGTCGTGTACATCGGCGAGGTGGCGAACGCCTCAGCGCGCCAGAGCGGCGCCGCATGGCGCGTCTCCCTGTCGCAACTGCTCAACTCCACACCGTTTCCCATGTTTTACCTCTACCCAGCCGCCCTCCAGCTGGACGTCAGGACAGACGGGAGGAGAAACGCCACGTTGCCCACCTCTCCCATAGACAAGCCCTACGTCGTGTTGGACATGGCCCACGGCAACATGGTGCCGAGGAGCTTCGTCGAGGTGCTCAGGGCCGAGCTCGCCGCCAGGGGCCACGTCCTCGTGGCGGCCTCCAGCGAGAACCAGCTCACTACACTGCTGGGCAACGCCACGGCGCTGGTAGTGGTGAACCCAACCGCCCCCTTCTCCCGCGACGCCGTGGCCGCGGTGGTAAACGCCACGGCACGCGGCGTGAGGGTGGCCTACTTCTACGACATGAGGGCCAGCGCCATAGTGACGATCTCGGGAATCTCCTACATTGCGCCTTACTCCGTCTTCGCTACCTTCGATCCGCTACTAATGTATTTCAACATGTCGGGCCTCCGCGCCGTCTACAACTTCACCGCCGGCGGCGACACCTACCTCCGCAACTGGCAGTTCGTCGCCGTCGAGCCACGGGGCAACTGGAGCCTGCTCCACGGCGTCACGAGGCTGGTTCTCTTCAGCCCCTCTGCCGTCGCCACCAACGCGCCGCACCGCCTAACGGCCAGGGGGTACGTCTTCGGCTACGGCGAGGGCAACTACACAGTGGCGGCGCAGACGGGCAACTTCCTATTCATCGGCTCCGTGAGGTCCTTCACGCCGTATTTCATAACCCAGGGAGACAACTGGCAACTCCTCCGCAACGTCATCAACTGGCTCACGGAGCCCAGAGAGATAAAGAAGCTGGCGAAGCCCCCCACCTCCGGCGTCATCTACGCTTCGGGCTAGGAGCCTCCAGCAGGCGGTTGAGCTCCTCCACCAGCGTTTTAGGCAGACGCTTCGGCATCCGCGCGCCAGCGGCGTTAGGGTGGCCCCCGCCCGACATGCCACACCTCCTCGCGAAGCCCCACCTGCCCTCCGTAGACTTGCTGGGATTGAGGTGGTGCATGAGGTGGGAGAGCTCCGCCTCTGAGCTCGCCTACCGCCGCTCGGGGACAGGTTGCTGAGGTTGTACATCTGCAACTACCAGTTTTCCAGATCCCACTCCGGGCGCCACTCCCCCCGCGCGATTAGCCTTCCCTCTAGTATCGCGATGAGCATCTGAAGCTTTAGGTTGTATTCTAGGAGGTCTCTTCGGTTGTTTTCCCACCCCTCCTTCTCTATGAGCTCAGATATCCGCTTAAGCTCCTTTACGTCAGCTGCCGTGTACCTCCCCTCCTTAACACCCTTCAAAATCTCGATAAGCCGCTGACGCACCTCCTCAGTAAAATACTTCGACTTGGCGGGAGGCACATACAGCAGATGGCTACTAAGCGCCTCGGCCTCCGTCTCGGTTAACACCCCCTTGGAAGACAGCACCTTCAACAACGTTGAGTTGTAGATCTGGAAAGCTTTCACGAGCTGTCCCACCTGCCCCTCCACGCGCCCCAACTGCTCCTTTAACCCCCTAAACTGCTCCTCTAAGCGCCCAACCCTCCCCTTGAGCTCTGCTACGTCATTCTCCACCCGGCCCAGCCGCTCCTCTAAGCGCGCAACCCTCCCCTTGATCTCCGCCACGTCACTCTCCACGCGCCCCGTCTGTTCCTCGATTTTTGATGTGCGCCCCTCCAGCCTGACAACCCGCTCTTCGAGCCTGTCGATGCGTCTCTCCACCCGCCTAACCTCGTTCCGTATCTCCCGGCTCAAAAGCACATACAGCACCACAACTGCCACAGCGACTAGAGGCGCCTGGCCAGCCACCGCCACAGCTACATCCCAAACATCCACGGACGGGGAGGCGCCGCTAATTAAAAACTTTTTCTTATGTAACAAAATAGATGTACCGACGAACCTGCCCTCGGAGCGGGCTAAAAGGAGGAGGCCATGTCCGATGAGTGCGGCATCGGCGCTACGGCCCTCGGCATAAGGCCAAGGACGACGCCGACCTGCAGATCTCGGCGACAGGTCCTCGGCAACTGTTGTCACCTTATACACAGCTTAAAACGCCTACTCCTAGACAACACTGAAGCCGCCGGCGATGTGCGATTTTTACATCTCATGCAGGGCCTAACCCCAGAGGCGTTGTGGCGTCGGTGCTTTATAGTTATCGTCTACTACACGGCTTCGACGGTTCCGCCGTTGCCGATTGAAAACGGAGGCTCTCGTGAACAGCAGGTCTGTTGAACAAACACTTTTATCCCCCTCGCTTCCTCACTCCTCTACGGCGTCTGGAAACCCGGCGAAGCACATGAAGCCGTCCATATGCCCCCCGCCGCACAAACCTGTCGCCGCTCCTCTCAATTATCCTCGGCTTCCTCCCTGTGGGGCCTTAACCAGCGCCGGGAACCTCTCCAAGTCTGCCGAAGGAGACGTCTACCCTGGCGTATACGTAGCCCACGCCGGCTCCGTGCCTGCCGAAGATGATCGCATATTCGCGACCTGCGCCGTTCCTCAGCAACCTCCCGCCCCACTTGAGCTCAGCCCCTTCGCCACATGCCCCCGATCTTCTCCTCGAGGCTAGGGACCTCCTCGCCTCCTCCACGGCTCTTTACACGTCGTCTCTCAAGCGCTCCAGCGCTTGGCGGAGCTGCCTCCGCTGGACGCGTCGGTGCAAAATATATATATAGCCAATAGCACACATATGCATGTACCTCAGCCAACATACTCTGCCGGCGCAAGACGTAAAAGTCCGCCGCGTGCGTGGCGCACTGCGTGTGCTTGCGGCTCTTGGAGTTGCCGCGGCGGTCTTGGTCTTTGTGTTGCTTCTGGCGGCTTCGCAACCCGCCGCGGGGGCAGACGCCGGCGGGGCCTACCAGTACGCCGGTTTCACGTGACGCTTTACGGCTAGATGGCGGCGCTGTCTCACCACGACGTTTTGAAGACCACAGAGCCGCTGACGTGTTCAAACGGCGTCCAAAACTTCACATGTCTGCTCTCCAAAACCGACATAACGCCGGTTCTGGGAGAGCTGAAGAAGATCGGCGCGGCGCCTGAGGTCTCGCCGGCTGCCCGTCGCTGGGCTCTCGTGCTAGAGTTCAACTTCACAGAAGGGTCCTGGCGCTGGCGCAACATCACGGTCGTGAGGGGCTGGGAGCTGAAGTGGAACAACGAAACGACGTATGTATTCCAAGCGCAAATCAAGAAGTCGCTAGGCGAAATGGTGAGGATAAACGATGAGCTTTCAGAGGCCTTTTTCGTGCGGCGTGAGCTGAAAAACATAACCGCCGTAGCCGTCTACGCCGACAAAATCGCCATAGGCACCTCCAACGGCACGGCAACCGACGGAGGAGGCAAACCAGACCACAAGACGATAGAAAGAATCAAAGAGTATATAAGGAAGAGATACGGTGATGTAATCGTTGAGGTGTACTACACACCGGGTGCGACACCTGTAATCGGGATTGCCGGGGGTTAGAAGTTCTGCTATGCAAGTAAGGCTGACGGTAGTGCTGACCTCCCGATCATGTTACAACTGTCAGAGTGCGATATGAAAGCGGGGAATTCCTTGCGGATAAGACTGGGCCATTCGGGCGTGGCGAGCAAAAACGTAGTAAACTCACTTTGTGCAGACGGTAGAGTCGGTCTAGAGTTCATCCGGAAAATCATTGATCCTTCCGTATATTACGTACCCGTATGGAACTATCACACCAAGCTATCAGCCGGCACGTATGAACCTATGTCAAGCGGCTCCAGCTCGCCGGTCTATAGGCTCCGCATAGGTTCAGATTACAGATATGCAGTAGTGGATGCCTACGGCATTCATATCGGTATGGATAAAGAAACCAAGGAGGTATACGTAGCCGACATAAGTTGGATTTATGTAAAGGTTTCATGGCTGGGTTAGCGCAAGACTCTAAAAAAATTTTAAAATATTTCGTTTTTTCTTTACTGTTGTTTTACTCAGTAACTTTAGTTTTTATAAAAAGAGCTTACGAGATAACCTCATTTTCCATTGCCTGTCCCCTCGAGATAATGCCCACCCTGCTTTCCACAATCTTTTTACTCCCCCCAATATTATCACTGATTTTACTGCGGCGGCCTGGTGCTGGCAGGATATACTTCCATCTTGCCGTAAATATCTCCATCATTCTCGTTTATAATCTTCCCTCCTCCGTTCTACCGCTTGTTAAACCGCTCGAGGATTCATTCTTTTGCCAATGGTTTAACCCAATCTATTACCTATATGGCAAACTAGCAACGGTATTGAGCACGGGCTTGGGTCTCATGGCCGGCGCGGCCGCCGTACGTAATTACGAGGGCCTAGTCAAGTATTTGTATTACGCCACTGTAGTACTGTGGACCGTTATTGTCGTAGTAATCGTGTGACGCAAATCCACCAACAGAGAACGCTTGTGCTCCAGAGACGTCCGTGAGCCAAACAGCCGGCGCGCAGAACCCGCCCGTACTGGTGGGAGGAAAACCGGCATAACTGCCGACTGCGCGCGAGTGCCCACTTGATTATTTATATAGGCCGACCTCAACTCGATAATATGAGGAAGTACCTGAAATACCTCTTGATCTCTTTATTTCTGTTGGTTTTTGTGTTTTTGGCTTGGCCTTTTATCGCGGCACCGTGGGTCTGCCATATTGGGGGTGACGTCGTCTGTTTCGGCGGCGCGGCTGAGGTGACTGGCTCTGTGTGGGGGGCGTGTAACTACACCGGCGCCGTGGAGATAATCGACGGACCGCCCATCGACTGGTGGGTGTACAGCGGCTTTGAATGCGTCGCGGCTGGGCGCGCGGGCGGGAAGACATACGCCGTATTTATAAGAGAGGCTCTTGCGGGCAGGCCCACCGGCGAGCCGTTTAAAAGCGTAGCAGAACGCGACCTCTGCTACTGCGCCAAAGAAAGGGTCGTGCCCTGCATATTTGCCACAACCTCTGAGGCGTATATGCCCGTCGGCATCCTCGTGGTGGATGTGGAAGAGGGCGTGGGCTACCTCTCCATCGGCTACGGGATGAGACCCTTTCATCTCAGCCACAGCCGCTTCATCTTCGGCGGCGATGGCGTGTATCTCAACATAGAAGGTTTTGAAACTCTGAGGTACATGGGCGGTTTAAAAGCCGCGGTAGGCGCCAAGCGGGAGATAATGGGCCCCGTCCTTGAGGGATGTGCATACCACGTCAAAGTCAAGCTGGAGCCGGAAAAGCTCACAATCAGCCAGCCACTGCACAACGCCACCGCAAGAGCCGTCAGAGTGGGATGACACGCACTCCCCAGCACACACTAGACACCGACTACTGCGCTCCTCTAAGGACAATTATCGCCTCCATTAACTGGATATATGTTAAGCTTTGGTAGGTTTACAACAAGATTTTTCTTAGTCGTGTTAATACTTATCTATGTTGTTATTGATTCTTTTTCGTTTTTTTATAAGATTTATTATACTAGCTACTTTTTTGGACGCGGCATTTCTAGCGATATGTTGATGCACATGTTTGTTAATCACCTACTTTGGATCCTTGGTTTTGTTGTCCTTATCTCTCCTCCGTTGTTGTCTTTACTTTTACTGCGCCGCCCGAGCTTCTGGCGTGTCCTCCTCCACGTAGCGACTACCATCTACATACTCTGGATAGCCAATGCTTTTTTCACGGCCTCAACCCCTCTAAGTTGGTTGGAGACGTTCGTCACATTTATCTTCTTGTTGGTGTATTCCAGCGCCGCCCTTGTCGCCGGGTTGCTGGAGGCGGCGGCGGGCTGGTGAGCGAAACTAGTCTACTACGCCACGCTGCTACTTTGGCTTTTCCTCGTAGTTGCGCTTCTCATAGTTGCGCTCCTCCCGTAGCCCTCCGCCGTCAACCATCGTATAGGCATCTGTCGTCGGTGCACCACTCCCGCTGAGACTGCTGTGCTGAGGAGCCCCAGCATCTGTGGCGGCTCAAAGATAGGGGCAGTCGTCATTATCTGGCGGCTGTTGTCATATCTCAAGACTGCTACTACCGCCTCCGCCGCCTGTGCCGCCTTGTGAGTCTCTCCTCCACAGAGCTCGTCACTACGCGGCGGAGCGCATGTGCATACCGCCGCATATGCCGCGCGTCCTCACGGAAACCGCGACGCCCCTGCGACCTCCCACATGTCTCTGGACGGTAGCGTAAAGTTGACTGACGGCGGCAATGTAGCCGCCGACTTGATAATTTCGGGGGGCGGTGTCGCCGTGAAGTATAACGTATATCTGAGCGAAAACGCGGTAGCTCCAATTCCGCTCGACAGATCGGGGCCGCGGCGAGCTTGCGGCCCGGCTATTGTAGCTGACGGGCGTCAGCGCAGAGGTTAAGAGGAGGGGCGATGGAGACGGCTGGTATGTCGTAGCCTCTACAGTCGTGCTGGCGGCCGCGCGCGGGGAGCTCAGAAAAGCCCTGGCCGTGATCATCAAGACAGCCCTTGCGAGGGGCTGGGTGGAAGCCGGAAAGGCGGAGCGATGGGTGGAGAAGCTGGAGAGGGGAGTGGTGGCGTGGGAGGGTAAGAAGTTTAAGGTGGGGCTTGTGAGAGGCGCGTTGGAGGTGAGCTGGTTATTGTGTGGTGCTGTGTCCGAGGCGGCGCTTAGGAAAGAGGTTAGGGGAATTAAGTTGGTCTCGCCGCCACTGATTTGAGGTGAGTAAAAGCTATATACTCCCTAACCCCGCGTGGACGTGGAGATTGTAGTTAAAGACGTGCATAAGTACTACGGCGAGTATCCGGCGCTCAGAGGCGTGACGCTGGAGGTGCCTAAGGGGATCTTCCAGTGCATCCTCGGGCCTTCGGGGTCGGGCAAGTCAACCCTCCTCCACATAATCGGCGGGGTCGACAAGCCGACGAAGGGCGAGGTGGTGGTGGCGGGCGTCAGGCTGAACGACCTAAGCGACGACCAGCTGGCTGAGTTCCGCAACAGAAACATCGGCTTCGTCTTCCAGCTCTTCTACCTCATCCCCCGCATGTCCATCTTAGAAAACGTGGAGCTCCCCCTCATCCTCCGCGGCGTCCCCAAGGAGGAGAGGCGGAGGCTGGCGCTCGAGGCCCTCCAGCTCGCCGGCCTAGGCCACGTGGACCCCAAGAAGAGGCCCACCCAGCTCTCAGGCGGCGAGCAACAACGCGTCGCCATAGCCAGGGCCATAGTGACCAAGCCCCGGATTCTGCTCGCAGACGAGCCCACCGGCAACCTCGACAGCGCCACCGCCAAGGTGGTCATGGACACCTTCCTCAACCTCAAGAAGCAACTCGGCATAACCATCGTGATGGTGACCCACAACCTAGAGCTCCTCCCCTACTGCGACCGCCACGTAAGAATGAGAGACGGAAAAATCGTAGACTAGCCCCAAGCCTCCCGGGCCGTCAGATAACGCAAAACTTGGTCCTGCGTCACGTTGCATCCGTTTTTCCTCAGCCAGTCAGTGAGGATGTTTATAACCAGCTCGGCGTTGTGTCTGCCGACTGCTTTTTCCAGCACTTCGTATACCCGCCAAGGCTCCTCCACAAGAAAGTAGTCAAAAGGCTTCCCAAAGGCGGCTAACACCCTGTAATGCACAAGAGCACGCAGAGAGAAGTTCAACACGCCGTAGAACCTAACTAAGAGATCTTTTGTAAGGCACATATCAGCACCCTATCTTTTCTCCTATCCTCCCCTGCGGCCCTCTTACGCCGATTACGCTCCTCTCCTCCATCTTCACAATGACGTCGAACAACACGTCGAGGTCGTGTAGATCTCTAAGCGACACCACCACAGCCTTGCCGCCTCTGGCCGTCTGTAGCAGAATCCGCAACACCATATATAACACAGAGGAGCCATACAGCGTGGACAACGCCTCTAAACCGCTGATAAACACCACGTCGCTACCTGCAGAGGCCACCGCGGCGAACAACTCCTCTATGTTCAAATTCACATCTACCGTATCTACTCCAAACCGTTCTGCATATACCGCGCCGGCGCCCGATACGGCTATGTAAACAATGCCCCTCCCCCTCTCCCTCAAGGCGGTTGTCGCTTTCAACATAAGCCAAGTCTTACCTGCGCCCACTGGGCCGACGATTGCGTGAAGCAGACCCTTGTAGGCCCCGCCCACCGCCTCGTCTAGACATGTGCCGGTGGTCAACTGCTCCGCCGCAGTCCTCGCCGGGGCCTCAGGCGCTAAGAACACGATGCCCCTTCCCTCTCTTATGATAAACGGTATGGAGTAGCCTGCCTTCCCGCCTCGTATTTTCCTCACCACCGCCTCTCTCAACGCGCCGTAGGGATACACCTCGTATATCAACTCTATCACGTTATCCGCCACGTAGGTAACTTTAGAGGCCACATCTTTTTCAGCTGTCAGAAACACGTCGACTCCGCTCTGCTTAACTGCGCGGTAAAGCATGTTGTGGATAATGTCAAGTCCCCCGCCCGACGCCAACACCTCAGTCACTGAGTCTATGACGAGGGCCTCCGGACGTTCCCGCGCCACAGCGTCTAGGAGGGTGCCGAAAAAGGCCTCAGGCTCTGCCAGCGGCGCCTCCCAAAACACAAGCCGGTCTCCGAAATCGTAGCCAAAAGAAGCCATATTACGGCGGAACGTCGCCTCGTCTTCAAATACAGAAACCCAAAACACCCTTTTATAGTTGTGGTAGGTGTACCACGCGGCAAAGGTCGTCTTGCCAGCGCCTGGAGGTCCATATACAAGAGAAACCCCCCGTAGCCTAAACACTACCACAACCCAGCATAATCACTCTTTTATAAGTTTTATGGACTGACTCTAATTATATATTTGTCATAGAATCAAATATTAGGTAGAAGACGAACCCAACAATCGGCGTGTAGACTAGACCCATCAGTATCATCAACGTCAGGGGGTCGACTCCGAGACCCCCCACCTCTAAGGCGCCTAGGGGGCTGAAAGACAGCGCCACTATGTAAACCATGAGTGGGAGCAACATCACTGCCACAACGAAGATTTCAAACATAAGCGAGAGCGACCTCACAAGCGACTGAGCTTTTACCTGCTTCGTCCTTAGGGCCCAGTCCAGCCTGGCCAGGAGGACTATGTCTATCCTCTGCGTAATCCTCGCCGCCTTGGTCAAGACCTCCACAGTCTCCCGGTAGGTGGGGCTCGGCGCCCTCTCTGCGCTGTTCCGCAGAGCCTCCTCCGGCGCGGCGCCCATGACGATCATCTCCCGCGCAGCCAGCGCCAGCTCCCTCGCGATGTATTTATCCTCCTCCACCTCCGCCAGCCGTGTCACGGCTCTGCCGAGGGGCACCCCCGCCGCGAGAAGAGGCAGAAGGACGCCTAGAGTGTAGACGAAGTTGTTCTCAAAGTGGCTACGCCGCGCAGTGACTAGGTGGACGGGGTACAGCACCAGCCCGGCGAAGGCCAGAAGCGCCGCCATGAGGCCGAAGGCGGCGCTGGCCAGGGGACCCAGGAGGAGGAGCCCAGCCACGCCGGCCGCCGCCCCGGCGGCCAAGGGCACCAAGGCGAGGGCCGCCATGTACCTCCGGTAAGAGAAAGCCAGCCCGCTCTGCCGGTAAAGCTCGTAAAACAGCCTCATATCCTCCCGGCCTTGACCGCCTCCAGCGCGGCCTCGGGGTTTAGGTGGTACTGTGTGAACACCTTAGCGACGATATACGGCGTGGAGTAGCCCCGCTCCACCATCGCCGCGATCAGCTCCCTCCGCCTCCTGTATTCGGCCTTGAGGAAGTCCAGCGACACAAACCGCGTCCTCGCGATGGTCTCTAGATGTCTGCTCTCTTCTACAGGCTCCAGCGCGTCTTTCTCCGGGTTCCACCGGAAGATGTAGTGGAGGCGGGGTCTGCCGCCCCGCGCCACGCCCATGTTTTCGGCGATCTCCACCACTCTACGCACTATGCTGTTCCCCACCTTGACCCTCAAGATCCTGACGAAGACGTGGGCGAGGCCGACCAGCATCGGCGGCACGTGCATGGGCCGGGTCAAGAGGCGCCTCACCGCATCTTCGATAGTCTCGGCGTGTATCGTCGTGGCGCCGGAGTGGCCCGAGCCGAAGGCCTGGAACAACACATACGCCTCCTCGCCCCTCACCTCCCCCACCACCACGTAGTCGGGCCGCGACCTCATGGCTATGGCCAAAAGGTCGAAGGCTGAAACGTCTCTGACCGCTTCTGCCCTAGAAGGCCTCGTGACTAAGGCCTGCCAGTGTTCATGCACTATGTTGATCTCTCTCGTGTCCTCAATAGTGAAGATCTTGGCATCCGGCCTGATTAGGTACAGCAGAGCGTTTAGGAGGGTGGTCTTCCCCGCGCCGGTGGGGCCCACGATCACGATGTTGCGGCCGTAGTCCAGCATCAGCCAGAGGTAGGCGACGGCGTCCGCCGAAATGGTGCCCATCTTAACCATTTCCACAAGCGTGATGGGCACCACGAAGTATTTCCTAATCACGAAGGAAGGCCCCTTGGGAGAGATAGGCGGCGCCGCCAGCTCCACCCGGAAGCCCTCTGGCAACATCCCCTCCAAGATGGGGTCGGCGTAGGACACGGACTTCCCCACCAGCGCCGAAAACCTCTGCACGTAGCCGTCGAGGTCGTCGGGAGACAGCACGACGTCGGTCTTAAGAGACTCCCACCGGCTGTGCCATATGTAGACGGGCCCAGGCCCGTCCACGTGGACGTCCTCTATATACTGGTCGCGGATCAGGGGGTCGAGCACCCCGTACCCCAGGAGGTCCCGCCGCAGGTAGTACATCATCTTCCCCCAAGTCCTCTCGTCGAGCTTAATCTTAAACTCAGCCACCGCCCTCTTCGCCAGCTCCTCGAGGTACTCCGCCCGCCTCTCCCGCGCAAGCCTCAAAACTCCGTCACGCACCTCCCCCACGTTTTGAATAGCCCGCTTAAGCCTCGCCAGCGTCTCCGCCTCTTCCCTAGACAGGGGAGGCTCCACAGCCCTATACCGCCTAAAGCCCTCTCTATCGACGTATATTACTGCATGTACGAGATCTGAGATCTCGTACTGGTCTAGAATCGTCAAAACTTCATCCACTGCGGAGCCCATAGCCCCACCGCCAGGATTATCGCCGCCGCGCCCGCATGCACGAGGCCCGCCCGCGGGCTCCCATACACCACCCTACCCACGATTAGCCCACCCACGACGGCACTTACGAAGCCGGATATATAAAAAACGCGGAGGACATCACCTCTCTCCAGAGCCACCGGCCTGATGCCCTGTTGCGTCGGGGCCGAGGCCGTGAGCTGGGCGAGTTGCGGCAGAAGCATGTAGACCAAGACGTCGGCCAGCACTGCGAAGACCGCCACCACTGCGTAGAAAAGAGCCACGTAGGGTCGGAGCTGAGAAGCCGCCGCCTGCCGGAACTCCACCACCGTGGCGAAGCTCCGCGCCGCCACGTCAAGCACCTCGGGAAGCCTAGCCCCCGAACGCGCCGCCTCCGTCACAATGAGCGCAAACCTCCTGAAGTTAGGCGAGGGTGTCTCCCTAGCCACCCTCCACAGCGCCTCCTCCACCGTGAGCCCGCCCACCTCAGCCAGCGACAGAACCCGCCTAAGCACATCCCCCATCGGCCTAAGCGCCAACGCCGCCGCAGACTCCACAGCCCCC
>Ga0326760_1000800_pt1 | contig 15059 bp, 13 predicted proteins | sample GCREP_S_FD_207668 | JGI IMG/M metagenome (GOLD analysis project Ga0326760, IMG submission 207668) | Hot spring sediment microbial communities from Geyser Creek Basin, Yellowstone National Park, WY, United States - GCR.EP_S | ecosystem: Environmental > Aquatic > Thermal springs > Near-boiling... | reverse complement strand
TTTACATAAAATCTAAAGCTAAGTCGCGGGTAGATGCCTCTAGGCAGGTGACGCGGCGCCGCCTTCTACCTTAGGTGTCGTTGATGTGTTTCCATCATGCATGCGTTCTCCACAAGCGCTATGCCGGTCTCTTTGAGTCTCTTTTTTGTGTCCTCGTTTGCGGTGATGCCCAGCTGGAGCCAGAGCACCTTCACGTCGCCGCGGGCCTTCCTCCGCTGGATCACCTCCTCAACTATCTTGGGCACCTCCTCGCTGGGCCGGAAGACCTCCACCACCTCCACCTCCTCCGGCACCTCCATCAGCGACTTGTACGCCTTCTCGCCGAGTATCTCGGAGGCGGTGGGGTTTATGGGGATTATGCGGTAGCCGTGTTCCTTGAGGTACTTAGGGACTATGTGGGCCCACTTGCTCGGGTCCTTAGACGCGCCCACCACCGCCACGGTTCTGTATCTCTTCAGCACCTCCACGGGGTCCATGAACCTTCCCCGATGCTACTTAAAAAGTGTAGTCGAGGTAGGTACATGCAGAGGGAGGAGGCCATCGTGTTTCGGCTCAAGTTCAAGAAGTATCTCGACGCGGTGGAGTTCCTCAGGCGGGTGGCCGAGGCCGCCGAGAGGCTCAACCACCACCCCGACGTGGAGCTCCGCTACGTAAACCTAGCCCTAAGGCTCACCACCCACGACGCCGGCAACAAGGTCACGGAGAAGGACCTGCGGCTGGCCGAGGAGATACAAAAAATAGTGGAGGAGTTCAGAGACAGGCTAGCTCAGTAGCCTCAGGACCTTCTCCACCACCTCCCTAGGGCTCCTCCCAAGCACGGTGATCATCGGCTCCTTGCCCCAGTCGCCCAGGTCCACGATTAAGTCGGGCGTCTTCCCCCCGGTCTGTCTATACGCCTCTTCCATTATCCACTGCATGGTGGCGCCTTCGCGTTTCTTCACCTCCTCCGGCTCCTTCCGCCTGTCCACATAAGCCACAGACATGCCCAGCGCCTTCGCCCGCTCCAACACGGCGGGGTCCAGCCGGATGTTCATGGCAGCCCTCACGCTGGGGTCCCGCGCCGTCGCCGCAAGTATCTTCCTCGCCACGTGGTCGCTGGCGCCGAAGGCAGGCGGGCCGGAGGGCTTGGCCCTGCCCATGTAGTTCACTATGCGCCCCGGCACGGCCGCCACGTCGCCGCGGTCTCTGGCGTAGCGGAGGTCGATGACGTAGCCGAGGTTGCTCTGCACCTCCGGTATGGCCCCGGCGAGCTTCTCCGCGTTCTCCTCGATCAGCCTCAACGCCTCGTTCATCTCCTCCACCGCGCGCCACCTCTCCGCCGGAATCTCCAGCCAGGCCATGGGGTTGACGGCCCAGTGGCCCCTGCCCCTGGCCACGCCGTATTTAATCGCCATGTATATCAGCCGCTTAGCCGTCTTGACGGCCTCAAGCGGCTCCAGCCCCTTGGCCAGCCCCGCCGCAATGGCCGCAGAGTAGGAGCAACCCGTGCCGTGGGTCGCCCTCGAGTCTAGGCGGGGCGTGGAGACCTCGTGGAAGACGCCGCCGACGTACACCACGTCCACCGCCTCCTGCGTCTCCAGGTGGCCGCCCTTGACGACGACCACCTCCGCCCCCAGCTCTTTGTGTATGGCGGCGGCCGCCCTCCTGGCGTCCTCCAGCCCCGAGATCTTCATGCCGGTCAGCTTCTCGGCCTCGTGGCGGTTGGGCGTCACCACCTTGGCGAGGGGGATGAGCCTCCTCTTCAAAACCTCAACCGCGTCCTCCGAGATGAGGGGGGCGCCAGACTTGGCTATCATCACGGGGTCCACCACCAGGGGGAACCCCAGCCTTGACACCGTAGACGCCACCTCTTCGATGATCTCCTTGGTGCCCAGCATCCCGGTCTTCCCCGCGTCTATCCCCATGTCGTCCCACACAGCCATAATCTGCGACCTCACAAGCGAAGGCTGGAGACACTGCGCCTCCCTCACCTCGTAGGTGTTCTGCGCCGTGACGCAGGTAAGCGCCGTAGCGCCGTGGACCCCCAGCGCCGCGAAGGTCTTCACGTCTGCGTGGATGCCGGCCCCACCCCCTGAGTCCAGCCCCGCGATTGTAATCGCGACCCTCCAAGACATAAACTATTTTTTCAACATAGATAAAAACGTTTTGACTTCGGAGAGTAGGGGGATCTCCCTCAACATCTCGTCGGTGATGTACTCCCAGAAGATGCCCTTGGGCTTGGGGTCCCTCCTCGCCGTCCTTATCAGCCTTGTGGGCGTTGCTATTATGTCCACGGGCAGGTCGAAGGGCTCCCTGGGTATGTCGTCCTCCACCAGCTGGACGTCGTGGACCGTGGTGGCGACGGGGGTCTCCTCCCCCACCTTGCCGAGGCCGGAGAGGATGCCCCACTCGATCTCGGCGTAGCCGTGGGACTTCCCCAGCCTCCTCCCAGTCTTGGGGTTCACGGCGACGGACCCCACCACCACCATGTCAACCGGCGGGAGGTCCCAGGGCTTCACCGGCCGCCCCCACTTGAAGGCGCCTGAGATTGTGGACGCCTCGCGGTAGGCGCCGCGGGGGATAAGGCCTGGGTCCAGCAGGAGGAGGCCCTCCCTAATCCTAGGCGTCGGCATCACCACCGCCTTGCCCAGCGACAGCGCCAGCTCCCGGCATGGCCTCTGGGGGGCGTCTGGGTTTATCTTCACGAGACGAGCCCTCCTAAACTCCTCTGTGGACGCGAGGTTCCGGCACGCCTCCTCAGCCCCCTTGAAGTTGGGTATCCTGCCGTAGACAGGTCTCGGGAAGGCGGCTAAGTCCCTCTCCTCCAGGATGCGCCAAACGCGCTCCCTTATGGCCTGCTTAACCTCCTTAACCACGGATCAACAACTGGCTATATTAAACACTGTATGTCCCGCAGAGCCCCCCTGAGGACGGGGTCAGGCACGGCGTACAGCTCCCCGCGCTTCTCCAAGAAGCCGTAGTCCACCAAGTTCCGGAGGAGCTTAGTCACCTCGGAGTCGCTTATAGGCCTCCCCTCCTCCGCCTGCAGAAGTCTCTTCACGTCGGACCACCTGGCGCCCCCCGCCGCGGCGGCCAGCTTAGCCACGGAGACGTAACGCCGGGTCCCCATGTACCTCACAAAGTTGCAGAACTCCCCCGCGGCGATCTCCGCGGCCCGCTCCACGGTGGCCTCCAGGGCTGTAGAGGGGTCCCTCAGGGCGTTGAGGCCGTAGTACGCAAGCCAACCCACAACGCCGCCGAGGGCGTCCACGGCGGCCTCCAGAAGCCTCTCCTCTACGGACGCGCCACCCCGCCGGAATCCTTCCCTCAGATATTCAAGCGCCTGCTCCCTAGTAAACGGCTTTATCTCTATCCTCTCGGCGTACCTCCCGTATAGGGGGGACGCCGGATCCTCCAGACGCAGAAACCTCAGCAGAAGCCCCGCCTTGGACCCCGTCAGCACCAGAGAGAGGTTCCTCAGGTGGTCGTAGGCGTAGCCCAGCACCGGCAGTATCTGCCGCCCCTTCAGCTTCACGAGCTCTTGCGCCTCGTCGACGATGACCAGCAACTTTTCGCCCCTGCCCCCCGCCCACTCGTCCAGAGCCTGCAGAAGCTCCGAGAGGCTGGGGGCGCCTCTCCCCGCCTCAAACCTTACGTCGACCCCCGCCACGGAGACGCCCCTCACCCTAGCCAGAAGCTCCCCCAGCCTCCTGTGAACAGGCAAAAGACGCCGCAACTCCCGACGCAGAGCCTCCAGCAGGTCGCCGTAAGCGATGTAGGGCCTCTCCTCGAAGGCCCTCGCGTCTATATAGATCCGGGCCATGCCGTACGTCCCCGCCTTCACCACAGAGGTCTTCCCAACCCGACGCATCCCTACCACCAAGGTAAGCCGCCGCGTCTCCACCGCGCGGCGCAGCCGCTCCAGCTCCTCCTCCCGGTCGAAAAGCTCCTCTGGCTTCTCCGCCGGCCTATCCAAAAACAACATAGGTATGTAGTAACTACATACCTATAAAGTTATCAACGCTGATAAGCCAGGCTTGTCTGTGGATGCTGTGGCCGTGATGCGGAGCCGGCCGACCAAGAGACCGTCTGCAGGAGGCGGCAGATGTAGTGATCCACCCCGCAGAGTCCCTCATGTTGGAGATACATACAAAGGGCGTCTTCATCTGGGGCGGCTACAGCGAAGAAGTGAGAAAAAGACAAGATCGGCCTCTGCCACGACTTCGTCGGAAAACCTGCGGAAACACGGCCAGAGAGAAGCCGCCGTGAAATGCGGCGGCAACACCGCAATTCGCCGGATCCCGAGGCCGAGACGCCGGCGGCGGAGCAGACCCCTAACCAGCTACACCTGCACACGGCTTAAGGGGGTTGGGTTTTTATGGAGGCGTTGAAAAGAGACTCGAACCTCATCTCCGGCAACGCCCCAGCAAGTCGCGAATATAAATATACTCCGTGTTGGAGGTTGTGACCCCGCTCCTCCTCGTCCTTGCGGCCGCCCTGGCCCACGCCGCCTCGGTAGCCGCGACGTGGCAGCTCTCCGTAGCCGGCGTAAACATTACGGTGACGTACGCCGCGGAGGCCGAGGCCTACACCGACAAGACGTACGTCCTTCTGCCCGGCGAGGAGGCGGAGCTCCGATGCCGCGTCGGCCGCGGAAACCTCACCATCCAGCTGGCTGCAGGCGGCAGAACCTGGCGGCACCAGATCCCCCTCAACCCCGGCGAGGTCTACAGAACGGAGCTGGAGGCCGCGCCGGGGGTGAAGCTGAGGATCTACGCCGCGGTCAAAATAACGGCTGAGGTGAGGGCAGACGGCGCCGAGCCCGCCCACCTCAAAACAGACGTTCCCTGCGCCGCGCGGCTCAAGATCCGCGGCCCCGCCCGTTTCAACATCACCTTCTACGCAGCCCCCACCATTGGCGTCGAGGCGGCGGGCCCCGGCGTGGCGATTACCCTCATCGAGCGGAAAATAGCCGAGGCCCCCATGACCCCCAGCCTCACAGCCGAAGTCCACACCGCAACCCCCCTCCTCCTCGCTGTAGCCGCAACGGCGGCCGCCCTCGCCGCCGTCGCCGCGTTGATGCGGCGGCGCCGCGCCTCGCGCAGAGGCGATGTACTCCAGGTACATCAACTTTTTAACACAGCCCACAGCGACGTACGTGAAACGTGAAATAGCCACAGCGGTGATGGCCTCCCTTGCGCTCCTCCTCCTGCTCAACATCTCGCCCCAACCCCCACAAAACGCCACCTCCGCCTCGCCCGCACCTCCACAAAATGTCACCCCAGCCCCGCAGAGCCCCGCCCTCCCCGTGGTCAAGCTTTCAGAGCTGGAGCGCCTGTCCCCGACGTATCTCTACGCGGTTCCTGCGGTTTTGGCGACGCCCACTGCGGCGGTCCCCCTCTCCGAGTCGGCGGGCACGGCGAGGGCCGCCGCGGCGGCGGCGAATCTGCAGGTGGCCGGCGTCGATGAGGAGGACTACGTGAAGTTCGACGGCGAGAACCTCTACGTGGCGGCCGCCGGCAGGGTCTACGTGGTGGGGCCCGACCTCGCCGTCAAGGCCTCCGCCCCCTGCCCCGCATATGACTGCGTCGTGTTCGTCTGGGGCGACCGCCTCCTCACGTACGGCACGGCGGGGAGCGGCCTCGTGAAGGCCTACCTCTACCGCCTCCCAGACATGGCCAAAGCCGCCGAGTTCAACTTCTCCGGCGTCCCCATCGCCGCCAGGATGGCCGGAGGCTACGTCTACATCGTAGCCGCGGCCGCGCCCCCCGACGTGGTTATAAACGGCGCGAGGGTCAACGAGGCGCCCCTCCTCTCCCTCGACTCCCCGCCAGCCGTCCTAATAGTCGCCGCGGTGGATATGGAGAGAGGCCGGCTCAACGCCTCGGCTTTCGTCTCCGGCCACGCCTTCCGCATCTACATGAAAGACGGCAGGCTCTACATCGCGGCGGCACAGGGCACCCCCCAGCTGTTGTACAAAGCGGCCGTCAAGGCCTGGGACAAGCTACCGCCGGACGTAAAGGCCAAGCTCAACCTCACCAACCCCCTCACCCTCTACAAGTCGCTCCAAGACCTCCTCAAGGAGAGAGGCTACGCCGACGATGTAATTGAGGCGCTAAACAGCGCCAAGGTTACCACCGCCACAAACATATACATTTTTGACCTCGACGGCCTAAACATAAGGCTGAAAGCCGCCGCCGAGGTCCCCGGCAGACTCCTCGACCAATTCGCCATAGAGGAGCTAGACGGACACCTCATCGTCGCCACCACCGCCGCCCCCGTCAAGTTCCAAACCACCCGCTACATACTGCCGATGCCCCGGGGAGAGGCCGTGGTGATCTCGCAAGACGGCCAGCCGGTCACGACGATACGGCCCCCGCCGCCACCCCCGCCGCCTCCAGCCCTCTACGCGACGGAGGGCGAGCCCAGCAACTCCGTCTACGTCCTCACCCACGACGGGCGGATCACCGGCGCCCTGGAGGGCCTAGCCCCCGGCGAAAGGATATACGCCGCCAGACTGATCGAGAAGACCCTCTACCTAGTCACCTTCAGACAGATAGACCCACTCTTCGCCATAGACCTCACCAACCCCGCCGCCCCCAGGGTCCTCGGCCACCTCAAAATCCCCGGCTTCTCCGAATACCTACACCCCGTAGGCCAAGGCAGACTCCTCGGCGTCGGCGCCTACGAAAGAGGCCTAAAAATAGCCCTCTTCGACGTCACCAACCCCACCCACCCCAGAGAGGTCTCCAACATAACGGCCACAGGCCTACACTCGCCGGTGTTCTACGACCACCACGCCTTCGCCTACAGCCCCAAGCTCAGACTCGCCATGGTGCCCGCCGCGGGTTGGTACGGAGCCGGCTACGTCCTCGCCGTGGAGGTACGCGACAAGCTCGCCCTGAGGGCAGTCATAAACGCAACCGCCGACAGAGCCTTCTTCGGACAAGACGCCATATACCTTGTGGGCAGGTCCGGCGGCGTCGAGATCTGGAAATACACCACAGACCTGAGGCAGGCCGCGGCGGCGCGGCTCAGCTGACCCCACGGCGCCAACACATATAAGCTGGGGAGAGGAGGCTTACGTGAGGCCCCTCGCCCTGGTTCTGCTGGCCCTTGCGGCGCTGGCCTACGCGGAGGCGGCCGTGGCGGTGTACCTAGACGGCACCATAGACGGCACCGCCGCCTCGCTGGTCCAGAAGGCCCTCGCAGAGGCCGAATCCAAAGGCGCCCCCCTCGTGGTGGTGCTGAACACATACGGCGGCTACCTCGCCCCCATGGACAAAATAGTGGAGATGCTCATCAACGCCAAAACCCCAGTCTACGCCTACGTGCCCCCCGGCGCCAAGGCAGTCTCGGCAGGAGTCTTCATAGCCATGGCCGCCCGCAAGATATACATGGCCCCCACGGCCCAGATAGGCGCCGCCGAGCCCCGGCCCCCGGACCCCAAAGTCGTCAACTACGCCGCCGCCCGCATGAGGAGCCTGGCCCAGGCCAAGTGGAACGACAGCCGGGTCGACGTCGCCACGTCCTTCGTCACACAAAACAGGGTGCTCACCGGCAGAGATGCCGTAGAGCTCGGAATCGCCGAGCCCCCGCCCCAGTGGACCTTCCTAGCCGAACACAGACGCGACCCCCTCGCCCAGCTCATAAACACCCTCTCCGACCCCATGATGCTCATCGCCCTCATGGCCCTAGGCGCCGTCCTCATAGCCTATGAAGTCCTCACCGCCGGGTTCCAAGGCGCCGGCGTCCTCGGCGCCGTCTTGATAGCCCTCGCCCTCTACCTACTCGGCCAGCTAGGCGCCGAGTGGCTCTGGGCCGCCCTCGCCCTCGGAGGAGCCGCCCTCATCGCCGCAGAGATGCACACAAGCCACGGCGCCCTCGCCCTCACCGGCACCGCCCTGCTAGCCGCGGCGCTCTACATGGCCGCCGCAGGCCAGCCCTACCACCAGACACAAACCGCCGCATACGCCGCCGCCGGGATACTAGCCACAGCCGCAGTAGCCCTCGCCTACCTCGGCCACAAAGTCAGACAAGCCCTACGACGCCGCCCCCAGGACTACACCACCCAGCTAATAGGCGCAGTAGGCGTCGCCAAAACCCCCATAACCCCCGGCAAACCCGGCGTAGTCTACGCCGCCGGCGAAGAATGGACCGCCGAAGCCGACGAAGAGATACCCCAAGGCGCCAAAGTAACCATCACCGCCATAGAGGGCCTCACCCTAAAAGTCAAAAAACACCAACAGCCCAACTAACAAACCACCCACAGCCAAAACGCCACCCACCACCAAGACCCACAAAACCCACACACCACAACCCAACAACCCACACCACCAGCCCCAGACGCCGCCGGCGGCGACGCCCCCCCCCCCCCCGAGCACAACACACCTCAATCCCCAAACTCCGCAAAGACCCCCTCAGACGCCTCCCGAGACGCCGCAACATCGACACATCGAGAGTCCCGTGATGACGAGAGCAAGGCAGACGCCTGCGGGCCCCCACCGAGGCCCCACAGACCCCCACAGCCATGCCCCTCGGCGCCTCCAAAACCCCTCGTAACAACCGCCTCCACTCAACACCACACCGCTGGCTCGTCGACGCACTCGAAGCGAGACACACGAAAAAGCCGAAGGCGGCGCTCAGCCACGCGGCCCATGCCTACGGAGACAACCCCCACCACAGACACACCCCAACTACCTCAACACCGCAAGAGAGGGCGCCCCCAAAACCCAAAACCGCCAAGCCGCGCAACGAGACCCGCCGGCACAGGATCGAGGCCGCAACACTCACAACCCCACCCCCCACGCCAGACGGCGAGTCTCCGCCGCGTCAACCCAAGCATCTACATCGACAGCCGTAAGACGGCGCCGAGGCAGTGCAACGACACCTTGGCTCCAGCGAAGCCCAACGCGAGAACGCCAGCCCCCGGCACAGCCGCCAAAGCCCAGCCCCGCCGCGGCGCAACTAGACTACTGCACACTCTACCCACACCCACCACCCCCAAACACCCCACAACAACATCCACAAGCCTCAAATTCGGCACTCAGCACTGCGAAGAATGGCGTACTTTTCCCGCCTCTCCCCTTCTTTTGTTTTTACGAGACGCCGAAGAATGGCGTGTCGACTTCACCCAACGCTGTGCGAAATGAATGTAAAGCGAAGCTTCAAACCGACCACCAAGACAACAAAAAACAGCAGAAAAAATTAAAACCCACAAGAACCAAACACACGAGCGGTAGAATCTCAAGAAGGATTGAAACTTGCTGTTAATGAATGTGAACCCCCACTTAAATAAGGAGGCTTACAAGTGAATGCAACATTCATTGACTTGGAGTTAAAATTGGATTTTGTCCAAATGGGCCAAGAGTTATACGTACGATAGCATGTTCCTTGAGAACAACTCCATTGGAAATTGGGACCACAGTTACCATTCATCATTTTTGTCATATCACAATTGCTATTCCAGCCAAAATCTGTCATTAAACCTATATTGTTCAAGACATTCATTCCAATCTTTATTATCTATTTTTAAGGATGAAGATAGATTTTTGGCTAAGGAACTCCATTGACTACATTCAAAGTATACTGACTCCGCTTATTATGAATGGAGTTAAAATATAAACTTTTGGATTTACCTGAGAGCAAGATTTCCACTCACATTTATAGCGATTTGGATTGCTTATACATCCGCTTGCTGAGCAGGTAGATTGAACGCAATTTTGCCATTCGTTGCAAGCATAGTTGCAGTTTGGAGAGGAATAAAAGCCACATTGACTACAAGAGCAAGGCGGGAGAGTGGTAGTCGTGGTACTTTGTAGTAGTGGAGGTGGTTGTGGTAGAAGGTAGTTGATGTAGTAGATGTGGTGGTTGAAGATGTTGTTGGGCAAGAAGATGTTTGCCAAACTGTTTGGGTAGCAATATTGAGTTATTTCTGCACATGTTTAATTTGTCCCTATTTTTGATGAATCACAAGTACAACTTTCACATGCTTTGGTATCTGTTTTAACACAAGCCCCCTAGCTAAATGTAAAATAAATCATTGTTAATAACAATAATAAACATAGCGACCATGATTTCTCTCTGGTAAAAATTTTAGAGTTGATTAATCCTAAAAGATTAGTTAGAGATTGATATAACATCCAATATATGAGTTTAGCCAATTATAGATTATAATTACGATTATTTAGCTTATAGTTGTAGATTTACAAACAATTATTGTATATTTCGTTTTTATCGAATTTTTTCCTCAAGTATGTCATGAATTTTGTTTACATAGTTGAATCCGTCCTTTAGCGAAGGTTCTACAAAAGTGTTTTCAGCAAAATCACTCCATGTATCAATTCTGATTAACTTTGTTTTTTCTAGTGAATAAAGCAATTGATTTTGGATTCTATCTAGTCTTCTTTGGATTCCAAAAGATTCCCATATATACTTAAATCCTGGAATAACTGATGACACGTAAGCTTTCCCTATTTTTTCTACCCATTTACTCCACATGTCTAACATTCTGTAATACAGTTCATCATAATTTGTAGAATAAGTTCTAGCTACATCAGCGTTGACAAATCCTACCCATGTACTTATCCAATCGTAATTTGAGAAATCTTTAAGTTTAAAATACCAATCTGAATCTTGAGGGAGTGCTGGTATTTTCAATAGCGTATCGCCGAAAAATAATACCTCTTTATTTATACTGTTTCTTAGTTCTTTAAAAGCTTCTTTCTCATTTATATAAGCGGCTGCATCATATAAGAAAACAACAGGCTTTCCATTAAAACTAAAATAATTTGGATGATCAACTAATTTCGAATTTAAGATTGTAGATAGTTGGTCTACGAAATTTTTCTTGTTTGTAGAATATGTAAGATCTATTGCCCACTTAGGAGCATTTGAATTTGTTCCTCTTTTGAAATAATCGCCCCAGGGATCATACAGAAAGGCACACTTCATTCCCTTATCCATTAAGCCTCTCATAATATTTCCTTCTTTCCCACTGATTTTCCAATCTTCCCAAGCACCAGCATCTATAAAAAATACATTTATACCAGCATATCCTGCCCAATCTACATGCTTCCATTGAGCGATTTCGTCTGCAGCATCATACTTTCCTAATAGTGGATAATCGTCTGGAGTTATACCTGTTTGCCAAGGGTGATACCCACTCATATAACTTGCTCCTACTATAATCACTTTCTCATACAATTCTTTGCCCAAATTTTCAAACTCTCTTATATAATGTGTTTTCACTTCTACTATTTTTTCACTACCAGCAATATCCTCAGCTCTTGCTTTAATAATATACTCTCTTCCTCCTTTCAAATCCCCAAAATCAACGCTAAATATTTCTCTTTCAAGATTTTTTGGTTCGATTTTAACACTTCTTACTTCCTCCTTTGGAAATACTTTATGATAATCTTCTTCTCTCATTCCATACTTAGTTATAAAATATCTGTGATCTACAGGAATAAGCATCACCTCAACTTCTCTCAAACTATTCAAAGGAGAAATAACTTCAAAGCTAACTTTTATATCGTATATTTTATCATTAATTATCTTTGTTGGCATCCAAGCAAAATTTGATATCAAAGAAAAATAAGGCAAAACTTTCTGCAATTTTTCTTGCGTTAATTTCAAATCTTCTAATATTTTAATCGTAGAAGATTCAAAAGCAACTCTATCATCGCCCAGAATAGCTCTATATCTTTCAATAGTTTTTCTAAGATTATTTATTGCATCTTCCATCCTTTCTCTATAATAAGCAATTGCAGAAGTGGATTCTTTTTCTAATTCATCTAACTTTTTGACTTCTTCATCTTTGGCTTTGTAAAGATTTTCTAAGTTACTTACCTTTTCTCTTAAGCTAATAACCTCTCCTTCGCTCTGCTTTAGTTGATTAGACAACTCATCTAACCTTTGTTTAGCAGTGTTATATTGAGATAACCAATATATCACCTCTTCTCTAAATCTACTTTCAAGCAAAGGTATATTGTAAAGCCTTTCATAAGTTTCAGCAATAATAGCCCCCAAACCAATACCTCCAAACAATCTAAACATTTCTCTTCTATTAAGTCCCTTGGTTTTTTTATTCATAATAAGATGGGTCATGAAAATTATTTAATTTTTTGCGTCATCTCCGGCGAGACGCCTAGCCAAAACGTTCAGAAGGCCCTGGCGGAGGTGGCGGAGGGGGTGGGTCTGCTGGTGTGCGGCTGGTGTAGGCGGGGCGAGTTCGTAAAGCACGGCGTAGTCCTTGACGAGTTCTTCCGCCACGTGGAGGGCGAGGGAGGCGTCGCCGGTTTTGAGGAGACGGCGGGGAGGAGCATATACGAGGCGGAGAGGCCGATTCTGGAGTCTTGCGTCGTCGAGGACGTGGGGGGCTTCTTGAGGGCTCCGGTGGAGGGGGCGTCTGTTCTCGGGGTGGGCTACTTGGTCCCGGCCGTGGAGGGGGGCCGGGTGCAGTGCGGCTTTGACGTCCAGTTCCACGTGAGGCGTGCTCCCGGGGCTCAGCCGGGGGCAGGCGGGGGCGGTGCTTAGGCCCCACCTCGGGTGCGGGGCATGAGCGTTGTTGTGGCTAGGGGGAGGACCCGGGGCGCCGTGGCGCTGGGGGGCTTTTCGGGGACGGTGGCGCAGGCTGTGGTGCTTGAGCTCCTCGGCGCGGGGGAGCTCCACGGGGCTGTGCCTAAGCCGTTTGCCGTGTGGCCGCTGGTGGTGGGGGGAAGGCCTCTGCTGGATGGGGCGGCGTTGGGGGAGGGGGCGGCGGTGGAGCTTCGGGTGGGGTTTGCGGTGAGGGAGCTGGCGAGGCGGTTTGTGGAGGAGGTGTCTGCCCGGGGCGGGTTCCGGCTGTTCAGCGTGGAGGTGTCTGTGGAGGAGGTGGAGTTTTGGGAGGCGCCGCGGCGGCTTGAGGAGCGGCCGTGTTTCAAGGTGGAGTTCCTCTCGCCCACGCGCTTCGAAACCCAGCCCTACTACAGGCGGAAGACGCCGGTTTATGACTTCACGCCAAGGCCGCTTAACCTCTTCCTCTCGGCTACTGCCTACGGCAGGAGGTTCGGCTTCTTGAAGCTGGGCACGCCGTTCCTCCGGTGGGTCTACACCTACGTGGGGCTGACCGACTTCGGTTGCCGGGGGCCATGCGTGAGGACCGTGAGACTTCTGGGAGGCGGCGTGGCCAGGGGCTTCGTGGGGTGGGCCCCGTACCGCGCCTTCGACACCCGCCGCCTCTCCGACCTATGGCGGGCCTTGGCGGTGGCGGAGGCCTTCAACGTCGGGACAAGCCGAGGCATGGGGCTCGGCGCCGTGAGGGTAACCCCCCTCCACTGCCCGGGGCAAGACGCCCAGACGCAGACCCCGTAGCTGGCGCGCCAGCCGCTTTTACAGTGCTACGCGTTTTCGTTGGCCTTACGTCTTGACGCCGCCGTGGAGCGGACCTGATGTCGGCGGCTCCCGCCGGGCGCCGACATCGGCAAGCTCTGCGACTGCGACGAGACGCAACGCGTTCCTAACAGAAAGTCTATCGCAACCTCTATAAAACCGCAGTAGTTCGTGGTGTAGCGGGTGGGCTGAAGACGTAGAATCTCGAAAAGGAGAACCTCCTCTGCAGAAGCCGCCACGACAGGAACCGTAGAATCTTGGGTATAAGGAGGGGCCAGACGTGTTGTGGTTGTCGGCCGCCGCTTTGAAGTGTTTGTCAAGCGCGTAGAGACGCTGAGGGGCCGCGTCAAGTGGGGCGATAGGTTGGAAAATGGAAAGGTGAGGGTTTCCCAATTCTAGTCCCTGAACACTCGCCGTTGTCTTCTCCAATTTCAACCCTTCTTGAGATTCTACCCGGGAGGATTACAGCTATGTACCGCCTCATCGCGCCACGTCAGTTTCAACCCTTCTTGAGATTCTACACAAGACATACATGTTGTGTGGTGTGGCCACACAATCATAACGTTTCAACCCTTCTTGAGATTCTACGTGGCCGCGCAGGAAGGTCACAAGAAGAGACGCAATTATGGTTTCAACCCTTCTTGAGATTCTACCGCTCATGTGGTCGGTTGTTGTGGGTTTTTAAGTTTTTCTTTGGTTTTTTGTAAGTTCGGCGGTCGGCTTGAAACCACGCTTTACATTCATTTCACACGGCGTTGGGTGAAAGCGAGACGCCATTCTTCGGCGCCCCGCGAAAACGAAGACGAGAAAAAGGGCGAAAAAGCACGCCATTCTTCGCAGTTAGGCTTGGGATATTTCGCCGGTGCCGTGTCTGGGCCGTGGTGCTGGTAGCCGTGGTGGGTCTGCGCAAAAGTAATGTCGTATCTCGTCTCCTCTAGAGACCGCTCACCTTCGTCTCGTCCGTCGGCATCCTCTGGGCTCCAGTTGCCTGCCCTCGTTATGCTCTCAGCTTCTCCAGCTTAAGCCGGGGGATTGCTACCGGTGGCGTCTTCCACTAGAACGTGGCGTCGCAGGTGAGGCCCCTCTCCAAAAGCTCCAACGCCGGCTTCTTCAAAGCCGCCAGAAGCCTCCACATAAGCCGCGTCGGAGGGCTTGGGAAGCGGCTTTTTAAGTCTCGACGGCCGTGGGGAGTCCGTTGCCGGCATCTACTGTGCTCGCCTCGTCAGTGCCTGCTTCAGCTCCTCAAGGGCCTTCTCCAGCTCGCCGCTCCGCTTGACGCGTCCCTTAAGCACCTCTGCGCGCCTCGTCAGCTCCTCTAATACCGACGTTATGTCGGCGGCCGCGTCCTCTCTGGTCGCGTATTTAGAGAGCTCGCCGCTTGGGTCGAGCCCGTGGTGCTGGTAGTCGTGGAGGTCGAGGACGACTGCCACCCAGAGCGGCATCCCCCCATGACCCGCCTCTTCGAGAAGCCGGGCTAGAGTCTTCATCCTCCCCGTCGGAACTCTAGACACAGCCGTCGATTCGAGCCAACGCCTTTCCTCATCGGTCTTGACGAACGTTTTCAGCCTCCCCAGCTCGAGCCGTAGCAACGCGGCGAGAAGGGCCTTCCAGGCCTGGAAGGCCTTTCCAGCGGCGTTTCTCGTAAGACCCCTCTCAAGATACTCCAACGCCAGCCGAGCCTCGCCCAGCGCCTCCAGAAGCCTAGCCTC
>Ga0326760_1000799_pt1 | contig 15061 bp, 9 predicted proteins | sample GCREP_S_FD_207668 | JGI IMG/M metagenome (GOLD analysis project Ga0326760, IMG submission 207668) | Hot spring sediment microbial communities from Geyser Creek Basin, Yellowstone National Park, WY, United States - GCR.EP_S | ecosystem: Environmental > Aquatic > Thermal springs > Near-boiling... | reverse complement strand
GCGGCCGAGAACCCCCGAGGAGCGCTCCAGGTGGCACGCTCAAGCCCCCTCAAAAACCTCGCCGAATGCCTCCTTAGCCTCCAGCCCCCTCAGCTTTTCCTCAACGAACCTCCTCAACACCTCGCTCCAGTTCACAACACCCCTGTACTTGCGCATCTCCCCCTCACCCCCCTCACTAGTAGTAACACTAGTAGTATAGCTTTCAACTCGTTCTCGCCTGATACCTGATACATGGCGTCGCTGGTCACGCTCCACGAGGAGGACGTGGCCTTTCAACTCATTCTCGCCTGATACGGAGCCGTGGTGCGATGACCCCACTGTGCTAGACGCTGTGATCTTTCAACTCATTCTCGCCTGATACTGGCCTCTATCCGCGCGAGCACCTCCTGTGCCTTTGCCTCTTTCAACTCATTCTCGCCTGATACATGCGGAGAAACATGGCCCAGCGGCTGCTCGAGGGGACTTTCAACTCATTCTCGCCTGATACTCGAGCTTTCGAGGCGCATCGAGGCAGTTGCGAGAACTTTCAACTCATTCTCGCCTGATACGCGTTCCTCATCTCCCTGTCCGGCGCCGCCGCCATCCTGAGCTTTCAACTCATTCTCGCCTGATACCGTTGACTTAAGGAAAGCCTTGGGCGAGCTAAAGTACACTTTCAACTCATTCTCGCCTGATACTCCTAAACTTCCACACGAGGCCGCGGGTGTACGTGACTTTCAACTCATTCTCGCCTGATACAGGAGGTGCTCAACAAGCCCGTGGACATCATCCTCATCTTTCAACTCATTCTCGCCTGATACTGTACATCAGGCCGGAGAGCGCGGAGCTCATACCCCCCTGCCTTTCAACTCATTCTCGCCTGATACTAGCGGAGAAGATAGCGAGCATGCTGAGGAGCTACGGCTTTCAACTCATTCTCGCCTGATACTTGTAGAGCCTACGGGCTTCAAGCCAATAGTGCTTGCTTTCAACTCATTCTCGCCTGATACAGCGAAAAGTAGGTGCCGCGCGGCGCTAGAAAAACGAGGTTATGTCTTTCAACTCATTCTCGCCTGATACACAAAGCGGTCCACGCGCTCAAAACCGCTCTCCGTCCTTCTTTCAACTCATTCTCGCCTGATACAGCTCGCCGAGACCCAGCTTGGAGCCTTCACCGACGGTATCTTTCAACTCATTCTCGCCTGATACACACGTACGAGCCAGCGGTTGCAGCCGCCTCTATCCTTACGTTCTTTCAACTCATTCTCGCCTGATACGTTCTTCGTGCACGAGCACACACTATCTTTCGCAATACTCTTTCAACTCATTCTCGCCTGATACGAAGCTTGTCCGCGGTGAGACCGTCTCAGTACCCTACTTCTTCTTTCAACTCATTCTCGCCTGATACGGGCGTGGGCGGGCTGGGGCACATATTAAGCTGGGATGCACTTTCAACTCATTCTCGCCTGATACCTGGAATAGCGCCCATAGCAATTCAAGGAAGCGCGTCAACTTTCAACTCATTCTCGCCTGATACCGGCGAGCAGCTCCTCGATGATGCTCTCAAGCTCCTTTTCTTTCAACTCATTCTCGCCTGATACTCGTCGACGTTGCAGCGAGACCCTTCATTGTTTCAACTTTCAACTCATTCTCGCCTGATACAGGAGGTGGAGCGCCATCGTGGAGGCGGACATCCTGTTCCTCTTTCAACTCATTCTCGCCTGATACACATCTAGTACCTTTACCTTCTCCATCTCACCTCACCTTACTTTCAACTCATTCTCGCCTGATACCTGGCGAGCGGGAAGAGGAGGGGGAGCGAGGCGACCATCACTTTCAACTCATTCTCGCCTGATACCGCAAGAAGATCCCGCGGGGCGGCTTCTACGGGCACCTGAGCTTTCAACTCATTCTCGCCTGATACTCAGCAGCGTGGTCGGAGAGGACTTGCGCCTTCTTACCCTTTCAACTCATTCTCGCCTGATACCTGAGGAGGCTGGCGGAGCAGCACGGCCTCCTCTACTACTCTTTCAACTCATTCTCGCCTGATACCCGAAAGAGCTCAAGCACTACACGAAGGGAGCGGTGATCTTTCAACTCATTCTCGCCTGATACCGGTCGCGTTCACCGTGACGGTGAAGATGTCGAGCATCTTTCAACTCATTCTCGCCTGATACACGACGAGGGCCGCGTCGGGGAGAAGGCGGAGGAGGCCAGCTTTCAACTCATTCTCGCCTGATACAAGGTCTCGACCTCGACCCTTCTGATGGGGCCTCTCGCTTTCAACTCATTCTCGCCTGATACCACGCTCAGCAGGAACCAGGGCGCGCTGGCCGAGCGCTACCTTTCAACTCATTCTCGCCTGATACGCCTGCTCTCCGCGCTGAGGAGGGGCGGCAGGGCTGAGGCTTTCAACTCATTCTCGCCTGATACTAGCGCCCGCGCGCGCACACAACGCCTTATTCATCTCTTTACTTTCAACTCATTCTCGCCTGATACCTTACATGGAGAAGACCTACGGCGACAGCTGGGAGAAGCCTTTCAACTCATTCTCGCCTGATACCTGTGCCAGGAGGGGTACGATTACAAGTGCCTCCTCCTACCCTTTCAACTCATTCTCGCCTGATACACTGTGCGGGGAGGAGCGCGACTACGAGTGCATCTTCGCCTTTCAACTCATTCTCGCCTGATACCGAGGGTCAGGGCAGAGGTGTGGGTGAGGGCGCTGGAGAACTTTCAACTCATTCTCGCCTGATACCTTACATCGTGATCGGCGCGGAGAGGTGGGGCTAGCATGGCCTTTCAACTCATTCTCGCCTGATACGTGCAGGGAGCTGCTCGAGGTGGATGAGAAGTTGCTGTCGACTTTCAACTCATTCTCGCCTGATACACGGCGTCTTCTCTCCCTCGCTCATGCTCCCTGACTTATCTTTCAACTCATTCTCGCCTGATACCCGCCGAGTCAGCGCCAGCCGAGATCTTGCCGACTCCCTTTCAACTCATTCTCGCCTGATACAGTGGAAGAGGTTCCTGGAGGCGCTGAGGGGCCTCAGCCTTTCAACTCATTCTCGCCTGATACCCACAACCTCCCCCTCGTCGAACCCCTCGACCTCCTCTGGCACGTATCCTTTCAACTCATTCTCGCCTGATACGAGCTGAGGCCCCGCTCCATCCTCTACCTCTTCAGCGGCGCTTTCAACTCATTCTCGCCTGATACCCCCCAGGGAGCCAGCCGCCCGCGCAGAGCGAGGGGCGCGCCTTTCAACTCATTCTCGCCTGATACTGTAAGGGGATGGCGGTCGGGGTCAAGGCCGTAAACCCGGCTTTCAACTCATTCTCGCCTGATACGAGAAGAACCTCGACTTTCTCACCAACTTTCTCTTCAACGCTTTCAACTCATTCTCGCCTGATACAGGCCCGCCACGGCGCCCACGGCTCCGCCGAGCGCGAGGTCTTTCAACTCATTCTCGCCTGATACGAGGAAGTACAGCAGAGGATAAAATCCGAGTACAACTTTCAACTCATTCTCGCCTGATACGGACAACGATGGCGAGGAGGAAGAGACCTGCCGCGATGGCTTTCAACTCATTCTCGCCTGATACGAGGGGAGGCTGCTGGTGGGCCACATGCTGCCGGTCTGCAGCTTTCAACTCATTCTCGCCTGATACGCCTCGGCCCGCGCCTTCATCCACGGTGCCTTCTGCGCTTTCAACTCATTCTCGCCTGATACAGGTGGTGGGCGGGCGGGTCGTGCTCAGGGAAGGGGAGGTGCGCGAGCTGGTCTTTCAACTCATTCTCGCCTGATACCGCGGCTTCTCGATAATCCTGCCCCAGGAGGTGAGCGCTTTCAACTCATTCTCGCCTGATACATGAAACTCCAGAAGACCCCGAGCTACAGGCGCTCTACGACCTTTCAACTCATTCTCGCCTGATACCCCTGACACCGCCTATGACGACCAGCGGCTCGAGCGCTTTCAACTCATTCTCGCCTGATACAGGAGCATGAGGAGCTTGTCCAAGCGCTCGGACCATGTCTCCTTTCAACTCATTCTCGCCTGATACGGTTGACACTCTATGACGAGATCGCGCTGCAATTGACCTTTCAACTCATTCTCGCCTGATACCTGGCGAGTGGTTCACCGTTAGGCAGGTGTTCATAGACGCTTTCAACTCATTCTCGCCTGATACAGGAAGAGGAAAGGAGGGAGAGGGAGCGGAGGGAGTTCTGCTTTCAACTCATTCTCGCCTGATACGAGCTCAAGGGCGCGGTGCTCTCCACGCTCTAGCCGGGACTTTCAACTCATTCTCGCCTGATACTGCTACCTGAGCCTGCTGTGGCTGCTGCGCCGCCTTCTCCTTTCAACTCATTCTCGCCTGATACCTGGTCTCGCGGTGATGTACCTCGGCTTCACGTTCACTTTCAACTCATTCTCGCCTGATACAGCCCTTGATTTCCGCGGCTGAGAGCCCCAGCATTCTCAGAACTTTCAACTCATTCTCGCCTGATACCCATCGACGTGCGCGTCGTCGCAAAGTACGTGCCGACTTTCAACTCATTCTCGCCTGATACGCCCCTACAAGCCCAGGAGGTGCCCCATCTTCACGGTCTTTCAACTCATTCTCGCCTGATACCGGCCCTAAGGTTCGGAAGAGCCATCGCAGCTGGTAGTGCTGCTTTCAACTCATTCTCGCCTGATACAGCGTGCTCACCACTGTGCCGAGCTGGCTCTGCCATATCCTTTCAACTCATTCTCGCCTGATACGCCGATGCCGAGAATGATGATGAGCAGTATGACGACGCTTTCAACTCATTCTCGCCTGATACCGAGGTAATCCCAGCTGCGAGGTCGAGGAGAGGAGGAACTTTCAACTCATTCTCGCCTGATACATAGACAGGTACAAGCGCGGGGAGCTCAAGCCCATAGGCCTTTCAACTCATTCTCGCCTGATACCGGCGACCACTCCTCCTGCGGGGCGGCCTCGCCAGGTTCACCTTTCAACTCATTCTCGCCTGATACGCGCGGCGTCCTCGAGAACCCCGCGACAATGTCTCCCTCCTCTTTCAACTCATTCTCGCCTGATACTGGCGCACCGTCCAGTAGTAGTACACCCGCCCCCTCCAGGCTTTCAACTCATTCTCGCCTGATACCCGCTCCCCGAGTGTTGTTTGTCATGCTCATCATGATTACTTTCAACTCATTCTCGCCTGATACCTGAACTTTCTGTTGCGGCTCACAGCGCTGGGCTGGGCTTTCAACTCATTCTCGCCTGATACAGGTCGTGGAGGACGAGTACGAGGTCGTCGAGGAGGACGACTTTCAACTCATTCTCGCCTGATACACTTCCTAGACCTAGGCGAGGTTCAAAGCTCGCTCTGGGACGGCTTTCAACTCATTCTCGCCTGATACAGCACGTCGAGCACCTCGCTGCTGGTCAGCGTGGGGCTTTCAACTCATTCTCGCCTGATACGTCGCCCACGTTCAGCACCTTCGCGCCCCTCATTATCTGCTCTTTCAACTCATTCTCGCCTGATACAGACGATTATGCGCTTACCTAGAGTATGAACCCAGTACTCTTTCAACTCATTCTCGCCTGATACGAGGGCGCGAGGAAGACCATCGCGTCGTGGCTGGACGCTTTCAACTCATTCTCGCCTGATACGTTCTTCTACCCCATGGACCCCGTATTCTCGATCGACAAGGCTTTCAACTCATTCTCGCCTGATACAAGGTCAGCTGGTACGTGTACAAGGTCTCCGCGAGCTTCGGCTTTCAACTCATTCTCGCCTGATACATATATGCCTCCTCCCACCTTCCCCCCACGGCGGTAGAAGTGGGCTTTCAACTCATTCTCGCCTGATACAGGTGCCTCTCTGGGTCGACCCACCCCACGAACGTCAGCTTTCAACTCATTCTCGCCTGATACTGAACTTTGCCTCGGGCTTGATGAAGCTCGCGATGTAGGCTTTCAACTCATTCTCGCCTGATACGCCTGATCGGCAGCAGGTAGCTGACGATGCGGTGCTTCAGCTTTCAACTCATTCTCGCCTGATACCTAATGAGACCAAAAGGACTAATGGGATAGTGAGACCAAAACTTTCAACTCATTCTCGCCTGATACAGCGCTCGAACAAAGACTCGAAGAAGTACCCCGTGTCCTTTGCTTTCAACTCATTCTCGCCTGATACTTGCATAGTCGTTTACCCCGTCGAAGCTCAGCCCGCAGCTTTCAACTCATTCTCGCCTGATACTAGCTGCTGCCCACTACGTGGACTATGATCGCAAGGAGGACTTTCAACTCATTCTCGCCTGATACGTGCTAGCGTGCTGACATCAGTGTTGATTATCTCCTCTTTCAACTCATTCTCGCCTGATACGCTCCCGCTTCCCGTCGAGGAGGTCAAGCCTCGGGAGCTCTTTCAACTCATTCTCGCCTGATACCTGAAGCCTCGCGATGTCGTCCTTGCTCAGCGCGCCGCGGACTTTCAACTCATTCTCGCCTGATACAGGCGTTCCTGCTGCACTACGACGAGACGATGGCGAGCTTCTTTCAACTCATTCTCGCCTGATACAGCGCGCTATGAGCGCGGACGAGTACAAGCAGTACTCTTTCAACTCATTCTCGCCTGATACATAGGATTAGCTCTTTTTCGAAGATTATTTAGGATAAATTTATAAGCTTTCAACTCATTCTCGCCTGATACTCACCCCACCCGACGTTGTCCTCTCGCCGCTCCTCCTCCGCTTTCAACTCATTCTCGCCTGATACTTACGTTCTTATGAGCGCCCCTCACGCGCGGAACAGCTTTCAACTCATTCTCGCCTGATACGCAAGCCTCGCTCGGCGGGCGTGGTCTACGCTCCTTTCAACTCATTCTCGCCTGATACCCATGCTTCTCGTGTTTGTCCTGACAAGCATGACAACTCTTTCAACTCATTCTCGCCTGATACAGGAGGGAGGAGGAGTGGAGGAGGAAGGAAGAGGAGGAGACTTTCAACTCATTCTCGCCTGATACCGGAGGCGCAGGGAGAGCAGGGCGCTGAGGCAGCTGTACATCTTTCAACTCATTCTCGCCTGATACCCGCGTGAACGCGCTGCTCTCTCAGTTTCTGAGCGAGATGACTTTCAACTCATTCTCGCCTGATACAGGAGCGCTACTACTACCTGACGCACCCGCACCACCTGCCCTTTCAACTCATTCTCGCCTGATACCGCCTCGCCAGAGCGAGAAGAGCGAGCGCGACGCTCCTCTTTCAACTCATTCTCGCCTGATACTGGACGACGCGCAGCACACCTTCCTCATCCACCTCCCCTTTCAACTCATTCTCGCCTGATACTGGAAGCGAACGGCGCGGACATCGCGGAGCGGATAAGGGGGCTGAAGCTTTCAACTCATTCTCGCCTGATACCGAGGTGCCTCTCCGGGTCGGCCCACCCCACGAACGTCAGCTTTCAACTCATTCTCGCCTGATACTGAGCCCCGCCGTCAGGAAGCGGAACCACACCTTCATCTTTCAACTCATTCTCGCCTGATACCCAGCTCGGCGGCTTCACGGCTGGGATGCTCGGCATAACCGTCTTTCAACTCATTCTCGCCTGATACGGGTCGAGCGGCTCGAGCACCCTGCCCGGCGCGACCTCGACTTTCAACTCATTCTCGCCTGATACGTCAGCTCACCGAGAGGATCCTCCCCGAGACCACGTAGACTTTCAACTCATTCTCGCCTGATACCGGGCTCATACTGCGGCTCCTCCTCGAAGACCTCGACTTTCAACTCATTCTCGCCTGATACTCCAGCGCCTGCTCGTGCAGCCTCTTCACCCTGGGGTCTTTCAACTCATTCTCGCCTGATACCGCACGCTGAGCAGGCCCTCCACGCCGTAGTCCGTCAGGTCTTTCAACTCATTCTCGCCTGATACGCAGCCTCGTCCTGCCCCCGCCGGCAGAGCCCCTCTCCCCTTTCAACTCATTCTCGCCTGATACTGAACGCGGGGGTCGAGGCCGCGCGGACGCCGGTGTACTGCTTTCAACTCATTCTCGCCTGATACGCAGCACGAAGGTATTGTCGCCCACCTCTGCCACGACGACTTTCAACTCATTCTCGCCTGATACTGGGGCTTACCTCCCTGAGCGCCTCGTCCTCCTCCAGGAGCTTTCAACTCATTCTCGCCTGATACCAGTGGTATGACAGTGTCATAGAGGCGCTGAAAAAAAGAACTTTCAACTCATTCTCGCCTGATACACACGTTCAGGGCGACTCTGAAGTTCTTCGAGAAGCTGGCCTTTCAACTCATTCTCGCCTGATACCGAGCCTGCGCTCAGGCGGGGAGAGTACAGCGTATACCACAGCTTTCAACTCATTCTCGCCTGATACTCGCGTACGCTGTGAAAGAGGACGGCGGTGAGTACTGCTTTCAACTCATTCTCGCCTGATACCAGTTTTCCTCGTCGGCTTCGGTGTTCTAGTGCTGGGAGCTTTCAACTCATTCTCGCCTGATACTGGGCGGGGAGAACGGGTCGAAGCTGAACATCCCGGAACTTTCAACTCATTCTCGCCTGATACAGGCGCAGGGAGGAGGAGCGGAGGGCAGCGGAACTCACAGCCTTTCAACTCATTCTCGCCTGATACGCGTGAAGAACCTTGTACTTCTTCCAACCCTCGGCAGCTTTCAACTCATTCTCGCCTGATACAGAGACAGCGCGCGGCCACGCCCGAGAGGCGCACCTTTCAACTCATTCTCGCCTGATACAAGAAGCTCAGCCACTACCCTTTATTTCATGTGTCAGAAACCCTTTCAACTCATTCTCGCCTGATACATACGCAGCCGCGAGCACGCTGAGCCCCCGAGCCTTACTTCACTTTCAACTCATTCTCGCCTGATACCTTCGCCGCGCCGCTCCACGACAAGTGACTTCACAGCTGGGAGCTTTCAACTCATTCTCGCCTGATACGTGACCGTAATCACGCGTGGGGCTGCGGTGCGCGCGGCGCGCTCCTTTCAACTCATTCTCGCCTGATACGTCACGGCGCTGCCCACTGAGATGGGCTTGACGTAGTCTTTCAACTCATTCTCGCCTGATACGCTCGGCAAGACGCTGAACCTCGACGCGTTCGGCGCTTTCAACTCATTCTCGCCTGATACGCCAGCTTCTCCGCCATGCTCAGGGCTAGGCGGAGGTCGGCTTTCAACTCATTCTCGCCTGATACGAGCTTCTCCTTCGTCAACGCCGTGTGGCAGGCGCTCTACGCTTTCAACTCATTCTCGCCTGATACGCTGGGGTGGGGAAAGCGTTCAGGCACGCACAAGAAGCTTTCAACTCATTCTCGCCTGATACAGCCACAGCAGGGAGGACAGGGACAAAGCCAGAGCCAGCGGCTTTCAACTCATTCTCGCCTGATACCCAAAGCGGGGTACAGGGGCGAGCCCGCGAGAACCTCAGCCTTTCAACTCATTCTCGCCTGATACTCATGTCTCACTGCCAGGTTCTCGAGACCCTCTTTCAACTCATTCTCGCCTGATACTTGCCTTTCACCTTGAAGGCATCAACCGCAACAATACCCCTTTCAACTCATTCTCGCCTGATACACGTGCGCTTTACTGACGACGGTACGCCGGTGTTCTACGGCTTTCAACTCATTCTCGCCTGATACATGACACTGGAGCGCGCGCGGGGGAGCGCGCATGAGCGTCTTTCAACTCATTCTCGCCTGATACTAGCAGCGGCCCGGGTACCTCGCTCGCGAGAAGTGCCCTTTCAACTCATTCTCGCCTGATACGGCGCCGTCCAGCGCTGGCGCCAGCGCCAAGGAGCTGCTGGCTTTCAACTCATTCTCGCCTGATACCGGTCAAGCAGGCGATCGCCGCGGTGGAGGCCAGGCAGGCTTTCAACTCATTCTCGCCTGATACAGTAACTCGTCGGGCTCCGTGAATCTCGAGAGGAGATAATCTTTCAACTCATTCTCGCCTGATACGCTCAAGGGCGTTGACCTCGCCTTCGCCGCGCTGGGCATCTTTCAACTCATTCTCGCCTGATACAAGACCTCAGCAAGCGCGGTCTCGCAGACTTCACGAACACCTTTCAACTCATTCTCGCCTGATACGGCGAGCTGTACAGGTACAGGCCCCCGAGCAAGTACTTCGTCCTTTCAACTCATTCTCGCCTGATACTGGTGTACGTGGGCTTCCGCATCGAGGGGCGCTGCTGCATCTTTCAACTCATTCTCGCCTGATACCTGGTCGAGGTCACGAGGACACAGGTCAGGGAGTACGACCCCTTTCAACTCATTCTCGCCTGATACCCTGAGGCTGGGGGAGCGCGAAATCACCCTCCTCCCGTTCTTTCAACTCATTCTCGCCTGATACCCACCCCGTAGACGCCCAGGGCCTCTCTGGGTGCCTTTCAACTCATTCTCGCCTGATACCTACGCTTATAAGCCACCCCCAGCGTCTCAGAGGTGCAGCTGCTTTCAACTCATTCTCGCCTGATACACGAGCGCCTCCCCACACGGATAAAGCAGAAGATAAACCTCGCTTTCAACTCATTCTCGCCTGATACGGCACCTTCACCCCTGCTGGCGGAGCGGGCGCGGCTGCGTCTTTCAACTCATTCTCGCCTGATACCGGAGACCTTCTCCTCGTCGTCCTCATTTCTCATCGCTACTTTCAACTCATTCTCGCCTGATACTTATGTTCTTATGAGCGCCTCACGCGCGTGGAACAGCTTTCAACTCATTCTCGCCTGATACGTGTTTTTCTTCGCCTTGCTCTCCGCCAGCTTCTCGAGCTTTCAACTCATTCTCGCCTGATACTGGTGGGCTTCCCGATGTGCGCGAGGTAGTAGGCTTTCAACTCATTCTCGCCTGATACGTACCGCTCGTAAAGACAGAGTATGGTCAGGTAGACTTTCAACTCATTCTCGCCTGATACGACGGGGATGTTGAGCGCCGCCACCACGTCGTTGAAGGCCTCGGCGGCGCGCGCCGCTTTCAACTCATTCTCGCCTGATACAGCTGCGCTGAGCTACCTCCGCGAGAGAGGGGGGAGAAAAGCTTTCAACTCATTCTCGCCTGATACGGGAGAAGGCCAGGAGGGTCAGGGAGAGGGAGGCTGCTTTCAACTCATTCTCGCCTGATACGCGAGCGTCGTCTTCCCGCTGCCCTGCTCGCCGTAGACGACTTTCAACTCATTCTCGCCTGATACTCGCGTCGCTGGCGGCCAGGGGGCTGCGGCGCGCGCTCCTTTCAACTCATTCTCGCCTGATACCTGGACTTCATCCTCCGTTACACTCAAGAGCGCGTCGCCGACTTTCAACTCATTCTCGCCTGATACATGAAGTTCTCGCTGCTCAGCGTGACTACGTGCCTTTCAACTCATTCTCGCCTGATACGGGAGGCCTCCCTGCACCCGCTCCAGTATCTTCGCGTAGTCTTTCAACTCATTCTCGCCTGATACGAGGAGCTGGCGGCGGAGGCTGCCGAGGCTGTCCCCGCTTTCAACTCATTCTCGCCTGATACGCGCGCAGCTATTCATGAAGGCGCGCAACGTGGTAGCTTTCAACTCATTCTCGCCTGATACACGTGCTGTTCGCCTACGGCGGCGAGGAGATGGTCGCTTTCAACTCATTCTCGCCTGATACCTGCGCCGAAGATCTCATCGTAACTCGTGAATCGGGTCAGCCTTTCAACTCATTCTCGCCTGATACTGGTACTACATCCGCGTCAGGGGGCCGTTCGTGGAGGGGGGCTTTCAACTCATTCTCGCCTGATACCCGCGTATGGCTATGCCTACGTGCCCGCGCCCACGCCACTTTCAACTCATTCTCGCCTGATACCCGAGATACAGCGCCTCTCGGAGCTGCACCTCCTCATACTCTTTCAACTCATTCTCGCCTGATACGAGAACCTCTACGAGCAGCACCACCTCAGGAGCCTGGACTTTCAACTCATTCTCGCCTGATACCCGCCGAGGAGCTTGTCTTCTACACCAACACAGACCAGGACTTTCAACTCATTCTCGCCTGATACTAGACTACGACCGTCAGCACGACGGTCAGCACTACGAGTACTTTCAACTCATTCTCGCCTGATACAAAATCCGAGGTGGTGGATAAGGAGCTGGGGGAGGGCGTCTTTCAACTCATTCTCGCCTGATACATGCACAGTGAGCGCATACAGCGCGTTGAGCGCAACTTTCAACTCATTCTCGCCTGATACCGGAGTCGATTGGAAAGTCAACGAGGTGGGGCGGCAGTGAGCCCTTTCAACTCATTCTCGCCTGATACACCACGAGGGCGACGACCACGGCCCCGATGGCGATCATAACTTTCAACTCATTCTCGCCTGATACGAGCATACTTCAGCGCCTGGCCAGGTACAAGACGAGGCGGGCTTTCAACTCATTCTCGCCTGATACATAACGCGCCAGCCGTGCTTTGTTACGGCGAGGAGTACTTTCAACTCATTCTCGCCTGATACGTGTCCTGCACCTCTCCGCCGTGTAGCGTGAACATCAGAACTTTCAACTCATTCTCGCCTGATACGAGCAGGTAGCTGCTTTCATCGAGCTGCCCCCCGTGGCTGCTTTCAACTCATTCTCGCCTGATACCTGTCGTTATTCCCCTTTCCGCCCCCTCCCGCCTCAAAGCTTTCAACTCATTCTCGCCTGATACGTCCATATGTCAGGGGGGTAGAGCGTGCGGCTGCCCAACACCTTTCAACTCATTCTCGCCTGATACCTCGCTCTTCTTGCCCGGTGCGCTGCGCAGCCCGGTGTCTTTCAACTCATTCTCGCCTGATACATACCTGGTGCAGAGCGTCGAGTATAACAGCTCAACTTTCAACTCATTCTCGCCTGATACTGAAGCTCTACCTCAGCGAGCACGGCCAGAAGCTCCTCTTTCAACTCATTCTCGCCTGATACAGGCCTCGCTCTTCTTGCCCGGTGCGCTGCGCAGCCCGGTGTCTTTCAACTCATTCTCGCCTGATACAGGCCTCAGCCCGAGCGAGAGCCCCCGCGGGACCTTCTGCCATTCTTTCAACTCATTCTCGCCTGATACCTCGTGGTGCGGAGACACCCGCTTCTCTCAATGCGGGACTTTCAACTCATTCTCGCCTGATACCTGACACGGCAACCATTCCTCAACTGAATGTAGAGCGCAGCTTTCAACTCATTCTCGCCTGATACGAGAGAGGTGTTCGTGGCTGGGGGCAGCTCTAAAGCCACTTTCAACTCATTCTCGCCTGATACGGGACAGGAGCTACTGCTACATAGGCCCCGCTGACAGCTACTTTCAACTCATTCTCGCCTGATACAACAGCCTGAAGACCTCGGCCCTCAGCCCGGGGTTATTGTTGCTTTCAACTCATTCTCGCCTGATACCTGAGGTATGCGTTCATAACATACTTAGCGAGCCAGCTTTCAACTCATTCTCGCCTGATACCGGAGCTGCTCTGGCTCTTCAGGCAGCACCCCCGCTTTCACTTTCAACTCATTCTCGCCTGATACGAGAGGATACTGGAGGGGAGGGGCAGCGAGGAGGACTGGTGCTTTCAACTCATTCTCGCCTGATACCCGCTCGTGGCTGCGATTAGCAGGGTGAACACGGCCGGGTCTTTCAACTCATTCTCGCCTGATACGCCAGGGACCGGCGCAGGCTCGGCCCCCTCCTCATAGCCTTTCAACTCATTCTCGCCTGATACGGGAGGATAACGGAGTGGGCCAAGAGGCAGCTAGTTATAGCTTTCAACTCATTCTCGCCTGATACCGAAAGAGCTGCACGACGTGAACCTCTCCGAGTGCAGCTTTCAACTCATTCTCGCCTGATACCAGGCTTGAGAGCCAAACCAGGCGCAGCCTAACCCCTTTCAACTCATTCTCGCCTGATACCAACTTTGTGGCCGAGCAATGAAAGTTCCAATGAGAACAATCTTTCAACTCATTCTCGCCTGATACCCGCGCGCTACTTCTTCTCCAGCACGGCTTTCTCTAGCTGCTCTTTCAACTCATTCTCGCCTGATACACGGCGCTGAGCGCGCTGATCAGCATAGTTGAGTGGCTCGCCACTTTCAACTCATTCTCGCCTGATACGTGCGTTGCCACGCGCGCAATCTGACCGCTCGGCGGGATCCCTTTCAACTCATTCTCGCCTGATACGCCCTGGAGAGGGCCAGGCGGCTCAGGTCCCTGTTCTTTCAACTCATTCTCGCCTGATACTGGTCGTGGGCTCGACTGCCGTCGCGACGAGACCGCCTTTCAACTCATTCTCGCCTGATACAGCCCGAGCGCGGTGAGGAACCACGCGAGCTGCGCCACCTCGCTTTCAACTCATTCTCGCCTGATACCCCTAGGGGCAGGTGGGGCGGGTCGCAGTAGAACAGAGTCTTTCAACTCATTCTCGCCTGATACGCGTCGGCGTGATCGCGCAGGCCGTGCTCTCCATCATAGTTGCCTTTCAACTCATTCTCGCCTGATACTCGAGGAGAGGAGGAAGGAGGAGGGGTGGGAGGAGGCTTTCAACTCATTCTCGCCTGATACTGGACGAGGCGGTGAACATAGAGAGGTACGTTGAGGGTATCTTTCAACTCATTCTCGCCTGATACCTCTTCTACAGCTACTCGGGCAGCAGGGCGCTCGCCTCTTTCAACTCATTCTCGCCTGATACGCTCATCTCAGCCCACCACCCAGCGGATTACCCTGTACCCTTTCAACTCATTCTCGCCTGATACCTCTTAAAACAGAAATCGAGAGGTGGTTGCTGTCGCGCGGCACTTTCAACTCATTCTCGCCTGATACTTCGTAGTCGAGGAGGAGGTCGAGCAGCCCAAGCCCGTCTTTCAACTCATTCTCGCCTGATACCTATCATGAAGCGTGACGGTGTTCTCGCCGCACTCAGCAACTTTCAACTCATTCTCGCCTGATACGAGGTCGTCGCGGAGCTGAACGAGGCCGTGAAGAGGTACTTTCAACTCATTCTCGCCTGATACCTGGCAGTCCTCGCTGGGAAGCGTCGTGAGCGCGCTCGGCAGGGCGATGAACCTCTTTCAACTCATTCTCGCCTGATACCCAAGATGGACGACGACAG
>Ga0326760_1000798_pt1 | contig 15067 bp, 16 predicted proteins | sample GCREP_S_FD_207668 | JGI IMG/M metagenome (GOLD analysis project Ga0326760, IMG submission 207668) | Hot spring sediment microbial communities from Geyser Creek Basin, Yellowstone National Park, WY, United States - GCR.EP_S | ecosystem: Environmental > Aquatic > Thermal springs > Near-boiling... | reverse complement strand
ATACTCTATATAGTGCTGTAACTATTGCTGAGAATCTGCAGTTCTCTGGCTGTTTGCGGAGCTTCACTACCCTATAGTTAAAGAGCTTTATAGCTGTGGGGGCTAGGTCTAGGGCCAGGGCCTTTTCGTTGCAGTACTCGGCAGAGTTTCTTACAATCCTCTTAACATCGCTTATGTTGTAAGGTAAGGCGATGTGTGTAAGAGGAGAGCTTAACCACCTCACAATTCTCTCCCAAAGCACAGCATCTCTAGAAAGTGTTACTGCTTTGGAAATTGTGATGATGAGCTGCACGAGTTTTGCATTGCTATACCTTAACCCACTCTCTAAATGCGTTACAGCGTCTATAAATTGGCTCAGCCTTTCAGTCATTTTAACGCCTAGCGACTTTAGCAACATGCTTGTTAGAAATGCTGTTGCGCGCTTACCCACAATAAGCTCATCAACAATTCTCTCCACGGCACTCTGATGTAAAAGTGTTGGCAAGTGGTGATCCACATACACAATGTAGCTATTCCACTTCTTCACATGCTGAATAAATGCTTTAACATGCTCTGTAAACGCTATGTCTAAAAGCACTAGATACAGCTTTTCATTACTACGCACCTCAGCTAAGCGACTCAACAACTGCGGCAAGGCCCTAGGTGTAGAGGGGTAGACAATAGTACTATGCTTACTCCTAACAGGATACACACCAACAACCTCCTGGGAAAACACAACCTCAGCAGCAGACACAAAGCCATCAGCATCCCAATCCCCAATAACCACCACAGGCATAGACAAACACCAGCCAAAGCCACACAAACTTATCATTTCAAATACTAAAAAGATAAAAAGATGAACAGGCTTATAATAAAGCTTTTAAGCCTAAAAATAACCAAATATCTACACAGCGCCGCGGTAGTATAGCCCGGCTATTATGCGGGCCTGTCGAGCCCGTGACCCGGGTTCAAATCCCGGCCGCGGCGCCACACAACACAAAGCCATAAATCGTCACGAGAATCCATAAAATGGAATTGAAAGTTGAGGAAAATTTATTAGTTCTGCTGCAGAACTGAGTTCTGGTGCGGAACTTTGGCTTTATTTGATCTTAGGCCTAAGTGTAGGAGGGAGGACTTGTTTGATAGGGATAAAGAGCTTCAGGAGCTTTATAAGGCTTTTGAACAGGGCAAGCCCTTAATTGCGTTAATTGGTATTAGGCGTATTGGCAAGACTAGTGTTTTGAGAACTTTTTTGAGTGGGGTTCAGGGTATATATATTGATATGAGGGGTGTTGTTAGGAGGAGTGATTTGGAGCTGAGGGTAGCTGATGCCTTTAGCTCTGCTTTTGACAAGGTTAAGAGGTTTTTAGAGGGTATTAGGGGTGTTGAGATTGTTGGCTTCTCTGTTGAGGTTAGGTGGAGAGGTAGGGACTCTGTGAGCTTCACAGGTTTGCTGAGTGAAATTAATAAGAAGGGTAGGAGGTTTGTTGTCGCATTAGATGAAGTTCAGTCTGTTAGGCCACCCTTAACAGCAGAGATTAGAAATGCCATAGCGTATTCCTATGACAACTTAGAGAACATAACATTTATTGTTGCAGGTTCTGAAGTGGGCTTGCTGTACAGCTTCTTGGGCTACGAAAACCCCTCATCACCTCTCTACGGGAGGTATGTTCACGAAGTTCTCATTGAGAGATTTGATAGGGATTTAGCTAGAGAGTTTCTTGCAAGGGGCTTTAGTGAGGAGGGTATTAAGCCTCCTGACGAGGTTATAGAGACTGCTATAGAGCTTTTCGATGGTATTGTAGGCTGGCTAGTATTCTTTGGCAGAAAGTATGTTGATGGCTATAGAAACCTGGAGGAGTTGAAGAGAATGGCTATAGACTTGGCTCGCGAAGAGCTTAACAAGTTGAGTAGTAGAGAGAAAATGGTTTTAAAAGCAGTAGCACTAAACTGCGACTCTTGGTCTAAGGTAAGGTCATTCATAGCCGAAAACTACGGTATAGCGCTGCCCAAATCAACACTATCAAGAATAATTGAAAAGTTGGAGAAGCTAAGCATTGTAAAAGACTACAGATTTCTAGACCCCGTATACAGAGAAGCAGCAAAAACCCTAACACCCTAACCCATAGCTCACTTTGAATGTAAAGGAACTTCAGATGTCAGAAGCCCTCACTTTTTATCTTAGACCTGTGATTAAATTGTGTAGTGTGATTCGCAACTAAAAAGTGTGATTCTCTTGAAGTGGGTAGAGGTTGCAGCAATAGGTACTTAGGTTTTGTGAAAACTAGGAAATGTTTAAAAAGGCTTTTTGTGTTGAGTTACACCTGTGTAACTTGGTTACAGGGGTGTAATCTGTGCTTTTTGATCCTAAGCCTAAGGAGTTTCGCAGTGAGTTGTTTGATAGGGAGAGGGAGCTTAAAGAGCTTGAGTCTTATGTGAAGAGCGGTTCTCCTCTGATTCTCTGTCTTGGTGTGAGGAGAATTGGGAAGACTTCTCTGCTTAAAGTGTTTCTTAATGAGCATGGATACCCCCATGTTTATATCAATGCTAAAAAGCTTTCAGAGTATGGCTATAGCGTTTCAGGGTTGTACAGGGTTTCCCCGAGGCAGTCATCTGCGGATAGCTGTAATTAGTTGTGAATATCTTGCCTCGGGGTTCCCCGCATTGGGTCGGGTTTTCATCCCCTCATCTGCAGGGCTATCAGGGCTCCACCTAACCCAAGAGCCCCTCATCTGCTTTAATTCTCTTAAAGCTATGTTCCAAGATGCTATAACATCTCTAGATGTTACCACACTCCCTAGCTCAACAAATCTGTAGTTTATGAATCTCAATGGTTTTCCATTTGGCGATGTTTTTGAGGTTCTCCTAGGTTCTACATAGATTACTTTAATACCTTCTAACAACGCTTTGTACTCTATAAAGCTCTGCACCCTTCTATAGCACCACATCTGCGCCTCCCATGAGAGCTTATCACCATTTGCCTTCTCTTTAAGCTTCTCCAAATCCTCGAGAACGATTAAAGCGTTGCACTCTTTAGCAATGTTAACAACTTTCTTAGCTATGTAGTGCGAGGAATCGTTTAAGATGTTTCTTGCCCTCCTAAGCCACCTAGCCCTAACCCTTCTAACCCACTTCAAGAACCTCCAACTCTTAGGATACCTTCTCTGAAGCTCTTCAGCAAGCCTTTTCAGGTGGAGAGCTTTTCCAAGACCTTTGAAAGGTATTACACCCATTGTGATTAAGTTGCCATTTAAATCAATTACTGTGTATGTAACATTATTGAAGTTTATGTCTACACCCATGACAGCTTTCGGCCCTCTCAACACAGCATCCTTTATGAATGTTATGTAAACGAATATCTTATCATCTCTGTAACTCACCTGTATCTCTCCAACACTCCAAAAGCCATCGAGGTACTTATCTAGGTACTTATACCATTTAAGCTTTAGCTCAACCCACTCATTGTTTGATACAGCTACTCTCAACACCTTTGCATTGAAGTCTATTTTGTAGTCTAGTGGGTGTATTCTTGCAGTTAACTTCTTGAGTATTGGCTTAGAACCATTATTCTTCTTAGTTGCTTCAACAACCTCCTTAGCACGCTTATAGATTTCAGATACGTGATGAGCTCTGAAACCAAGTTTCCTCAACTCGTTGTAGAACATCTTATGCAATTGTTTAGTAGATGGTGTTTTCTTTAAGCTCCAAATATTGTTGACTATGTATTGAACCGCATCTCTGTACGCTTTTAAGAACTGGATTAGAGCCTCACCCCTCTCAGGGGCAACCGCCTCAACCCTGGCGGTTGCTCTAACCCTCATCGAGAGGTTCATAGGCTGCCAGCAGAACTAGTTTTGTTAACAATACTTATAAATCTTGTTGACTTCTAAAGCTTTGGTGGTTCCATGAGTGTTGTATACATGTTTGAAGCTAGCGTTGTTAGGACATCTGGTGATAGGTACATTATATACCCACCAAAAGACTATCAGCTAAAGCTTAAGAAGTTCCATGGGAAGAAGGTTAAGGTGTTAGTAGTTATAGAAAGTGATTAGCTCAAGTATTTACAGCTATTCACAAGTATTTGTAGTTGACGAAGACTCAGCTACGGCTCTTAGCAATACAAAGCTTCTCAATAAGCTGGTTAGCTACTTAAAGACTTTAAGAGGTGTTAGAGTAGAGGTGTTTGGCACTAGCCTTGGTGTAGAGCTTGACTGGAGGAGGAGAGAGCCGCCAATATCATCTGTGCTAGAGAAGCTTAATAGCTATGCCGAGGACAGAAACACGCACTTTCTCATTGTTATTGATGAAGCTCAGGTTTCTCAAGGGGGTTCAGCTCTCATATAGGTTCATGTGATTTGATGTGGTCATCGCATCATCTCTATTCCCCTGCATCGCTTCTTGGGTTTGCATCCGCCTTGGGGGCGTTCGGGGCCACCCCAGGGACCCCACATCTTGGGTTGCCGCCCTCGGGGAGAGCCATGAAGGCTCTTCACCCCCCACAGGGAACATCATTAAAATGTATGATAATGTCAAGCCTTATAAACCTTTATGAAACTCGAAACAGCCGCGAAGGGCTATAATAAGCTGGACTTTAGGCATGTTATTGCCTATAGCTATGACAATTTGCGCAACGTCAAGTTTATTTTTGAGTGGTTCAGAAGTTGGGCTCCTCTACGAGTTTCTAGATATTGATAACTACGCCAGCCCCCTCTACAGCAGGGCTAGAGATGAAGTTGTGTTGAGCAGGTTTTCAAGAGAAGACTCAGCCAGGTTCTTAGAAATGGGCTTTAGCGAAGCAGGGCTACAGGTGCCGAAGGGAGTTGTAGAGGAGGCTGTAGAAGCTCTCAACGGCATACCGGGGTGGCTAGCACTCTACGGCTACAGAGCTGTGCAGAGCAAGAGATTTGATGTAATTAAAGAGGTTCTCGAGGAAGCTGTAAAAATAGCTCTAGGAGAACTGGAGAAAATTGTGCAAAGCGGCAAGCTATATAGACACATTTTAAGAGCTATTGCAATGGGGTGTAGAAGCTGGAGTGAAATAAAGAGGTGCATTGAAGCATGGACAGGTACGAGCATACCCAGCAAAACCCTTTACCACAGCCTAGTCAGGCTACAAGTACTAAGCATACTCACAAAAGAAGACAATGAGTACAGCTTTACAGACCCGATGTACAGAGGGGCTGCAAAAAGGCTATAGTAACTACAATTAAATATGGCTTAATACATATATTAACTCCTACTTACACCTCATTTTCCTAGGTGAAAACAATTTGGGTCACATCTATGTAAAGGCCACTTTTTATAACGCTTTTGACTATATTCAGTATGTCGAGGGTAAGCTGAGGTTAGAGGATGTTAGAAAGGCTGAGGTGGAGGCTATGGTCGATACTGGCGCAACATTTCCTGCCCTACCTGAAGACATTATCACTAGGTTAGGCCTTCCAAAGCTTAGTGAGCACGTGGCTGAAACTGCTGAGGGTTTGAAGAAGGTAGAGCTCGCGGGCATGGTCATAGTGATGATAGAGGATAGAATTGCCGGAACTCCAGTGATTAAGAGGCCTAGGGGAACAACACCTATCATTGGTGTTGTAGCGCTAGAGCAAATGGGCTTTAGAGTAGACCCAGCAACAGGAAAGCTAATCAAAGGGCTACCACTAATGCTTTAAATTTAAATAAGCAGATACGCATTGCAACTTAACAAGTTATAGAAAGTGGCTAGGCTATTTATGACTAATACAGGCTCTGCTACGACTTCAATAGAAAAAATTGTTAGTTTAAGAATGCAATTCCATTATTGATTTATTACTTTGCCTTGGCTTTGACTATGCCATAACCTCCCAGCCCTATACTTACTAGTGCCATCACTAGTGCTGCAATAGTCAAGAACCTTGCCACTGCGCGCTCACCTCTAAATTCTTCTATTCTCATTGACAGCTCCCTACTCGTGTCGCTTAACTCTTGCCTAACACTCATAATGTTCTTAGCCAAGTTATAGCTTAGAGTCCTATTCACCTCGGTTATTACTGTGCAGCTCCTCCTTTGCCTGTTACAACTTGGTATTCAAGGTGTTAATTTGCTCCCCCAGCTTCATAGACTCTTCAGCTACCCTTTGGGGCAGTGTTATGTTTACATTAGTTATGGTTTTGTTTAAGACATTACACAAATCAAAACTCTTCGCATCTCCATGCTTAAAAACACTATAAACCTCCTACCATCGCCATTCACTAAGTACGACTAGCCATGACCATTAAAATTCCTCAACGCATTAAAATCATTATTAGAAGCAGCGCTGGTGATAATGGCAATTGCTGGGCTCAGAATCAGCATTAGTAGCATTATCAGTACTACTGTCACGCTCACTAAACGAATACCCATATATATATCAACACCTTGTACTGAGGTTAAGCATTGACAGAAGTATATAGATTTGCATTGCCTTAAGGAACGTAATGAAAAGTGTTGGGGAGATATGATATAAAAGAGGTTTTTGTGTTAAAAAAGAGTTGGTTTTAGGTTTGTAGTTTGTGGAGTTACTTGACTAGCGCTCTGCGTAGTGCTATTACTGAGTATATGCTTGTTGCTGCTGCTATTACTGATAGTATTACTGCTACTATTACTATTGTTGTTACTGTTGATACTCCTCCCTTAACATCCTCAACACCACTCTTTATTGCTGAGACATCAGCTTTGACTGTTCCAACGTCTGTCAGAATCTTGGCAACGTTTCCATCAATTGTTATAATAGTGCCCCTTATCTCACCAACAGTTGTCTTAACAGTTGCCACACCATCTCTAATCTCAGTTACAACAGGCTTCAAGGCACTGACATTAGCTGATATTGTTCCTATATCAGTCTTTATAGTTGCTACACTATCATCAATTCTCATTATTGCAGGCTCTAAAGCAGTTATTCTAGCCTTAATTGTCCCAACCTCAGTCTTAATCACAGCAACATCGCCCTTAACCTCGGCTAACACAGCATTGCTATTCTCAACAATCTTCCTTATAGCATCAACATTAACCATAATTGTCCCAACATCAGTTCTAATCCTTGCAACACCATCCCTAATATCAACAAGCATGGCATTGCTGCTCTCAACAAGAGACTTGATGGCTGAGACCTCAGTCTCAATGGCAGTTAGCATGGTGCCAAGTGTACTAGCAAATATTGTTAAGACATCGCCTTCCGGAGTCACATAGAACAGTGTGTACACGGCTAGATTACTTGCATATCCCTTTATGTACAGAGCTGCTGAGTGGAGACCAGGCCTAAACCCAGCACCAACAATCTTTGCCACACCATAGCCACACGCATCACATGTTAGGTTTCCTAGGTAGCTGTTGTCTATAGCCACGCTGTACCACACCGTTGGATCAAGGGCTTCACCAACAACGTTAATGACCTGGCCGTAGGTAGCGTTGAACGCCGGTATGCCGGCTATTTGTGTTAATGCTTCAACTCTCACCCTCGGCAACACAGTGAATGTCGCACTTGCATTAGTTCCATCAGTTGCCACAGCAGTAACATTGTGTGACCCTCCATAAGTTCTCGGCACTTTAAATGTTACTGTCACATTGAACTTTCCATCAGGGCCTGTAGTGCCATTAACAATATTAACATTACGCTTTAGTTCAGTGTCTACACATATGGCGTCCCAGTATATCCTGACTAGGGAGTTGGCTGGGAAGCCGTAGACAAATGCTTGGACAGTGTCACCTACATAGCCCTTGTCAGGTATTAGTATGAGTGTTGGCAATATGTAGATCCAGAAGATGTAGCGCACACCACCATTCCTAACCTCAGCAACGTTAGAACCCGTTGGAAGCTCAGGTACTGTAAACGTTACGTTGAAGAAGCCTTGAGTTTCATTTGGAAGTGCTGAAGCAACTTTCTTTCCACCAACATACACCTCTACAGAATACCTCGGATTCCACCAGGCGCCAGCAAGCACAATAGTGTCAAATACATATGCATTAACAGTCAGTGTGGCATTGCCAGCACCGGTATACACATCTATAAAGTTCTGCGCCTTATCTCCATACTTCACTGAACGCAACTGAACAAATGCTCTTCTATACTCCTTATATACAACAGAGTCTATGAAAGTACCTGTCTTATTGTACCACACATTGATTGTAACATAATCAGGTGGTATGGTGCCTGTACCACTCCAATCTTTCTTTAGGTCTTTTATGCTCCATGTGTAGCTGAACTTACCCTTATCATCAGTTTCCACTTGAGCAATTACATCAACGTTTGGCTTATCTCCATAAGTTATGTTTAGAACTTCATTTGGTTTTAGCGCTACACCAATTAATGTCACCATTCTGCCTCCAGGACCCCACGTAGGTGTTAGTGCTATGGATGGCAATATCTCAACTGTTGCCTTTGTTACAGCAACCTGACTTGCAATACCGTCAAATACCTTAATGTACTTGTAATCTGCTGTAATGTCAAATGGTATAGGCCCTATAACTACATAGTAAAACGTTGTACCAACGGTAATGTTCCCTATGTAGAAATCTGCTTTACCACCTTTCAAATATGGATTTGCAATGGTAACTTTCTTCAAGCCCTTTCTATAGAAGTCCATTACATAGAATGGCCCTGCGTACTTAACATCACCAGGACTTATAGCAGAGTAGCCATCTTTACTCATGTATAAATCAAACTGCGCGCCATCAAAGCTAACAATCCAGCTACCATTAACAGCAAATACTATAGTAAGGTAGTATGTGTCGGTAAGGGACACACCATCGATTTTCTTAACAATACTATCACCAGCCTTAACTGAGATGTTAAAGTTGGCAAATCTGATTTCTGTAGCAGTACCCTTCTCTAAGTCTAGATCTATGACTGCTGCTAGCCATGGATTTCCTCTAGCTGCATTCACCACTGGCAAGAATGGTATTACAGCTATTAGCGCTATGTTCAATAGCATTAGTGTTGTTAAAAGTATTGAGAGTGTTTTCCTATTCATCTAAACACCTTTCAGGTAACACTTTGCATTGGGACCCCTATTTAAGGGCTCTGTCTACAGTATGAATGTATTAATTGTTTTGTGTGTTATGAAACTGTTCAGCATTTGCTGAATTACTTTTTTTGAATTTGATTATCACTATTCCCCTAACCTCCTCTCTACTTATTGTTGTGTATCCTAGGCAGTTCATTGCGCCTTCTATGAAGTTTCTCAAGCTGCTTGTCCCCTCCTTTGTTAGTGTTGTTGATATGCATCTGAATGTTACCTCGGTTCCGCTGTCCCTAACCTCAACTTCATCCAAATCCCACCTGGTTGCCTTTAGGAGTTCTGCTAAGTGCTTTGCAGGGCTCTCTACTTTCTCCTTTAGGTACTTTCCATACCAGCACCCAGCTTCTCTCCACACCTCATCAAGCTCTTTAAGGTCAGCTTTTTTCTCTAGGTACCTAAGGACCTCTACTGGGACTAGGGTGAGTCCTGAGGCTCTCTGGTAGTGTGCTGCTGTTATGAGTGTTTTGAGTTGCTCTGGGGAGATGCCGTTTTTAAGCATTTCAAGAACGCTTCTAAGCCCTTCATCAACAAGTTTCTGAAGGGATATACCGGTTCTTGCAGCGTATTCTAGTAGCTCTCTTGCAACGTCTTCTGATACATAGACTAGCCTCTTACCTCTGCGCTCCTGCATCACAACCCCTCAAAGCCTCAATAATTACTAGCCCTGGGCTCACATCCTTAACAACTCTAGTGTAGCCCAAACCCATCAAAACTCCCTCAATGAGGGCTGCAAGGGCTTCTGCAAGTGCTTTTGATAGCCTGGGGTTTACTACTCTAACCCTTACACCCTCGGAGCTAGCCTCAAGGCTTAGCTCGGGAGACTCTAGTGAAAGCATTTTTAGAACTCTCTCCAGCTCCCCAAGAGCATTACCCTCGCCGCTGAGGGTAAGCCTCTTAGCAATCCACTCCCCAACCTCCCTACTCCTAGAAATGAGGAGCTCCCCACCCCTCTCATAAACCTCTTCAACAAGGTCCCTCCACAGAGGTGCAGGCACTAGTGTAAAGCCATAGCCCCTAGCCCTTGACAACGCCTCCCACTCCTCAAAAACCCTCCTAAAGTCAGCACCCCTACTCTCAACCTCAAGTGCAAACTCAAAAAGCTGATTAACATAAGCATATAGAGTCACTCCCTTGCTTTTAGCAACCTCCGCAAGCCTCTCAAGAAGATCTGCACGAGCGGCAAAGGTCTTCCTCACCTCCCTACTTTCACTCACACACTACCACCTACACTCTTTAACAATAGCATGGCAATAGCTGTACAAAAGCATAACCACTATAGCAAATACTGTAAAAGCTAGGCAATAAGCTTATCTGAAAACCTAATTCAATCATTCTCGGCTCTGATGCATGGACAATTTTGTGCTAAGCAGTGTAGCTCTTTCACGCTGACAGCCGATTCACTATCACATCTTTTAAGCTTCTTTATAGCTATGGGGATTTTGGTGTGGGCGTTGGTAGTAGGGGTGCTGGTGAGCGTTGGTATAGTGTAAGCTATTTTGTGGGGTTTGGTGTAACGCTAGCTGTTGCTGTAGTAGAAGTGCTTGTTTTGCTGCAAAACATTGAGTTGATTAGGGTTTCAACGCCCTTGGAGGTCTTGCAAAGCCCTTTGAAGGCGGCTGTCCTCATAACCTTTATCACAAGCCTTTTTGCTGTACCAGTGTTTGTGTTGTGGACTTCTGATGTTTCAAAAAGTGTTGCTAGGCTGTACAGAAGGTTTGTTGTAATGAGCTTGGAGGGTGTTGATGAGAAGAGCCTTAGGCTGAGGGTAAGCATAGTTTTGACTGTTATTCCCATAGCATTTCTATCAATACTCTTCTCAATTGCCTACAGAATTGCGTATCTAGCGCTAGCCCCCCTAATCCCCCTACTGCTATTCACAGCTATAGCGCTTAAGCCAATGCTGAGTGTGAGTGCCCATGGCAAGGCTATAGAGGCTGAGCTAAAGTGGTTTCTCCTACTCCTCATAGCTCTTGAGCATGTGAGGGCGGGAATTCAGTATGCTATTGAGAGGCTTGGCAAAGTGAAGCTGCTTCCAGCAATAGCAAAGGAGCTCAGGGTTATTCACCGTGACACAATGGTATACTTCACATCGTATGTCGAAGCCCTTATACACAGAGCTAAGCTAACCCCCAGCCAAGTGTTCAAGAGGATTCTCCTGGGCTACTCAATGAGAGTGAGAAGTGGGGGAGACACAGTGTCCTGGCTTAAGGCGGTGCTGAACGAGGAGCTGGTTAAAGAAGAGTGGGTGCTTAAGAACTATAGCGAGAGAGTGGCATCAATAGTGCTACAAGTATCAACAGCTCTCTTCATCCTCTTACCAACACTAACAACTGCTATACCCATAATAAACCCCAGTACAGCACTACTTGCAACAGTTCTTGGAGCACCAGCCCTAAGCCTGGTAGCTTATGCTATAAGGCCTAAGAAGCTGGACAAGATTGGGATGCGCCACACGGTCACACCACTTTTAGTATTAGTAGTCCTCTCATTACCACTCTACCTGCTCCTAGGCCCCCAGGGAGTGGTATTCAGCTGGTTAGCAGCAGCACTCCTCAGCTTCAATGCCTATGAAGCGTTGCGCGAGGTAGGGGAGCTAGACCTAGCGGCTTTAGAACTGCTAAAAAATGTTGCTGAGCTTAGAAAGTATGGACTGGAGATACCAAGGGCCCTCAAATTCGTGGCGCAGAGCAGGGCTCTGGCTCCAAGGGCTCAGAAGAGAATTGCAAAGCTGTTGGAGCTTCTCGAGTCTGGGCACAGCTTTGGGGAGTGTATAAATATTTTGAAAACACCTTCGCACACCTTCAACTTTACAATACTGTACCTGGGGGTGCTTCATGAGTGTGGTGGAGGTGATGAAGAGGTCATACAGATGACTTACGAGTACCTCTACAGGTTTAAAGCTCACGAGGATCTCATTAAGAGGACTTCACACATATTTGACTTCTTTGCCGTGGCAAACCTCTTCATATTAGTGTGGGTGTGGAGAAGTGTAAAGCTCATGACATCACAGTGGCAGCTTCTACCATACACACCAGCACCAATGCTTACAGGTAGCGTAGTGGGGCTAATAATGGTGGTGTCTATGATAAGCTATTCCCTGGTATCATCAATTGTTAGAAACGGCTTACCAGTACTTGAGGTGCCCAGGGAGGTGCCAAAGGCACTGCTAACGCTAGCTGCCATGGCCATGCTATAACACTTTATAAACCCGCCAAAAAGTTTTGGGGAACCAATTTGGGTGTTGAGAAAAGGTTGCGTAAAGGAATTAGTGAAATGCTCGCAATGGTGCTAGGAATAGCAATAACAATTGCGATAGGGGTAGCGCTCTTCACAATGCTTCCAAACTACATAACGTCCATGTCTCAGCAACAGAGAATTGCAGTAACATCTCTAAGTGCAAATAAGATAAACAGCACAGCAATAATGCTGGTACTGACAATCAAAAACCTCGGATCTAAAGATGTGAGCGATGCGACACTCAGCATTACTATAAATGGTACGCAAACTGTGACAAGCACGTTTACAGGGCTATCACTAGCACCAGGACAGGAAAGAGCATTGGCACAAGTAGTTAGAATTGATACTACGAAGGTTAAGCAGGTACAGGTAGGAATGCCTGTTACAGTAGCTGTTACAGCAACATACATAGATAAGAGTACCGCTATCACTACAGCCACAACCTATGTGACATAGCCTAGCTATGGGGTTATACGTGCCCAAGCTTCATATTCTTAACAAAAACCTTTTTTTAATTGCTTCATCAGGTTTTGTAGCAGTAACAATGATTCTGATTCTCAGTGTTGTTATAGGGGTCTCTGTATATACATATATGAACAAGGCTTACGAGGTTTCCAGACCTCCGCTAAATAGTATTGAGATTAGAATTGCATGCTATAACTTGAGTAATCAATACCTGTGCCTAACTTCAAATCCCTTGGAGTACAGGGTTAGCGTAAAGCTCTACCTCTACAATGAGAGTGGAAAGAATGTGTATTCTAAACTACTAGACCTAGAACCCTTATCCACCAAGCTCCTGTTTTGCGATGCATATAGAGTGTGTCGCCTAGCGTCTGCGAGAATTGTTGGTGGTGAGGCTTTGCTTAGTGATAATGAGAGTCAGAAGCTGAGAGTGGTAGTGGTGTACAGGTGACCAGGTCGTGCGAATGGCTGGTCAAGGAGAGTATGTAACAGCTTTAGTAATGCTGGCAATAATCCTGGTGTTTTCTCACTTAGCCTTGCAGTGGGCAAACCACATTGTTGATACAAGCAGGGCTGCTGGTGAGGATATTCTAAAGCTTAAAGAGAGGCTCACCATTCTGTACCCCTATAACAACAGTGCTGACAAGGTGCTGATAGTCAACGACTGGGATGGGTCTTCAGTTGTGCACGGATTCATAGTTTTTTGGGCTAACGGCTCATACACCTACATTCCCAACACCTTTGCCGTGCCAATGGGGGGCAAGGCCTTAAGGCTATTGCCTCCAAGCCTCAACTCAGGCATATCCAGGCTCTGCGTATTTACAAAATACCTCAACATCTTTTGCAACACAACTCAACAACAATATCAAACACTTACATACCTACTAATAGCATCAAATATGTGGTACACAGTTCCCAAGGCGGTGTTTGGAGGGCTAAACGCTACTGTCATTGGGTACAACTCGTCAAGTAGGAGCTGGGCAACTCTCAAAACCTATCTCTGGGATGCCAATACAAGCTGGATAATTTTCTACGTACCCCCAGAAATAACAATGCTGTACTTCGTGAAGACACCTTCACCACTAAGCATTCTTCAAACAGATTCATGGTTTAGCGATCCGCAAGCAGCAAGCCCCCAGGCATATATTTCAGCCTCCTTTACAGGGCTTAACACAACGTATCCTGTGCAAAAGAGCTATAGTGTAAGCGATTCTGTGTACTTTTCAGTAGAGCTTATAAAGAGGTTTTGGTTTAATGGAACTGCTGTAGTAAAGTCTATTTCTTGGAAAGTTTACCTACCCAATTACACACACTATGTGGAGTGGGACCACCTTGCGTACACAAGCTGGAGCATGATAAGCCTTTTATACAGCGGTGTAAGTCCTCCTCAGCAGTGGAGCAACTGGAGAAGCTATGTTTGGATAGACTGCAGCAGAGTTAGTGTGCAGGGGCGTGTCTACCAGCTAGTGAATTCGCAAACAGTTGTTGATGTTCAGAGTGGGTACCAGATTCGCTGGTACTACGGAAACCACACATACTACTTCGCAAAGTCGTCTATCAGTAGCTGCAGCTCTCAGAGCCTCTCCATAGCAATAAACGAGAACACAGGCTTTAAAAAGAGCTATACAGATGACTACCTCTACACAAACCGCATAGTAATACCGATAGTCTCACGCCTACCCCCAGCCTATACACAGCCACAAACACGCGTATGGGCGGCAGACCCCAACAGCTACATCATAAAGGCTGACAAAGCCCCATACAGCAACTACATAAAGATACTAACTAGCATACCAAAAGAACTTATTAGATAGCTTACAAAGGTTTAAGGAAGAGAGGTTTTTGCGGTGTAATTGGCTTGGGTATTGAGGGGCTTGCAGAGGATTTGGTCAAGCAGCTAGAGGCTCTGTACACAGCTAGGGAGTGGCTGATAAAGCGTAGCCGCGATGTTCTTACACTGTGTAGAAAGGCTATAGCTAAGTGTATGAGGAGGGATGCCAGTAGTGATGAGGGTGTTAACGAGCTTGTGAAGGTGTTTGAGGAGTACAGGGAGTTTGCGAAGACGCACCCAGAGCTTTACTATAGCAATTTTTATCACTCTATAGAGTCTGAATTTGTTGAAGCAGTAGAGTTTTGCTATGTGATTAAAGAGGGCAGGCTCCTGCCATACAAATCCCTAGGCGTATCTCCAGCATCATTTATACTAGGCCTACTCGATGTAATAGGCGAGTTAAAGAGGTACTCACTTGGACTAGTTGAGAGAGGTAGGTATGAGGATAGCTTAAAAGTATTTGAAATAGCAGAAAATGTTTTTAACCAAGTAGAAGAACTGGCATTTGCTGATAGCGTCGTTCCGGGAC
>Ga0326760_1000797_pt1 | contig 15091 bp, 31 predicted proteins | sample GCREP_S_FD_207668 | JGI IMG/M metagenome (GOLD analysis project Ga0326760, IMG submission 207668) | Hot spring sediment microbial communities from Geyser Creek Basin, Yellowstone National Park, WY, United States - GCR.EP_S | ecosystem: Environmental > Aquatic > Thermal springs > Near-boiling... | reverse complement strand
CCTCTCTCCCTCTCTCCCCCTCTCTCTCTCCCTCTCCCACTCTCCCTCTTCCCCTCTCCTATTGCAAGCCCGCCAAAAACCCGCAGCAGACCTGCAGCTACCCATCACTATATATAAATAAATACCCATCACTATATATAAATAAATATATATGAAATACTATTATTTATATATATTAGGAATAGGAATTCCGAAGACCGAAAGGTTTATTAACCCGTGTTTACTAAGTAGTAAGTAGGAGGTGGGCAAAGTGGAAGCACAAACCCAAAACGAGGCAAAACCGCACATAACAGATATGGCGAGAATAGCACAGGCGTTTTGGAATGCAGGCCTCATGAACAATCCGACCGATGAGGAAATACTCGGTTGGTGTGTCGAATATGTTAATAACGACATCCCGCTAGAAGCATGCACTATGTACACGTATTTCAGGGACGGCGAGGGCCCAAGGAAAGGCGTGGTAGGATTTGAAGTAGAAGAGAACAGTGATTGGAAATTTGCGATTGAGTATTTAAAGCTATTACTAAAGTACGGTAAGCTAAAGCTAGACGGTGTAACAGTAACAGTAGCGTATTACGACAGCTTTGCAACCGCGACAATCAAGTTTACAGACAATGTTAAACAAAACATAAAAAAGCTGAACAAACTAGCTAAGCTTAAAGTACGACGTGTTGAGGTAAATGTTGATGGCGAGATAAAAGTTTTTGCTTGGAAATACAGAGACTAATAATAAAACCAAAGTCTAAATCTTTTTTTAAAACTCTTTTTCTCAGGTTTTTCTTTTTATATTTCCTATTTATATATAAATATGAAATACTAATTCCTAGAACCGAAAAGTTTATATACCACTTTTTACATAGTAATAAGTAGGAGGTAAGGAAAATGAAAGCAAGAACACCATTGTTAATGTTAGAATGCCAAGACGACTATTCAATATTGTATTTTGTAATTGAAGGTAATGATGAGCCAGTAGTAAGAGCGTTTTTTAGCTCAGCGCCAAAAGATAGCGTGAAAGAATACTATTGGAAGGATGATATAGCGCTAAGCGAAATACTACATTTTTTCGATCAAGTTTATTATACCATTGCTGAAGATAGCGAAATTGAGCTTGAAGCCCTGACCGAAATATTTGGTGGCTGCAAAATACTAGCCTTTATTCCCTAAAACCAAATCTTTTTTTCACACTAATTTTTATGCTTTTTTTCCTATTTCTATTTTACTATTCCTATATTTATATATAAGGAATAGGAATTCCTAGAACCGAAAACTTTATATATTCGTATTTCCTATATAGTAAGTAGGGAGGTAAGGTAAAATGGAGGAAGACATAACAGAGGAAATCTTTTATTTCGTTGATATATTAAGGGGCGTTGAGGACAAGATAGGAACGGAGTGCGAAATTGAGAATACGCCCCAAGTAACAATTTACTGGTCGGTGGGATTCGAAATAAGAGATCTTGACATAAAAATAAGATGCAAGAAAGAAAACGAAAACGAAGACATAATACTAGTTGAAACGATCGGTAAAATATACATTAGTGATGACGAAGTAAAAGATGTAGAGCTATACCCAGTCGAGGAAGTTGTAGAAAAGCTATATAGCAAATACAAAGCCCTGTACATGTAAGGTTAAAAACCAAACTTTTTTTAAACTATTTTTTTGGCTTTTCCCTTTTCACACTTTCTATTTTTAATTCCTATATATATTAGTATATAGGAATTACTAATTCTTAGAGCCGAAAGGTTTATATGTCACTTTTTACATAGTAACAAATGAAAGGTGTAAGGTATGGTAGATGATGAAAAAACAGGTTTTGATGGATACGAGCACTTTAAGACGGATCTCGGAGTGTATATTTTAGGCGACACTAGGGAAATACTGAAAAAGTTACCTTCCGAGACATTCGATGCGGTTATTACGGATCCGCCCTGGGGAGTGGGGTTTGATGAATATGATGACTTTGATACATTCTTAGAAGTGAGGGACGAGCTATATAGAGTAATGAAGCCTGATTCATGGCTCGTTTTCTTTTTTTCGCCTAGGAGGATATACGACATACAGCCCTATCTACAAAAGTTTACGTATAGGTGGATGATCGTTTACGTATTCACAGGTTTCAGCACGGTCTCACGCAACCCCCTCGGCTCTCAGGCGTCATACTCAATCATCATGGTATTTTCAAAAGGCAACCCAAAAATAGTCATGAGAAGAAAAGACGTTATATACAGCGATGAGCTCCCGATAGTTGAGGAGAACCCGCAAGAACCTCAGTTCAAGCCGACTTTTACTACTGCAGCCATACTGACCATGTTTACGAGGCAGAGAGATATGGTGCTGGATCCATTTGCTGGGTACGGCTCGATTCCGCTTGTATGTGAGCTTTTCAATAGGAAATGGGTAGCTATCGAAGTAGATAAGACGAAATATGCCGTTGCAGAGAAGATAATAAAAAACAGAAAAGTCATGAATATAAAGAAGCTGAAAGAAAGCCTGAAGACCCAATAATTCTTTTACTTATTTCCTGGTTCTTATTAGCAAAAAGCTTATATACTACTAATTACTAATTAAGTAATAGGTGAGAAATGTATGGAGAAAAAGGTGAGAAAAGTAAAGATAAGCATTAGCATTGATGAAAATATATATAAAAAGCTAGTAACAATTAGTTATGAGAGCAAGTTGAGGGGAGACGCCAGAAGAATTAGTGTCAGCGAACTTATAAACGAAGCGTTGAGGGAGAAGTACGGGGGAAGCTGAGCTTTGTTTAAAAACAAAAAGCTAAAGGAGCTTGAAGACTGGCTATTAAAAGTTAGTGAGGAAGCGACAGCAGCTAAGCTTAAAGCAGAAGCAACTCATGATTCAATTAAAGACATATATACCAACATTTTCAGGATTGTGGAACATATAAACATTATAAATTCCAGAATGATTGACCTAGAATATGACGTAAAGGGTCTAAAGAGAGATCTCGACGAGCTTGGTGAAAAGCTCAAGGAATTGGAAAGCAGAATAAACGAATTAGATGCTAGTATAAAAGCTTATGGAAAGAAGTGAGACGTTTAATAATTTTTTTTTAATTTGTTTCTTTTTTTTTAACTTTTAGCTAATCCCAGCTTTTCTATGCATTTTTTTATCACAAATTCCCGAAAAAGCAATGTTTATTTACTTATACAATAGAAAAATGTAACGGAAGTGAAACGGAGATGCCACGGAGGAAGAAGGGAGAGGAAACGGGAGACACAGGTATGCAAGATATATCAAGCGAGGAAGCACCCAGTGAGGGATTGATGGAAGCAGAGGAAGCCAGGAAGCACAAGCAGAAGAGGAAACGAGGAAGCAAAAGTATGACGATACCCGAAGCCCTAAGGTTTTTGAACGGAGAGGAGCTGTTGATGTTAATGGATTACTTACACAACAACTATTACCTAAAATGGTTCACCGACGTAGATACAGCGAAATACACAAATATATTTGCACAGCTATTCGCGACTTACGGTCAGCAACAGCAATCACAGCAAGAGCAACCACAAGAGCAATACACACAAACATACACACCCATGTACAGACCAGCAAACCCATTAGATGCTTTGTTTGAGAGCTTCGCAGGCAGAATACTCGATAAAGTATTAGACAAAATAATACAAGATCCAAGGCTGCAGGAGGAGATAAGAAACATAGTTAAAGCAAGCGTCGCAGGAGCAATGCAGAGCATAGCGCCCGACCTAGCGAAACAAGCATTAACTGAGAAAGGAACACCGCCCGAGGCACCATCAGAGTAAGATATATAAACACGTATACACATGTATATTAAATAGGTGAACCAGTAAACATGGCACTAAGCTACAACTATTTGAGAGACAAAGCGATGCGAGGAGCACTAGGAGGAATATACCTATACCTGAGCAAGAAGGAGGCAGAATACACCGAGAGGTTTTTGAAGAGCAGATTGAAGAAATGGCACAACCCAGCAGTAAAGGCAGTCACGGGAATAATTGTTGACTATATACCAATGATAAGAGAGAGCAGATATCTGGCAGAGCTGGGAGACTACCTATTTGCTGATGGCGTGAGAGACGCTATCGAGATAATTGTTGACAACCCCACTGACATGTGGCTCGAAGACAATGCAACAATACACGTGATAAACTTCGGCGAGACGCCAACCGCTTTGTACATTGACGGTGAAGCTAAAGCCAGTAACGCTTACACCGTCGAGGGAACAGCCAACGATTTTAAGATAAAGTTAGCTCAAGCTTTAACGACAGGAGAGCACACCATACTAGTAGTGGGGACCAAAAACGCAATAGTTAAGAAGGTGAATGTATAAAATATATATGAGGTGAGAGAATGGTAACTAAAATATCAGTCTTCGGAAACATAAAGCTAGTTAAGCAGAGCGGATGGGCTAACCTAAGTGGTAAATTCGGAACCATCGTTAGAGAGGGACTAGCTAAGCCAAAGAAACCACTTATACTAGCTAGTCCACCACCCTGGTTTTTCGATAAGGAGAAGCTAAGCCCAGCACAGAAGGAGGTAAACAAAGCTTTCAGAGAAATAGCAATGAGAACAAAAGGAATGCCACTGAAAGACAGAATAGCTGAGATAAAGAGAGAGCTTACAGGCAGGAAGTTTAAAGCAGTTCCAGCACCAGCAGTAGCACCAGCACCAGCACCAGCAGTAGAGAGAGGAACAACCGCTTAGCCAGTGAGCGTTTTTTAATCACTATCTCTTAAACCAAATCTTTTTTTTTAAATAAAATTTATTAGTAATTGCCTATCTACTTATTTAATTAGTGTTGATTATGCCAACCGTAGACGAGAAGCTACAGCAGTACAGAGGAGCACCGAGGCTTACTTATTTAAGAAAATGGCAGAAGTGGTTACAAGAGCTATTCGGAGAGAAGTACAAAGACGCAGTAGGAACCGATTTAAAAGCAGTTGAGAAATTCTTATTGGAACATTGCCACGGATTAAGCGACGATGAATGTTACAGCGAGGTAAGCATAATAGCGACGGGAACAGAAAAACCAACTGAGGACTACATTTATCAAGCGTGTTTATGGAAAGACGCATTAGCGAAACAATTGAAAGAAGAATACAACTTTGATATAACGCATGTTCAAGATGCACTAAACATATTGGAGCACGACGAGAGAGCAGATGTAAGAGCACTATGCGACGACTACATACGTAGCAGTTTTGTATGCATGTATCAAATGCCATATGATTTAAAGCTAGACGCATTCCGACCAGACATATTAGTTGACATAATGGACGAGCTGGGAGCATACCAATACGCATACTATTTCGGTTACAGAGAGGTAAACAGTTTTAGGCAAGTATGGGATTTCAGTTTCATGCGTAGATACAGAGTTATTATTGTTAGACCAGCCAACCAGCCACGATGGAGGAAGCTTTGCGAGGTATATGCAGATTACGATAATGGTATTTTATGGATAAGCAACTGCAGTTACATGTTGTTTAACGATAGGAAAAAAGTATTCGTGTATTACGTATACAAATATTTAAGGTGAAACAAATGCTTGAGCTACTGATGCTTTACCGAAACGCCCAATTCGCAGTAGACGAGAGAAACATGAAGATAAAGGTGTACGTGAACGGAAAGCTATCTGCAGACATCGTTTTTTATGATAAACAATTGTTTAACACTATATGCAAATATATACGTAAGTAAACACCTGTATACACAACAATAGTCGAATAAGAGGTGTTTTTCACTTACATGAATTTGTGATTTTTTTATCCCAAGCTTTAAATACTCCCACATATCCAGAGTAGTAAGTGGGGGAGCAACCCAATGAGCAAGCCCAAAACCCCAACCCAAACCCCAAAACCAGAGGGGGCTAAACCGAAGGATGAAGGCGAGTTTTTGCCCCCCGCCCGAGAAGCCACTGTGAGAGGAAGATACGAAGACATAGACCAAACAGTGAGGAAGCACTTACAAGAAATGTGGGAGCAAGACACAATAAGCTACGGAGAGCAGAAAGAGGAAATAGTAGACTACACACCGCCCCAGAGGCGAAACCTCAGAGAGTACCTAGGAAAAGTAATAGTAATAGCAGACGCAAGGGTAGCCTACAGCAGGAAATACAACAGCGAAATATCCTTCATAACCATTGACAACAACGGGAACTACGAGGAAGCCTTCAGCTTCAGCAGAGTAATTGCGAGGCAATTAAAAGAAGAGATAATGCCGATACTGAGAACAGGCAAAAAGGTAAGAGCATTAGTAGCCAAGGAGCTGAACTTCATAGCACTAAAGCCACCGAGCTTAGCTAAGGGGGAGAGCAAATGACCGCTAAATCAGTATTCATTCACAAAACAGAAAACGAAGAAATAATGGTAATAAACCCAGACGTAGTGCACATTGTAACCAAAGACAATGAGAGAATGATAAGATACTACACACTAAGCACAGTAGTAACAGTTTACCAGAAGAAAAACAACAACGGAGAATACATAGATGAAGCAATATATGTGGCAAAGATATAAAGGGGAAAGCAAAAGTGAAGATGAGAACCCATTTCTACATATCTCCCCAAAATCTCTTAGCACTCAAATTGCTTAAGCAAAGCTACGGAGTAGACATGAGCGACATAGTTGACAAATTGCTAGACGCTATGAGGAACGGGAACATAAAAATAATAGATGACATGATGGTTATATACCTAAACCCAGTAATCACATTACAAGTGAAGAAGAAGGCGAAGGTAAATGAGCGATGAACACCGAGACGACGACATCACAACATTGCTTAGCGATATTGATGCCAAGGAGCTCATTTACAACGAGAAATACAGACAAGAGATAGAGAGGAGAATAATAAACAGAGCGCTATGGATAGCTGAGAAGCAGAAAAGCAGATGCATACCGAAAGCATACATAGGGGGATTGATGCTTACAGCAGGAGACGTTATCCAGTTTAGAGTGAAGGGCTTCGCTAGAAACGAGCTAGAAGCCGTGTTCGAATGCTACGACCCAATATTCAATTGGGTAAAAGTGAGAACTAAGACGGAAGAAATAACAATAAAGTTAAGCGACGTCAGATACATAAGAAAATTGCTAAACGGAATTGACAAGACGCTTGAGAGGAAGCCCAATGATACAACGCCCAATGACGCAACAAAGACCGCTTAGTGACTTGCTATATGGTGAGTGTGGCACGCATGACCAATATCTTAGTTACATACACAAAAGTTATGTTAAGAGATACAGGGGGAGCTACGTGTTCAGCGATAAATGGATAAACATAGCCAAAGAAGCGTATCTGTACGGAATAAAGAACATGGTAGGAATAGACATAGCTTGCAGAGCCGTATGCCAAAAGTACAAATGCAGTTACAAGCGACTAGCCAATTTTATTAGAGAGCTAGGCTTATGGAGGGAGAAGCAATGGGTACTGCCTATATGCCAGATAACTATTGAGCCAGAGTATACAGCTGAGGGGTCGGTAAAAGAGAAATGGGAAGTAATACTAGATATGCCTCACCCGTTCAACGTTACGCCCATGCCAAAGGATTTAACTGAGGAAGATTTAACGGTGATATACACATTGCTAGAGAGCATAGGGCTAGAATTAGTAATTCCATTAGCGTTTTTCTTTGACAGGATAGGAAGAGTAGAGCAGGAGCCAACTGAGCAGACAGCCAAAGCACTAGACGTGCTTGACACAAAAGCTTACCCAAAAGTATATGTGGAAATACCATTCACAATTAAATGGGCTATACACAAGTTTAAGAGATACTACAGAGCAGGGAGCGATATAGGTATATATAATGGATCAATACTTGAAGATACAGAAACAGTATGGAGGGGATAGACGTGGGTATAAGTTATCCGCGAAGCTACATATGCATAGACGTTGATATTGAGGAAAAAGAAAAAGCAAAGAACAAAAGGAAGCACAAAGACCCACTAGCAATAGCCAAAGCTATATACCAATACAGCTACTTACCACGCAGAGTGTTTGAAACAAGGCACGGGCTACACGTGTATTTACCAATAAAGATAACCGAACTAAGCAATATTTGGGGAATGATAGCTATTCGGAGCGTTTTCGGAGACGACTACTACAGAATAGGGCTCGATATAGAGAAAATAGCAAGTGATAACGGAATAGTTAACAAATGTTTCACTTCGAGTGAGAAATATGAGGTGATAATGCGATGAGCTACAACAGAAACGTGAGAAAGGGAGCGAAAGTTGAAGATACAACCGTAGTGACAATGAGAATGCCCATAAGTATGCTCAAGAAAATAGACTACTACGCCCAAATAGCCAGGAAAAGCAGAAACGCTTTCATAATCCAAGCAGTAGAGGAGAAAATAGAGAGAATGAGGCAAGAGCTAAACGAGAACCACAGAGAGGAGTGGGAGTAATGAGATACAGAGACCTGAGAGACAAACCCATACACCTTATGAGCGACGAAGAATTCGAATACGTAGTAGACCAATTGCTGAACGCAAAGGTGATAACAAATGAAGACTTGCCAGGAAGTCACTCTAAAGTATTATGGAGATGAACTATGTGTGATTGGAAGCACTGGTTGATTCTAGCTGAAAAGAAGTTTTTATATAACCGCGAGAAAAACAATATTGGTTTCTAAACACTAATACTTATAAATTTGTTTTTCCCATATATTCTTAGTGAGACGTGGTGATAATAACATTAAGCAGATACAATTGGATACACGTATATGAGCAACCACTATATTTGTATTACGATTTCGGAGACAAGAAATATAGAATAAAAGCATACGAAGACACAGCGACCTATGTTGATGACACAGCGACCAACACCGATAGAACGGGAGCAGGGGAGATAAAGCTATACGACTATTACCCCTTTACAATACCAGCAAACTTAACTAGGAGGAACATAACAGTAGAGATATACAACACGAACAACATCAAGCTTAAGACCCTAACGCTAGACTACTACGCAGGTAGCGATTACATAACAGTATATTACAGAGACGCAAAAACAAACACAGGAGTTTTCGGTAAAGCAACAGCTTTATGTCTAATTGATCCACCACTCTTTTTCGAAACACAAGGATTCAGCATAGTTATACCGCCCAACATACCAACACTAATCGAGTTTAGAAGTGCTTTATCAAAGTACTACGATATAAGGAAAGTAACGCTTACAAGCAACACAACTGTACTAGTAACCCAAGCAGATACATACGATGTAGAGATAATTATAAAGATAGACTTAGATCTAATGAAGAGGCTATTATACGAAACAACAGTAAGCCCCACAGCAAGCCAATACATATACAGCCAATTACCCAACAGACCAGACCTACAATATATGTTAGCTACGAGATTGCTTAGGGAATTAGGAGCAACAGCACCAATAAAGAACGCTTACTTAGACAGTAGCTATAACTTACACATAATAGTAACGCAAGACATAATACCGCTTTTACCACTAATAATAAAAGGTTTACTAGTAATAGGAGGATTAATACTAGCCTACTTAATAGTTAAAAGCCTAGTGAACATGTACTTATTGACAAGCCCAACTACGCTTAACAACAAGCTGATTGAATACGAGACCAATAGATTAAAGATAATAGCCGATTTAGCTAAAGAAGCATGTAGCAACTTAACGGGAGACGCTTACGCCCAATGCGTAGAGAACATAAGCAAGGGAATAGGAGGAGAGAACGTCACGCTACTTATAACGCAGATGCAGAAAGAGATAGAGGACTTGAAAAAAGAGAGAGACAAGTACAAGTACATGACAATAACGGCAGGAGCAATAGCAGGTCTAGCCCTAATAACCAGGGGAGGCACCACTATTATTGAGAAGAGGTGATCAACCTGGTAACGGAGGATCAACTAGCAACTATGTTGTTAAACTACGGCATAGCAGGAGTTATACTATTAGTGTTTTACAAGCTGTTCACGATGTTCAACGAGAGCATAAGCGACCTCAGAAACGCTATCCATGAGATGAACCAAAACGTAGTTAGGATGGTTGAGAAAATAGATGAGCTGGTGAGGAGGATTGAGAAAAAGTAAATTAAGTAAATTAGAAAAGCTATTGCCAAAGCCCATAAGGCGAATGTGGCGAAGGGAATACGGGAGAATAAAGGACTACGACATAGCACACTACTTATTCGGAGCATACACGGGGCTAGTGATGCTTATAAACCACCTATACGGGCTAAGCATGCTTGGATTATTCACTCTTTACCAAATCCTGGACTTCACGGTAACTAGAGACAGACCAGACAGAGACGTAGTAACGTTTATGAGCGGATACGCAACAACAAGCATAGCGTATGTATTGGAAAAAATAATTGGTTTTTTGATTTAAGCAACGCTTAGGCTAGCACTAGTAGATATATTTACACCATCATTAACAATAACGTTTGTCTCGCTAACAGGTGGGGGAGACGGAGCAGTAACGCTCAGGTTAGCACTAGTAGGTATATTAATGACATCGTTAACAACAACATCGCTTGGAGCAGTAACGAGAACCGAAGCATCAGTTACTATATTCATGCTCTCATTCACAGTAACACTCAATTCCTGAGCACTAATCGCTTTTTTTCTAGACAAATAAATAAGCAAACCAGCCAACGCACCAATTATTAATGGAAAAACATCCTCGTACTTATCGCTCATCACGACACACCGAGGTTGATACTGGCACTAATAGACACAGTTGATCCAGAAGAGCCAGTTACAGCTTGGTTAAGCGAGTACATCCAAAGCACGGTTTGACCCTTAAGCACACCGATGTTTATCAGGCTCCAGTTAGCGTTTGGAACAGCACTAGCTGAGAAGTTAATCGTGTTTCCGCTCTTAGATTTGGATGGAGACACCGTTACGCCCATAGGAACGTTGTTTACGTCCCTGAAATCAAAGAACACACCGTCGAACGCTAAGTCGCTAGGCGATCTAGTCCCCATGAGCACATCATAAACGTAATCCGCAATGTTAACGGGAACAGCCGAGCCACCTATGGATCCATAGCTGATGGAGCCAGACACAGTTACGGTTATGTAGAAGTAAATGTTTATCTTAGTGCCCTGAGACACAACACCTCCACCGCTAGACGGAGAAGCAATGAAGTATGTTTTGCCGTTACTAGCCAACAGCTTAACTTTGCTCAATGTATAGTTAGTCGACGCAGTAACTGAGCCATACACCAACAGTTTCCCAGCGACCTTAGTCGTGCTTATGCTAAATGTGCTGTCCTTGTCGCTCCCATCACTATCAACAGTTATGAGACCATAAGCAGTAGCCAGCCCAGACCCAGCGTAGAGAGCATTGGCTAGGTCGCTTAGGAAGTCAAATGTAGGCGAGTTACCGTACAGCACTACATCCATTATACCACCTAAAAAAATATAAGTATGATTAAACTTATATACTTAATGGTGAACACATGAGCGACAAAGCATTTATCTATGGACTACTAGGAGGAGCAATAGCAGGATACCTAGCCAAACCGAAACATCGACAGATAACACAGGAGTCGGTAGCATCATATATTGTCTTTACTGATGGTAGCAGGTACTACGCTAAGAGTGGGGATACTGGGCAGATAGTTGCCAGCGATAATGATCTAGGTGCGGTTCTTCAGAGCGTTGTTAATATGGTTCCTGACTATGGCTCAGCAACAATATATATCAAGCCCGGTCAATACGACATGTTCACAGGCGTCAGAGTTGCCAAGGCTGGTCTTGCGATAATTGGTGGCTGGGTCTGGGACTGGCTAGGTGATTGGGAAAGAGGCAATGTACCGCAGACATATCCGGGCGTCTTGATCAGGCTTAGAGCAGATGGGGTAAAGTACTTCGATTTCGGCTGGGAAGACCCTAACGTACCTGGGAGACCAATGAGAGTTGCGATGATTGGCATAGGTGCGTACGCATCTGATGCCAGCGGAAACGTGGTTCGTCACACATCGAGCGTGTTCATCTATTTGAGGAACAGGGTCAGGCACTCAATATTTAGGCAAATGTTCATCGTTGGCGTTGGCTACGGGATACAGCACGCAAAGACGGTCCCGGATGCGACAGGTCTTCAGGACGTCTACTTCGAGCATGTCACGTGTGAGTATCCGTACTACAAGTGTATAGACCTTGAGCAGGGGGACTACAACATAAGGCTTGTAGATGTCTATGCAGGCTGGAACACCGTTGATACAGCACTTGTCGATGTTAGGAACTCATTTGCGGTTTATGTGGACAGGCTGTGGATACTGGGAGGCTCTCAGAAAGCGCTAAGGATTGAATCCTGTAAAAGAGTTGTTGTTAGGGATATAATAATTGAGAGCGCTAAGGGATCAAACGCAATAGAGTTTGCAAATACTACAGACGGTGTGCTCGACACTGTTTTGGTGAATTACGACGGCACCAACTCACCTATGTACATCCTTGCCCTGAGAACCAACACCAACGTCGAGGTAAGGAACGTCTATGCCAAGTACAAGAACAACATGTACTATTTAGATGGATCAATGCCTAGAATGATAAATGTGCGGTTCTTTAACGTGAACAACAATACTGAGTACAGGTCTGAGAACAGAGGCGTGGCAACAATTCCAGCGGGGCAGACAAGGGTTACAGTAACTCACAACATCATAACAACACCTACCAAATTCCAGATAACACCTCTTGACCAGCCACCGGGCAAACTCTGGGTTGAGAACATAACATCAACAAGCTTCGACATAGTAACAGATACGGCGCCAACATCAAATCTAAATGTTGCATGGTATGCTGAGGTCTAAGCAATACTACTGATCTGCACTAATATAACAATACCGACCAACACGCTCCAGACATCAAATACAGAAACTTTTAATCAATATTTATATTGATTAATATCTAGGTGATTCAGCAACTTCAGAATAGGTTTTTTATACCACAACACCAATTATTTATAAGTGGTAACCAGCTTTGCCACCAAACGAGAAGACGGAGGAGTATTTCGAGGGATTCTTATCGGGACTAGCTTTAGGACTGATAATCGGATTCATAATAGCTAAGGCAATAGAGAAAAAGCCATCGGGAATAGTCTTTGGGAGGGACGCCAACGGCAACATAGTATCAATCAACTACGTGTGACAGCATGGACACAGTAACATCACTAGCAATAGGAATAGTGGTAGCAGAAGAGATAGCCAGAAACATAAAGAGCAGGCAGAAGGGATACACGTACTCGTTAGCAGTAGTAGTCGATAAATTAAAAGTAATAGACTTCGTTAACGACGAACCACACGCTAAACTCACCTCGATAACGATTTACAACGACGGCAAAGACGAAGTATATGCATCAGTAAACACATATGTAAAAAACGCGCCAATAAAACCACACGAGATACTGAACGTCGAGTTCAGAGAACCATTGATAGAGAAACTTTACCTAGACGTAGATGAGGGAAAAACAGCAGTAGTTAGGATATTCGGTATTTACTGAAAACTTTTTTACCTATATATACATAATTAGTAATAGTGAAAACCCATGAGCATAAATCTATGGAGCAGGTACCCGCCTCCCAACAGCGTGGGGACGGAGCAACTGAAGGACGGAGCAGTAACAACACCGAAAATAGCCGACGGAGCAGTTACACCAGCAAAGCTCTCGGGAGCCGTGAGATCAACGTTCATACTCGGAGACGACACCGAGGTATACGACACAAGCACAACTTACGTTGAGAAAAAGGTGTTCAACTTCTACAAGAACACGGATATAGAAACATTTAACTGGCAGGAAATAGAGCTAATAGCAGAGCTAAAGACAACAACAACGACATCACCAGCATACATCGCTTTATTCGTAAACAACGAGTCAACCCCAAGAATAGAACTCAACACAACATCAACCACATACACAGTCCTGAGGGGAACAGCATCAATATCCGATTTACCAACGGGGCTCCACACATTTAGCATTAGAGTAAGGATAGCAGGAACGGGAACGGCTTACCAGAGGCACTTAGAGGTACAAGCGAAGAGGTAAAGTAATTGAGCGAAAGCTACATACAGCTACCTCCCGACGGAACAGGCAAGAAAGTAAGAGCCATTTACAACGCAACCAGAGATACATACGAAGAAGTCCAGCTAATAAAGGATATAGAAAGAGCAAACCCGATATACGTAGTCTCAGTATCAGCGAGCGCAGTTTCAGCGAACAAGCACCACTTATCCATATGGAACGGGAGCACGTATAGAGTAAGGATAATAGGAATAATAGCAGGAATGCACACAACAGCCGCAGTAACGGGATACACAATGCAATACTTAGCTTACAGAGCATCATCAGTATCGGGGGGAACAGCGTTAACAATAGACAAGCTAGACCCAGACGACCCAGCACTGCCAGCGGGAATAACAGCCTCAACGGGAGCCACGGTAACGGTAACACCACCACCACTAGCAATATTCACGCTTAACCCGGAGGAAACGGGAGGATTCAACTGGATATACTTCACTCCGCCCAGACCAATAGTTATCAAGCCCAGCACGGGGTTCACGATACAGCAGTACGCAACAGCAGGAGTAGGGCTATTCAACGCAGTAATATACTTTAGCACAGAGGTGATCAGCCCGTGATGAGAGCCAAAGTAATAGACTTGCCAAAAGAAGGATTAACAGCACAGATGCTTGAGGAGCTGATCAACGCTTTTTTATTAATAGAGAAGCCAGACAACATAGTGAGCATAGAGTTCAACCCAGAATTCGGATTCTTAATAATAATATACGAGAAGGAGTAAGAATGCGCGTAGCCCTGAAGCACAACTTCCTATCCGGGTGGGGAGCACCGCCACCGAAGCTTTACCACAAAATACTCAGAGACAAAACCATTGGGAGAAAGGAGTTCAAGCCACCCGAATGGGAAACGTTCACGCCCTAGCTTTTTCTTTTCTGTTTCTTTTCTCCTTATCTAATTAGTAATAGGTATATCTCTTTTTCTATCTTTCTAAATCAGTAAGGGACCAGCGTTGATATAGTCCTGATACGTAAGAGTGCTTCATGCAAAGAGTGGGTTTTCTGTGGGTTTTCGGTGGGTCTGGGGTGGGGAGAGGGAGAGAGAGAGGGGGAGAGAGG
>Ga0326760_1000796_pt1 | contig 15097 bp, 26 predicted proteins | sample GCREP_S_FD_207668 | JGI IMG/M metagenome (GOLD analysis project Ga0326760, IMG submission 207668) | Hot spring sediment microbial communities from Geyser Creek Basin, Yellowstone National Park, WY, United States - GCR.EP_S | ecosystem: Environmental > Aquatic > Thermal springs > Near-boiling... | reverse complement strand
CTCAGGCTAGAGTAGCTAATGGTCACATTTTACCACTAGGAGCTATACCGGAGGGTGTTCAAGTGGCTAACGTTGAGAAAACGCCTGGTGATGGTGGTAGATATGCGAGATCTAGTGGGACTTACGCGGTGGTCATGGGTAAGTCGGGGGATAAGGTGAAAGTTCTACTACCAAGTGGAAAAGTTGTAGAGGTCTCAGCGATGGCTAGGGCAACAGTAGGTGTAGTTGCTGGTGGAGGTCGACTAGAGAAGCCCTTACTAAAAGCCGGGGCAGCGTACTGGAAGTGGAGTGCTAAGAGTCACTGGTGGCCACGTGTTAGAGGACTTGCAATGAACCCTGCATCTCACCCGCATGGAGGAGGTAGACATGTTGGTAGACCTACAACGGTATCTCGTAATGCACCACCTGGCAGAAAAGTTGGTCACATTGCAGCGAGGAGAACAGGTAGGAGGAAGAGTAAGTAGTGATGAGTATGTTTAGAACTAAAAGCGCTTTTATACCAATTGTAGCTCTAATTGCGTGCTTAGAGGCTGGTGTTTAGTGAGCCAGGCACCTAGTTTACCCCCACACTTACAAGACGCACCACCTGAGTGGAGGAAGTTTAGATATAGAGGTAAGACTCTAGAGGAGTTGCTTAGCATGTCTCTAGACGACTTTGTTAGGCTTCTCCCAGCTAGGCAGAGGAGAAGTCTCACACGTGGATTTACAAAGGCCCAGATAAGACTTCTAGCTAAGATAAGGAGGATTATTAGGGATCCAGAGCTCGCTAAGAAGAAGGTCCTGAAAACACACGTTAGAGACATGATAATACTCCCAGAGATGGTGGGATTAACTTTCGCTGTGTATAATGGTAAAGAGTACGTACAGTTTAAGGTTACACCGGAGATGATTGGACACTATCTTGGGGAATTCAGTCCTACAACTAAGAAGGTTACTCACGGAGAGCCGGGACTCAAGGCCACTAGGAGTAGTAGGTTTATATCTATGAAGTAGGTGCTTATGAAATGCCTACATGGCATTACTCTCTAAAACTGCGAGATGAGACTAAAATAGTGAAAGGAGTAGCCTTTGATATACCAGTGTCAATAAAGTACATGAGAGAAATCGCAGCCACTTTAAAGGGTATGAGGCTCAGTGAAGCGGAGAAGTTCCTTGAGGATGTGATTAAGCTTAAACAGGCAGTTCCATTCAGGAGGTATCATGGAAAAGTAAGCCATAAACGAGGTTTAGCCGACAGGTTCGCTTGGCCTATTGGCAGGTACCCAGTAAAGGGGGCTAAATATACTCTAAAGGTACTCAGAAACGTTAAAGCCAATGCTGAGAGCAAGGGGTTAAACGTAGAGAAGCTAGTCATTATTCACATATCAGCTCACAAGGGCCCTACGCTGAAAAGATACATGCCGAGAGCACATGGCCGTTCAACCCCAAAATACAGGAGGACAAGTCACCTCGAAGTAGTAGTCAAAGAGGTTGACTAGTATGGTTGGACCTAAGATAAAGAACTACTTCTTAACACTTGGCTTAATGAAGATAATGGTTGACGAGATCTTAGCACACTACTTCAAGGACTCTGGGTATGCCGATGTGGAGATATACAAAACTCCACTTGGCTACAGAATAGTCATTTACGCTGAACACCCCGGGAGGCTTATTGGCCGCGGAGGGTCTGTTTTAAGAAAAATAGCAGCGGTTCTTCAGGCTAGAGCAGGCTTAGAAAATGTGAGTATCACTGTATCTCCGGTTGTTAATCCAGATCTCAATGCCAGAGTAGTGGCTTTTAGAATAGCGAGACTCCTTGAAAGAGGAATTCCTTATAGGAGGTTAATGCTGTTCACGCTAAGAAGAGTAATGGAGGCTGGTGCTCTGGGGTGTGAAATAGTAATAAGCGGTAAGCTGCGAGGTGAGAGAGCGTCTTTCGAGAAGCTCCGCGCGGGGAAGGTCTACAAAGCTGGCGAAATAGTTGACCACATAGTTGATAGGGCTGTGGCACACGCTCTTCTTAAACCTGGTGTTTACGGAGTAGAGGTAATTATAGTTAGGCCTACTACGCAGTTACCAGACCAGATTGCTATGAGGGAGCTTCCACCCACTGAGATTGATAAGATAAAAGAAGAGGTGAAGGGGCTTCTTGAAGCCGAGTGAAATACGGGAAATGAGCCGGGAGGAAAGACTTAGGAGACTTGATGAGTTAAGATCAGAGCTAGTTAAGCTTAGACTACAGGCTAAAATGGGCTTGCTGAAAGATACGGCTAGGATTAAGAGTGTAAAAAGAGATATTGCCCGCATTTTAACGATAATGCGAGAGGAGCGCGAAGATGAGCATGTTAAAGAGTGATTTTACATGAGAGTAGCTCCAGGTAATATACTCTGCCATGAACTAATAGGCCTCGAGGTTAAGGTTAAACAGTATACTGACTCTAGGTTAGTGGGGCTACTGGGCGTAGTTGTAGACGAGACACTTAAGTCTCTAGTTATTGAGAAAAGCAATGGAAGGAGAATACGCGTCTTCAAGGTTAATGGTGTGTTCTCGTTTAGGTTACCTAGTGGTGAAGAGATCGATGTTGTGGGCGTAGACATTATTGGTAGGCCTTGGGATAGGCTTAAGAGAAACATTGAGAAGTGCAGGGTGTGATTTATGAGCACACTAGGAGGTGCATCTAAAACGCCACGTAATATAGGAATCCCCGGAGTAAAGCCCCCGGAGAAGACGTGTAGTGATCCTAGGTGTCCTTGGCACGGTCACCTAAAAGTAAGAGGCATACTAATAGAAGGCACAGTTGTGAAAGCTCGTGGTCGCAAAACAGCTGTTGTACTACACGAGTACCTACATTACGTCTCAAAGTATATGAGGTATGAGCGTAGAAGGAGAAAAATACATGTCCGTGTGCCCCCCTGTATCGATGTCCGAGAAGGAGACAGAGTTCTAATTGCGGAGACTCGTCCACTAGCTAAGACTGTTGCATTTGTAGTTATAAGTGTCCTTAGGAAAAAGGAGAGTAGCTAGGGTGATGCTTAAATGGGTGCTAAGAGAGCTGCTGCTGGAAAACCCACTTACTCCAGGAGACACTTAGCTAGTGGGCTTCAAGTTATGTCTAGAGTTAAAGTTACTGATAATAGTGGCGCAAAGGAGGCGGTAATTATAGGTGTCCCCGGCTATCATGGTCGACTTAGAAGAGTCCCGCCAGCGTGTGTAGGGGATATCGTAGTTGTTAGTGTTAAAAAAGGCACTCCCGAGGTTAGAAAAAAAGTATTTAAAGCAGTAGTTGTGAGGCAGAGGAGACCGTACAGAAGACCTGATGGAACGTGGATAGCTTTTGAGGACAACGCCGTTGTGCTATTAACGCCTGAGGGTATGTTGAAGGGCACTGAGATACGTGGACCCGTGGCTAAAGAGGCTGCTGAGAGGTGGCCTCAAGTCGCTAACGCGGCGTCAATAATAGTGTAGGGCGAGTTCTTGTGCCCTTAAGGTCCTCTACTCAACCTAAAGTACAGAGAAAACGCCTATACACAATGCCTAATCACTTGAGACACAGACTCTTTAATGCGCCTCTTTCAAGTGAGCTACGTGAGAAGTATGGAGTTAAAAGACTCCCTGTGAGAGTTGGTGATATAGTTAGAATAATGAGGGGTGATTTCACTGGCACAGAGGGAAAAGTCGTCAATGTTGATTTAAAGCGTATTAGGATATTTGTAGAGGGAGTACAGATTAAGAAAGCAGATGGAACCCCCGTCTACTACCCTATACATCCAAGTAAAGTCATGATTGTAAAGCTAGATCTCTCAGATAAATACAGGTTAAGGATAATTGAGCGGAGGAAAGCGAGAACTGAGATTACTGGTGAGAGTAAAGAGAAAGAGCAGGGAGGTGGCTAATAGTGACTAAAATGAGTGGATCTAGACACTTAAAGGCACTTGCAGCACCAGAGTTCTGGCCTATACTGAGAAAGGAGTATAAGTGGGTTGTTAAGCCTAGCCCGGGTCCACATCCCATTGAGCGGTGTATACCTCTCCTCATTCTAGTACGTGATGTCTTCAGGTACGCGGGGACTGGGAGAGAGGCGAGAAAGCTTATAGCTGAAGGCCACTTTAAAATCGATGGTAGAGCGATAAGAGACTACAAGTTCCCAGTAGGATTAATGGACGTAGTTGAGGTTATTGATACAGGCGAGGTGTATAGGGTTCTACCAACCCCCACTAAGATCCTATGGCCTCACAAAATACCGGTAGAGGAGGCCTCTATTAAGCCGTGTCAAATAAGAGATAAGACAACTGTAAAAGGGGGACATATACAGCTCAATTTACACGACGGCAGAAATATACTCATAAGAGTAGCTGATCCACGCAACCCTGTAGAAGACGTCTACGAGACTATGGGCACGGTTATTATTTCGCTCAGAGATAAGAGTATGCTCAGCTATATACCCCTTAAAGAGGGAGTCATTGTTATTGTTACTGGTGGTAGAAATGTTGGCCGCGTGGGAAGGGTAGTTGAGATTATACCTAGTGCTCTTAAGAAGAAGAAGCACATTGTAACATTAGAAGATAGTGCTGGTAGAAGATTTCAGACGAGTCTAGAATACGTGTTTCCTATAGGCGTTGAGAAGCCGGCTATTTCCCTCTATGAGGGTGCATGGCAATGACAGCTTTAACACCGGAGGTTGAAAGTGAGATTCTTAAGAAGTGGGAGAGTAATCCAATGCTCAAGCCGAGAATATCTAAGGTCACTATTAACGTGAGTATTAATCCGGATTTTGAGAGGTTAAAGAGGATCGCCAGCGTACTAGAGGAAATAACAGGGTTAAAGCCATCGCTTAGAAGAGCAAAAAGAACTATTAGAGAATTCGGTGTGAAGAAAGGAGACTATATAGCTGCAGCGGTCACGTTGCGAGGGAATCGCGCAGTAGAGTTCTTGAAGAGAGCTCTAGATGCTGTTGGATACCGTCTCAAAGCCTCTAGTTTTGACGATTATGGCAATGTGTGTTTTGGCGTTAAAGAGCACATACACCTCCCCGGGGTAAAATATGACCCGGAAATAGGGATCTTCGGCATGGATGTCTGTATAACTATTGAGAGACCTGGCTACAGAGTTATGCGTAGAAGGCGCTGTAGATCCACTATACCTAAAAGACATAGAGTGAAGAGATTAGAGTCTATGATTCTACTTAAAAACCTCTTTGGAGTTGAAATTGTTGAGTAATAGGTGTGCTTATGGCTAAATTTAAGCAGCCTAAGCAGTACAGGTATGGACGAGGCGTTCAGGAGTGTAGGAGGTGTGGTTCTAAAGACGCTGTTATACAAGCTTACGGAATATATCTCTGTAGGCAGTGCTTTAGGGAAATTGCTACTACACTTGGTTTTAAGAAGTACAGCTAGTAGGTGTTTAAGCATGGTGACAATGGACTCCTTAGCGAATACCCTCTCTGCTATATACAACGCCGAGGTTAGAGCTAAGAAAGAAGTAGTCACTTGGCCCGCCTCTAAGCTAATACTAAACGTCTTAAAGGTTCTACAGAGAGAGGGTTACATCGGTGAGTTCGAGTACATTGATGACGGCAGGTGGGGTAAGATCAGGGTTCAACTACTGGGCAGAATAAACAAGATAGGAGTAATAAAGCCCAGGTACCCGGTTAAGTATGAGGACTTAGTGAATCCTCCTCACTGGCTGAAAAAATACCTCCCATCATACAATATCGGCATACTAATAGTCTCTACTTCACAGGGTGTAATGTCCCACAGGGAGGCGATTGAGAGGAAAATCGGGGGTGTGCTTTTAGCATACTGCTACTAGTCGTAGAAAGGTGGTGGTGATGGCGAGGTCTATTCACGTCGAAGAGCGAGTTCAAATCCCAGGGAGTGTTAGAGTTCAAGTAGATAATATGAGAGTACGTGTTGAGGGGCCTCGTGGAGTTGTTGAGAAAGACTTTTCACACGCGAGGGGTGTTCTCATATCTCTTAGAGATGGCGAATTAGTCGTAGAGGCATATATGGCTAATAGGAGGATTAAAGCCCTCGTTGGAACAATTGCTTCACACATAAGGAACATGATTACTGGTGTTACTAAGGGGTATAGGTATAAGCTGAAAATAGTGTATTCACACTTCCCGGTAACAGTTGTCTACGATAAGCAGAACAGGGTTGTGAGAATAAAAAACTTTCTAGGTGAAAAAGCTGACCGCGTTGCGAGAGTATATGGCAATGTAGATGTGCGCGTTGAAGGAAACGACGTAATAGTGGAGGGTGTAGACATAGAGGAGGTTGGGTTAACAGCAGCGTCAATAGAGAGGGCTACACGAGTAAGAGACCTCGATAGGAGGGTTTTTGCTGACGGTATATACATTTATAGTAGAGAGATCGCCGGTGAGTAGTATGGCTGAGACTAGGGACTTTAACTACTACTTAAGACTACGTGAGAAAATAAAGCAGAAAATGCCTAAGTTTCTCAGGCACTTATGGTGGAAAAAACCGAAGTTTAAAAATGACCCTAAGTGGCGTAAACCTAAAGGTGTAGATAATAAAATGAGATTACAGCTTAAAGGATATCCTCCACTAGTTAAAGTCGGATATCGAGTACCAGTAGTGGTTAGAGGTCTTCACCCGAGTGGCCTTAAACCAGTAGTTGTTTACAGTGTTAGAGAGCTGGATAACTATAGTCCAAGTGATCACATAGTGTATATTGGGAGTACTGTTAGCTTAAAAAAAGCTACTTTAATCTACAAGAGGGCGGTTGAAAAAGGCTTTAAAGTGGCTAACCCACCAAGAGTTGTTGAGGCTTCATAGTGGTGATTAAGTATGAGTGATCTCACACTGCAGAAAAGGCTCGCCGCGGAGATCCTCGGTGTAGGTGTTTCCAGGATCAGAATAGACCCCGCTAGAGTCAGCGATGTTGCACAGGCAATTACGAGAGAAGACGTGAAGAAGCTAATTAAAAACGGGGCTATTTGGGCTGAGCAAGAGCACGGAGTAGCAGGGTACTCATCTAGGATTAGAAGTAGGCAGCGTGTAAAGGGGCGAAGTAGGGGGCACGGTAAGCGTGAAGGGGGCAAATACGCGAGGAGCGACCCGAAGAGGGCGTGGATGAGTAGAATTAGGAAGATTAGGCGCTATTTGAGATACTTGAGAAACCACGGCGTTCTAGACAGGAAGACGTATCGACGTATTTACATGCTAGCGAAAGGCGGGTACTTTTCTTCTCTCAGCTCACTTCGACTATATCTCAAAGAGAGCGGTGTACTAAAAGAGACGTAAAGGTGATTAAATGGCACGAGGCCCTAGATATAAGGTTCCACGTAGAAGAAGGCGTGAGGGGAAAACCAACTACTATAAGCGCTATAGAATGGTGCTTTCAGGACACCCGAGATTCGTCGTTAGGAAAACACTGAATTACATATGGGTTCAAGTAGCAGTAGCTAAGCCCGAGGGAGACTATATATTAGCGGCGGCTCACTCGAGAGAGCTCGTCAAGAAATTTGGGTGGAAGGGTGGTACAGCTAATACTCCAGCAGCCTACTTGACTGGGCTACTAGCAGCTCTACGTGCTCTCGAGAAGAACATTAAATACGCTGTTCCAGACATCGGGCTACACAGGCCAACTAGGGGTAGCATGGTCTTTGCTGCTATTAAAGCAGCTAATGATGTAGGGTTAAAAGTCCCCATGAGCGAGGAAGTAGCGCCCTCGCTAGATAGAATTAGGGGTGTTCACATCGCCGAGTACGCTAAAATGCTAAAAGAGAGAGGCTTAGATAAGACTAGATTTTCAAAGTACTATGAGAGGGGATTAGACCCTGAAACTCTTCCATCTCACTTCGACGAGGTTAAAAAAGCCATTCTAGCCTCTCACAGCTCGAAAATCAATGTAAGAGGAGGCGAGTAGGTGTATACGCTATGTCATACTCTCTCATGTCAGCACTTGATAAGGCAGCTCTAGAGAAGTGGACTCCGCGTACGAGGACAGGTAAACTAGTATTAGAGGGGAAAATAACTAGTTTAAATGAAATATTCAGTAAAAATCTACCTCTACTAGAGCCCGAAATAGTAGACTACCTTTTATCTAATTTAAAGTACGCTGTCGTAGACCGAAAACACGTCCAGAAAATGACAGATGCTGGTAGAAGAACAAAGATTCAGATAATAGTTATAGTGGGAGATGAGAGTAGCTACGTGGGTATTGGGATAGGTAAAGCCCGCCAGTACACAGATGCTTTAGCAAAGGCTCTTCGAGACGCAAAGCTGAATATTAGGCCTATTAGGAGAGGCTGTGGTAGCTGGGAGTGTAGATGTGGAGAACCTCACTCTGTACCATTTACTGTTACAGGCTCCTCTGGGAGTGTGAGAATTACTCTAAAACCAGCACCAAAGGGCACAGGACTAGTAGCTGGAGACATAGCAAAAGTTGCACTTAGATTAGCCGGTATTAGAGATGTCTGGACACAGAGTATGGGGGAGACTAGAACAACACTAAATTTTGCAAAAGCTGTTGTTAACGCTCTTCACAACACGTACAAGTTCATTACACCACTAGACTGGATTAAAGCGTAAAAGTCTAGCGGTGAGTATGCGTGGCTATTACAGGAGAACTCATCCCTGTATACGCGATTATTAGAATCCGCGGTGTAGTTAACAGTCCATACGATGTTAACTACACCCTAAAACTACTACGCTTACACAGAAAATACCACTGTGTACTATATCCCGCGTCTCTTCCTGGGTTAAAGAACATGTTATTGAAAGTAGCTAACTGGGCTACCTGGGGCGAGATCAACAGGGAAACCCTAATTCTACTACTCAGAGAGCGTGGTACTACGCCTGGAAACAAAAAGCTCACAGATGACTACGTAGATAAGTACTTTGCTCAGTATGGTGTACAAGGAGGTATAGAAGCACTAGCAGACGCTATCTTACAGGGAAAAGTGATGTTGCACAAAGTAGATCACTTAGTTAAACCGGTCTTTAGACTACACCCACCTCACGGGGGATTTAAGAGATCCACAAGAAAACTATTTAGTCAAGGTGGAGAGCTCGGCTATAGAGGCCTCGCCATAAATGAGCTCTTAAAGAGAATGATCTAGGTGAGCTTACATGGTTGTGAGACGTGAGAAAAAGAGCCGCAAGTTACGTGGTAGAACGAGAACAATGGGCTGGGGTAGAATAGGACAACACAGAAAAAGCGGGTCAAGAGGAGGCTTTGGCGCTGTTGGTTTCCACAAACACAAGTGGATATGGCTTATAAAGCATGCTCCAAACTGGTATGGTAAACACGGCTTTGTAAGCCCGCGCCAACTTCGAGGAGAAACTAAGACTATTAATGTAGGGGATTTAAATGAGCTTGCTTTACAGCTACTCTCACAGAATCGTGCTGTAAGAGAAAACGAGCTCATTGTCATAGACACTGTTGAAATGGGATATGATAAGGTCCTTGGTAGAGGAAGAGTAACAATACCACTAAAAGTCATAACTAAGAGTATCTCGGAGAAAGCCAAGAAGAAGATCGAGAAGCAGGGAGGCGTAGTAGTCTTAGTTGAAAACGCGAAGTAAGGAGTTTAAGAGCTCATTTGAGAAAATAACCTATTGCAGTAGAGATAAATTTTAACTGGGAAATATCTATAGAAACTTAGTTAAAGAGCTGTATACGGTTAGCTTTGAGTAAAAGGTGAAATAGCATGGGAGTACTTTCAGCAATGGCCACGGTAGCGAAGTATGTACCAACTGTGCCTAAACCTAAGAGGAGGCCAAGCCTTGGAGAGAGATTAGCCTGGACTTTTCTCGCACTACTCGTATACTTATTAATGGCTCACACACCACTATATGGCATACAGGTCACAGGGCCTGAGCAATTTCTACTAATCCAAGTAATCTTTGCTGCTCACAGTGGGACTTTAATGGAGCTCGGTATAGGACCTATAGTTACTGCTGGGTTAATAATGCAGATCTTGGCGGGGGCGAAGATAGTAGATATTGACCTAACTGACCCAGAGAAGCGGCGAGAGTTTACAATGGCGCAGAAAACACTAGCAATAGTCCTCACGGCATTTCAAGCTGCAATGTACTCTCTCGCGTGTAGATACTGGAATTTCGCTGGAAACCCAATTACGCACTGTACTGCGTCCTCAAGTATTAGAGTAGCTGTTGCGCTTCAACTATTCTTAGCGACGTTTCTCATAATGATCCTCGATGAAATGGTGCAAAAGGGGTGGGGGATAGGCTCAGGAGTTTCACTCTTTATTCTAGCTGGTGTAGCTACAACCGTCTTCTGGAACACATTTAGTCCACTTAGAGTTCAAGGAGAATACGTTGGATTTATACCATACCTCGTAGACGCCGTGTTCAACCGTAGAGACCTCGCCAACGTGTTTATTAGGCCTGGTGGAAGAGACCTCGTAGGGCTACTCGCGACTATTACTATTGCAATACTACTAGTTTACCTTAGCAGTATGAGAGTAGAAATACCAATAACATCTCCTAGACTATACACAATTAAAAGTAGAGTCCCACTGCAATTTCTCTACGTTAGTAACATACCAGTGCTATTCATAGGTATACTCTATTCCAATATAATAGTGTTTGCTGCGTTAATAAGGAATTACCTACGCAATATTGTACCTGCTAGTGTAGTAAACTTCTTAGTTCAGTACGATGCACAAGGCAGGGTAACTGGTGGATTAGCATACTACTTGTCGGGGCCCAGCGGCGTCTATAGTGCAGCACACGATCCTGTTCACACAATTATATACAGCGTACTCGTCATAGTGTTCGCTATTATGTTTGGACTAATGTGGGTTGAGGTGGCAGGTCTAAATCCACCTGCTCAGGCTCAGCAACTCATAGACAGTGGTTTCGAGGTGCCTGGGCTTAGACGTAACCCTAAGATACTAGAGCATATTCTTGCGAGGTATATTTACCCATTAACAATTCTCTCATCAATAATTGTAGCAGTTATAGCTATTATCGCGGATATATTAGGGGCTTACGGTACAGGTATGGGGCTCCTCTTAGCAATTGGTATACTACAGCAGTATTACGCGGCAATAGCTTACGAGAGAGCTCTTGAGGCGTATCCTCTGCTAAGGAGATTTATTGGAGAATAATAACTATGATCACTATTCTCCTCACAGCGTCTATCATATTCTTAGTAGCCATATACGTGTTCCTGGTTAGGCTATTCAAGAAGACACGGTTTTATAGAGAAATCTGTTCTCTCCGCCAAGTGCTAACAGGGGTGCCACAGGAGCTTAGATCTAAGAGAGACGTGAGAAAATACAGGAAGCTCAAACCATACATTAAGTCACTTCGCAGAAGAGCAGTAGTAGTTACACTAGTATACACACTCTTATTCCTAGTGTTCTACCTAGCGAGTTTAACTATAACCTGGCTTATTGGGTCAGTATTTAACACGTTTTTCACTAAGTCACCAGTGGGATTACCACTGCTGAGCTTTCTCGACACAGAATCAGGCTACTTCGTTATACCCATCTACGTAAACACAATATTAATTCTCACAGGTGTGCTCTATATATTTATAAGAGAGGCGAAATTAGACTAGTTAAAACTAGTTTATTTTAAGAGCCTTATGTGCAAAGTATGAAGTGTAGAGGTGTGCTTAATAATGCCTCGACCCATGTACAGGTCAAGGGGTTGGAGGAGAGTTAAAAGAGTTACTCCAAGAGGAGATGTCACAGTACACTATGAGAAGAAGCGTCCTAGTAGAGCTCGGTGTGCTATTTGTGGTAGAGAGCTAAATGGTGTTCCAGCTCTTAGATCATTTAAACTGAGTAAACTCGCGAAAACTATGAAGAGACCTGAAAGAATGTATGGAGGTGTGATTTGCCCTCGCTGTCTTGCAAGGGGGTTAAGAGAGAGTGTGCGGCTATCGCTTTACACGTTCTCAACCGAGGCAACTGGCTTATCCTAGCATAAGCTACTCTTCTCTAAGTATAGTTACTGGTGTGACAAGTGGTGAGAGTAGTCGTTAGCGGTCCTCCAGGTAGCGGTAAAACCACGCAGGCTAAGCTTATAGCTGAGCACTTTAAATTAAAGTACTTCTCAGCGGGAAGAGTGTTTCGTGAAATAGCGTTAAAACGTGGTGTTGGAGTAGACGAGCTAAGCGTTCTCGCTACTAGAGACCCTAGCATCGACATTGAAGTTGACAAGAAGACCTTTGAGATAGCACATGAAGACAACATTGTAATAGACGCGCATTTAGGTGCCTGGATTGTAGGCGATATTGTCGATATTAAAGTATATGTAACAGCCCCCTTTGCCCTCAGGGTCTTGAGAATTGCTACTAGGGATAACATACCCGTGGAGAGGGCTCTCAGAGAGACCCTAATAAGAGAAGTAAGCCAGAAGAGGCGCTTTATGGAGTTTTATGGAATAGATGTGAGTGACTTATCAATATTTGACGTTGTTGTAAACACAAAGAACATTAATGCTGAGAGAGCCTTTAAGATTATCAGGAAGGTTATAGAAAATGATGTTTAAAAACTACTAGTTGATGTCTAAAAGTGTAGGCTAATAAAGAGGTGTTTCCAGTGCCAGCTATAGAAATAGGCAGAATATGTGTCAAAGTAGCTGGGAGAGAAGCTGGGAGAAAATGCGTCATAGTTGACATAGTTGACGAGAACTTCGTTCTCATTACTGGACCAAAGCAATTAACAGGAGTTAAGAGGCGCAGAGTTAACATAAAACACATAGAGCCAACAGACAAGACTATAGAAATACCTAGAGGAGCTAGTGACGACGAGGTTTTAAAATCACTAGAGAAAAGTGGTTTAGTTGAATACATGAAGGAAGCAGTAAAGCCTGAGTTAAGTAAGATATAGGATAGAATTTTTAACTTAGAGATATTAGTGTTTTAACGCACATATATGCTCAAAACAGACCTACTCATCTTAATTGCTACTACAGTTATAAGCCTCTATGAACTCACGTTTTTCGGGGTAAGTATATGAGTTTAGTGGAAAAAGGCCTGCGTTTTATTAACGAGATCACTAGGAGGGCTGGATATGAGAACAACTGGATTAAGCTTCGAGAGGCGGATACCTGTCTGGATTATGGCACGTTCCCGCTTGATAGGAAAATTGAAGACCTTATACGATTTGGTGTTATAAACTTAGATAAACCTCCTGGGCCTACAAGTCATGAAGTAGTCGCGTGGATTAAGAAGATATTTAATGTGAGTAAAGCCGGTCATGGGGGTACCCTAGAACCCCTCATCTGAGGGGTGGGGAGACCCCAAAGTGACTGGCGTTCTCCCTGTAGGTCTAGCTAATAGTACCAAGGTTATTGGGAGTGTAATTCACAGTGTAAAAGAGTATGTAATGCTAATACAGCTACACGAGTACACGCCTCTAGGAAATATTCAAAGAGCTATTGAGAACTTTAAAGGTAAAATATACCAGAAGCCCCCATTGAGGTCAAGTGTTAAGAGGACTGTGAGAGTGAAGACCATATATGAGATCGAGATCCTAGATCACTATGAAAAGTACGTGCTAATGAGAGTACTGTGCGATCCCGGGACATACATGAGAAAGCTAGCACACGATCTCGGATTGATCCTAGGAGTAGGGGCACACATGAGAGAGCTAAGGAGGACGAGGACAGGGCCCTTCAGAGAAGACGAGACACTCGTGAGGCTTCAAACCATTAGTGAAGCACTCTACCTGTGGAGGACTAATGGTAGAGAAGACCTTTTAAGAAGATATGTGTTACCAGTTGAAGTATCTGTAGTGCACTTACCTAAAATAGTCATAATGGACACTGCTGTAGACGCTATTGCACATGGAGCAGACCTCGCGGTGCCAGGTGTAGTAATGCTCACTAGTGACGTTAAAGCTAACAATAGAGTCGCGATATTCACGCTAAAAGGAGAACTAGTAGCACTCGGCAGGGCCCTCAGGGATGCTGAGGAGATTGCTAAAATGGAAAAGGGCATTGTAGTTAAAACTACAAGAGTCATAATGCCACGCGGAGTTTACCCCGATTACTGGAAGCGTAGAAAAACAAGCACGGTGTTATCTAAATGACACACTACTACAAGAGTGAAGCCCGTGGAAAGAAGGTCTTAATCCCCCTATTTATACGGGGAGTCACTCTCCAGTTTATATCATATACTAGTCTCTTCTCTGGTACGGAGGTAGATGAGGGCACGAGGCTACTACTAGAGAGCATTGTGCTACCCGAAGAGGGCAGCGTACTAGATGTGGGCTGCGGCTACGGGGTAATAGGTATTACTGTCGCGAAGTTAAACCCCAGGCTCAGAGTTTATATGACAGATATTAATCCACTATGTGTCAAAATAGCGAGAATTAACGCTAGATTAAATAACGTGGATAGCAGAGTCGTAGTTCTACAGGGAGACAGGTATAAGCCTGTAAAAGGCTTAAAATTCAACGCAATATACTCAAACCCACCACTATCTGCTGGCATGAGCATAGTTGAAGATATCGTGCTAGGTGCTAGAGAACACCTAGTTGATAACGGCTTCGCGCAGTTTGTCCTAGCTAAGGGGGGAGAGTATTTAGCTAGTAGAGCTAGAGAAGTATATAGGAGCGTAAAGACCACTAGTAAAAAGGGTTATATTATCCTATATGTAGAAGTATAGTAGTAGAGCCGGGGTGCCCGAGCGGACTAAGGGGCCGGCCTTGAGAGCCGGTGGGGATATCCCCGCGCGGGTTCAAATCCCGCCCCCGGCGCTTAATGAGATTAAAATGTCTACATGTACTCAACACTATTATTAGCACCATTATCAGTACTTGGTATTTAGCGGTTATTTCTCATGAGAGCTTTCGGGTACTCACTGCTCTTCGTGAGTGTTAGATTGGCTTTGTAGTACCCCACTTTTCGAGTGCTCTTGCTAGTTCACGGTGTGTCTTAGCGTGCTCTTCTAGTGGTATACCCCTACTAATAGCCTCTAGTGCTTGTCTAACAGCTATGGCGCCTGCACGTGGGCCATCTGGGTGTCCTATTACTCCACCCCCAATTTGTATTACTAGGTCTGTTCCGAGAGCCTCTATTACTAGTGGTAGTGTACCTGGGTGTAAGCCGCCGGAGGAGACGGGCATTGTTGGCTTAATATGGTACATTGGCTGCTCAAGGTGAAACT
>Ga0326760_1000795_pt1 | contig 15111 bp, 11 predicted proteins | sample GCREP_S_FD_207668 | JGI IMG/M metagenome (GOLD analysis project Ga0326760, IMG submission 207668) | Hot spring sediment microbial communities from Geyser Creek Basin, Yellowstone National Park, WY, United States - GCR.EP_S | ecosystem: Environmental > Aquatic > Thermal springs > Near-boiling... | reverse complement strand
CTCCCTGAATCAACATTGCTAGGGAAGTTGTGAGATATCTCTAGTCGGGGAGAACCTTTTGTTGTAACACTGCTTTGTGCTTTCACAGAAATATCGTCAAAATAGATCTCACCGGCATAATAATCTGTTCTCAACGAAAAAAGAATTACAAGAGTCACATTTCTACCACCGAGTCTCTTTGCAATGTCAGACAAATCGTATGTAAGATTATAGATATAGACACTTCCCGAGTGCTTGTTATCGTATGCTCGAGTAGATGAGAGTTCCTTAAGGTTCAAGTTTCCAGTCACATCGTAGGATCCTTGATCCCAAAAAATAAGCAATTTGAGTTTAACGTCCTCCCATAAAGATTTAATTACTGTAAAGGTTAGAGTAGCTTTTTCAGTGGGAGGAAAATAAAAACTTTGAGAAAGACTTCCATTATAAACTCCGGGTTTTTTGACTGAGAACAACAATGCGTTGTCGCCCTTTATCTGCGGTCCAATAAACGGCCCTACATAGGAATGTATGTCAGTGGGTCCTACGGCGAAAATTCGCGCGGAGAAAGATTCCAATAGAGGATTCCTGCGGAGAAATCTCCATTTCTGATAAGCTCGATCCAATTCGGCTGTTGAGTACTAATTTTTATGAAATTGATAATTTAAATAAGGATTAAAAGAAAGCTTACTTTAAATTTATTATTCAATTTAATTGGACCAAGCATACTATCCAACAAGTATAGGTACTCCGCATACAAATTAAAAGATTTTGCATGTCGAAATTGGGAAACCTTACTTTGTTTTCTATAGAAAAAATGTTAATGTCGATAAACAGGCTTCAAAAAGAGGAGATTCAGACAGCCATGAAAAGGAAAGAAGCTTTATATTGTGGCGTCGGGTGGCAGATAGACCAAATTGTTTATACACGAAGGCATCAAGATTCTTATAGCAAAACACGAAGAACCGCAGGTATCGAATGGAGCAACAAGGCCGTAGCCAGACCCATTAAATCTTTAATCAGATGAAACAAAAAAAGGAAACATGGGTAAAAATGAGGAAAGCCACAAAGAGAGAAGAATTTATACAACAAGGAAGATAACAATTATAGTTAGTGCAAAAGACAAGACACACAGAGTACGGCGAGTCTCTAGCCTAGTTTTGCCCCGCAGTTCCAGCAATACTTAGCTCCTGGCTCAACGGGTGCTCCGCAGGCTGGGCACTTCCCAGCCTTCTATACAACCCTCAACCAGGTGATCTTGGCGTCTTCCCCACCTGAGGACTTGACAACTACTCTCACTGGGACCTCGCCAGCAACCCTCGGCCTCACGGGAACCTCCACCACACCCTCTCCCGATAGTTTAACGCGGCCGGGATCCAGCCAGTCTACATCACCTTCGAGGCTTAGGGTGGCTGTGCCCGAGCCACGAATCCTGACGAGGAGCCTACCCCACCTGCCGGCGCGGAGCCCCGGGCACTCCAAGCTAACAATGCTCGGGGCAACAGCCGCAGGCTCCTGGGGCGCCACAGATCCGACCTCTACACCCTTCCTTTGCTTCATGAACTCTTCGATAACCCTGACGACCTCCTCACTCCCCAGCTCCCGGGCAATGTCTAGAGGAGTCCTACCATCCTCATCTCTGATGCTGGGGTCCGCTCCACGCTCGAGAAGAAGCCTGGCGACATCAACATGTCCCCCAAAGGCTGCGCGGTGCAGCGGGGTCCAGCCGTCCTCATTTCTGGCGTTTACATCTGCTCCGTGATCAAGAAGAAGTCTGGCGACATTGGCATGTCCCCCCGCAGCCGCGTGGTGTAGCGGGGTCCAGCCCATATCATCCCTGGCATTCACATCCGCACCACGCTCGAGAAGCAACTTGGCGACTTTGGCATGTCCCTCCATAGCCGCGTAGTGCAGCGGGGTATGGCCTCTCTCATCTCTGGCGTTCACGTTGGCTCCCTTACTCAGGAGCTCCTTGACCTTGGGGGCATTCCCACTCTTAACTGCTATGAAAAGCTCCTCGTCTAGACTCATCAGTTATTAAGTAATCGTCAAAGCATTTATTTTTTATTTGTCGTTAGGCTAGGAGTTGCAGCTCTATTTCGTCTTCTTGTAGATATCTCCATGTTTTCTCGCTCTGCGCGTGCACCCAGCCTCCTTAAAGAATTTTCTGGACTAGTAGTAGCTATTTATGGAGATGTTTCTATATGTGTGTATGCTTTAGGCAGTTGAAAAATATTCTTTTTTCTTGGCAAATAAACAAAAGTTTAAGTTTTATTTTTGTGCAACAAATATGTGACTTTAGCTGATAAGTTGTTCGCGGCCGTGAAGAAAGGGGACGTTGCAGAGGTTAAGAGGCTTCTGGAGGGAGGTTTAGATGCGAATACAAGGGATGAATTTGCGGAGACACCTCTTCACTGGACTGCTAGGATTGGCGATGTAAGAATGGCAGAGCTCTTGATTAAATATGGAGGAGATATAAATGCCCGAAATAATGCGGAAAACACTCCGCTACATGTTGCCGTTGCGTATGGTCATCTAGACATGGCAGAATTCCTCATAAATCATGGCGCAGACATTAATGCTAAAAATGAAGAGGGATGGACGCCTTTACACGTTGCAGTTTTCAATGGACATTTATCTCTTGTCAAATTGTTATTAGAAAAAGGTGCCGATCCAAATGTAAGGGATAATGAACAAAAAACTGCTCTAGATGTTGCGAGAGAAAATGGTCTATCAAATATAGCCAACTTAATAGAAAAATTTTCGAAGAAAACAGCTAAAACATCTACCACAAAGAGGGCACTCGGGAGCAAAACCTTACAAATAGTAGAGATAGAACCCTTAAGCCTTATTGCTGGGGAATGGGGCAAGTTGACTCTTAAGGTTAATGGTATGGGAGAAGCAACCATTAAAGTTGAGGGAGATATTGAATGGCTAAATCCCGAGGATATACAACTTGCGGGGGAATCTGTTATAGAGATCCCGGTCAAGCCTAGAAAAAGTGGCCAGGTCCCCCTCAAGGTAAGTATTGAGTCTTCGGGCTTGAGAGCTTCAAGGATTGTCTGGCTAAAGGTTGACGAGAAGGTTGCAAGGTGTCCAGCCTGCGGCGCACATATAATTCCAGGAGCAAAGTATTGCTGGAACTGCGGGGCACAACTGACCTAGAATAGCTCGTTAACTCTTTTAGTGGTGTATAGCGCGCGTTATAGTATTACTTTTTAGCCAAAGATGAAGCCAGGTAGGAAAAGCTTAAATCTCATCGGCAAAATGCTTCGGAGACGAAAATGACATAGATCTGTCTAAGATGCAAGAAAGCCTTGTTATTCCTTCCTGTATAACTCCTTTAAAGCGATCATAATATTGAACCATAGTTCATTATCACATTCCCTTACAACGTCTAGGGGGGTTCTGCCACGGTCGTCCCTAATGCTTAGATCAGCACCCCTGTCCAACAGCTTCATAATGACATCCAAATGACCCCTTGTGGCCGCCGAGTGTAGTGGTGTTTCATTATACTTGTTCCTTGCATTTACGTCTGCACCATGACTAATCAGTAGCTCAGCTACATCTGCCTGGCCGTGAATAGCAGCATAGTGGAGTGGTGTATTCCTAAACTCATCTCTGGTGTTTACGTCTGCACCATGCCTGATAAGTAGCTCCGCCACGTCTGTACGACCGTTTAAAGCTGCACTATGTAGAGGCGTCCGGCCATTCTTTTCCCTAGCGTTTACGTCTGCACCATGCCTTATAAGCAACTCTGCAACTTTGGTATGACCAAAATAAGCTACTACAATGTGTAGCGGTGTAAAGCCATCATTATCCTTGGCGTTTACGTCTGCACCATTCCTGATGAGTAGCTCAGCAACATCTGCATGGCCCTGTTGGGCTGCAAGATATAGAGGCGTCCAGCCATACTTGTCCTTTGCGTTCACTTCTGCACCATTCTTGATGAGTAGCTCAGCAACATCTGCCCAATTGTGATAAGCTGCACTGTGTAGAGGCGTCCAGCCATCCTTGTTCCTAGCGTTCAAGTCTGCACCATTCTTTAAAAGTAGCTCTGCTACCTCAGGGTTGTTGGTGACGTGTAGGGGTGTATTATTGTCTTTGTCCCTCACATTCACATCTATCCCTCCCTCTATGAGCCCTTTGACCACGGCGATATCCCCCTTCTCTACAGCCTCAAAAAGCTCCTCAGAGCGCTTGTCGTCCATTTTCCTATTATTCATTTTGCACTCACCTCTTATTTTTCTACTTATAACTTATAATTGACTATGCTCACGCTATAAATATTTCGCAAAAATATTAGATAAATATTCGGAGAATTAATCGTAGAGTAGTTCTTCAACTCATCATGATTTTAAGAGCAATATTCTTCTTTGTGGCGCGCACCCTGAATAGAATTAAAAAAGGTTGAAGCTGTATTGACATTTTTGAAATTCCTTGAAGATTGTCTCATGTAGGCGCCTATATGCTACAGGTGGTTATTCGTCCGTCTTGAATCCTGTTGCTAGCTATGCTCGAGAAAGCATTTGGAGCATCATCCCCTAAGGACAGCTCCCAGCATTTGGTTCAGAACATCGGAAAAATTTTATAAGCATTCAAATGCCCCAGATTTATGCTTGAGAAGCTTAAGGAAGCATTGTGTGTGACGAGATAAGGGAGATCCTGATGAGCGCTGTAAGCATTAATAACATGTTGCTAGAAGCGTCAGCGATAGGAGATTCTTTCACCATTAAAAAGCTTTTAGCAGGTGGTGCGGATCCTAATGCAAGAGACGGCTTAGGTCGAACTCCTCTACATATTGCGGCTGAACATAGATATGCAGAAATTGTTCAACTTTTAATAAGTAGGGGTGCAGATGTCAACGCGAAGGATAAAAATGGTTGGACACCTCTGCACATAGTTGCTAAAAACGGTTGTGCCGAGATTGCCGCGTTTTTGGTGAAGAGGGGGGCCGATGTAAACGTGAAGCTGAGTAATGGTGCTACTCCTTTACACCTAGCATCTGAAAGTGGTCATATAGATATTGTTAAGTTGCTACTTGAGCATGGGGCAGATGCGAATGCTAAGCTCGATAATGGATTTACGCCTCTGCACTATGCCGCTGAGAAGGGATATCTGGATATCGCTAAGACACTGATAAAGTTTGGGGCAGACTTGAATGTTAGAATTGATAATGGGTTTACTCCTCTACATACAGCTACTTTTAATGGCCATACCGATGTAGTTAGGTTGCTGATTGATAACGGAGCAGACGTAAATGCTAAAGATAATTATGGTGCAACCCCCCTCCACTGGGCTGCTTTTAGGGGTCACACATCTATTGCCGAGTTGTTAATCAAGAGCAATGCAGATGTGAATGCGAAGAATAATGATGACTCTACTCCTCTGCACATAGCCGCCGCTAGAGGGCATGTCCACGTCGCTGACCTATTGGTCAAGCATGGTGCAGATGTGAATGCCAGGAACAGGTACGGGGCTACGCCGCTCCACGAGGCCGCTGATAGCGGTAACGTTAGCGTTGTCGAGCTGCTGCTTGATAGTGGCGCTGATCTAAGTGCAAGAAACGGGCTTGGCTCTACACCGCTTCACGTAGCTGCCGGCAAGGGTAACCTGAGCGTTGTTGAGCTATTGGTCAGGAGGGGCGCTGACCCCAATTCGAGGAATATGTTTGGCTTCACTCCTCTACATGAGGCCGCCTCTAACGGCCACGTGGGCATCGTTAGGTTGCTATTGGAGAAGGGTGCTGATCCAAGCATTAGGAACAACGATGGGAAGACTGCCCTAGACTTGGCCCAAGAGAGCGGGCGTGTGGAGGTTGCCGAGCTAATCGAGAAATTTGTTTCTCCAAGCATATTGGATATTGACTCAACCGATATTTTCATTGATGAGTGGAGCGAGTTAGCGGTCAAAGTTAGAGGCATGGGCAGAGCCTCCATAGCTATTGAGGGAGATATAGACTGGATAAATCCTGGAAACATAAACTTGTCAGAAGAATCCATTGTAAAGATCCCAGTGAGAGCTAAACGGATTGGAAAGGTTCCAGTAAAGGTGGTTCTCAAGTCTCTAAAAAAGGAGGACTTTAGGATTGTCTGGCTGAATGTGAAAAAGGAAAATAAAAAGTGCCCAAGCTGTAAAGCAGAGGTAGAGCCCGGGGCAAAATATTGCTGGAGGTGCGGAGCAAAACTAGGCTAGCAACACTGGTTGTCTCTTTTAAGGTTGCTTGTTTCTTTTGAGATATGCTTGAGAGTTTCTGAAAGTGATGTTAAAAATTTCCACCTAGGCTTTGCCTCATATTTGTAAGTAGAGGAATTCATATATAAAGAGCGAAGTTTGTCTCTACTTCTTATAGATTAGGAGTCATGCTTACGTGAAGTGAATGAGAAAAATATCAGTAAAAAATTCATTTAAAATTAAAGTATTGGTTTTACGAGGAGGATTCGGTGCTGGACGTGAAGTATGTGGGTAGTGGTGGCTTGCGTTTACGCATAGTGAATGCTAGGAAAAATGCGAGACCCGCTATGGCCGCGGTGGCTATGATTAGCTTTGTGTAGTCTGTTGTCCACTCCGTTTTTAGTGTGCATGGCCCCTCTACTGTGAATGTTGCCCTGCCAGCCGCCTGGTCTACGCTTTGGACTGTGCACTTGCCGCTTAGAACCTTTACTCCTGAGAATACTTGTTCCACTAGGAAACCTGTCCGGGTAGGGTCTATTCTAAGGCTGGCTGTGGCTCCCTCGTTTTGCCACTCTCCACCCTCGATGACGGCTGTCCCGTACTCGCTGGTAACTCTAACCTTGTACTGCTTTGTCCACTGCGCCTTTAGGCTGTATGGTTTATCCACCTTGACCCAGACCTCAGAGTCCGTGCCCTTAACGTCCCCCGTCCAGCCTGTGAAGACCACCCGCGTGTTCTCGTCGAGCTGGATTATTGTAGCCTTGAGGGCTACTCTTGCCTGCGAGCCTTCTGAGTACCAGCCGACGCCGGTCACGTCCCCGTAGTCTGTCTGTACAGAGACCATGTGCTCCACCTCGAATACCGCCTGGTAGCTTGCCGAGCCCGTGACGACTATCGTCTTGGAGTTGCTTGTGTCGCCGTCGCTCCACCGCTTAAAGACGTACCTGGAGTTCTCACCAGCCGGGAGGGCTTTCTGGACGAAGAGCGTGTGGTAGGACTCCTCGTCCCACCTGAAAACCATGCTCCCCCTATACTCGACCCCGTCGACAACGACTGGCAAGCCGCCGGGAATCGTGCTCACGGATACGGAGTACTTTTTAGACTCAACGTTGAAGGATGCCCAGTCGCTAGTGGCTCCAACGTAGTCCTCGTTTCCAGCCCAGCTCGCCTGGACGCTCCACTTCCCCACCTTATTGGGGCTGAACACGTAGCTGAAGCTACCTGTACTGGTGGCGTCAACCTCCACAACCGTAGTGCTCCCATCGGGGGAGACTATCTTCAAGGTCACGCGTGCAGAAACCCCGGGACTAATTGAGCCGGTTATGCTGACCGAGCCTCCACGCTCCACGCTAGCCGGCGAAACGGAGACCGTGATCGACGAAGGCTTCTTCACCTTGACTACGTTGATGGTTATCGTGTTACTCGTGCAGATGAGGTCCCCCCACTCCGTGTACACCTGGAAGTAGAGCATGTGCTTTCCAGGAACATCACCATAAAAACTGCCCACGAGCACCCTGTTGGGTCCAGGGGCAGGGTACGGGCCATAGTAGCCTGATGGAGGGAATCTCTTTAAAGTTCCATCGGGGTATCCTTCGTATAGAACAAGGTAGTAATTTGCAACCCCTACGTCCTCCCACCACAAGTATATATACGTTGACCCCTGGAATGGTATCTCGTAGTCCCTCGCCCATATGGAGCACCTTCCAGATGGAGGGGGTCCTGGCATCATAGCATACTCGAGTGCTTCTATGCGATAAATGCTAAGGAGGAATAATAGCAAAGTAAAGGCGAAAAGTTGCTTTTTATACATGGTTATTCACTTGGTAGGTTAAAAAAGGTAAATTTATTCCTTACTATTAATATTGAAAGTATTAGCGCACGCGCTTTTTAGCTACAGGCAAGATAGCTCCGAGAAAGACCTTATTAGCGGTCTCCGACTGTAGATAGAGTGTTACCATTTCTTGGACGTGGCATAGACCTTTATGGAGGTGGGCCAAGTATTCTTGCCATTTCTTCGTATGCTTGCTGGGAGGTTGGTCTGTGCTCGGGTTTTTCGCGCCTCATTCGGCTTATGAGGTCGCAGAGGGCGTTTCCTCCCCTTATTCTCCTGATCTTCTCGACTGCCCTCGCGGGTATGTTTGTGCTTTGTGGTGCTGGTAGCTCGCCTGTGAACAGCTCTATTAGCATGGTGCCAAGGGAGTAAACGTCAGACTTGTCGGTTATCATCTTTGCGAGCGCCTCTGGTGGAGCGTATGCCGGAGTGTAAGCGAGGATTGGGAGGATTTCTCCAGCGGCCTTGAAGAGCCTTGCTGTCCCGAAGTCTGTTAGTAAAGGTCTGTTCTGCCTCAGTAGGACGTTCTGCGGCTTTAGGTCCCCGTGTACTATCCCCTCCCTGTGCAACCTTGCTAGCGCCTCTGCAAGGGCGACCGCGATGTTTATCCTCAGCTCTATGGGCGCGGTGCCGGTGCTTATGAGGCTCGCGAGGGAGCCTCCTTCGACGTACTCCATGACTAGGCCATATATTGTTCCCCTCTTTGACCCGGTTAAGTCGGCAATTGTGAACTTCTCGATTCCATGCATCTCGACAACTATCTTCTTTTCCTTGTTCAGCTTCTGGGAGGCCTGAGCGAGGAACCATGCCTCCTCTATGAGGGGCTTCAGCTTCTCTGCCTCTCCCTCGCCTATTATTGGCAGGATTTTCACGGCTAGGCTCCTCTCCAAGATGGGGTCCAGCACCCTGTATACTGTCCCGAAGCCCCCGCTTCCAAGCTTTTCCTGGACGTACCAGCTTGCGCCGTCGCTCTTAACCAGGACGTCGCCCTTGCCGAGCTCTGTTAGCTTCCTCTTGGGTGGCGAGAGCACCAGCTCCGCAGGTTTAAATTCCCCAGCAGCGGGAGCGACGCTCAGCTTTGCAGGCTCGCGTACCTCTACTCTGAACGTTGCCCTCCCCACTTCATCCAGCTGACCTTCGAGCCTCTCGTCCCCGATCATCAGCGTGACTCTTCCGGAGACCGGCTTGAGGCTTGAGGGGGTCTTTACGAGTGCCTCCACCTCGTATACTGCTTCCCCCGTATCCCTCACCTCGACTAGCTTGGCGACTGCGCTTATCTGTGGAGTCTCAACCGTGGCGTAAGCCAGTATCTGGAAGAAGTATAGTGCAAAGTCCCTTCCAGCCCTTAGAATAGTCGCAGGCAATCCTCCAAGTGAGATTCTCCTTGTAATACGCCCGTTGGTCAGCTCTATAATTTCGTCACCGGTGAGGACATAGGCTGTATCGCCGGATACGTCTATGTCGAAGACCCTCCCCGTGTCGAGCCTAGCTGCAGAAAACGTGTCAAGGTCAAGTAGGAGTGTGAAGTTGCCCGTTGCCAGGAAAGCCCGCCTACCGGTTGCTTTAGCCAATAGGATTTCCTCGCCGAGGTCTATGGTCCTCGGCTCTGGACCCATAATGGTAACTTTATTTGTGCCTACGATTAGGGCAGTAGACTCAAGCGGAATTATCTTCCTGACCCTCCCAGCAATGCTGGAGACCTCTGAGAAAGCTGGAGCATGCGTAGGTGAGAACCTAGCCCTGTAAATCTTCCCATTGTAAGCTGCAGCGTATACGACGTCTCCCCAGCTGGAGGCTGTCTGAAGCATTGGCACTTCTAAGCGCCACCCCCCACTCGGCGAGGCTAGTGCAATGTACCCCTTAAAGAGGCCAGTTTTCGCTGGCCCCCAGTAGAGTACGCCGTAGTCTGTCGACTGGATACCTGAAACCTTGTCCGATACGCGTGTTGAAAACTTTTCCCCAGAATCCACATTGAGCAGTGTGATTGTTGTGCCTTGAGAATCTTCGGATAGTGCTGCAAGCTTGTCGGTTTTCTCCCATGAGTACTGGAAAACGCTTGACCCTAGACCGAGGTCTGCAAATCGATAATTGTCAACTTGGTTGAAGAAAAGTAGCTTGGACGACTCCGTTAGGGCTAGGAAGCCGTCCCTGTAGCTCTTTATTTCCAGGACTTTTTCGCCTGGGTCGTAGAGAGCCTTTAGCTGGACTTCAAGTAGTTTTTCCACCTAGGGCTTCACCGCAGTAAATGCATATTTTCGCATCGGCTGGGTTAGGAACGCCGCACTTCGGACACCTAATGTATTCCTTGCCAGTCTTCCTGTAGTAGTCTTCTAGCAGATCCGAGAGGGTTTTCCTGACTACCTCAGTGTATGTCCCCGCAGCTTCTCGGAATCTTGTCAAAGCTTCCTGGATAATGTAGCTTGGGTACTCCGTATATGGTACGTCGCTGATCTTCCTAGAGCCTGCATCTACGCGCGGGTTGTAAAGTGAGCGCGTGATGGTGAACATACTCTTTGCGAGAAGATTCTGGGCAACTATCGTGGGTGAAGCCCTCCACATCCAGCTCAGCACAGACATGTTCTTATCCTTAACGAATGAGTAGTCGAAGCTCCTTAGAGACTCGAATGAGTCGCACTCCCCATCCAGGTACTTTTCGCAGAGAAGGGGGTTGCGAACCTTTGGGCAGAAGAGGCATGGGAAGCTGAAGACCCGGACAAAAGAAGTCTCTGCTTCAGAGAAGAGTTTTTCAGCCCCCGAGCTGTCCCTCCAAAGTATTCTGCCGCCCCTCGCGACTGCAACGGGTGAGATAAGGGTCACCCCGTCTCCGAGCACAACGTCTCCAGCAGCAAACAACTGGTATATTGTGGCCCTGGAGAGGGATGCGTGACCGGGGGCCTCCTCTGAGCCAACCATGACTCTCCCCATGATGAGTGCTGGCCCCTCGACTTTTAGCTCCTGGAGTGCGAAGATGTCTCCAACCACGGTGACCCTGCCTGAGAACTCGACGCTGTCCGAGATGATTGTGCCCTGGATGAGGGCTTCCCCGTCGCCGTGAACCCTGAGCAGCGAGGCGGCTTCCCTCTTCTGCGAGCTTGGTCCGTAGACGTCTCCCAGGATGACCGTAGGCGTAGCGCCGCTGGTCGATATGGTTATTCTCGGGCTTGAAATGCTCCCCTTAACGATGCAGCCAGGATTCACCAATACTTCCTCGAATGCCTGAACCTCGTTAAGCAGGATCGCTCCGCCGCTCAGCTCCGCCTTCCTGACGCCTACGACCGGCGTTGCGCCGACGAAGTCCCCCAGCAGGATCGCTGTGTCCGATACTGGATCGTAGGAGAGCTTGTCGCTCTGCGGAAACCTCCTCACTATGGACATTAAACCACCTCTATCTCTACGCTTTCGAGCAGACTTCTCTCCTGCGGGTCGGCGGCGAGGGTTGCCAGCTTTTTCCTCAGCTTATCGATGTCCACCTCGCTTGGTGGAAGCCTGTACTTGTCGTCAAGCGCTGGGGGCCTGCTCAGGACGCTTTTAACTATTGGTGCGTCCACGCTTGGACCCAAGTAGTAAGTCGCCTCCTCACCTCCAACCTCGCACCTCACCGCGACGATGGGCAGGTAGAGGACTGTCCCGTGCCTAGCGATGTCCCTCGGGAAGCTGTACTTCTCGATTTTCCCCTGCAGGTCCCTGTAGGATCTGCTTTGCGCTACGAGCTGCTCCTGCAGCTTCTCGAGGCTTTCTACAAGCCTCTTCATGTCGTTGATCCTCGCCTCCAGGTCCACGTTCACGAGAGCGCTGACCAGTTCCTCGTTAATCCAGCTATACCTCCTCTCCAGCTCCTGTGAGAACTCCTCGGCAAACTCCACCTGCGCCTTAACTTTCCTCAGGGAGCTGAACTCCGGCTCCGCCATCTCAAGGAACTGCCTGGAGTAGTCCCTTATGCTCTTCAAGTAGTCGATGAGTACAGCTTTGAAACGCGTATAGTAGATCTCCGTCACCTCCTGGAACTTCCTATTTAGGTAGGCGAGCTGCTGCTCAAGCGAAGCTTTTCGAGCCCTCACCCTCGCGAGCTCCGAGCCAAGAAAGCTCGTCAAGACCTCCAGCCTGCTCTTCCTAATCTCGCTCCTATTCCTCTCAAGCTCTGCCAGAATCTTCTCCGAGTGCCTCCTAGACTCCTCGATTAGCCTCTCAATTAATCTCTCCAGCCTTGAAAGATCAGCTTGCTCCACAACAACCTGCCGGGAACTCACCTTTAATCACCCCTCCTACCCTCAAGGACGGCTTCACTTACCCCGAGGAGCGACATTATCGTGAGCAAGCTCTGCTCGTAGCGCTTAAGCTCCTCGAGCTCGCGAGCCATACCCTCACGCCTGTTCTCGAACTCGTGAACCATGTCCTCGTAGATGCCGAGCGTTGTTTTCCTCTGGTCCTTCGAGAGCCTAGCACTGTTGACCGAGAGCCTGATGGTCTCAGACTTTGTGAACAGCTTCTCAATGTACTCGTATAGCAGTGCAAAGTAAGCCTTGACATAGGGTAGGACAATCGTGGAGACGTAGTAGGTATGCCCGGGATCCAGGCGAGCGCCGCACCTCTCGCACCTAAGCGCGGGCTCGCCGCTTAGCCTGTCTAGGGAGAGCGTTACCCCCTCATCCCCACCGCTCAAGCTCACAGAGCACCTCCTTAAACCCTCGTAGTAAGCCTTCACGGCTTCCTCCGCGCCCTCAGGCACCTCCCTTAAGCCCAGGAGGGGGGCACGCCGCAAAACGAGCAACCGTATGTCGCCGACAAACTGCCTAGCCTCATCCCTGACTTTCTCAGGCGCTACAACGATGTCCGAGTCCTCGCTCACGCCTCCAAGAATGTTGACGTCGATCCACCTCAAGAGATCCAGCTTGCTCACGACATCTTCAACAACCATGTCGGTGCAGCGCTTGCAGTAAACTCTCTTCAATACCCCTAGAGGGGGCTCCAGGGGGACGGTGTACTTGGCCAGCTCCAGGAAGCGCTCAAAAACGTCCTTGTAGCTCTCAGCCACCGCAAGCACTTCCCGGGCCTCCCGCGCGAAGTCCTCAACCTGCCTGAGGATCTCGCAGGCAGACCTGAGCTCCTCCAGCAAGCTAAAGCTCTCGCTAAGCGAAGACTCCAACTCCTCCACAGCGCAGGCAGGTCTAGAGCCGCCTACGGATCTCGAGAGAGCATCCCTGAAGAACTTTAGGTTCCCCTCCTCCGGCGACACTAGCGGCAGGGAGCCCCTCCACTCCTGCACAAGCCCGCTCAGCCTCTCAACATCGTTAGAGACCTCCTCTACTATGACCCTCTCAGGGGACCTAAAGGAGACAACTCTCTCCCAAAGGTTAAACTTCACCAAAGCCTCAACAATACTCCTCCCCTCAATCCTCTCCCTCAGGAACAAGTCCCTGTAGAACTGGTCCAGCCTGGCGACGTCCCCAGCGATCCTCGCAACCTCGTCCCCGCTAGTAATAACCCTCACCTCCACCGGGACGCCCTCAGCATAGCTACTGATGGCAACGAGGCGCCCGTCAAACTCCCAGAAGCCCACAGGTACATACATCTTGTATGCTTCCACCCTCACCCTCGGAAACCTGAAGCCGCTGAGCTCCCCCCTAGCCTTCTCAAGCTTCCTGGAGAGATCACCGAGCAGTGCGCGCAGCTTCTCATTCTCGCCACTGATCCTGACTATCTGGTTGCGGGCCTCGGAAGACTGCGAGTAAACGTATATGCATGCAACGAGTGAGGTGAAGAACAGGACAATGAAGAAGGATTGCCAAAATGACAAGAGGAGCATCATCAGCGTGAAGAAAGCCGCGACGGGGAAGTAAAAATTCATCCTATTAAACTTCTCAGAGTAGTACCTCAACGAGGCATCATTGCTACGAATCCTGTCCTCAGTCTCGCGAACCCTGTTCGCGAGGTCATTAACATGGCTCCTCAGAGCCCTAAACTTCTCCAGCTCCTTTGAGACACGTCCTCTAACAGCCTCAAAAAGAGCCTCCGCAACTTCACCATATTCACTCGTAGAAGCCTCTGGAAGAATTAGTGTGCGCTCATAGCTCATATGCTAGAATTTTTCAAAGATAACTTAAAAACTTTTGTTTTACTTAAGAAACTCCTTTACCGGTGGAGAAATATTAATTTATAAACGAGTCACTTTGCCCCAAGTGTTCTTTGGAGCTCGCTTCTAATTATTTCGCGAAGCTTTGCCTCGTCAACAGGCTGAGCTGTACCCCTGGAAACCTCTGCAACTATTCTAGCAATGTTCCTTATGTCTTCCTCGGAGAGGCTTTTCGCTTTTCCAGGGGTGAAACCTCTCATTGCTTCAGCTACGGCGGCGTAGATACCTCCTTTAGCAGTCTCGGTGAAAAGTTTTACGACAATTTTTCCGATGAGTTGCTCGATGACTTCTGACACTTTTCCACCCTCATTAATGACTCCTACTCAGTAAGATAAAAATTTTTTGCTATGACGCGGAGTACTTTTGTTTTAGTTGAGCTATAAGCTGCTTAGACCTATTATACCTTTCCGGGGGCATTTTTCCTTGGAGGTACAGCTCATCCACCTTTCTTTCAAGAGCTAAAATCTGCTCATAGGTGAGCTGCCTTTCTTTTTCTTTGCTTTCGAAAAACTTTTGGATTTGGTCATAAACAACTTTGCCAGCGGCGTAGCCGACGAGTAAGCCTAGACCTGCCGTTACAATGTCTGTTGTAGTTGTTTTAGGCTTGCGTAAGCCTGAAATTATCAGGTAAAGCCCTATGAGAAACATTATTAGCCCTACTGCGGGGAGGGGTCCGCTCAGCCCTGCTAAAAACCAGCTCCAAACTCCTGAACCCAGACCTAGAACTGCGAGAATGATACCTACTATAACCTTTAAGCTCATGTTAATCCCCTTACCTGAGGGGGGCAACAATTCTCTGCTTCTTAAGCTTTAGGTCGCTTATCTTAGCTTCGATCTCGGTGAGTTTTTTCCTGTACTCCTCTTCCTGTATTTCCCCCTTTACCCAGCGTTCTTCAAGCATTCGTTTTAGTTTCTCGTAGTGTGAAATATCCTCATCTAGCCTCCTGATCTCATCCTCGTAAGGAGGTACGATTGGTGCTTGTGAAGGATAGACAGGGGG
>Ga0326760_1000794_pt1 | contig 15125 bp, 15 predicted proteins | sample GCREP_S_FD_207668 | JGI IMG/M metagenome (GOLD analysis project Ga0326760, IMG submission 207668) | Hot spring sediment microbial communities from Geyser Creek Basin, Yellowstone National Park, WY, United States - GCR.EP_S | ecosystem: Environmental > Aquatic > Thermal springs > Near-boiling... | reverse complement strand
GGATAAAGCTTAAATACAGAGGGACACAGACACTCGGCCGGGGTGGCCGAGCGGCCCAAGGCGCGGGACTGGAGATCCCGTCCCCGTCAAGGGGGCGTGGGTTCAAATCCCACCCCCGGCGCCTTTCCCTTCTTTACAAAACTTTCGTAAAGCGGCGCCGTAAACTTTCGGCGCACCGCACGGTTCACTGCCATACTAACTGGTTTACGCTGTGGTTTACAACTTCTATAAACTACATACTAACCAGGCGCGCGGCTAGTCCACGACCCGTACGAAGTAAATGATAAGAGGAAGGACGTTGTCTTGGTAGAGGGCCTCTTCGTCGAGGGCGATTCCATCGTAGAGGAGGACTGCCGGCTCTAGTGGGTCGCCTGTACAGCTCATTTTTACGCGTTTCAGATGGACAGTTTGCCCTCCGGGCAACTTTAGGACGTAGCCGCTGTCCTCTATCGTCATCGTGGTGGCCATGTATGTGAGGAGAACGTTCCGGGGCACTAGTAGTACAACGTCGAGACTAGGACATATACAATCTGTACTGTGGCGGTATGGTGAAACTAAATTTCTCATTGGGACTATGTATTGTAACGCGGCGAGGATCAGCGATAGGTCGACGGGGTGGTCGACGTAGGCCCACACCTTCGTACCGCGGCAAAGGAATGCGGACAATGCCTTTATCATGCCGCGCCGGACGAAGTAGGTAATTATTTTCCCATTTGCCTTTATGTCTGGGTCTACTTCCTTGCTTTCGCTCTTCCACGTTAAGGCGCCTATTAAGTCGCCCCACCTCTCGATGACCTCTGCCAGCTCCCTGCCGTGGCAAATGACCTCCGACCCGCCGGACTTCATGATTGCCACTTTACCAGCATTGGCGAGACGGCGTAGCGCCAGATTAAAGTACACTCTCGCGGCATCTCTGTCTCCGCCGAACTTCTCCATGAACTTCTTCCTGAGCGCTTCCCGGTCTACGCAACCGTCGATGAGGGTTTCCACAAGTGCAAACGCCGCGTCAGCCGCCGACGGAGTTTCGCGAGGATTAATGCCGCCGGAGCTGTTTTCGGAGTTTCCCATAATAACTCTGGAAACCCGAAGTATTTAAGCCTTTACGCTTTGAATTTCTGTAAAGGCGTTGTAAGCAGAGCTTCAAAGCGTCGTAAAAGGCCGTAAAAGAGCGACAAGGATAAGTCCGGGCGGTGGACTGCTAGCTCATGAAAACCCAAACTTGGATCAGGACGCTGTCGGTTGCGGTTGCGTTAGTAGGTACTAAACGTGTCAAAAAGCCAAATGGCAAAACTTATGAGTATGTTTATATTAGGCTCAGTACGGAAGTCTGGCCCGAGGTCGCCGACGCGTATAAAATACGTCTCAGAGTGGCTCCACCCGACTTGTCAATGCCGCCTATTATTATATTAGCCAGACGGTTCCAAGGCGGCACACGCTCGGTGGCTTTCGATGTGCCGCGGGAATACCAAAAGTTGGTTAGGGAATACGCCCGCAACGGCGTAATTGCTGTGTTAGACGTTGTTGAAAGACACACCGAAGCGCCAGGGCCGCTATGACTACCGACAAGGTCGCCCTACCGGCCCCGGCGCCGCCCCCGCAACAAAAAACTGATGCAGATTTAAAGATTTTATGTGAGAAGATAAGGAGGGAAACGTCGTTGACGCCGCCTTCCATCGTCGACGCCCTGTGCGAGGATGTGCCGACCCGGCCGATCTGCTTAAAGGCGGTATACGTCAAGGAGGTGCTCGAAATTGCGAACACACTGAACCGCAGCCACCTTTTGCGGTTCACGGCGGATTGCTAGTAGGTATGCGGGGCGTTCCTTGTACAGAAGACGGCGTCGAGGCGTTCGCCGCAAGCTCCACCGTAGTGTTGGTGCGGAAGGTGGACAGCGCGCGCGGCAGGGCAAAGTACGAGATCAAGGTCAAGAGGGCGGATGATTGTTCCGTCGTAGATATCATCCCCGAAACGACTAACTTAACCTCCAAGGAGGTAGCTAAGCTGTTGAAGAGGGCGGGGCTGACCCCTGGCGAAATTGAAAAGTATGTTGAGTGGGCGCGTAAGCTCGCGGCGGGGCCGGACAAAGATGAAGTCGCCGCTCTGTTTCGGGATGTCGTTAGGACAGCAAAGGAGGTTTTGTCGGGCCGCCTGGACCCCCCACACCTCGATTTGCTGATCCCTAAGCGCGATAAGGAGACGCTTGCCGACTGCAGGCCAGCTGACTGTTGGCAGTCTGCAAACGCCGCGGCAGTCGTCCCCGCCGAAATCGACGAACATTTTGGCATCCTCGACTTCGACTCTGAGGAGGCCTTAGAGGCGGCGGAGGCGCTTGGGTTCGACCCAAAAAGACATATGCACATCCTAGCGGGGCCCGCCGTCGACGTAGTCCTCACTCCCGAGGGCAAGTGGAGGACGCCAGACGGCCAAGTTTTAGACAACGTTCCGCGCAAACTTCACATTCCAGTCTACATCCTTGAGGGCTGTAGGCGCGATATAAGCGCCCCTGGCTTTGAGTTGAGGTGCTCAAAGGAGATTAACATATTCGGGAAGCACCCCTCGGGCGCCGAATATGAGTTCGTCGACGGCGAACTGCTGTCTGTCTCCTTCGAGCGGTTGAGGGACTTCGCCGAATTCCTCGGCGGCTACAGCTACGGCCAGATGTCTCCGCCGAACTGCAGTACGCTGCGGCGCGTCGACCTTGATAAGTTAACTGAACTATTCCAAAGAATCTATTCGGCGGCACAGGCCGCAGGGTACAGCCGCCATGACGCTCTGTACGACTTGGGCATCCTGTGCCGATTTGCTTGCGTTCCGAAGGAGGACGCGGAGGAGGTTGCAGAGAGGGTCTACGGCGTAGCGGGAGGCGAGTCGCAGACATTATCCCAGCGGCTGTCGCACATCGAGCGCGCCTATAGGGCGTCGAAGGACGGCGGGCCCAAGCTGAGGCCACTAAGCAAAATATACGAGGTGTGGCGCAAAATCGACGAGGCCGCCGCCGAAGAGATATTCCGGCTGTTGGACATAGACACCGACCGCGAAATTGCCAGAGAGTGCATAGGCGAAAGCGAAGACTCCGAAAAGAATATCTGTACTAAGTATATCGTCGCCGAAGTTAAGCGCGGACAGTTCCGTGTTGTGATTGAATCCATCCACCTCGTAAGAAGGAGAGACAGAGACGGCGAAACGAAGGAAGATGTCGTCATCAATAAAACTATTGTCTACCGCGGGCCGAGGCCTAAGAAGGTTTTTGACGTTGCCCGTAGCACGTGGTTTTTCGAAATCGGCGGGTTCTACGGCACGAGTCTTGAACAGGTGGTGGAGAAGCTGAGACGTCCTAGTGCTGGCGTCGACTTATACATAAACACGCGGCATATCGACAACATTATCGCAATACTGAACAAGGCGGCGAAAGAAGAAAAGGTGGCGCTCGCCGTCGGCTTCCTCCCTGCCGAGAGGGGTGCGGTCCTCGTCGACGACTACGGGATTCTTGATGTCGGACCGTCGCTTGAGGAGGCCGTCGCCGACTTAGATAAGGCTCTGAGGTCGGTGGAGGCAACGTATCCCGAGGTCAACCGCGACGCCGCCTTAGCCACTGTCGGCTACGTCTTGGGCCTAAACGCTGCGCCTGTCTGGTGGTTCCATAAGCCCAATGCAGAAGTCCCCTTACCTATAATCCACGGAGCTTCAGGCCTAGGCAAGTCGGAGCTTATGCGCCGCGTCGTCGAGCCGGCCGTCGTCGGCGTCGATGCTAAGAAGAGGATTTGGGAGTTGCGCAGGAGGATCGCCGACGAAACGCTGTACGACTTCCTCGCCCCGGAGGTCTACAAGGTTGCGGAGTATACCACCGTAGAGCAACTGAGGAACGACCTCGATACAAACACGCTTGTGTTGATACTTGACGAGCAAAAGCCCGGCAACCCGCGCAGTCCGAAGGTCTCTGCCAAAATCTTCGGCAAGTTCTGGCTTCAAGTTGCAACTGCGGAGTGGGGCCGCAGGCTGGCTCAGCACGCCGCTAAGTACGGCGGCGGCTTCGGGTACAAGTTCTTTAGGCTGAGGGCTTTCGCCATAGTTACGAACTATTCCCCTGAGGAGTGGAAGAAGGCTGGGCTGGCCGACGCAGTCAGCGCCGAAGGCGCCATAGACCGCCGCATCTTCGAGGTGCCGTGGGAGGACGCCAAATTGGACGGGTCGAAGCTTGGCTTAATCTACACGCCGCGCTATAGTGTGTTGAAAGTGCTGGAGGTTACGATAAACCGGCACTTCGACGAGCTGATGGCGCAGAGCCGGTTCGCCGACTTCGTTGTTGCCTTGTGGCGCAAAGTGGTCGAAGACTTCGAGCCGAAGTTAGGCAGGCTCGAAGGCATCAGGCGGATGATCGAGGCTTTAGAGCGGCTGGCTCAGTACAACTTGGAGAAGAACAAGCTCCGCGACTCTGTTGCGGCCGCTTGGGAGGAACTGCGGCGTAACGCTTTGACGTATCTCCGCGAAGTGGCTAAAGTCCTCGACTTAAGCCCCGCCAAGCTCGTCACCAAGGTCGTGGAGTATGCCGCAGAGCTCGGTTTGGTCTTCAGAAAGCCGAGGTGGGCCGACGAGGTAGACAAAATAAGGGATGACTTCTGCAAGGCGCTGGCCAAAGCCGTAGACGTTCCAGATTACGACTGTGGCGAGTTCGTAAGCACCGAGGTTGAGAAGTGCGAAAACCCGGCGTCGGCTCCGTTGTTCAACTTGATTATCGATAGGGAGCTCCGCGAAGCCCTCTGGAGGATCTTTACTGACTACGCGGCGAAGGGCTATACGCCTTCGGTCTTGGCCGGTAGCGTGCTTTGGCCGAAGAACACCAAGATGCTGGGGAGGATCCCGAGGACGTCCCTAAGGCGCTCCGACGGAACTGTCGAACATTACTACAAGTTGACGTGGCAAGACTTCTTTGAAGTCTTCGTCGGGCGGCTGGTCGCTGGAGATCAACAAACAACTGAAGAACGTATTTCATACCCGAGCAATGGTGGTTATGGTGGTGAGGTGGTTAGTCTCCCGACTCCCCTGACAAACCTAGAAAACCAGGCGACAAATATCGAAACTATTCAGCAAGCAAGTGTTGACACAAGTCAAGGGCAAAGCGGGTCAACCACTTCACCACCTTCGGCGGACGACCGCCCGATGGTTAACGAAGGTGCACCGTCTGCCGGGGTGGTTAGTCCCCAGGAGCCTTTGACACAGTTAGAGGCAGAGAAAAAAGAAGTTGAAGCCACCTTGTTTACAGATAAAGGGCAAAGCGAACTAACCACCAGACCCCACGCGCCGACTACTGAAGTGATTAATCCGTCTAGCTCTTTAGCTGAGTCCAAGGGATATGTGACAAACGTTGAACAAACTGCGGCGTCTGACATGAATATGAGTCAAGAACAAAGGGAACTAACCACTCTACCACCACTAACCACGGCTCAAACGTACATAAATGAAAAAGTTGAAACTTCTCCACCTGCCGAAGGCTCTGCTGAGGACTGCTTGGCGAACCCCATTTGCGCTAACAGGCTGAAGCTATGTCTCTGGAAACACATTAAGGTGCCTAAGGAGGAGAAAAAGGTAGCGCTCTACGCCGAGATCGAGCGGCGCGGGCCGCTCTTCGAGCGGTGCTTGAAGGACGCATTGGAGTACGCAAGGCGGGAGTCGGAGCCATGACGGCCGTCATATATTTGGGCGGGACTAAGTTCTGGGTGGGCGGCCGTGTGGAACGGTTTGAGCCCTACTTCTACGTCGTGTCGACGGGCGCGGTTCCTAAGGCGGAGAGGACCGACCTCAACGCCCGGTGCTGGGACGGCGTGGGGTATAGGGAGTGCCGGGGGAGGGTGTACAAGGTGTACGCCGACCACCCGGCCGAGGTCAGGAAGCTGAGGGAGGAGTACAAAAAGTACGGGAAAGTAGCGCAGGCGGGGATCCCCTTCGTGCTGAGGTTTTCGGTGGACTGGGGGAAGCTGTCGCTGGTTTTTGCAAGGTCTGAGGTGGAGCTGGCGTCGAGCATCAAAAGGCAGGAGGCGAGGTTCGCCGTGGTGGACGTGGAGGTGCACGGCTCTGAGGTCTTGTTCGGCTGGGCGCTCCCCGACGGCGACGTGAAGATTTCGAGCGATATCGCCGACCTGTGCGCCGACCATGATGACGTCGACTACTTAATCGGCTACAACATTTCGAACTTCGACTACAAGTACCTAGGCGCAACGAACTTGTACGTAGACGCGGGGAGGCCGGCGGGCATCATCGACTTGTTCGACTTCGCCACGGGCGGCTGGAGGTCGTCCCTGGGCGTGGGGGAAGAAGCATATGCCCTACACGAGGTGGTGCGGCAGGTAGGCGCCCCGCCGGACGTCGATATGGCTGAGTGGGTTAAGGCGAAGATGCGGCGGGGCCAGCTGGCCGGCGCGGAGCTCAGGAGGTACTTGGCTTGGGACGTCAAGGCGACTCTTCACCTCGCCAGGGCTTGGCTCCCCACCCTAACGGCGGTGTCGTCGCTGGCTGGGGTTCCGCTCCACCTCCTCTGGGTCTACGGCGCCTCCGGCTCCCCTGGCGGCATACACGAGGCCATGCTGGCCAGGCTGACCGTTTTAAACGGCTACGTCCTTGAGGACAGGGTGAGGATGGAGCAAGGCTTCTCGGGGAGTAAGGTGGTGCTCCGCAAGACTGGGCTCTTCAGGCGGGTGGCTGAATACGACTTCCACATGCTTTACCCCACCGCCTACTACGAGTTCGGGGCTGACCCCGTTGAGGCGTACGAGTGCCAAGGCGGCTTCAGGGGCGTGGGGCGGACTGTCTGCTTCAGGCAGGGCGACGCGTACCGCTACCTGGCGAAGGTGTACAAGGCCCGGGAAATTACAAAGAAGATGGGGGACAAGGCGTTGGATCAAGCCGTTAAGATCATTGCAAATTCGGCGTACGGCGTTTTGGCTAAGCCGTCGGGATACGGACTAAATGAGCACGTCTCCGCCGTGATTTTCAACGAGACAAAGCTCTTGTTTGAGAGGCTTGTGGACAGGCTGAGGGGGATCTACGGCGACACGGACTCGGTCTACGTGCCCCTCTCCGGAGACCCGTACCCCGACGGCGAGGTCGCCGCCGCCGCGCAGGAAATCGCCAAGGGGCTTTGGGGCGATAAACTGTTGTACGGTGGGGGCCACTTTCGCCTCAAGCTGGAGGGCGTTTGGGATGTCTTTATTTACGAGAAGAAGAACTACTTGAAGTGGAGCGGCGAGAAGATCGAGGCTAAGGGGCAGGTGTTTAAGCCGAGCGGCCTCCCCGCTGGCTGGAAGTACGGCGACTGGCGCCGCCTCTTGGTGGAGTTCGCCGAGGGGAGGAGGTGCTGGCTGGAGGAACTGAGGCATCTGCCGCCTGAAGACGTCATGCTAGAGGAGTCCATGGACTTAGCCGACTTCTTCACCGCGTCGAAGGGGGAGGATCTGAAGGCAATCGACTACCGCAAGAGGCTCCCTGTGCTGGCTAAGCTCCTCGCCGAGTCCGGGGGCACTGTGTACTCCTTGAAGAGGGGCGCCAGGGGGCTGGTCGACGTCCGGTACCTGTTCCTCGCCCGCGGAGTAAAGCACGCATCTTTGGTGGTCTACACCCAGGGCAGGTTCGTGCGGGTTGACGTCTCCGGAGTTGAGCTGATGAAGGACGAAGGCGGCAGGCCTGTGGAGGCCAAGATCGTGGGGACGTATATGCCCGTCAGCGACGTGGATGTTGTGTACCGCACCGCGGCGAATACCTACACTGCCTTGATGAACGTGTTCGGCAACTGCAGGCAAGCAAAGTTGCTATGATAACACCCCTTAAGTATATTGCTATTTTTTACGTTGAGGCCGACAGCCGCGAAGCGCTGGAGGCGGCTGTGGCGTATGCGATGAAGCGTTTAGAGGGCGGCTTGGTGGGGTATGCCTGCGGCTTGCAAGCTTGTCTCTGTAAGACTGAGCTGGAGTGGAACGGCGGCTGGCTGACGGTTAGGACTTGTGCAGAACGCGCCGCATACACTGTAGCTAAACTGCTCGTTAGGGCGTACACGTGGTTCGGCGGCAAGGCAATACAAGTGATAAAGTGTGAAGAATATACGCTATGACGTGCCGGGAACTGCTTCAGTGGTTCATAAAAGAGCTGGATCGGAACTTGTTGGATTGGGATTTATTGAACAAGCTTGTAAATAAGTGCGGCGAGGCGTTCGCCCGAGAAGCCGGGAGGGCCATCGCGAGGAGAGCCGTCCAAATCGCCGCCTCGCGGGCCTGGGCCCTCTACAGAGGCGCATTAATCGCCGGGAGGGACGCCGCAGTTGCCTACGGCCAGGCGGTTGAAATGATCTGGCGGCTTTGGCAGTGGTTCGACATGCAGTGCGGCCCCCTCGCCGACGTTGCTGTTTTCGTCGCCGAGACGGTTTCCAAATACAGCTGGCCCAAGTGGCCATTTCTTGCCATGCCTGCGGCCGCCGCCGAGGAGAAGGGATGCGAACTGCCCGACTCCGTGGCGGAGGCCCTCGGCCCCGATGAGTTTGGCAGGCTCGAAGCCTTCTTGGAGCAGGGCGAAGGCGTTGTCGAAGTGGCAGATAAGAAAATCGCCCTGGTAGAAGACGGGAGATATATCGGAATTGTGGTATGACGTGCGACTTCTGGCTGTTTTTAGAAGCGGGGGATGAAGACGATTTGGAGTTGCTACGAAATCTGCTGAAGAGGTATGCGCGTAAATGCTTTAAGTTGAAAGCCTTCAGAGCCTTCATACGTAAAGGAATTCGATATGCAATGGAGCGAGCGTGGAGCTTCTACAAGGATTCGGCGGCTCCCGTAGACGCATACTGGCAGGCCGTCGCATTCTTTTGGGATCTGGTGAACTGGCCCAGCCTGCCCTGCCGAATCCTCGAAAAGCTGGCCACCTACGTGGCGGAGGCCGCCGCCAAGTATAAATGGCCAGCGCGGTGGCCGTTCCTCGTGATGGCCGCAGTGGCGGCGGAGAAGAAGGGGTGCAGAATTCACAGCGCCTCGGCTACGGCGCTGGGGCCTGAACACGAAGCGCTCAGGTCGTTTCTAGAGCAGGGGAGAGGAATTGTGGAGGTGGCAGGCAGGAAGAAGGCCGTAGTCAAAAAGAAGTTGCACATCACCATCGAGGACTGCCGCGGCACGGCGGGGGAAAATTCAAAGTTTTAGAGAAAGCCGCTAGCTTAATTCCCCATTGAAAAAACAAAATTTTTCCCGCCGCTGTTTTTCCGGCGTGTTTGACGGCGCTGGACAGCTCCGCCTTGTTTTTCCAGCGCATCTGCTCTTTACAAACATACGACGTAACCTGTAGACATTTGTAAAGACCGCCGCGGCCGCGACAGGTTTTTAAAGCTGGAGACGGCTCACCGACGTGGAGCGGTGGCTCGTCTGCCGAGTCGTGTTGCACGCGTACAGCCGGAGGCGGGCGTTTGCAGTTGTGCGGGCATGGCAACCGCTCGAGGCCGGCAGGCGCGTTGTCCTACTACTCCGCGGCGCAGACGGCGCCGTCTTCCAGGCGGCCGGCGCCGTGGCCAGGTCGGCGGCTGGGGAGGGCCACCACCGCGTTGATGTGCAAATACCTTGGGAGACGGCCTTGTCGCTGGTGGCGTGGGCCAAGAAGGCCGTCAGGGAGGGGGGCACGACGGTTCTCCACAGCTACGTGGCGTGGATCAAGGGCATGTCACTGCCGCCCCTCAAGCTGGTGTACAAGGGGCTCGTCCCCCTCCGCGGCGCATTCATCTACAAGGTGCTTGACGCGCCGCCTGGCGCCTACTTCGTTGAGATCTCTTTCGGCGGCGTCCCCGTGCTCGTCCTGACAAAGTACTACCGATACCCGAGGCGGGACAAAAGGGGCGGAGACGCGGGCGCCTTCGCAGTACCGCGCGACGTCCTGCGCACGTTCCACGCCTGGAACCTCCACGAGCTGGGGGCCGATTTTGATTACGTGTACGTAAGCATTTGGAAACCCGACGCGTCTGTGCCTCAGCAGGTCAGGCAGGCAGAGGCGCCTCTCTAGCCGCCGCCAGCTTTTAGGTAGATTAATAAATAGTTTTTTAATAGGTCTGCAAACGCCGCAGTTCGGCGTTTTGTTGGCAAGTTTGCGGCAACTTGTTTCAGCCTTCTGCGCGGCACCCGTCTCCGCGGGGGTCGGCAGATCTGCGGCAGTCCGGCCGCCGAAGGTAGGTAAAGATTTTTAAGGAAGTGCGCACTGCTCCTTCATGGAGGTGCCGGTGTGGAGCCCGTGTAAGGTGGAGCTGGCCGCACGGAGGAAGAAGCCCCGCTGGGCATACGCGACGTTTGTCGACGTGGCGGGCGAGCTGAAGGAGGGCGTGGCTGTGGCCCTGTACTTCAGACAGCAAGACGGCAACATACTCGTCGCAACGGGCGAAGTGGTGCGGGCGCTGAAAGACGGCTCTGTTAAAGTACGCATCCCTTGGTTCGTCGCCGCGTCTCTCGCCGAGTGGGCAGGCGTAAGCATCGCCGAGGCCAGCGGCAAGATTGCGGTTTACAACTGCGCTTTGCAGTATGAGATCTTGGAGGAGGCGGAGGAGAGGGGCGGCATCCGCGTGAGGCAGGTCGCAGAAGATGAGTAGCATGGAGAGCTGGGCCCCCTGCAAAATCCATCTAAAGGCGCGCGGGGGGAAGCTGAGCCGCGCGTATGTCGTGTTGCTGGACGTGAGCGGCTGGCTTGAGCCGCGCGTCGGCGTGGTGTTGCTGGTTCGGCACCCCAGCGGTGTGGTGCTACAGGTGCCGGGCAAGGTGTCGCGGAGGCGGGGCCGCAACTACGCCGAGATCTATATCCCGATCGACGCCGCGCTGACGCTCGCCGCCCAGATGGGCGTCAAACCCGAAAAAAGCACAACTATCTACGGCTACGCTGCACAAATCAAAAACGTCAAGCCGCTGGCGTAACCCTACTTTATTCTATAAATTAAATAATAAAGATAACCACCCGGCCTTTTTCCGCGCCTGGGCGGCCGCAGTCGCCAAAGCCGACGCTGGTGTAGCGAATTCTATGTGAGACAGAAAATGGAGGGCCCCCGCAACCCCAAGGCGGGGGACAGCCGCAACGCACGCTTTTTATCGACAGCCCCCGCGGGGTACACACACGCTTGTTCCACAGTTTCTCTCTGTTTATAAACTTTTCTGCCGCGCGCGTTCGGCGCGATGCTTGAGGTGTACCTGTTTTTCGCCTCCACTGCCGGGCGCCGATGCCAGGTACGTATACGTAAGGGTCTGGATGCCCTCCTCGACGCCCCAGCCCTAAGCCCCGCTTTATCGGCGTATGTAGACCAGCTGAGCAAGCAGGTTATAGGCGGCGGAAGCTTCTTCGTCTAGCTCTGCTGGCGCGGCGGCGTATCCATACGCCGCCTGCCACGACAAATATAAACGCGGCTACGGCTATGAGGATCCAGCTGTCTATCTGTGGCTTGGTTATGGCGCTCGGCGGCGGTATGTCCGGCTCGGGGGGCTCCTCGGCCAGGAGCTGAGGCTTGAACGCGCCCCTAGTGATGCGCACGGTGCCGTTGACCAGCCGAGCCTCCACGTTAAGCGAGACCATTTCGGCGGTGTTGAAGCCGAAGTTGAAGACCCTAGGCGCCGGCCGCCACCTCCCGCCGTCCCAAACCAAAAGCGCCAGCTTGACGTCCACGTCGTCAAGCTCTGCCCGGGGCGAGTCTGCATCTAGTCCGCAGAGGACGAGCTCCAAAGAGGCAATGGTGCCGACAGGTGCAGAGAAGGGAGTAATTGGGACGTTGGGGGGTCTAGAAGACGTGACGGCGGGCCCCGTCAAGATGTAGGCCCTCTCGACGGGGGCGTAGGGCCTTATTGTCACTGAGTCGTACCAGACGGCGCCGCCCCCCACGTTGTAGCCGAAGTCGATCCTAGCAACGCCGCCGACTGCCGTAACGTTGATCAGGAGGAAGCCCGCAAGCGGCAGGCTGTACCGCTCCTCGCGCGTTGCGTATGCGTAGTACGAGGGGGCGGAGACGTGCCAGTAGAGCCTTCCGCTCCCCTTCACCAATCCCGTGAAGCCGCCGGACAGGGTGTGGTTGAAAACGGCGGCTACGAACCTGTGCTTCCTTGCGTCTGTGTAGAGATCCAGGACGTTCTGCACGAAGTAGCACTGCTTAGCGCCGTCTGCCAGCTCAAGAACGACTATAGCGTTGAGCTGTATCGAGACGCCGTCTTTCACCTCGCCCTCGTTCCGCGCCTTGAGACTCCTCACCTCGAAGTACCCGGCGGCGACGCCGAACGCAGTCGGCTCCCTGGGAAGCGACATGACCCCCACAGGAGCCCACCCGCTGTATGACTTAGCATATGTCTTGGTTTCCCCGCGGAAGAGGGGCAGGGGATAGATTGCCAAGACGTAGCGCCCAGGCGGCGTCTCGATGATCAACACGTCGCCCCTCCTTAACATACCGTTAAAAACAGCTGTACCGGGATTCTTCTTCATCCATGCATCGAAGCCCTCCTTCGTGAACAAGGTGATGTTGCGTGTCGTGTCGTCTATCCCCACCGCCGCCACAAAGCCAGGCCCCGCCGCCCTCCAATACACCACGTCGAAGTCGCCGCGCATCGGCGGCACAACGATGAATGCAGACAGCAGTCCAGCGGACAGCAACAAGAGGAGGGCTAGGCGGAGATCCATGGGCAAAAAAGAGTCTATTTTATTTCATATTGTTACCTCTCTAGTTGTTCAGCTTCGACGACTTCTAGCTCTGCGTGGGTCTAGGCTGTCCGAGCGCGGTTTAGCCGTGCAGGCGACTACACAGTGTGTTATAGGCTATTTGTCTGCGCGCGGCGGTGCGCCGAAAACGCCCCATTCCGGTGCGGTGCGCCTAAAGGGTGGATAGGTTTTTAATGCTGTAAGCACCTTTTCGGCATGCGGCTGGTGGCCTACGTCCGCATCTCCCGAGACGACGAGAAGTTTGAGAACCAGGAATATGCAGTATTCAAGTGGGCGGCGGAGAGGGGCCACCAGGTGGTTGAAACTGTCAGAGACGTGGGGGTCTCCGGCGCCCTGCCGCCCGCCCAGAGGCCGGGCTGGCAGAGGGTAATGCAGTTGCTCGAGTCCGCCGACGGAGTCGTAGTGTACGCCCTCGACAGGGTGGCTAGGTCGCTGTGGGATCTGGCGGCTGTGGTGAAGGAGCTTGAGAGACGTGGCAAGCTCCTCCTCAGCGTGCGGGAGGAGTGGCTACAGAACGTGGATCCCCGCGTCCGCCAGCTTATCATCTCGGTGCTGGGGTGGGCCGCCGAGATGGAGCGGGAGTTCATAAGGGAGCGCACCAGGGAGGCCCTCGCCAGGCTCAAGGCGCAGGGCAAGCCCGTCGGGAGACCGCCTAAGTGGAGCGAGCAGACGCGCCGCCGCATCATCGACCTCGTGAGGCGCGGTCTCACGCTGAAGGAGGCCTGCCAGCTCGTCGGCGTGGGCTACAGAACTGCGCAACGCTACCTGGCGCGAGACTCCGAATACCTCAAGGCGCGGATGGAGGCAAAGCTGGCTGTGCGGTAGCTTTCCACTAAACTTAGTGGAACTCCAGCAACAGGCGGCGTGTAACCAGCTTCACCGTGGCATGCGCACGGTGGAGGCGAGACTGAGCGCGTAGGCGCGTTAGCGGTTTCTCAACGGCCCTCACGGGAAGACCCGCGGCGCGTAGCTTTCGAATACATGGCGAAGCCGCCGTTCGTAATCTGCTATGTAGTGCTCTACTGTGACGGCGAGACCCGACGGGAGGGCCCTCCCCTGGAGCACGGCGATGTCGGCCAGGTCTGCCCCCGCGTCTAGCATATACTGTGCGCTGAATTTCCTAAGTAACCTCGGCTCAAGCCATGAGAGGCCAGCCCCCTCCCTGGCCTCCCTTAGCCACTGATACAACGTCTCTTCGCGGCATGGAAAAAGCCTGTTGCTGTTTAGCTGAAGCTGGTGGCAGAACCTCTCCCGCCAGGGGAGGTAAGTCTCTCTGAGGTACTTGACGGCGCCGTCGGTGAGGAAGACTAGGGGTTGCCTTTTCGGCCCCGCTACCTCGCCCAGCAACAGCCGTCTCTTATCGAGTTGCAACCCGTCTATCCTTGCCCTGAGCAGATGATCCAGCCTCACGCCGGTCTCCGCCATAATGCCCCACACGGCGGCGGCGCAGGGCGAGATTTTGCTTGTCTCCTCCCACACCCGTCTTACCTCCTCAAGCGTCGGCACTTTGAAGTGGTTTTTCATCTTGACCTTCGGCGTGGTGAATGCGTCGTAAAGCAGGTTGGCGAGTTGCGGCTCCCTGGTCTTAACTACCGTATCGATGAAGCGCTTCAACGCCACTGCCGTTTTCCGCCTTACATGGGGCGCCTCAATGGCGTAAATCTTGCTTATAGTATCTGGCGAAATCACCCAGCCGACCTGCACGAGGAATTTGGTCAGGTAGCGCAGGTACTCATCGGTGGTCTCTTTGGCGACGCCCTCGGAGAGGAGCATGCCCTTGAAAGCCTCTATGGCCTCTAGCGTTACGCCGTACGCAAGCTGGCGCTTAATTTGGCCCGGGAAGAGCATCTCGAGCCGTTGCAAAACATAATCCCGGAGGGCCGGATCTCTTGCGGCCTGCGTCAAGGAGGAAAGGCACCTCTCCACCTCTATCCTGCCGACCGGTGGCTCCGGCAGGCACCTGGCCACGGTCTCGGGCATGGCGGCGTGGAGGGCCGTCAGCTTGTCGACCTGCGGAACGGCCCGGCCGCTGAGCCACTTCGACACAGCCGTCTTCGACACGCCAACCGCCCTGGCGATGTCTGAGACAGACAGCCCTAACCTCTCCACGAGACACCTCACTACCTCGACCCGTTGCTCGTCTGTCAGCCTGTAGAAGTAGTGCTCGTCTGCCTTTAGCTTGTCCGCTTCCATGTTAGTATAGGTTAGTACGGATTATTAAACTTTTAGGGCGCTTAAAGTTTACTGTAGAGGACTGGAGATCCCGTCCCCGTCAAGGGGGCGTGGGTTCAAATCCCACCCCCGGCGTTTTCCTTTACAAAAACACATGGCGCGTCAAGCTATGTCGTCATATCGGATGGGCGCCTACTAATGCAGTTCATCTGTGGTATTTACTGGTGGAGAGCGATCAGGTGATAGGCGGAACTTCCACATCC
>Ga0326760_1000793_pt1 | contig 15132 bp, 11 predicted proteins | sample GCREP_S_FD_207668 | JGI IMG/M metagenome (GOLD analysis project Ga0326760, IMG submission 207668) | Hot spring sediment microbial communities from Geyser Creek Basin, Yellowstone National Park, WY, United States - GCR.EP_S | ecosystem: Environmental > Aquatic > Thermal springs > Near-boiling... | reverse complement strand
CTGGGATATAGCATTTTCAAAACCGTGGCCTCCCCTTGCTTAAGACTGTTTTCACTTTGATATTTCTACTGGATGGTCTACTTGAGCACTATTGTTTACAGCCACTATAGTCGTGGGGATGTAGCAAAAGAGATTGCTGAGTACTCTAGGGGTAGGTGGGTTGCTGTTGAGGGTTCTTATGGTGAGAGAAGGATTTTTGTGAGGTATTTCAAGGATCAACCATTAGTTGTCAGCAGTGAGGGAGACGTACTGGGCCTTATTAATAGGTATAGGAGGCTCAATGCTAGGACTTTCTACGCAACGATCCACGTCTACAAAAACCTAGCTTCCTCCTCCATGCTAGATGATATAGGAAATATAGTGTACACCACTCCATTCTTCGATATTGACGGCTCACTGGATAAATACAGGAGTGTTCTCGATGTAGCTAGCTTGATAATTGACTACCTAGAGAAGCATGGATTAAGGGATAGCGTTTATATACTGTGGAGTGGTGAAGGCGCACACGTTAGAATAAATGAGAAGGCGTTCTCCAGGGAGATCCTCTCGAAATACAATCCACTCAATATAGCATACTCGATTGTCGAATACGTCTTGAGGGAGACTAGGGATAAAATCGAGCCATTGGCTAAGAGTAGTGGTGTGAAAGTGGAGAACCTTGTTGATATTAAGAGAGTCTTCACAATTCCACTCTCACTACACCGTAGGAGAGACGCTGTAGCCGTCTGCTTTAAGCCAAGCGCCATTAATAGCTTTGAGCCTGGATGGGTTGAACCGGGGTCGTTTAAACACGATCCAAGTGCATGGCGTGTTTTTAGAGAGGGTGAAGGCGATGCGCTTGCACTGGAAGCACTGAGGAGGATTAATGTAATGAGTCGAGTGCACTCGAGAGTGGGTTTAGTTGAGTCTTCTCCGAGGAAAGCTAGTGGCGGAGTGCCACGTGCTCCTGGAGGTAAGATCGGTAGGTTTCAAGTAATGGGTTTACTCCAGGCTGCTCGATACTACCTACTACACGGGGATTTAGAGAAAGCTAAGAGTTTTGGTTTGAACCGTGCAATATTCTATGCATGGGCTAAACACTATGGTAGAGGCTACATACCCAAGAATCCAAAGCGCTCTTACATAGACATTGTAGATATCAGTACCGAGAGCGGTGTGCAATCTAGTGACAAGCAGAGAGTACAAGTGGATGTTTTGGGTGAGGGTGCATTTGTATCGCCACGTGGCTACTTCGTTATAGGCGATAAAGAGCAACTCCCAGAAGACTACGATAGAAACATCACTAGTAAAATAGAGGGGGTTATACCATACGAGCTCGCGTGGGAGGCTGCATTAAAATACCTAAGTAGGTTTCCACGCCAGGTACTAGAGGATCCTGTAAAATTCTATGAGAAAGCCTATGAGCCGGTCAGAGATCACTTCATAGAGCTGGTAGTAAAGGAGCTCGCAGACGAAGAGACGGGGAATGAGGGTGTGGAGAAAAGGCAAGTGCGCGAAACACGAGAATATGTGAGACCGAGCCAGGAGAAGAAATATGGATTATTTAAGTGGATGAAGAAAACATAGTTCTCAAGAATGAGGCGTTGAATTGATCCCGGTAAGATGTGTGGCGTTGAGCGATCAATATCCAACGAATCCTCTTTCTAACTAGGCAGGGTTTTTTCTTTACCAACTGCTTTATCAATTATTAACCTGGCAACCTCGTATTTTGACAATAATCCCTTCACCACAACTCCCTCCTTTGAGACGACAACTGCATCTAAGTATTGTTTACCAAAACCCGCTGTATCTGATAAAACGTTATTGCCAACCACTAGATCTGCTCCATAGTCGATTAGCTTCTCTCTGGTTTTCTCAATTAATTCTTCACCTCTCGCTGTTTCAGCTGCGAAGGCTACTATGTACCCTGGTCTCCTGGCTATGTTTTTAATGACTTTTGGAGTGGCTTCTAGCTCTAATGATATTCTCTCATGAGCCCTAGTACTTATCTTAATACTACTAGGTGACACAGGCTTATAATCCACTGGGGCAGCTGCAAACACTCCTATATTGAACTCCTCTCTCTCCGTTAGATCTCTCACGATTTTCGCCATGTCCCCGGTTGTCTCTACTCGTATTGTTTTAACCATGTATGGTGGCTCAACTGTGATATTTCCGTGGACTAGTGTTACACTGGCGCCTCTACAGGCAGCTTCCCTGGCTACTAGTATGCCCATTAAACCAGAGCTTGGATTTGTTATTACTCTCACGGGGTCTATGTGCTCCACGGTTGCTCCAGCCGTTACAAGTACTCTGGCTCCTTCTAGGTCTCTTCCCCTGTTAATCAATGCATCTATGCAATGCGAGAGATCCTCTATTGGAGGGTACTTTGCTTTATCCTCTTCGATTTTCGGAGGGATTATATATACTCCCTCCTCACTCAGTATCTTAATTGCTTTATTGTACTGTGGCGTATTCAATAGCCTAGTATTCATAGTGGGTACAATAATCACTTTTTTACCCGAGCCCAACATAGTAACAGCTGTTAGTGTTACTAATTCATCTAGTACACCGTGTGCAATTTTACACATAGTATTCAATGTTGCAGGAGCCACTACTAGTGCATCACCCCACTTTGCGAGATCTATGTGCTCTGTTTCACCAGTCATTTCAACGAGTGGTTTTTGACCCGTAGCCCAGTGGAATAGGTCAGGTGAGATCAGCCTCGTTGCAAACCTCGTCATCACAACCCTCACAGTTGCACCCATTCTAATTAATCTACGCGCTAGGTCTATCGACTTATATATTGCAGATGAGCCTGTAACTCCTAATATGATGTTCCTACCTCGTAGTGTCTGTACTGGCTGTAATTGAATCTCCTCAGGCAATGCTCCTGGTTTAAAACCCATAAATACCTCCTCTAATAACATAGCATGAAAAGGGTATATTTATGAGTGAGCCGAGTATATATCAAGTGTTTGAAGAAGCGGAGAGGAGGCTTAGAGAGAGAGCTATAGGCTACACTGTTAGGAATGCCGAGTACAGGGATCTAGACAGTATTATAGGTATTAACCAAGTGTCTCTACCGGAGCACTACCCAAGGTCTTTCTACGAGGATCTACTCGAGGATTATGGAAAAGCCTTCTATGTCGCAGTATCTCCAAAGGGGGAGGTTGTAGGCTACATAATGAATAGAATTGAGACGAAGCCAGGCTTCTTCAAGCACTGGCTGGTGAGGTCGGGGCACGTGGTTAGTATTGCTGTATTGAGTGAGCACAGGGGTAGGGGCTTGGGCTATGTATTAATGGCCTACGCGATGAAGACCATGTATGAGGAATACAAGTGTAGTGAGACATACTTAGAGGTAAGGGTTTCAAATAAACCAGCGATATCGCTATATGAGAAGCTGGGATACCGCGTGGTTAAAACCGAGAGGAATTACTACCTAGATGGAGAAGACGCGTACGTAATGGCTAGGAGACTACCATAGTGAAATACATACATGTATACTGTTAGAAATCACCATTAATCCTTAATAACTCGAATTTTTCAATATTCTATAGAAGCACATGGGTGTCTAAGTCATTGGAGTATAGTCGAATCGAAGAATTATTTAGTGAAGAGAAAGTCGGCAAGAGGGTTTGTATTAGGGGTTGGATTTACAGGAGGAGTGTTGTTGGCAGGAAGGCTTTTGTTAGAGTTAGGGATTCTAGTGGTGTAATACAAGTAGTTGTAGATGCATCAAGGCTTGGAGACCCCCTTGTTGATGAGTTAAAGGATATTGGCCTAGAGGCTAGTGTAGTAGCCTGCGGTGTTGTTAAGAAGTCTGAGAGGGCTCCTGGCGGATTCGAGGTTGAAGCCGATAGCTTCAGTATTATCGGGTATAGTAGAGACTTCCCAATTAAGGGTGGTGAGGGCATTGACTACCTCCTTGACAATAGACACTTGTGGATTAGGAGCCCCAAGTACTCTAAGATCTTCAAGATCAAGCACACTGTTCTAAAAGCGGGGAGAGAGTACTTCATTAACCATGGCTACTGGGAGGTCACTCCACCAATAATAACTGCGAGTGCTTGTGAGGGTGGTGCAACGCTATTCCCAGTAGACTACTTTGGCTCAAAGGCTTATCTAAGTCAGAGTGCTCAATTGTATCTCGAGGCATTAATATATGTACTGGAGAAAGTGTTTAGTTTAACACCGAGTTTTAGAGCCGAGAAGTCTAGGACTAGGAGGCATCTAGCAGAGTACTGGCATTTAGAGCCTGAAGCAGCCTGGTACCACATGGATGACATGATGAGGGATGCTGAGGGGCTTGTATCATACATTGTTGAAAGGGTACTGGAGGAGAGGAGGAGCGAGCTCGTAGACCTCGGTAGAGACATTGAGAAGTTGAAGAAAGCACTTAACACACCATACCCTAGAGTCAAGTATGATGAGGCAATAGAGATCCTCCAGAAGAAGGGAGTAAATATAGAGTGGGGCGACGACCTCGGTGCAGACGAGGAGAGGATCTTAACAATGGAGTTTGACACACCCATACACTTAACACACTTCCCCAAGAACATTAAGAGCTTCTACATGAAGATAGATAGGTCTAGACCAGAGGTTGTACTAGGGTTCGATGTACTAGCACCCGAGGGTTATGGAGAGATAATTGGTGGAGGTGAGAGAGAAGACGACTACAATACACTATACCAGAGGCTAGTTGAGCAGGGCTTAAACCCCGAGGACTACAAGTGGTACCTAGACTTGAGGAAGTATGGTTCAGTACCACACAGTGGATTCGGCCTTGGAATAGAGAGAGTTGTAATGTGGATTACTGGATTAGACCATATAAGGGAGACTATTCCATTCCCCAGATTCAGGGAGAGGGTTTATCCATAAATCCATGTATAAACCAACTCCTAGTTTACACGTTGGTCTTTTACAGTTCTTTTATTTAATTACAGGGGTTAGTGGTGTTGATTGGTAAATTGATATATGATAAGCTGTCTAGTAGGTATGAATTGAACCTAGAGGATTTCATTGCACCGAGGCTTCGTGGTTCAACACTATTTGAATTCACAGTTGGCGTATTGCTGAGTCAAAATACTAGCGATGAAAATGCATGGAGAGCCTATAGAGCACTTGTAGAAGCCATTGGCGAGTTAACGCCTAGTAGGGTGTTAGAGCTGGGGATCCAGGAGATCTCTGCTTTGATTAAACCAGCGGGTATGCAGCATCAAAGAGCATTAAAAATAGTTGAATTGGCGAGAGCCTTTTTTGAGAGGGATATTGAATCCCACGTAGAGCTGGTCATTAGAGAGCATGGTGTTGAGGCTGCACGTAGGTTTTTAATGGAGTTGCCTGGCATTGGGCCTAAGACAGCTGATGTAGTATTACTCATGTGGTTTAATGCACCGACATTCCCCGTTGACACCCACATAGCTAGGGTTACTCTGAGAATGGGTTTTGTATCTAGGAGGGAATACGAGGAGATCAGGGGTTTCTGGATGAGTAATACACCTATTGACTTATACCTACCACTCCACTTGCTTCTAATAACGCATGGTAGAGAGACTTGTAGAGCTAGGAGACCGCTGTGTAGTGTCTGCATTGTGAGGGATTATTGTAGGTATGACAGGGGTTCCTGGGGTTGACGCGTGGGGATTTATTGAAGAAAATAGCTAGAGAGGTCCTTGGGGAGGATTACGCGTCGAGGCTTTGGAGGAGAGTTGAGTTTATTGGGGATATTGCCCTTATTAGAACACCCCTCGGCATGGATCCACGTGACCTAAAGCCCCTCGCAGAGGAGTTGATTAAGAGGCTACCATATGTTAAGAGCGTCTGGGCTGCATTACCAGGTGTGACGGGGGAGTATAGACTTAGGAGGCATGTATGGCTAGCTGGAGAGGAGAGGAGTGAGACTATTTACCGAGAGCATGGTTGTCTATTCAAAGTAGATATTAATAAAGTCTATGTATCCCCCTCACTTAACTACGAGCACATTAGAGTTGCGAGGCTTGTTGAGCCGGGGGAGGTAGTCGTTAATATGTTTGCTGGAGCCGGATTGTTTAGTATAATTATAGCAAAGTACTCCAGGCCGAGGCTAGTCTACAGTATAGATATTAATCCACATGCATACAAATACATGGTTGAAAACATTGCGTTGAATAGAGTAGAGGGGTTAGTTGAGCCAATACTGGGTGATGCAAAGCAAGTAGTGGAGGAGAAACTAGTTGGAGTGGCTGACCGAGTCCTCATGCCATACCCAGAGCTAGCACTAGAGTACCTACCATACGCGTTGAAAGCCCTAAGGGGTGGTAGGGGCTGGATACATGTATACCTACACATATATACAAGTAGAAACGAGCACTGGAGGACTAGAGCGCAGAGTATAGTGGAGGATAGACTACGTGAGCTAGGTGCAAGACACAGAGTAGTAAACATTAGGAAGATAAGAAATGTTGGTCCAAGAACACACCAAGTAGTGGTAGATGTTTATTATTAACTGCACTTAGCCAACCCAGTAGTTAATCGGATAGAAACTAGAGTGGTTCTAAGAGACCGTGGCGCTCACTACTTCTTCGCCAAGAAGTACACTGCTAGTGCCCCAATGAGTGTTGAAACAGCCCCTACAACTATGATTTCCTCCAGTGGAGTCTTTGATGCAACTACTGTAGTGGTGTAAATCTCGCTAGTTGTCTTCGTAAGAGTAGTGGTCTCGGTGGTTTTCAACGCCTGAGTTGTAGTCGTGGTTTGTGTAATTGTATATTGTTGTATTACAGTCTTAGTTACTGGTGGTGGAGTAGTTGTCTCGGTAACCGTGGTGGTTATAGGTACCGTTGTGGTGGTGGTTTCCGTTGATGTGGTGGTTGATATATATGTGACATTATGGATGACCGTGTATGTAGTTGTCTGTCTAATAGTAATAGTCTCCGTTATAGTCACCGTCACCGCGTCGAGAGCCCTCGCCACGGCTCTATATGCATCCACTAGTCCATAGCCATAGTATGCGTCATACCCGGGGGATCCGAGGTCGAGTGCAGTAGATGTGAGGATAGACTCTACCTCCCCCGGGGTTAATTTGTCCATTCCAGTACTTAGTCTGAGTGCCTGGATAATAGCCACTACGCCTGAGACGTGGGGAACGGCGTCTGATGTTCCACTGGCATATGCGTATCCTCCACCCGGGTGTGTAGTGTATATATTTACTCCCGGAGCCACTACATCTGGGTTTCTATTGCTCCAGTCTGGGACTTTATACTCCGAGTCCACTGCCCCAACAGCTATTACCTCCGGGTAGCGTGCTGGGTAGTCTGGCTGTGAAGTCCCATTGTTTCCAGTCGCGGCTACTAATACAGCTCCATTGGTGTATGCGTATTTAATTGCATTGTATAGAGTGATAGTGGTTTCGTAGAAGCCCATTGATATAGATATGACGTCTGCGTCGTCGGCAGTACCAGGTATCCCGTCAGGGCCTTTAACAGCCTCTATTATCCCCTTAGCTACGTCGCTGTCGTATGCTCCAGTGGAGGTTGCAACTTTAACAGCGTATAATTGGACTCTTGGAGCAACACCTACTATCCCGGATCCATCTAGTCTAGCCCCTATGACTCCAGCAACGTGTGTTCCATGTCCAACATCATCATAGCACTCCGTGAGGTTAGACCCCTTGTAATACACCTGTGTATCATTCATTGACTTAATACAGTATACTACTCCACCTTGAAGGTCTGGGTGCGTGTAGTCTATTCCAGTATCTACTACAGCGACTTGTATAGCTGAATGATAGCCATAGGCAGCGTCTCCATATATGTCTCTAAACACACTCCAAACCCTAGTAGCGTTAATCATCTCTATATTCCATTGAACCTCCTCGAGGAGGCTTCCCCTATGATCCTCCTCAACGTATTTAACGAAATACAAGCCCTCAAGCCACTCAACCCTATGCCTGGGCACCTCTACAACCACAGCCCTAATCTCCGGGATCTCCCCGAGGAACACATACTCTACCACACCACGCACTAGGTCATCAAGTAGACGCTGCTTCAAGCCCTCATAGTCCCCATTGTCACCAAGTCCAATAATGACTCTAACAAATTCACAAGTACTAGGAGCCAGGATAACACTAATTGACGAAGAACTAGTGGAAACCGCTATTAATGCAAAAACAAATAAAGAAGCCAATCCAGTCGAGCCAATTAAGTCGCCAACAATACTACTAAACAAACCCAAAACCCACCACCCCCTAAACAAGACCTATATACTATCTTTCTTCGCAATTCCTTATATTAGATTCTTACGAAGAGACGTTGAAGATAATGAATACACCACCAATCTTTCAATATCTTTGTATTGGATTCCCTGGTGGTTTCAATGAGTTGATCTAGCTTGACCTTTAGATCCTTTCAATTCTTCGTATTGGATTCATAGAAGAAAAACTCGCAGTCATCCTAGGCCACATATACAGCCCTTTCAATTCTTTGTATTGGATTCTTCGTAACCGTGAAAAACCACGCCCCAGTCCCCGTAATATTCTCCCTTTCAATTCTTTGTATTGGATTCCACCCTACTATGAATATTGTCTTCACCAGCTCTATCTCCTCCTCTTTCAATTCTTTGTATTGGATTCAGAGTAGAGTATTTTGATGGCTCTAGGTGGTTGCCTTGGAGCTTTCAATTCTTTGTATTGGATTCGTGGCGGTTAATGCTCCCCGAGGTGTTGTACTGTGCGCTTTCAATTCTTTGTATTGGATTCGTTAAAAAGGCTAAACTCACAGCCTACATAGAGCCTGGAATAGCTTTCAATTCTTTGTATTGGATTCTCACGGTAGGATTAGCGGGAGGCTTGGGTTTTGGTTTATTCATCTTTCAATTCTTTGTATTGGATTCCCCCCCGATTCACTCATTCACACCACCCCGTGTCTATTTCTTTACTTTCAATTCTTTGTATTGGATTCCCGCTTAAGTAATAAGTTGATATTAACATTTATCAGTTGGATAGCTTTCAATTCTTTGTATTGGATTCAAAAATGCCCCGTAAATCCAAGTCCAAAGCCCCCAGCGGGGCTTTCAATTCTTTGTATTGGATTCTGAGGTTTGTGAGTGTCGTCCATTGCCACCCATAAATATAGCCCTTTCAATTCTTTGTATTGGATTCGTATTAGAGTATAAGCTAGTTAAGGGTTAAGAATAAGTAGCTTTCAATTCTTTGTATTGGATTCCTTGTCTAGCTGGATGCAAGCGCCTAATCCGTGGACAACTTTCAATTCTTTGTATTGGATTCTCTGGAGAATAAACCAAGAAGTCTTGAAGAAAATGGATCCGCTTTCAATTCTTTGTATTGGATTCTTGGTGTGTAGCATCCATGGCGATCACGGTTAAGGAGTGGCTCCCTTTCAATTCTTTGTATTGGATTCTATGCTTGATCCTTGATGTGGGTTTCTTAATATTGGATTCGTGTTTTAATTAGTATGGGTGGGGTTTATAAGCTTTATTCATGGTGATCATGGGGGTCTGATCAAAAGAGATCATTGAGTGCGATCATGTTGATTCCCTGGTTTTTAGGGATGTTCTCCGCGGTTTTTGTATTGTTTTTTCATTGCTCGTTTCTGTGTTACTGGGTTTGTATTGTTCTGTTTCATTATAATTGTTTCTATGTAGCCCTTGATCTTCCCTGTTTTTTAGGGAATTTTGTATTATTGTGGTCGAGTATTTATTGGAGTGCTTGTGGCTACTTATTTATCTAGGTGTTTCCACAGTAGGGGTTCTTCGTTCTGTGAATTGTGGTATTCTATTAATGGGAGTGCGTGTTACTTATTTTAGTGATTTATTAGTGGGTATGTGGAATTATTGGGTACGTAGAGGGTGTTTGCCCGTGCTTAGGCTTCACTACCTATTGCTACTAGTGGTTGTTCTCGCTGAGGCCCTAATCCCGGCTGTGAGTGCAGAATCTTCTAGTGGCTTTGAGTGTAGTGTATTCTACTTTTTCAACGGTATTGTTGTCTATGATTCGGGTGTTAATGATACACTTGTACTGGAGACTCCTCAAAATATTACATTGATTGGTGGTTTCAATCAAACTGTTACACCTATTATTGCATATAACTTGGACTTTAACTCCTCTATCAACTACTACTACTTCAATGTCTCACAGGGCTCTAGCTACACTGGTTTCTTCATTGTAAGAGTTGAAGTTTGCAGTAGATCCATGGAGGATGCCCTTAATACCCTAAGATCTGGGTTGACTAACCCAGGGATTAATCCATTTGGCAACAACTCCATACCCGAGGAGATCAAGCATGACTACATTGGACAGGGGAATAGGAAAGTCGAAGAAGTAGTTATACCTGCATATGAGGATTGGTTGAGGAGTAATTATGGCTTGAGCACGAGTGATTTAAGCACACTAGGATTAGTCTCTACGAGCGCCTACTTCGTGTATAATGTCTACTTTACCTACGATCCATCTGCTACACCTAGGAGTATTGATGAAGTTGTTGACTCTAGGAGAGGCGATTGCGATGACTTAACGAGAGTACTTGCAAGTATGCTATACCACTACAATATACCAGCTGTACAGGCCTCCGGCTACCTATACGTAAAGGGGCTCAACATAACAATCCCCGTTGAAAAAGCCAAGTATATATTCTTAAACAATGGACCCCACGCATTCCTATACGCCTACATACCCGGGTATGGCTGGCTATCCACAGACTTCCTAGCGGGCTCAATGCTCGTATACCCATTTATCTTCGAATCATACACCACCATAATTGAAGTACCACGCGAAGAAGTAGAGGAGTTTCTAGAGCTCCATAGAAAACTAAACGCCACACAGGTATTCGCGGTATTCAGCGAGGAGGAGTATAAGTCATTATTTAGTGGAGGGGAATTATTGGAGAAAGCACTTCTATTCCTCTACTCAAAGGCAGGATACAATAACACCACTACGAAGCCAATAGAGACGAGGACAACACAGCCAGTAGAGACACTTACCACGAATACTCTTTCAGAGTACACGAATAACACGCCAACACTGACCACTGGGCTTCCAAAATTCAAGTTTTCAACGATTTTAATGATTGCTCTGGGGTTGATAGTACTACTAGTAATAATATTGTTGTTGATGATGCATTGGAGATATGCGTCTTTAAAACCATAACCACAATAATAATGATGAGTAATTAACGGTGGCTTCATTGTCTATTAAACTACTTGTTCCAGTAGACGTCATTATTGATAGTAGAGAGGATGCAAAACACCCAGAGTTCAAGTCTATGCTTACAAGGGAAGGCCTTAGAGTAGCTGTACAAGCACTACAAGCAGGGGACTTCCTACTACTAGCTCCCCCAGGTAAGCAATCAATCCTAGTTGAGAGGAAGAGCGTTGACGACTTCGCGAATAGTATTAGAGACAATAGAGTCTGGGAGCAGTCTAGGTTATTGAAGGAAGCCGCGAGAGTTGATGGACACAAACCATTGATCCTCATAGAGGGCTCACTCGAAGACCTCGAAGTATACAGGGACTGGAGAATACAGAGCGTTCTCAGAGTATTAGATACTATAATCCTAGAGCTCGAAATCCCCGTTTTATTTACTCCGAGTAAAGAAGCCACTATAGCGTGGATAGTGGCTAAATCAAAGAGTCTAGGTAAAACAGAGGAGAAGAGAGTTTTGAGGATGAGGGTTGAGAGAAAGCCTATGAGTATTGAGGAAAGGATTCTATACGTAGCTGAGGGTTTAGTGGGGCCTACAATAGCTCGTAGGCTTTTACAGAGGTTTAAGACTCTTAGAAATATCGCCAACGCATCTATATATGAATTAATGAGCGTCGAGGGTGTTGGGGAGAAGAGGGCCCAGGAGATCTATGCATTATTCAACACTGAGTGGAGAGAGCAGGTGGAGTAGTATTGATTGACCTACTGGTACCCATATTAGTCTCCGCGGTTTCAACAAAGGTACTCATGGATTGGTGGCTGAAGACTGCCCATAGACTCGGATTCACTGGACGAGACATGAATAAACCGGGAGAAGTCTACGTAGCTGAGGCTGGTGGATTATGGGTTATTCTCTCAACGGTTTTCGGCATAATGGTTTACATCGCCATAGAGAGGTATGGAGATGCTAGATTAGATGTTATTCCACTATTATCAATAACAACTACGCTACTATTAGCGGGACTACTCGGCTTCTTCGACGATCTCCTTGGCTGGAAGAAGGGTATTACCCCGCTGAAAAGAGTGTTTCTCACAATCCCCGTTGCACTTCCATTAATAGTTGTTAAAGCCGGTACTAGTGTCATTGAACTACCAATCATTGGAACAATAGAGCTTGGTTTACTATACCCTCTCCTAGTTGTTCCAATTGGTGTCCTAGGGGCCGCTAATGCATTCAACATGATTGCTGGTTATAATGGCTTAGAGGCTACTCAGGCTTTGATCATACTATCAACCACGGTCATTCTCGTTGCCTTAACTAATAGAATTGATGCACTATATGTAATAGCGCCAGTTATAGCTTCTATATCGATATTCCTACTATACAATAAGTACCCGGCAAAGTGCTTTCCCGGGAATTCATTTACATATGGATTTGGCGCGTTATATGCTTCACTAGCTATATACTGGAACTTCGAGAAGTACGCTGTATCATCATTCACACTATACTTTATTGAATTAGCTCTATTCATGAGGGGATTAATGAATGGCGTCTACAAGGAGAACTTTGGGAGGGTTCAACCGGATGGATCCTTGCTACCTCCATATGACAAATCCTACAGTATCACCCACGTCGCGATCAAGGCTGTGAGTAGACTGAGGGGTAAGTGCTTCGAGAAAGACGTGGTTCTATTCATTACACTACTCCAGTTGATTGTTTCAACTACGAGCTTACTATTGATCTACGTGAGACTATAGTGTATAAGTATAGACTACTACCAATACCTATAAGCCCCGAGGCTATGAGGGATCTCGCCGGGCCGAGGCTAGTATATAGTAGAGCAGCGATTTGAGAGCTCATGGATGCACCGAGGTTATCCAGGAGTCTCTGTATACCCACTGCCCTACCCCTTAGCTCAATTGGAAGTATCCTTGTTAGAATTGCCGATAGACTAGAGCTGAGGATATTTGAGAACACACTTGAAACCACCGATGTAATTAACAATGTGGTTAATGAGGCAAGAACACTCTGTATGTATGAGGGTACTGCGTATAGGAATAGGCAAGTTGACAATATAAGGCTGGATGCGAAAGTATACTTCTCAACGCTGATTTTACTACCAATTAAAAGTAGTGAAGACACTATAGACCCGAGTGTCGATATAGATGAGATCAAGCCCCAGTAGTGGGGCTTTAACCCGAGGACATCTATAACGTAGAGCGCCATGTAGGTATTTACAACACCCATTGAAACCTGCCAGAGAATAGATGTATATACATAGAGCTTCAGGGCTTTCGATAACACCCCTCTATACCCTGCGAGCTCAAATATTAAACCAGAGAAGTCTCTATCTCTTGGTTTAAACGTTTCTCTAAGAGACTTCACTCTTAGAACTAAGACTACTAGGGAGACCATGCCCTGTACTAGGAAACCATACCTAATACCAAGGGATCCCACGAATTCATATAAAAAGCCCCCAATAATAGGCATGAATAATCCAGGAGTGGATGTAACAATGTTTAGTGCTAGAAAACCCTTGAATTCCCTCCCCCTACTTAGAGAATCCATTACTATAGCTGTCAATGCTGGTTGATAAAAATGTGATGCACTGTCAAATACGTATACTATTGTAAGCCACCTCCAGTCAGGTGAGGTAGCGTATAGGAATTGCGCTGCTGTAACCATGCCAGTACCAATAATTATAATCCTCACTCTCCCAAGGTAGTCTGTTAGTAGTCCGCCTGGTATTATGGATAGTGCTAGTGCGAGAGATCCTAGGCTCCTCATTAACGCGATCTCATAGTCTCCAGCGCCAAGGTCTTTAGCATACTTAGCGAAGAAGGGATTTATCAAAGAGCCTGTGAGGGAAAACAGAAACCATGATAAAGCCATTACTCCAACATTTCCTTTGAAGACCTCCCTTAGTTCTCTAAAGCTATCTCTCAATACCCCCAATTGCTTCTTGAAGCCGCTGGGCATACCGAGCTCCAACTGTGGATATACTAGATCTGCTCTCCTCTCAAAGCCCTCTCAACAAGCTCCTTCGCGTAGTCAAACCTAATCCTACCATCTTTAACCATTCTCTCCGCTACCTTGTCTATTAAATTCCCAGTGGCACCAGCCATTACAGCGAGGTTCCTCGCGTGTAGCCTCATATGACCCTTTTGAATACCCTCAGTTACCAATGCTCTAATTGCAGCTAGGTTTTGCGCTAATCCAACAGCAGCCATGACTTCAGATAGTTCCTTGGCTGATGAAACCCCTAGGATCTTGAGGGCTATTCTCGCGATTGGGTGGACTTTTGTAGCGCCACCTATAACCCCTACTTGTAGTGGTAGTTCTAGGTATCCATTTAGAAAACCCTCTTCATCAACCTCCCATGTACTAAGCGGCTTGTAGACCCCTGATCTAGCAGCATAGGCGTGCGCTCCAGCCTCAATAGCCCTGTGATCCTGCGCCGTGGCGAGTGCAACTGCTATTATTCCATTCATAATCCCCTTATTATGTGTAACAGCCCTGTATGGATCAGCCTCAGCTATTAAACTCGCCTCCTCTATTCTCTTCGCTACTTCCAATCCACCAACATTTTCAACCGGGGTTCTTGCCCACGCCTTGACTACTCTCCTAGTTGCGTAGTTTGATATTATCCTCAGCCTCGCCTGCCCACCCGTTATTTTCTCGAGTAGTGGTGCAATTGCCTCAGCCATGGTGTTGACAGCGTTTGCACCCATAGCGTCTCTTACATCTACAATTAAGTGCACTACTATGATAGGCCCCTTCCTCGTATCAACTACTCTAACCTCAATGTCTCTTGGACCACCACCACTCTTGACTAGTATTGGATCCTGCTGCGCCGCGTATTCCAGTAATTCCTGCTTGTGCTCGATTATTCTAGCGGCTTTAGCGTGTGGAGCCGTTGTATTAACTATGTGTATTTGGCCAATCATCTCCTGTGGCCCAGCCTCAGCAACTATGCCCTTTCCATGTCTAAGCATACGCGCTGCATTACTTG
>Ga0326760_1000791_pt1 | contig 15178 bp, 5 predicted proteins | sample GCREP_S_FD_207668 | JGI IMG/M metagenome (GOLD analysis project Ga0326760, IMG submission 207668) | Hot spring sediment microbial communities from Geyser Creek Basin, Yellowstone National Park, WY, United States - GCR.EP_S | ecosystem: Environmental > Aquatic > Thermal springs > Near-boiling... | reverse complement strand
ATTCCAAGTCTTTCAGAAAAGCCCTTACAGCCTCTCTTAGCTCCATACCCAACCCCCTTTGCTAATCTCTGTCCACTAACTTAAGATACATTAAGTTAGAATGATGTCAAGACCCCAACCAAAGACCCCACAACCAAAGACCTAATGACCCCTACCAAACCAAGACCCTAACCAAAGACCAAACCAAAGACCCTCAGGCTAACCAAAGACCAAACCTCTGAGCAATCCTTGCCTTGCTCTTTTCATATGCTCACCAACTTTAAACACTTCCAATCCCAAAAAGCCCCAGAGGGGCAGGTCTACCCTCTATGCCTCGTTCACACCGAGGGGATCCCATCAAAAGGTCAACTCAGCCAGAAAATACTCCACATCAGCCTTGCTCTCTAAAACCCTCCCCTTGCCAAAATCTCCAAACCAGCTCATATGTCCACACCGTGCACAAATCCCCACGCCCCTTCTCAACATATAAACCACTCTTGCAACCTTCCAAACCTCGCATTCACAGACAGGGCACTTGTCCTCTTCGGGCATCAAAAGATAAACCGTTCCCTCTTCCAATGGCTCGTTTGCTCGGTCTGGGGTTCCCTTTGGCTTGGTATCAAAAGGAAGGTCAGGGTCAGGGGTCGGTTCAGGGTCAGGGTCAGGGTCAGGGGTAGGGGTTTGGATAAAAGAAGAAACATTAGTAACTTTGGTAACTTTGGTAACTTTCTCTTGTAGCCCTTGTAAATTCTGGTCTGGAATGGTTACCTCATTTTTAACCCATGAAGTAACCGAGGTAACTTTTTGAGGAATGGGGCTGGGTTGGCAAAGAAAGTTACCAAGGTTACTAAAGTTACTAAAGTTACTAAGGTTACTAAAGTTACTTCCTTTTGTATTTATTGTATCCAAAAGGGAGTAAACCCCTCTCTCTTTTTTAGAAACCGCTCCCTTTTGAAGTAAATCAAAAAGGGCTTTCTTGACCGCTCCCGTATTCTTACCTACAAGCTCGGCTATTGCTTTGATGGTTGCTTTTTCCCCCATGCTCTCAAGAGACTTTATAGCTTCTACTATCTTCCTTTGTTCCTCGGCAAGCATTACTTCTTTGGCCGACCCTTCAAGCTTCCAACCATTCTCAAACCGTAGTCCAAGGTCAGCCCCCTCAAAGTCCCTCAGGATTAAATGCAAGACCGCCGTTTTGTCTCCTCTGCCTCTTTTGAGGACTAAGATATTGTCAACCACGGCTGTTTGTCCTGTAGACCCTAAAATCTCGTCTATCGGATCCTCGCTTTGGGTCTTCCTCGCATGATGGATTAAAAGAATGTTAGACCCTTCCTTCACCAACTCTTTTAAAACTTCCAACGCTCGGTATTCTTCCAAGAAAAGGTCTTTCCCTTTGACTTGAGGCTTTATCTTAGCCCAAGGGTCTATGATAATCAGTTCTGGGCTATGCTCTTCTATGCATCTTCTAATTTCCTTGACTGCTCCCTTGCCTATCCGAGGTAGCTCAAAATAGAAGAAAATTAGGTCTTCAGGAAGACCCTCAGGGTTTTCCAGCCCCAAAGTCTTCAGCCTCTTTTGTAGCCTCCCTGGGCTATCCTCAAGGGCAAAATAGGCAACCCTCTTCCCCATCTGGGCACAGCTCAGGGCTATTTGCAAAGCAAGCCATGACTTACCAATCTTAGGCTTTCCGCCAAGAATAGAGAAACCCTCAGGTAAGAGGTTGGGGATTAGCCAAGAGGGCTCCTTCACTTTCAAGCTCAAAATTTCTTTGATGGTAAAACACTTAGGAGCTTGGGTTCCTCTCCTTTGTATCTTGAGGGCTTGCAACTTCAAATAAACCTCTTCACTTAAGCCCAGCTCCAAAAGCCCCGAAAGTCCTTTGACATTCTCAATCGGCTCTTTGTAGGTATGTTCTACTCCAGCAAGCCTCATCTCCAGTTCCTCATCTCCTTGACCCTGCAAAAAGGCTTCCAAGGCTTCCTTTGCCTCTTCAAAGGAGAAACCAAGCTTCCGAAGATAGCCCGCCACATAGATAGTCCAAAATTGCCTACACCCTTTTTGGTAGACCTCGGAGACAAGTTCAATGATTTTGGAAGGGTCTAAACCTTCTGGGTTGGGCTGGTTGGGGTTCTCTGGGGCTTCCCTTTGGCTTCCCATAAGGCTTAAAAGCTTGTCCTTTAGTTCTTTTGGCATGGGCTTCAAAGGTTCAAGCTTGATAGGTTTATACTGGGCTTCAGGAAGGGTAGAGAAGAAGTTAGCCAGAGACCCGTTTGACTTGATTTCAAAGCCGTAATCTCTTAAAAAGCTCCTACTTTTGGCAAGGTCAGGCTCCCAACTAAAACCCACATGCAAATGGCCCCTGTCCTTTGTCTTGACCACATAGGGAGCCTCTTCAATCAGCCTCTCAAGGGGATAGAAAGAGTTAAACTTCTCTGGAGCATCAATATCAAGCACAACCAAACCAGAGGGCTCTCCTGTCTTAATAGCAATGCCTGCCGTGTCCCCCTTTGAAAAAAGCTTTTGGACTACCTCAACAGCTTCTAAAGGGTCATCAGGAAGGCTAAAGTCCTTCCAAGGTATAGAAGGGACAAGCTTCCCCTCTTTTGGGGTTAAAGGAATAGGGACAAACCCAGCAAAGGCAAGGCAACAAGCCCTGTTTAACAAAAGAGAGGTTGACTTTTGACCTGAAGTCGTTAGATTAGAATTAAAGGGTTGGTTCACCATATATCACCCCCTCTTTGGGATTTTGTCTCTTCAAGCCTCGCCCCTCTGCCCCTCCAGAGGGGCAAATTGCCTATTCTGCAATTACCCCTTGCTTTCCCTCAAGCAACTCATAGATGGGTAGCCCCTTGACCGCTTCTTTGCGCTCCCTAACAAAGTCCCATAGCGACAAGCGTATAATATCGGACAAGGTTAGCCTTTCCAAAAGCCCTACTCTCTCCAATGCCTCAACTAATACCTCTGGCACCATTGCCCCAACAAACCTCATATTGCTTGACCGTTTGCCACGATATAGCCATCTTGGATAGTTTCTATACTCCACCATGAAGCACCTCCTTTGCCAAATTGTTTAGCATTTTTTATTTTAATTCACTTTTATCGGTTTTTCAACATACCCTTAAACCACTTTTATTCTGCAAGCTTTTATACACTTCCAACCTCAACAGCAAGCTCTTTGACCTTCTCAGGTAAAGTTTCAGCATACCGCCGAGTAGTATTTATGCTTGCATGCCCTAAGATTTTTTGCACTACATCAATAGCAACCCCTTTTGACAAAAGCCTCGTTGCTAAGGTATGCCTCAATCTATGACAATGAAAGTCAACCCCAGATACTCTTTTGATCTTATAAGCATAATCCTTTAACGTTCCATCTGACACACCAAAGAGACAACCTTTGCCTTTCCCTTTGCTAAGTATTAGCAACTCCATAGCTAAGTCTTTATCCATCACGGGGACTAACCTTTCCTTTTGTCCTTTCCCAGCTCTTACTCTCAAAAAGACTTTTCCATCCTCTGTTATCACATCCTCTCCAGTTAGTCTTGCAACCTCAGAGACCCTAAGCCCAGTCCATAACATAACTTCAAAAGCGAGCTGTATATGTCTTGGCAACCTCTCCATTGCCTCTTTTACCCTTTTGAGTTCCTCTTCGGTCAAGAAGGCTGGCTTTTTGTCAGGCTCTTTTACCCTAAGCTTTCTACTTACAAAAGGGTTTCCCTTGACCAAGCCCTCATCCAAAAGGAAGTCGTAAAAGCTCTTGCAAGCCGATAAGACCGCATTAACCGAAGAGGCACTTAAACCCTTCTCAGCTAACCAGTTCCTAAAAGCCTTACTCTCTTTGCCATTGACAAGCCGATAATCTAAGCCCCTCTCCTCACAAAAGGCAAGAAACTTCTCCAGATGGAAGGAATAAGCCTCTAAGGTCTTCCTTGACTTGCCAGATAATTCCAAGTCTTTCAGAAAAGCCCTTACAGCCTCTCTTAGCTCCATACCCAACCCCCTTTGCTAATCTCTGTCCACTAACTTAAGATACATTAAGTTAGAATGATGTCAAGACCCCAACCAAAGACCTAACAAAAGGACCCCAACAAAATGACCCCTACTAAACCAAGACCCAAACCAAGACCCTACCCAAGACCCTCAGGCTAACCAAAGACCAAACCAAAGACCAAACCCTACCCCTTCCCTTTGCATCTGAGTAAACCTTGTCTTGCTCTTTTCATATACTCACTAACCTGAAACGCTCCTAATTTTTCAAAAGGTTCCTTAAACCCCAGCCAACCCAAAAAACCCCAGAGGGGCAACCTGCCTCTCTATGTCTCGTTCACACCGAGGGGATCCCATCAAAAGGACAAGTCAGTCAGAAAATACTCCACATCAGCCTTGCTCTCTAAAACCTTCCCTTTGCTAAAATCCCCAAACCAACTCATATGACCACATCGCCCACAAATACCCACGCCCCGCCCTATCCTATAAATCACTTGCGCAACCTTCCATACCTCGCATTGACAAATAGGACACTTGTTCTCCTCTGGCATCAAGAGATAAACCGTTCCTTCTTCCAACGGCTCGCTCGTTCTATCAGGGGTTCCCTTTGGCTTGGTATCAAAAGGAAGGTCAGGGTCAGGTTCAGGGGTAGGGTCAGGGGTAGAAGGGCTAAGCTCACTTTTGATAATATTACTAACATTCCTAACAAACCTAACATTCTCCTGTAGCCCTTGTAAATTCTGGGCTGGAATTGTTAGGTCATTTTTAACCTCAGATCTAACAAACCTAACAAACGGGTCTTTAGGGCTAACCAAAGGGGATGGGGCTGGCTGGCTGGGATTGTTAGGAATGTTAGGAATGTTAGTTAGGTTAGTTAGGTTAGTTATGTTAGGTCTTTTTGTATCCAAAAGGGAGTATACCCCTCTTTCTTTTCTGAAGACCACGCCCTTTTGGACTAAGTCAAACAACGCATACCTAACCGCCCCTTGGCTTTTGTTTACAAGCTCGGCTATTGCTTTGATGGTTGCTTTTTCTCCCATGCTCTCAAGAGCTCTTATAGCTTCTACTATCCTTCTTTGTTCTTCAGCAAGCATTACCTCTTTTGCCGACCCTTCAAGTTTCCAGCCGTTCTCAAACCGTAATCCAAGGTCAGCCCCCTCAAAGTCCCGCAAGATCAAATGCAAGACACCAGTTTTATCCCCTCTCCCCCTCTTGAGAATCAAGATGTTATCAACCACGGCTGTTTGACCCGTTGACCCCAAGATTTCGTCTATCGGATCCTCGCTTTGGGTCTTCCTCGCATGATGGATTAAAAGAATGTTAGTTCCTTCTTTCACCAACTCCTTTAAAACCTCTAACGCTCGGTATTCCTCTAAGAAAAGGTCTTTCCCTTTGACTTGAGGCTTTATCTTAGCCCAAGGGTCTATGATAATTAGTTCTGGGCTATGCTCTTCTATGCATCTTTTAAGCTCTTTGACTGCTCCTTTGCCTATCCGAGGCAGCTCAAAATAGAAGAAAATTAGGTCTTCAGGAAGACCCTCAGGGTTTTCCAGTCCCAAGGTCTTCAGCCTCTTTTGTAATCTCCCAGGAGTATCTTCAAGGGCAAAATAGACAACTTTTTTCCCTGTCTGGGCACAAGTCAGGGCTATTTGTAGGGCTAACCAAGACTTTCCGATTTTGGGTTTTCCACCAAGAATAGAGAAACCCTCAGGCAAAAGGTTGGGGATCAACCAAGAGGGTTCCTTTACTTTTAAGCTTAGGATTTCCTTGAGAGTAAGGCATTTAGGGGTTTGGGCTCCTCTCCTTTGTATCTTGAGACCCTGCAACTTCAAATAAACCTCTTCACTTAAGCCCAGCTCCAATAGCCCAGAAAGTCCTTTGACATTCTCAAGGGGCTCCTCATAAGTATGCTCTATCCCAGCAAGCCTCATCTCCAGTTCCTCATCTCCTTGACCCCGCAAAAAGGCTTCCAAGGCTTCCTTTGCCTCTTCAAAGGAGAAACCAAGCTTCCGAAGATAGCCCGCTGCGTAGATAGTCCAAAACTGCCGTTGCCCCTTTTGGTAGACCTCAGAAACCAACTCAATAATTTGGGAAGGGTCTAAACCTTCTGGGCCTGGTTGTTTTGGGTTCTCTGGGGCTTCTTTTGGGTCTTTCATAAGCCTTAAAAGCTTGTCCTTTAGTTCTTTTGGCATGGGCTTCAAAGGTTCAAGCTTGATAGGTTTATACTGGGCTTCAGGAAGGGTAGAGAAGAAGTTAACCAGAGACCCGTTTGACTTGATTTCAAAGCCGTAGCGATGCAAGAAACTCTTACTCTTAGCCAAATCAGGCTCCCAACTAAACCCTATATGCCAATGCCCCTCATCCTTTGTCTTGACCACATATGGAGCCTCATCCATTAACTTTTCAAGGGGATAGAAAGCATCAAATTTTTCAGGATCATCAATATCAAGCACAACCAAACCAGAGGGCTCTCCTGTCTTAATAGCAATGCCTGCCGTGTCCCCCTTTGAAAAAAGCTTTTGGACTACCTCAACAGCTTCTAAAGGATCTTCAGGAAGGCTAAAGTCCTTCCAAGGTATAGAAGGGACAAGCTTCCCCTCTTTTGGGGTTAAAGGAATAGGGACAAACCCAGCAAAGGCAAGGCAACAAGCCCTGTTTAACAAAGGAGAGGTTGACTTTTGACCTGAAGTCGTTAGATTAGAATTAAAGGGTTGATGCATCATATATCACCCCCTCTTTGGGATTTTGTCCGCCACCACCATCGCCCCTCTGCCCAGCCCAGAGGGGCAAATTGCCTATTCTACATTTACTTCCCCTTCCATCTCAAGCAAATCGTAAATAGGCAAGCCCCTAACAGTTTCTTTGTATCGTTTGAGAAAGTCCCAAAGGGCAATCCGAATTATATCGGAGAAAGTTAACTTTTCAGAAAGAGCTACATACTCCAACGCCGAGGCTAAGATTTCTGGTATCATCGCACCAATAAACCTTTTAGAGTCTATTCGTTTGCCGCGGTAGAGCCACTTAGGATAGTTTCTATATTCCACCATACACACCCCCTTTGCCAAATTGTTTAGCATTTTTTATTTTAATTCACTTTTATCAGTTTTTCAACATACCCTTAAACCACTTTTATTCTGCAAGCTTTTATACACTTCCAACCTCAACAGCAAGCTCTTTGACCTTTTCAGGTAAAGTTTCAGCATACCGCCGAGTAGTATTTATGCTTGCATGCCCTAAGATTTTTTGCACTACATCAATAGCAACCCCTTTTGACAAAAGCCTCGTTGCTAAGGTATGCCTCAATCTATGACAATGAAAGTCAACCCCAGATACTCTTTTGATCTTATAAGCATAATCCTTTAACGTTCCATCTGACACACCAAAGAGACAACCTTTGCCTTTCCCTTTGCTAAGTATTAGCAACTCCATAGCTAAGTCTTTATCCATCACGGGGACTAACCTTTCCTTTTGTCCTTTCCCAGCTCTTACTCTCAAAAAGACTTTTCCATCCTCTGTTATCACATCCTCTCCAGTTAGTCTTGCAACCTCAGAGACCCTAAGCCCAGTCCATAACATAACTTCAAAAGCGAGCTGTATATGTCTTGGCAACCTCTCCATTGCCTCTTTTACCCTTTTGAGTTCCTCTTCGGTCAAGAAGGCTGGCTTTTTGTCAGGCTCTTTTACCCTAAGCTTTCTACTTACAAAAGGGTTTCCCTTGACCAAGCCCTCATCCAAAAGGAAGTCGTAAAAGCTCTTGCAAGCCGATAAGACCGCATTAACCGAAGAGGCACTTAAACCCTTCTCAGCTAACCAGTTCCTAAAAGCCTTACTCTCTTTGCCATTGACAAGCCGATAATCTAAGCCCCTCTCCTCACAAAAGGCAAGAAACTTCTCCAGATGGAAGGAATAAGCCTCTAAGGTCTTCCTTGACTTGCCAGATAATTCCAAGTCTTTCAGAAAAGCCCTTACAGCCTCTCTTAGCTCCATACCCAACCCCCTTTGCTAATCTCTGTCCACTAACTTAAGATACATTAAGTTAGAATGATGTCAAGACCCCAACCAAAGACCCCACAACCAAAGACCTAATGACCCCTACCAAACCAAGACCCTAACCAAAGACCAAACCAAAGACCCTCAGGCTAACCAAAGACCAAACCTCTGAGCAATCCTTGCCTTGCTCTTTTCATATGCTCACCAACTTTAAACACTTCCAATCCCAAAAAGCCCCAGAGGGGCAGGTCTACCCTCTATGCCTCGTTCACACCGAGGGGATCCCATCAAAAGGTCAACTCAGCCAGAAAATACTCCACATCAGCCTTGCTCTCTAAAACCCTCCCCTTGCCAAAATCTCCAAACCAGCTCATATGTCCACACCGTGCACAAATCCCCACGCCCCTTCTCAACATATAAACCACTCTTGCAACCTTCCAAACCTCGCATTCACAGACAGGGCACTTGTCCTCTTCGGGCATCAAAAGATAAACCGTTCCCTCTTCCAATGGCTCGTTTGCTCGGTCTGGGGTTCCCTTTGGCTTGGTATCAAAAGGAAGGTCAGGGTCAGGGGTCGGTTCAGGGTCAGGGTCAGGGTCAGGGGTAGGGGTTTGGATAAAAGAAGAAACATTAGTAACTTTGGTAACTTTGGTAACTTTCTCTTGTAGCCCTTGTAAATTCTGGTCTGGAATGGTTACCTCATTTTTAACCCATGAAGTAACCGAGGTAACTTTTTGAGGAATGGGGCTGGGTTGGCAAAGAAAGTTACCAAGGTTACTAAAGTTACTAAAGTTACTAAGGTTACTAAAGTTACTTCCTTTTGTATTTATTGTATCCAAAAGGGAGTAAACCCCTCTCTCTTTTTTAGAAACCGCTCCCTTTTGAAGTAAATCAAAAAGGGCTTTCTTGACCGCTCCCGTATTCTTACCTACAAGCTCGGCTATTGCTTTGATGGTTGCTTTTTCCCCCATGCTCTCAAGAGACTTTATAGCTTCTACTATCTTCCTTTGTTCCTCGGCAAGCATTACTTCTTTGGCCGACCCTTCAAGCTTCCAACCATTCTCAAACCGTAGTCCAAGGTCAGCCCCCTCAAAGTCCCTCAGGATTAAATGCAAGACCGCCGTTTTGTCTCCTCTGCCTCTTTTGAGGACTAAGATATTGTCAACCACGGCTGTTTGTCCTGTAGACCCTAAAATCTCGTCTATCGGATCCTCGCTTTGGGTCTTCCTCGCATGATGGATTAAAAGAATGTTAGACCCTTCCTTCACCAACTCTTTTAAAACTTCCAACGCTCGGTATTCTTCCAAGAAAAGGTCTTTCCCTTTGACTTGAGGCTTTATCTTAGCCCAAGGGTCTATGATAATCAGTTCTGGGCTATGCTCTTCTATGCATCTTCTAATTTCCTTGACTGCTCCCTTGCCTATCCGAGGTAGCTCAAAATAGAAGAAAATTAGGTCTTCAGGAAGACCCTCAGGGTTTTCCAGCCCCAAAGTCTTCAGCCTCTTTTGTAGCCTCCCTGGGCTATCCTCAAGGGCAAAATAGGCAACCCTCTTCCCCATCTGGGCACAGCTCAGGGCTATTTGCAAAGCAAGCCATGACTTACCAATCTTAGGCTTTCCGCCAAGAATAGAGAAACCCTCAGGTAAGAGGTTGGGGATTAGCCAAGAGGGCTCCTTCACTTTCAAGCTCAAAATTTCTTTGATGGTAAAACACTTAGGAGCTTGGGTTCCTCTCCTTTGTATCTTGAGGGCTTGCAACTTCAAATAAACCTCTTCACTTAAGCCCAGCTCCAAAAGCCCCGAAAGTCCTTTGACATTCTCAATCGGCTCTTTGTAGGTATGTTCTACTCCAGCAAGCCTCATCTCCAGTTCCTCATCTCCTTGACCCTGCAAAAAGGCTTCCAAGGCTTCCTTTGCCTCTTCAAAGGAGAAACCAAGCTTCCGAAGATAGCCCGCCACATAGATAGTCCAAAATTGCCTACACCCTTTTTGGTAGACCTCGGAGACAAGTTCAATGATTTTGGAAGGGTCTAAACCTTCTGGGTTGGGCTGGTTGGGGTTCTCTGGGGCTTCCCTTTGGCTTCCCATAAGGCTTAAAAGCTTGTCCTTTAGTTCTTTTGGCATGGGCTTCAAAGGTTCAAGCTTGATAGGTTTATACTGGGCTTCAGGAAGGGTAGAGAAGAAGTTAGCCAGAGACCCGTTTGACTTGATTTCAAAGCCGTAATCTCTTAAAAAGCTCCTACTTTTGGCAAGGTCAGGCTCCCAACTAAAACCCACATGCAAATGGCCCCTGTCCTTTGTCTTGACCACATAGGGAGCCTCTTCAATCAGCCTCTCAAGGGGATAGAAAGAGTTAAACTTCTCTGGAGCATCAATATCAAGCACAACCAAACCAGAGGGCTCTCCTGTCTTAATAGCAATGCCTGCCGTGTCCCCCTTTGAAAAAAGCTTTTGGACTACCTCAACAGCTTCTAAAGGGTCATCAGGAAGGCTAAAGTCCTTCCAAGGTATAGAAGGGACAAGCTTCCCCTCTTTTGGGGTTAAAGGAATAGGGACAAACCCAGCAAAGGCAAGGCAACAAGCCCTGTTTAACAAAAGAGAGGTTGACTTTTGACCTGAAGTCGTTAGATTAGAATTAAAGGGTTGGTTCACCATATATCACCCCCTCTTTGGGATTTTGTCTCTTCAAGCCTCGCCCCTCTGCCCCTCCAGAGGGGCAAATTGCCTATTCTGCAATTACCCCTTGCTTTCCCTCAAGCAACTCATAGATGGGTAGCCCCTTGACCGCTTCTTTGCGCTCCCTAACAAAGTCCCATAGCGACAAGCGTATAATATCGGACAAGGTTAGCCTTTCCAAAAGCCCTACTCTCTCCAATGCCTCAACTAATACCTCTGGCACCATTGCCCCAACAAACCTCATATTGCTTGACCGTTTGCCACGATATAGCCATCTTGGATAGTTTCTATACTCCACCATGAAGCACCTCCTTTGCCAAATTGTTTAGCATTTTTTATTTTAATTCACTTTTATCGGTTTTTCAACATACCCTTAAACCACTTTTATTCTGCAAGCTTTTATACACTTCCAACCTCAACAGCAAGCTCTTTGACCTTCTCAGGTAAAGTTTCAGCATACCGCCGAGTAGTATTTATGCTTGCATGCCCTAAGATTTTTTGCACTACATCAATAGCAACCCCTTTTGACAAAAGCCTCGTTGCTAAGGTATGCCTCAATCTATGACAATGAAAGTCAACCCCAGATACTCTTTTGATCTTATAAGCATAATCCTTTAACGTTCCATCTGACACACCAAAGAGACAACCTTTGCCTTTCCCTTTGCTAAGTATTAGCAACTCCATAGCTAAGTCTTTATCCATCACGGGGACTAACCTTTCCTTTTGTCCTTTCCCAGCTCTTACTCTCAAAAAGACTTTTCCATCCTCTGTTATCACATCCTCTCCAGTTAGTCTTGCAACCTCAGAGACCCTAAGCCCAGTCCATAACATAACTTCAAAAGCGAGCTGTATATGTCTTGGCAACCTCTCCATTGCCTCTTTTACCCTTTTGAGTTCCTCTTCGGTCAAGAAGGCTGGCTTTTTGTCAGGCTCTTTTACCCTAAGCTTTCTACTTACAAAAGGGTTTCCCTTGACCAAGCCCTCATCCAAAAGGAAGTCGTAAAAGCTCTTGCAAGCCGATAAGACCGCATTAACCGAAGAGGCACTTAAACCCTTCTCAGCTAACCAGTTCCTAAAAGCCTTACTCTCTTTGCCATTGACAAGCCGATAATCTAAGCCCCTCTCCTCACAAAAGGCAAGAAACTTCTCCAGATGGAAGGAATAAGCCTCTAAGGTCTTCCTTGACTTGCCAGATAATTCCAAGTCTTTCAGAAAAGCCCTTACAGCCTCTCTTAGCTCCATACCCAACCCCCTTTGCTAATCTCTGTCCACTAACTTAAGATACATTAAGTTAGAATGATGTCAAGACCCCAACCAAAGACCTAACAAAAGGACCCCAACAAAATGACCCCTACTAAACCAAGACCCAAACCAAGACCCTACCCAAGACCCTCAGGCTAACCAAAGACCAAACCAAAGACCAAACCCTACCCCTTCCCTTTGCATCTGAGTAAACCTTGTCTTGCTCTTTTCATATACTCACTAACCTGAAACGCTCCTAATTTTTCAAAAGGTTCCTTAAACCCCAGCCAACCCAAAAAACCCCAGAGGGGCAACCTGCCTCTCTATGTCTCGTTCACACCGAGGGGATCCCATCAAAAGGACAAGTCAGTCAGAAAATACTCCACATCAGCCTTGCTCTCTAAAACCTTCCCTTTGCTAAAATCCCCAAACCAACTCATATGACCACATCGCCCACAAATACCCACGCCCCGCCCTATCCTATAAATCACTTGCGCAACCTTCCATACCTCGCATTGACAAATAGGACACTTGTTCTCCTCTGGCATCAAGAGATAAACCGTTCCTTCTTCCAACGGCTCGCTCGTTCTATCAGGGGTTCCCTTTGGCTTGGTATCAAAAGGAAGGTCAGGGTCAGGTTCAGGGGTAGGGTCAGGGGTAGAAGGGCTAAGCTCACTTTTGATAATATTACTAACATTCCTAACAAACCTAACATTCTCCTGTAGCCCTTGTAAATTCTGGGCTGGAATTGTTAGGTCATTTTTAACCTCAGATCTAACAAACCTAACAAACGGGTCTTTAGGGCTAACCAAAGGGGATGGGGCTGGCTGGCTGGGATTGTTAGGAATGTTAGGAATGTTAGTTAGGTTAGTTAGGTTAGTTATGTTAGGTCTTTTTGTATCCAAAAGGGAGTATACCCCTCTTTCTTTTCTGAAGACCACGCCCTTTTGGACTAAGTCAAACAACGCATACCTAACCGCCCCTTGGCTTTTGTTTACAAGCTCGGCTATTGCTTTGATGGTTGCTTTTTCTCCCATGCTCTCAAGAGCTCTTATAGCTTCTACTATCCTTCTTTGTTCTTCAGCAAGCATTACCTCTTTTGCCGACCCTTCAAGTTTCCAGCCGTTCTCAAACCGTAATCCAAGGTCAGCCCCCTCAAAGTCCCGCAAGATCAAATGCAAGACACCAGTTTTATCCCCTCTCCCCCTCTTGAGAATCAAGATGTTATCAACCACGGCTGTTTGACCCGTTGACCCCAAGATTTCGTCTATCGGATCCTCGCTTTGGGTCTTCCTCGCATGATGGATTAAAAGAATGTTAGTTCCTTCTTTCACCAACTCCTTTAAAACCTCTAACGCTCGGTATTCCTCTAAGAAAAGGTCTTTCCCTTTGACTTGAGGCTTTATCTTAGCCCAAGGGTCTATGATAATTAGTTCTGGGCTATGCTCTTCTATGCATCTTTTAAGCTCTTTGACTGCTCCTTTGCCTATCCGAGGCAGCTCAAAATAGAAGAAAATTAGGTCTTCAGGAAGACCCTCAGGGTTTTCCAGTCCCAAGGTCTTCAGCCTCTTTTGTAATCTCCCAGGAGTATCTTCAAGGGCAAAATAGACAACTTTTTTCCCTGTCTGGGCACAAGTCAGGGCTATTTGTAGGGCTAACCAAGACTTTCCGATTTTGGGTTTTCCACCAAGAATAGAGAAACCCTCAGGCAAAAGGTTGGGGATCAACCAAGAGGGTTCCTTTACTTTTAAGCTTAGGATTTCCTTGAGAGTAAGGCATTTAGGGGTTTGGGCTCCTCTCCTTTGTATCTTGAGACCCTGCAACTTCAAATAAACCTCTTCACTTAAGCCCAGCTCCAATAGCCCAGAAAGTCCTTTGACATTCTCAAGGGGCTCCTCATAAGTATGCTCTATCCCAGCAAGCCTCATCTCCAGTTCCTCATCTCCTTGACCCCGCAAAAAGGCTTCCAAGGCTTCCTTTGCCTCTTCAAAGGAGAAACCAAGCTTCCGAAGATAGCCCGCTGCGTAGATAGTCCAAAACTGCCGTTGCCCCTTTTGGTAGACCTCAGAAACCAACTCAATAATTTGGGAAGGGTCTAAACCTTCTGGGCCTGGTTGTTTTGGGTTCTCTGGGGCTTCTTTTGGGTCTTTCATAAGCCTTAAAAGCTTGTCCTTTAGTTCTTTTGGCATGGGCTTCAAAGGTTCAAGCTTGATAGGTTTATACTGGGCTTCAGGAAGGGTAGAGAAGAAGTTAACCAGAGACCCGTTTGACTTGATTTCAAAGCCGTAGCGATGCAAGAAACTCTTACTCTTAGCCAAATCAGGCTCCCAACTAAACCCTATATGCCAATGCCCCTCATCCTTTGTCTTGACCACATATGGAGCCTCATCCATTAACTTTTCAAGGGGATAGAAAGCATCAAATTTTTCAGGATCATCAATATCAAGCACAACCAAACCAGAGGGCTCTCCTGTCTTAATAGCAATGCCTGCCGTGTCCCCCTTTGAAAAAAGCTTTTGGACTACCTCAACAGCTTCTAAAGGATCTTCAGGAAGGCTAAAGTCCTTCCAAGGTATAGAAGGGACAAGCTTCCCCTCTTTTGGGGTTAAAGGAATAGGGACAAACCCAGCAAAGGCAAGGCAACAAGCCCTGTTTAACAAAGGAGAGGTTGACTTTTGACCTGAAGTCGTTAGATTAGAATTAAAGGGTTGATGCATCATATATCACCCCCTCTTTGGGATTTTGTCCGCCACCACCATCGCCCCTCTGCCCAGCCCAGAGGGGCAAATTGCCTATTCTACATTTACTTCCCCTTCCATCTCAAGCAAATCGTAAATAGGCAAGCCCCTAACAGTTTCTTTGTATCGTTTGAGAAAGTCCCAAAGGGCAATCCGAATTATATCGGAGAAAGTTAACTTTTCAGAAAGAGCTACATACTCCAACGCCGAGGCTAAGATTTCTGGTATCATCGCACCAATAAACCTTTTAGAGTCTATTCGTTTGCCGCGGTAGAGCCACTTAGGATAGTTTCTATATTCCACCATACACACCCCCTTTGCCAAATTGTTTAGCATTTTTTATTTTAATTCACTTTTATCAGTTTTTCAACATACCCTTAAACCACTTTTATTCTGCAAGCTTTTATACACTTCCAACCTCAACAGCAAGCTCTTTGACCTTTTCAGGTAAAGTTTCAGCATACCGCCGAGTAGTATTTATGCTTGCATGCCCTAAGATTTTTTGCACTACATCAATAGCAACCCCTTTTGACAAAAGCCTCGTTGCTAAGGTATGCCTCAATCTATGAC
>Ga0326760_1000790_pt1 | contig 15221 bp, 17 predicted proteins | sample GCREP_S_FD_207668 | JGI IMG/M metagenome (GOLD analysis project Ga0326760, IMG submission 207668) | Hot spring sediment microbial communities from Geyser Creek Basin, Yellowstone National Park, WY, United States - GCR.EP_S | ecosystem: Environmental > Aquatic > Thermal springs > Near-boiling... | reverse complement strand
CTATCAACGTCGTAATTAATTGGCAAACTTAAACTCGCCCTTAAATTAAGATCCAAAAAGTACGGCTCCTGATAGGTTAAACTGAACCTGTAGGATGTTGGAGAAAAACGGAGGATATCAATTGAGGTTCCAACAGAAACTTGCACCCTCTGGAGGTTGTTGAAGAGGTTTAGGTGTTGGAATAAACTTTCAAGGTTAAGGAGAATGGGCCTCTTGTTCTCACTCTGAAGCCCTCCGCTTATGTCCAAAATCCTAGGGGGACCCTCCTTAAAATAAAAGGTTAAATTGGCGCTTTCGTCATCCACATCCTCAAGTTTCCAATATATATAACTGAACAACTGCGTCCTGTAAAGCCTTGTTATGCTCTCCTCAATCCCCCTTTCCGAGAAATAATCCCCCTTCTTTATAACGATTTCCCTCCAAAATATCTTCTTTCTCGTTAATAGGGGTTTGTCATCCGCAGATTTTAGTAAGATCTCCCTTATCCTTATCCTGTTTCCCTTTGAAACCTCAAAAGAAACCTTGACCGTTTTGCTTTCCGCCTCTTTGATTTCCTCCCTCTTCACCTCAACGAAAGGATAACCCTTGTTCCTATAAAAGGATAGGATTTGGTTTTCGAGATCAAAAAGGAAGGCGGAGGAATAGGGGCGACTTTTAAACTTTATTCCCAACTCCTCGGGTGCGTACATTTCCGAAATTTTATACCTCTCTCCCTCCTTTATATAAACAAAAACCTTTACCGAATTTCCTTCAAACTTCGCCTCCCAGCTTATTGAAACATCAAAAAAACCGCTATCCCTATAAACCTCCTCCAAGAAATTTATGCCCCTCTTTATGAGAAATGGGGAATACTTGGGGTAAGATTGGAAGAAAAAAAGTACCCTTTTATACCCAAAGGCGGATCTTATAAAATCGGTTTTGAAAAACCTGTTTCCCGAAACCCTTATATCCGATATCGGAAGGGCCAAAAGTAGGATCATTTATAGTCGTTTCCAAGAATTACGAAAACGGGGGCTATGTTGTCCGGGTCGGGGATGTACAAAATTTTACCCTTAATAAACCTTGCTACCCTTTTTGCGTAAGAGAGATTTAAGCTGTCCCTACGGTCTATTATTAGGGTTTGGGCGTAAATGCTGTCCGCGTTCCCATAATATAGGACATCTATGCCCTTTGACCTTAGATATAAGGATACGCTATAAGCTAGCTTTTCCCTCTTTGTTCCATTTAGCACGACCACATCAAGCCTCTCGTCCGTTATGCTCGTTTTAGGATTCTCTTTCTTCTTGGGTATCATCGGAAAAACTAAAGTCCATATCAAAAGCAAAGCTGAAAATACCCAAAGGATCCTAAAAATTAGGGTTTTGCCCAAGGGGGAAATTATAAGGAAGTGGAGTAAGATAGGGAAAACTCCCAAAATCTCTTTGAGTTTTCAAACCTCTTTATGGCATAAATTTCTCCCCCTACGAATCTTCCCCCCAAACCCACACCCGAGCCCTCGGGTTTTATGCTGAAAATTGCCCCCACGGAAGAGTTCGTGACTTTCATCAAAGGGATCCAACCGTAGGAATATAAGTCTATCCTCTTTTCTACCCTGTAATAAGTATCCTGGAAAAACCACCCAAAATCCGATAATCTTATCCTTATGTTACCTTCAATGTTTGAGCTGTATTTTGCCTCAATTTCAAGGTACCTGTTTAGGGTGTTTTCGGTTTCTTTAAACCTGTAAAATGTATAAAGCGCGACGATCTCTCCCCTTAAAAGGAAGTTTCCCCCAAGGTTTTCAAAACCCATAGAATACTTTCTTATTTTTTTGCTTTCCGAGGACATTATGGGTGAGAGGTAAACGTACTCCTCTGATCTTCCGCCTATGTAAGTCCGGAATTTCCCCAAGACAACCTCACCCCCGCTTAGGATCTCCCTCAATGCGGAGGATTGGTAAGAGAGATTGCCACCGTATATGTTCAAGTACCTCCTTATCCCGAAACGTAAGGAAAGGTACCTTGATTTTGGGAAGTAGAAAAAGGATATATCGTCCTCCCACCTATCCGCTCTTATGTATGGGAAAACTGTTGAATTTAAGGACCTTGATATGTTGAATGTGTGAAAGAATAGGGACAATTCCAAATTTGCGAAAACTTCAAGCCTTACACCCATCTCGTTTCTGTCCTTGGTTGGGGAGGTCGGATATCTTGAGGATGATAGATTAAAAAGGAGTTTATATCCGAACCTTTCACCAAAGGATATGTTAGGGTTTATTCCGTATCTGTATCCCACCTCGGAGTGAAGGGGGAGGGAATACGAGAAGTATTCAAGTCTGAGAAGGATTTCAATTTTATGGTGAAAATTTAAGGAGGAGAGCCTTGGGTAAAACCTTAAGGTCTTTAAGAGGGGGCGAAATTCAAGGTTCAAAAAATCGGATCTCATAAAGATTCCAGAATTGTTCCTCCACCTATCCCCCCTTATAAACCTCAGATCCCCGCCAATTTCAAATTTCCATAAATTTTTCGTTATTCCAAAGGAGTTTTCGGAGGACTGTAGGGAAAACGTGTTATCGGAAAACAGTTTAAAACCCCGAATGTAAATTTGGGAGTTTAAAAGGATGGTGCGCCTGTTTATTGATAGGGACCTGTAATCTTGAAGGATCAAGAAATTTCTTTCCCTTTGGAAAATAAGGTTCGTCCAACCGTAATCGTTGTAAAACCTGTGCGAGAATTCAAATAACAAGGGGAGGATTATAAAGTGGCAATTCTGGTATAGAATACCCAACTATGGAAGCCTTTCTTTTTGTATCAATCCTGGTGGGAATATTGGGCTTTACGGTGGCAATCTTCACATACTTCTACATAAAATCCCTTCCCGCGGGTGAAGGAAAGATGTTAGAGTACGCGAGAGCAATAAGGGAAGGGGCTTTCACGTTTCTGAGGAGGGAGTACTCCTACATCGCGATTTTCGCCTTCTTGGTTTTCCTCGCCTTATTTTTCCTCGTCAAACCCCTTGCGGGTATAGCTTACCTTACCGGGGCCCTGCTTTCCTTGGGCGCGGGATTCATAGGTATGGCGGCGGCAACCCTCGCTAACGTAAGGACGACATATACCGCTTACAGGACGAAAAACCCTGGGGACACCCTCTCGGTCGCCTTTAAGGGTGGCTCCGTTATGGGGATCACAGTGGCTTCCTTGGGGCTTTTGGGGGTTGCTTTCTGGTTCTGGATAAGCAAAGATCCGATGGTGCTGAGCGCCTTTGGTATGGGCGCCTCCTCCGTTGCCCTATTTGCTCGCGTGGGGGGAGGGATATACACGAAGGCGGCGGATGTGGGTGCGGACCTTGTGGGTAAGGTGGAGGCGGGAATACCGGAGGATGACCCTAGGAACCCCGCGGTTATAGCGGATAACGTGGGGGATAACGTGGGGGATACCGCGGGTATGGGGGCGGACCTATTTGAATCTTACGTGGGTAGTATGGTGGCTACGATAGCGGTTTCCCTCGCGGCATCCTTTGCCCTTGCGGAAAGATCCTTTATTTTCGCCCTTTTACCCGTGACCCTTGCGGGTTGGGGTTTGGTTTCCTCCCTTTTGGGGGTTTTGTCCATTGATATGTTCAAGAAAGCCGATCCACAAACCGCATTAAGGAACGCCACAATTTTTACTGCCATCCTTTTTATAATAGGCTCCTTCTTTATAAACAAACTCTTGGTGGGTTACTTGGGGACATTTTTGGCGGTTTTGGCTGGTATTATTGCGGGACTCCTTATAGGTTTTGAGAGCGAATACTACACCTCGGGTTCTCCAATAAAGAGGATCGCGGAATCCGCCCAGTTTGGACCCGCAACGGTGATAATAAACGGGATAGCGGTAGCCTTTGAATCCGTCGTTTTACCCTTTATAACCATCTCCTTAGCGGTTTTTATCGCTTACTTTGCCTCGGAATACTGGGGACAGCCGGGGCTAGGTATATACGGGGTTTCCCTTTCGGCGGTGGGTATGCTCTCCACCATAGGTATAGTTATGACAACGGACTCTTACGGTCCCATAGCGGATAACGCCGGTGGAATAGCGGAGATGTCCCAACTTGGGAAGGATGTAAGGGCTATAACCGACAAGCTTGACGCTTTGGGAAATACTACCGCGGCTATAGGAAAGGGGTTCGCCATAGGTTCCGCGGCTATGACGGCCTTAGCCCTGATAGTTGCATATAAGGAGACGGTTGGACTTAACATCTTGGACTTTACGAAGGTTGAGAGCATACTGGGAGCCTTCTTGGGTGCTGCTATGCCCGCGATAATCTCCGCCCTTACTTTAAATGCGGTGGGTAGGGCTGCCAATAAGATGGTGGATGAGGTGAGGAGACAGTTTAGGGAATATAGGCTACTTGAGGACGAGAACGCAAAACCCGACTATAACAGGTGTATAGACATCGTGACGCAGGCGGCACTAAAGGAGATGATATTGCCCGGAGCCTCGGCGGTTATAGTTCCCATCCTAGTTGGTTTAATATTTGGGGCAGAGGCCCTTGGTTTCTTCCTCGGTTCCGCCCTCTTGGTGGGAGCTTTAATCGCGATCCTTATGGCAAACGGTGGAGGAGCGTGGGATAACGCAAAGAAGTACATTGAGGAGGGGCACTTTGGAGGTAAGGGTTCTCCCGCACATAAAGCCGCGGTTGTTGGGGATACCGTGGGAGATCCCTTCAAGGATACCACCGGTCCCTCAATGAACATACTAATAAAGCTTATGTCGATCGTTTCCTTGGTTTTCGGTCCTCTTCTTCACAAATACGGGGGAGTGATACTGAAGCTCTTTGGTCAGTAGAGCTACTTAAGCGCCTCCTTTAATAGGTTTATCAAGTTCGCCTTATGTACGATCTTCACCTCGCCCCTTATAAGGTCCTGGACCTCCACCTTATCCTCCGCCCAATGCTTCCCAATCACCACCCTAATTGGAATTCCTATCAATTCCGCATCGTGAAACTTAACACCCGCGCTCTCCTGCCTATCATCCCAAAGAACATCAAAACCCGCGGAAGTTAAAACATCGTAAATCTCATCCCCCTCCATGATCAGGTCTATGATGTGCACGTCAAAGGGTGATATGCTCTTGGGCCAGATCATGGAGTTCTCCGTACCGTAAAGCTCCACCGCAGACGCCATTATCCTACCCGGTCCTATTCCGTAGCTTCCCATTATTACCGGCTTCCTCTCCCCATCCCTATCCGTAAAATAAACCCCCATACTCTCGGAATACCTCGTCCCAAGTTTAAATATATGCCCAACTTCTATTGCGTTCCTGATGTTGATTTCTTCCCCACAATTCGGGCATATATCCCCCTTTGAAACCATCCTTATGTCGTAGAATTCAACATCCCCAATATCCTCCAAAGATACACCCACTATGTGGTGATTTGGGATGTTTGCTCCAACAACAAAGCCTTCCATATTCCTAACCGCGTTGTCCGCAACCTTTCTAATTTTAACATCAACAGGTCCGATAAAGCCCACATCTACACCCAGAATCTCTTTAACTTCCTCGGGGGTAGCTAAGCGGGGTTCCCTTAGTATGCTTGCCAGCTTATTCTCGTTCACCTCGTGATCTCCCCTTATCAGGACCATAACCGGCCCTTCTTTTGTGATGTAAAGTAGGGATTTAACGATATACTTGGGTTCTATCCCGAGTTGGGCGCACACTTCCTCAACCGTCCTTGCCCCCGGCGTATGCACCGTTTGAGAGGTCCTATAGTTTAAAACCACCCTCTCCCCTCTATCCACTACGGGCGCCACCTCAACGTTCGCAGCCCAACCGCAATTCTCGCATATGGCGAGTTTATCCTCGCCCGCATCGGAAAGCACCATAAACTCCTCGCTCTCCTTTCCCCCCATGAGCCCCGAAGAAGCCTTTACGTGTACAAATTTCAAACCGCACCTTGAAAAGATCCTCTTGTAAGCCTCCCTGTGTAGGGCGTAGCTTTCTTCTAACCCTTCCCAGGACGCGTCAAGACTATAGGAATCTTTCATTATGAACTCCCTAACCCTCAATATTCCCCCTCTGGGCCTGGGTTCGTCCCTGAACTTCGTCTGTATCTGGTACCAAATTTGGGGGAGGTCTTTGTAAGATTTTATGTATTCCCTTGCGATTTCGGATATTACCTCCTCGTGCGTGGGTGCTAAGGCATATTCCCTACCCTTCCGATCCTTAAGGCGGAACATATCTTCCCCAAAGCTCTCCCACCTACCGGATTCCTTCCATAGGGAGGATGGGGTAAGGGAGGGCATAAAGAGCTCCTGGGCCCCTATCGCGTTCATCTCTTCCCTTATGATGTTTATTATCTTATGTAGGACCCTCCAGCCTAAGGGTAAAAACGTATATACTCCGCTACTTAGCTGCCTTATGTATCCGCCCTTTACCAAGAGCTTATGACTCTTGGTTTCCGCATCGGAGGGCGCCTCCCTGTAGGTTCTTATAAGGGAAAGGCTTTGACGCATAGGGGGTTTATTCTAAAGGGGAGAGTGTTAAACTTTGCTTAGCAAATGATACCCTTTTAATCTCAAAATCGTAGGTTTTCCCAACTTCCAGATCAACATCGCTCCTTGCGTTTATTATTGGATATTCGGGAAGGAAGACCTCCCTGGAAGATATCGCAATTCCCCTCAACCTTTTCTCCCTTGAAAGTTTATAAAGGATCAGAAAGTTGGTTCTATCCCTCTGAGCCTTGAAGTTTTTATATTCGCCGGAAAGGGCGGTACCCATCTCCTCCATAACCGTCATCTCATCCAAGGCTTCAAGGTAGCCGAGAACTGACAAAATCTGGTGCTGGTTTATCACATCCGAATACCTCCTTATTGGGGAGGTGGCCCTTACGTAAAATTCCGCACCTATGGTTAAGTTTGGTCCGGGTTCCGTTGAGGATCTTACGGGCCTTGATAAATATATTTCCCCTTCTATCTTTTGATCCTGGATCCTGTAAATTGCGGGTATGCGGTGCTTCGCTAAGAATTCCCCCGCCTTTATGTTGTAAAATATCATCAGCTCCGTTATCAACTTTACCGCCATGTTCGGATAGAAAACATCAACGAAAACCTCGTTATCTTTAATATAAACCTTTACAAAGGGACTATAAACGACTATTCCCCCCCTCTTCACCCTCATATCCCTTAAATTCTCCGCAAATCTCACCAATTTTTCCCATATCCCCATTTCCCTTAATTTCCCCTCCGCATCTTTATAGCTCATTTTGTGCTTGTTTATTACCCTTGCCACCTTGAAGCTATAACCGTAATCTCCCAGATCCACCTCCAAAGTTAAGGTGCTCCTCTCCTGTCCGGGAAGTAAGGAAGAACCCCTTACCACCTCAAGGGGATACATATTCCACTTTCCGTCGGGTAAATAAAGGGTTGAACCCCTCCTTAGGGCAAACCTATCCGCGGGCGAACCTCTATAACAGATCCGATAAGGTAAGGCTATGTGTATGTAAAGCTTGTTTCCATCAACGGATATTGCGTCGTCTATATCCTCCGTATCCTCACTATCAATGGAGAAGGTTTCAAGGTGGGTTAGATCCTCCTGGGGGATCTCCCTTCCAAAAAATTCCAAGTTATTTTCCACCATGAGTTCCCTTATCTGGTGTGGAATATCCTTAATTCCCAGAAATCCAGCATCTATAAACCTCTCCCAAAACCCCGGTATCCTTTTTATAACCTTTTCCACGTCCGAGTCCCCGGATCCGAAGTTATAGATCTCCAAAACCTTTTCAACTATTGGGCTTCTTTTCCCACTCAAAACCCCCTCTATCTCCCTCCTCTCCTCCGCCATCCTTGAAGATATTATGCTATTTACCTCCCCTTCGCTTCTCCTTATCAATTTCTCCCCCTCAACCTTGAAATATGGCGAGGAGGATAAGACGAGGTAAGCCCCAGCCCTGAATTCCGCGGAATTTTTCCCAAAAATTGAACAGAACGTGTCTATATCCAGGTCCTCACCGATTTCCCATATCTCCCTAACTTGTTCCTCCAAAAAAATTCCCCTTATTTTCCCAAAATCCGGGAACTTTGATACCTCCCCGCATACGAATTCCACCTCCCTTTCCTTCAAATTCACTACCCTTCCTAGCTCATCCTCCCCAACAAACTTACCCTCCCTGAATTCCCCCACCGCTAAGTATCTCCTTCCCCCCTTTGAGTATATCACCAACTTCAAATCGATACACCCACCCTAGCAGGTTTAATAAGCTTATCCCCAAATTTCCAACCCACCTCAAAAACGACCGCAATTTTACCTTTGGGAAGCTCGGATGAAACGGCGGTTAAAGCCTCGTGCTTCTCCGGATCAAAATCCTCACCGACCAAGGGCGCAATTTTTTCGATCCTAAGGTTCCTTAAGGTGTGTTCCATCTTCCTGTATATTACTCCGACGCTTTCCTTCAGGTTCTCGGGAAGATCCAGGGAAGATAGGTGGTTAAGGAGTCTGTCTATGTCCTCAAGGAGGGGCAATAACTCCTTTACGAAGGATTCTTTTATGCTTTCCTCCCTCTGTTTTGCTTTTACTTCCATAACCTTCTTCAAAGCCTCGTAATCGTTAAGGATGTTATAAAGGGAAAGTTTTAGCTTTAAGTTTTCCCTCTTAAGTTCAGATATTGTTTTCAGCTCTAGGATCTTTGCGGAATGAGATAACAACCTTTCAACCTTCCTCATATTCTATCGGATTTTCCAAAGTAAAACCTTTACCACTTATGGAAACCCTACCCCAATCCCCGGATAAAGTTTTCACGAAAACCGTGTGAAAGCTTTTCCTCATTATGTAATCTATCCCAGCGGATAGGCTACCCGTGGCGCATCCCAAGGCTTCCGAAGGATGCCCCTGTTCCCATGTTCTAACGAAGATAATTTCTCCAAAGGGTTTATAGAAGTTTATGTGGTAATCCGTATTTTCAAGGAAGGGTTTGAAATTGGGGTTTTCGCTCGGGAATACCATATGTTTCACCCCCTCCATATGTACCGTTGAAAACTCCCCAAAGTTCCTATATTCCACCTCAAGCTCTATCCCCACCATATTCCCGTTTAGATACACCTTCTTTGGACCCTCAGCCCAAACGACGTAATCCCTCAGATTTTTCCTCATCATATTCATGAAACCCACCACCCTAGTGGCGTTCCCGCAAAAGGGTACTTTTTTCCCCAAATAATTTATATATATCAACTTCTCCTCATCTTCCACTATCCAACCGCTTATTTCCCTAACCCTTAAATCTATCTCCTCCTCACTCTTTACCACCACAAAGGTATCCCCCCCTATCCTGAACCTCATAAGTACCTCCCGATGATCGCAAAAATTGAGGCAACCAAAACCCCCAAGATTGAAGCCTTAATTTTAAAGCCGAGCTTTATTAAAAAAAAGAAAAGGTCTATTTCAAGGTTTTCAAGCCCGAATTGGAATTTGTGTGTAGCAACCTCGAGGGCACCGCTTCGGGGGAGGACTTGGGGTAAGGAGGAGGATAGGAACTCCCCTACGATGAAACCTAGGATGAAGAGGATGATGTAAAAAATCGGGGGTTTTCGGAACAAGTGCCGGGGGCGGGACTTGAACCCGCACGGGGATTTAACCCCAGAGGATTTTAAGTCCCCTGCGTCTGCCATTCCGCCACCCCGGCAAAGAAGATATTTTAAAGTTGAAGAGCAACCTTAAAATATCCCGATATGCTTGATAAGAGAAGGGGAATAATAAGGTGGCTCTTTGGGGGAAGGTATAACCTTGAAGCTTATATGTTTGCCCTTCACAGGATAACGGGGATAGGTCTGGTAATATACTTGCCGATGCATATAATAGTTACGAGTACAAGGGCTTTCGGACCTGAGGCTTGGAAATCGGTTATGAGCAAAGTGGCCGAAGGTCCCGTGATACATTTCCTTGAGTGGGTTTTGGTGGTTGGAATAGCTATACACGGCTTGAACGGTTTAAGGTTGATCCTCACGGAGTTTGGACTGTTCTTGGGGAAGCCATCAAAACCCATATATCCCTACAAAACCTCCATTGATAGGCAGAGGCTCCTTACGGGAGGTGTGATGATTTTATCTGCGATATTTATGATATACAGCCTCCTATTCTTCTCACCGAAAATTTTATGAGGGTTTTCATAGCCCTCGATCTTCCAAAAGACATTAAAAGTATTCTATTTAATTTGGGAAGAGAGATAAAAGGCAGGTATCCCTTCATAAAGCCCGTACCCGAGGGGAACCTTCATATTACCTTAAGGTTTTTGGGGGAGATAAGTGAGGAGAAGTGCGAGATTTTGAAGGAAAACCTTAAGGACCTGGGCAAGTCCTTCCCTTTGAAGCTTTCGAAGGTTGGGGGGTTCCCGACGGAGATGGGGGCGAGGGTGATATGGGTGGGGTTTGAGGAGAGTAAAGAGCTTTTTGAACTGAGCCTTAAGGTTGACACTATCGTTGATTCTTTGGGATTTCCGAAAAGGGATAAACCTTTTGTTCCGCATATAACTTTGGCGAGGACGGAAAAACCCGTAAACGTTGAGAACTTTAAAGTGAAAAATTTAACTTTTTTTGCTAAGGAGGTGGTAATTTACCAGAGCATCCTCGCAAAGCCCAACGCAATATACAAATCCCTGAAGGTTATACATCTTGAAGGTGATTGATGGAACAATAACCCTTCTTTCCTTCCTATGGATCCCTAAGGCGAAATTTTACTATTTTTACTCCGCCCCCGACGATAGCCTAGTGATAAAAGTTAAGGCAAAAAAGGAGCTTGATGGGGTGTATCTTGGAAGGTTTAACGAAAGGCCTTTGCTTTCGGAGGTTTACACCAAAGATGTGGTTTGGAGCGCTAAATCTGATACGCAAACCCTATGGTTCATAATGTTCCTACAGGTAGGCTTTTTTGAGAAAAACGAGGTTTCATTTGAGGTTTGGAGGTTCAACAACGACAGCTCCTTAAAAAACTTTAATACAAGGGTGATATTTGAAAGGAGGAAAGTTTTTTATGTTGATACCCTTTGGGACAGCGTGCCGAAGTTATACAAAACTTGGAGGGTTTTAATACCGCCCTTATCAAGCTCCCTTTACGGTGCCCTTTTTGATGGTGAGCTTTCCTTCGAATCGAATGGGGAAAATTTTGTACTCTGGGTTGCGGAAAGGTCTTACGACGATTCCCTTAGATTCCTCTTTGGGGAAAGCTTCTTCGAGAGGCTAAGGTGCATTTCAGCTGTTTTCGGTAAGGTTTTAAATGCGTTTGTTGTGCATTATATAAGTTTAGATACGGTAAGGTTCTTAAGGGTAAATCTAAACTCTTGCGAAAGGTTCTATATACCCGAGGGGAAATATTTGTTGATTTTGGAGAACTTATCAACGGATAGGGTGGATCTGGTTGTGAGGTTGTTGAAGGTGAAGCTAACACCTAAGGAGATAAAAAGATACAAATATGTGAATTTTCCAAGGAGGGAGGGCGACTCACGTTAGAATTGGGGGATGGAGTTCTTCGTAGGGTTGAATTTTAAACCGCTTTATAAGAAGCATACACCCCTTTATTGCGTTTCCCAGCATAGGGATGCTAAGATAAAACTTGTGAGACTCGGAACACTAAATGACAGGAAAGAAATAGTTGAAATTTGTAGGGAATTTGGGGTTAAGACCTTCTCCTTCAACTTCCATTATGGGGATGGAAGGTACAAACTTCCCAAGATAAGGGCAAGCTTTTACATTGATTCGCTCTTAAAGTTCATGTCGGAGGTTAGGGAGGAGGGATACGAAGCGGTACCTTTGTTTTCTTCGTCGGTTTACGGTTCGGGAAACCTCCCTTCTGGGGAGCTTTTAGAGGGTTTAAATTTCAGGTTCGAAGCCTTGGAAAAGTTAATATCCAACTTGGATATAAACCCATTTAAGCTTTCATGGAGGGTTTATCCTGTTGATGTATTGGATGTTATAGCTACATCGGTGGGTCTTTACTTTTATTCGGTTGGGAGGTTTGAGTTTGTGGATTTTGAGGGCTTTAAGGTGGTAAAGGTATTATGGAAGTTGAGATAGTTGAGAAGAACGACCTTGAGGGGGCAATGATAGTTGAGGGGATGACGGAAAAGATTTTCCCGGAATTTGTAAGGTGGCACCGAAATTCGGTTCTTAATTACCTGAGGCTTGGGGGGAAGGTGTTCGTTGCGAAAGTTTCGGGAGAGGTGGTGGGTTTTGCATTCTTTAGGAAAATTCACGAAAAACTTTGGGAGCTAACCCTTATAGGGGTTTTGGAGGAATACAGGGGTATGGGAATCGGAGGAAGGCTTTTGGAGGAGGCGATGAAGGTTATTGGGGGCGAGATCTATTTACACGTTCAAACATCTAACCTTCCCGCAATAAGGCTTTATGAGAAATTCGGATTTGTAAAGGATAAACTTATAAGGGGGTTTTATTCCGACGGCTCGGATGCGTACCTTATGGTGAGGAGGGACTTTATCTCAAATTCTTTCAAACCGTAAAATTTTGTTTGGGGCATTTTATGGACCGCCTTTTTTCCTCTTTTCTTCATAGTAGTATTTTCTTCCCTCTTCTGTTATCTCCCAAATTCCCCTTGGAGAATCTTTAGCAAAAAGTCCTTTCTTGACCATTGTATATCTTGCCCATTGGGCAGTATTCTCCCATCGTTTCTGTTTCGGGTTGGATGGGAGAGGCTTGTAATCATGTTCGTTTAAGATGCCTTTCATCTTATCATGCACACGTTCTAAGACATCTTTTACCTTCGCCCTTCCCCCTAATTCAATAAGGGCTTCCAGAATAGGCATTATAAACTGCTCCATGGGAGTTCTCAATCCCTTTTTAAGTTTTTCTTTTACCTTCTTTTTTCTAACTTGAGTAGGTTTTACCTGTTCTCTTTGAACTTGAGTAGGAATTTTTTCACTGAGAATTCTGAAAATAGTTTGCCATTCTCCTTGGAGTGCCTTTACTTTTTCCTTAAGATCTTTTAATTGTCCGGCATATTCAGCAAGAGTCTTTACCACATCGAAATTATCGGCATGTAAGTGTTCGTCTGTTTGTTGGCGTACTATATTAAGAATCTCATCGAGCCCTTCAATCAACATTTTAAAGCCTCTATTCACTTTGTTCATATCCATAATGCCCCCCTTCAATTATTTTTATCTCTTCCTCCGTTAAGCCATAAAGCTTGTAAACAAGCTGGTCTATTTCCTTTTCAAGCTCTTTGACTTTTTCCTGTTTTTCTTTATTTATCTCGTAGTCTGGGAATTGGGTAAGATCTATCTTTTGGGTATCGATCTCTTTAAGTTTCTCGTAAAGCGGGCGGATAGCAGAAAAGTAAAAGAAGCCCACCAAAAACTTAAGCTCCTTACTGTATTCTATGAGGGTTTTAAGCCTTTCTTCCAGCGTTTTTTCTGGGGAGTTTGTAATGAAGTAGTTCGCTTCAAACCCACCTTATAATATTTATATGTACTTCTCGGAGCAATGGTTGAGGAGGATGGAGAGGAGGGCGGATGTTGAGAGGGAAAGGAGGATAGAGGGGGGAAAGGAGACGGGAAGTAGGAGGTTTGCAACCGCAATATCCACACTTGACAAGGCCTTTATAGCCGCATCCCAAGCTGCGAACAAGGCCCTTGAGAGGCTAAAAGAAGAGCCATCCCTTGCGGTGGTCGTATTTACGGAAAATTACGATAAAAAGGTGGTCTTGGAGGGGATAAGCAAGGTTCTATCAAAGGTCCCAATAATAGGCGCCATAGTTCCCGACACGATATACAACGAGGAAAGTATAGTACCAAGGGGTATAGGGGTGGCACTTTGGGCCACAAACAGCGCGGATGTTATCCCTTTTCTAATAAAGGGGATAACTAGGTCCGAGGAGGCTATAGTTGAGGATATAAGGAGGTTCTTTGACAGGTCCAAGATAAAAAGGAAGTACGCGTACCTTCTGGGTATAGCGCCCAACATTTCGGATGATATTCCAACGAAGCTGGCGAGGGTTTTTGGGAAGGTCGCGGAGTTCTTTGATGGGGTGTATGTGGGGGTAGTCGGAGAATTTAAGCCTTCCCCTTGGTCCGTGATATACAACGGTGACACATACTCGGATCATGTTTCCGCATTCATAATAGAGAGCGATGTGAAGTTTGGGACCTTACTTTCCCAAGGTTTTCATCCATTTATTCCTTTTAAGGTTACCTCAGTTGAAGATTCCGTAATAAAGGAGCTTAACAATATACCAGTGGTGGAGGTTTTTAAGGGCATATTGCAAAGGATGGGGTACAGCGACGAGGATTTAGCGGACCCGATCAAGGCGGGGAAGATCCTCTCAAGGTTTTATGTGGAGGTTGCGGATCCTTCAAGGCACGGGAGGTTCAAAACCTCCATAATCAAATCCCTGGACGATAGGGGGCTAAAGGTTAGCACCGAAATTTCCGTAAACGATACTTTATGGTTCGCAAAAGCAGATCTTGAAGATATGCTGGAGGGAACGAGGAAGGGTGTTCAATTGGCCCTATCTTACGTTAAAGATTCCAGTCCCGCGGGTTTCATAATTTTTGAAAACTATACGAGGATAAGCGCCTTGGGTGATGAGATAAATAAGGACAAATCCAACATCAGGATCCTATCAAATCTCGGATTTTTGGGGATCCCAACCGTGGCGGAGATAATAATACACCCGGACTTTTATTCGGGGTCCCAAAGCGGGGTTATGCTTGGGACCCTCCTTGCGAACAAGGGGGAACAACCTTAAAATACACAAGGAGGGGAATATGAACAACCAAGTGGAACAAATTTTAAAAGCGATGGTTAAAAAGAACCCGCAGATAAAATCTGCGGCGGTGGTAAACTCGGAAGGGATCCTAATAGCATCACACCTCTTTCCCGGAACGAACGAATCCTCCTTCGGAGCGATGGCAGCAGCACTACTCGGATTGGGGGAACATGCCCTACAGGAGATAAAGGGAGGAAAGCTCAGAGAAGTGTACGTTAGGGGGGACGATATGATGCTCGTAATAGTGGGGATATCCAACGTGGGCGTGATATCAATAACCGTGGATGCGGAGGCGCCCTTAGGAGTGATCCTAGTTGAGGTTAGGAAGACGGCGGAGTTATTGGAGGGGATAATTTCTAAACAGCAGGACATAACCGAGATCTTGGGTTCGGATCTATCGCTGTTGGAGGGTTTCTCCTTCAAGGACATACTGGGGGAAGAATAAATGGTTGTGGACGTTGCAAAGAGGGAGATAAACGTAAAGATAGTGTATTATGG
>Ga0326760_1000789_pt1 | contig 15233 bp, 10 predicted proteins | sample GCREP_S_FD_207668 | JGI IMG/M metagenome (GOLD analysis project Ga0326760, IMG submission 207668) | Hot spring sediment microbial communities from Geyser Creek Basin, Yellowstone National Park, WY, United States - GCR.EP_S | ecosystem: Environmental > Aquatic > Thermal springs > Near-boiling... | reverse complement strand
GTCGTCTACAAGAATATACGGCACGGCCCTGTCTGACACCTTGCCCCCGCCCTTGACTATGACGTAGCCTATGGTGCCCCCCCTCTGGACTCTGAAGCCGTGCCTCCTTAACAGCAGTGCCGCGCGTACGTGAGGCGGCAGCACCTTATACTCGCCCAGCTCCTTGTCGAGGGATTTCCATATAATGACGTCATCGAGCTCAAACCTGTAATTCTTCAGCTTCTCTATCACGCTGCGCATGTAATCTACAACGGCGCGTCTTGCCTCGCGCGCGTCCCTCGACTTGAGGATGATCTCTATCACCCTGAGCTGCACTTCCTTCGCGACCTCGCTCCAGTCGCCTCTCACCACCTCAAACCCGACTATGTCAATGCGCCCGTCTCTCACGAGCCCCGCGTACCTCTTTTTGGCCTCTGTGAACAAGACCCTCTCGTAGTCCTTGTCAATTTTTATCTCAATGCCATACTTGCTCTCGACGTACGATGCCAGCTTTTCGGCGCTGTCGCTCTTCGCGATGAAGAGGCTGTCAGTGTCGCCGTATATCACGGTTATTCCAATCTCTCGCGCGAACTGTATTACGTCGCTCATTATGCTCCTAGCAAATGCCGTCACCGACTCCGCGACCTCTCTCTTGTACCACCTGGCTCCTATCCAGCCCGTGTAGCCGTATATGGCATTTGCCATAACCTTGAGGGCTCTCTGCCTCTCCTCGAGAACCCTTCGCTCCGGGGAGTCCGGCTGGTATTCCTTCATCTCCTCCCTCACTGCGCGCCGAAGCTCGACAAGGTGCTTGAGCACTAGGGGCATGAAGCCCTCTGGGCTCTTTCTGAACCTGCGACCTACTTCCGGCACCACATAAACGCCCTCGGGGGGCTCCGGCTCGCCTGGCTCTATGTATGTGTCCGGAGACAAGTTGTACCTCATCATGATGTTTGGGTACATCGACGTGAAGTCGAGCACGAGGACGTCGCTGTAGAGCCCCGGCCTCGGCTCGAGCACGATCGCTCCCCTATACGGCTCGTACTCCCGCTCCTCCCTGTTCGGCGCTATCTCTCCCGTGCGGTAGGCGTAACGCATCAACATCCACTCGACCCGGCTGCCCACGCTGGCAGCGGCGACCTGGTCTAGCGGGAGCCCCGATACTGCCGCCAGCTCAACGAGGAAGGGCAGGAGCCTCTCGGCGAGCCCGAGAGTCGACCTCACGTCGTCCAGCGCATACTGCCTGAGCAGCGGTCTCTTGGCGGGGTCTCTCCAGTATTCATATATCTTGTGCCCCGGTACTAAAACTCTCTCGTCCCTTTTCATAATGCCGAAGTACTCGGCAACCCTGTCCAGAGTCTTTACCTTTATTTCCGGGAACTCCTCGACGATGTTGTAAAGGTCTACGTTTGCCCTGCCGACTATGGACCAGTGCCCGTAGACGCTCTGCTGGGGGGCGCGCCCCAGCCTGTCAACTCTCAGCGGCACTCCCACAGCCTCGGCGCGCCTTGATAAGTAAGGCCAGTCGAACTTGTTGGAGTTGTAGCCGATGATCACGTCGGGGTCGTACTCTTTTATGAGCTCGACGAACGCGCGGAGAGCCTGTCTGTCGTCTCTGCCTGACGCCTCGAAGAGCTCCTCCCTCCCCTCGCCCGTCTTCACGGCAATCATTATGACCGGATCCCTGGCGGGGTCCGGAGTCCCTCTCTCGTTGTAGACCTCGATGTCGAATGCAATAATGCGCAGAGGCGGCGGTATGCCGCCGAAGGCGCCGAGCCACTCAATCGCTGTGTAGGCCGCGTACCTCCCGAGAGTCCCGGCGCTCTCGACCTCAACGACGTTCCAGCTGCACGGCACGACTCCTTTATCTACTGCGTAGCGCATGTAGAAGCGTATGTCTGCCTCGTAAACTCCCAGCGCTCCCAGCAATTTCGCCGCGGCCTCTCTCAGGCGCCTCACGTCCTCCGGCACTCTCGCCACGACTTTCAGAAGCCTCTTGGGCTTCCCCAGCAGTTTCCTCTCAACTGACTGCACGTCCTCCACGTAAGCCACGCGCGAGAGCTGTGCCTTTACGGACGCCGGGTCGCACGACTGGCAGTCAACGTAGAAGTACGGCCGGAAGGATCTGTCCACTATGACGGCGCGCTCGCCGCTCTCGGTGATGCAGAAAACGCGCACCTCGGGCACCTCGCTGACAACGGTGTATGTCATGTCGAGCGGCCACACTCTGAGTTTCACGCGTCTGTAGTGCGCAACTTAGTTATAATCCATTGCCCGCGGCCGGTGCGTGGGACTGGCGGAAAGGTACTTGAAATGTCTCGAGGGAGTGCCGCGTGAGCCCGGGACAGCGCACGGCTGCATAATTGAGTGGCTAGTGAAGGCGCTAGAGGCTCAACGGGCGCGGGAGAGCGGCGCGACTAATTAAGGGCAGGCACCCCTGGGAGCGTGAGGCCGGCGCTGCGCGCCCTGGCGGCCGCCGCCACTCTGGCAACCGCCGCGGCGGTGCACGCATGGCTTTGCGTGCCGTACGTCTTCTGGCCACTAATCTCTCTCTACATCACGTCCGCGGTGCTGGCAGCACACAGCCCGCTCGCAATTCACCGCAGAATGGCATTCTTAGCTCACGCGCAGGCCCACGCCGTTCTCGCAGCCGCGCTCGCCGCCGCGGTTATCTCTCTGCCAGTCGCCGGGCCTGGGCGCCCCGCGGCGTTCTACGCAACGACTCTGGCGCTCTTGCTCGCTTTAAACTATCTCACGATCGCGGCGGAGAGACTCAGACTCAAGAGGGACGTCGCGACTGGCGTTGTAGTATCGCTGCAGCTAGCCACAGCCGCTGCGCTGCTCTATCTCGTGAGGTACTCCGGGAGCGCTGCGCTGGACCCTGTCTCCCTAATTGCCGGCGAGTACGTGCTCATAACCAGACAAGACGTGATCGCGCAGCTGCCCTTACTCGCCCCCGCGCTCGCGTTCCCGGCGCTTTGCGGGGTTAAGCACCTCTACGCGGCGCTTGACGAGCACTTTGCAGAGGCCGTCGGGATAAGAGTGAGGCGGCTGGATTACGCGTTCATCGCGTCAATGTCGCTGGCAATTGCCGCGAGCGTGTACACGCTCGGCGTGTTAATGCCAGCGGCACTTTTAATACTGCCGGGAGCTGCCGCATCGAGGCACAGCCACGCGCTGCTCGAGCAGATACCACTGGCAGTGTCGGTCGCGCTGCTCTCCGCATCTCTCGCGCACTTCGCGTACGTCGCGGTGCCGTGGCTGTGCCCCAGCGCCGCGCTGGTAATCGTGCTCTTTGCTCTCACGCTGGCACGCCTATGAGCGGGGGCAGAGAGACGCCCTCCTCCGCCGCAGCCGCTCCTCAAGAGCGCGGGACGCAAAATGCCGGAGCGCGCCGCGCTCTCCCGGGCGGGCGCCCCGCCGGCTTCCGCGCGTCGCCTGAGCGCCAGCAGCCGGCCTCACTGCGGACCGCGGCTCTGGATCGGCAGCCCGGCCTCCCCGCTCCTGTGAGTGGAGTAATTGCCGGTGGCGATAACTTTCGCGATGAGGTCCTCATCTCCCCGCCGCGCTCATTCCGGCGCCTGCCCAGCGGCGGCGCGCCGCGACACGCGAGAGGGCCGGCGCCGGGAGCGGCGGGGAGGTGGGGGCGTTAATGGACTGCCAGTCCACAGTTCCCCTTTTAGTCTCCTCTCCTCCTCACTCTTTCCGTGACGGTCAGAGTGCATGTGGATGGTAGGGGCGTGCCGAGAATTCGCATAATTGAGGAGGGCGGCTGTTACGTCATCTCCGTCGACATCTTCAGACAGCTGAAAGAGCCTCCAAACAACGCAGAGGTCCTGCAAATCGGGGAGCGCTACAAGATACTTGTGACGAAGAGGGCCTTGCTGCGCGGGACTTGCGAGTTTGTCTATTTTCAGTTCCCGGGTGGAGTTCAGCTCATAAATGTAAAGTACATCGGCCCAGACAGCCCAGACGATGTACTCCCAGAGCTAGACAAATTGCTTAATGAGGTAGCCCACGGCGAAGAACATAAGTACCAGTAATACTATTGCAACCACCTCCTTGACTCTGGCCCTCCTGCGCCTTCTGAACTCCGGCGGTGCTTTTCTCAGCAGCGCGAGATACGTCGCAGTGACGGCGGCAGCGTAAGCCGCCGTGGCTATAAGCAGCGCGTGGAGGTATTCCATTGCAGCCGCGCTCCCTCAATTCCCGCAGCTCCTCGGGGGGCAGGGGGTCCGAGGCGCACTAGGCCTCCTGGAGTGGAGTCTCGTCTGGCACGGCGCATCAGCACTAGCCGAAGGCAGCCAGCGGACAGCAGGGCGGCGGTGCCTGGCAGGCCTTTCGCCCGGCAGTAGGCGCCCCTCCATGCGCTAGAGTAGCGTCAGGCTAAATAAGTATTCGGGCACAGAGAAGAGTAGTTGGATCCAGCCGCCCGCGGCAATGGCAGCGGCCGCCCCCTCACCAGCGCCGCTTGGTCTCAGCGGCGCGCCGGGAGCCGCCTGTCAGGCTGTTAGAGCGCGGGCCGGCCCGCTCAAGCGAATAAATATTGCAGCGCGGTGAAGTGCGTGACGCGCTTCAGCGAGATCGTTGAGAGGGCGAGAAGAGTCTTTCCGGGCGGCGTGAACTCGCCAGCAAGAGCCTTAAAGCATCTCGGCGCGCCGCTCGTGGCGCTCGGCGCCTCGGGCCCCTACCTTCACACGGACAGAGGGAGACTCATTGACTACTGCATGGCATTTGGGGCGATCATACTGGGGCACGCGCACCCAAGGGTGAGGGAGGCCGTGATGGGGCAGCTAGAGAGCGGCTGGATATACGCGCTGCTGACGGAGAGGGAGGTTGTATTTGCCGAGAAAATCCGGGCACACGTCCCCTCGGTAGAGAAGATGCGCATAGTTAACAGCGGGACCGAGGCCACAATGAACGCAATAAGGCTTGCGCGCGCGTACACCAAGCGCGATGTAATAATCAAGTTTGACGGGAACTTCCACGGCTCGCACGACTACGTGCTTGTCAGAGCGGGCTCAGGCGCCGCCACGTGGGGCGTGCCCATCAGTGCCGGAGTTCCGCGGGACGTGGTCAGGCTCACAGTGGTCGTGCCCTACAATGACGCCGATGCGCTCATCAAGGCCGTGAGGGAGGTGGGAGAGCGCCTGGCGGCCATCATAGTCGAGCCGGTGGCTGGGAACTGCGGCTTGATAATTCCGGACAGGGAGTTCATAAAGGCGCTGAGAGAGGAGAGCGAGAGAGTCGGCGCGCTGCTCATATTTGACGAGATAATCACGGGATTCAGGGTCGGGCTCTCGGGCGCGCAGGGGTACTTCGGAGTGATGCCCGAGCTGACAACACTTGGCAAGGTAATTGGCGGCGGCTTTCCGATCGGCGTGTTCGGCGGGAGGTCGGAGATTATGGAGCTAGTGACGCCGAGCGGGCCCGTTTACAATGCCGGCACCTTCAACGCGCACCCTGTGTCTATCGCCGCCGGCATCGCCGTCATCGAGGAGCTCGAGCGCGGCGAGCCGTACGCAATAGCAAACGAGGCCGCGGAGAGACTCGCCCGAGGAGTGGAGGATATCGCCGGGCGCGCTGGCTTCGATGTTGTCGTGAAACATATCGCGTCAATGTTCCAGCTCTACTTCAAGAGGGGCGACATTAAGACGCCGCAGGACGTCAGGGAGAGCAACGAGAAGCTGTACTTCAAGCTTCACGAAGTTGCTCTGAGGCACGGCGTTTACCTGACGCCGTCGCAGTACGAAGTCAACTTCACGTCGGCGGCCCACACGAGGGACATTGTCGACGAGACTCTCGCGGCGCTGGAGAGGGCGTTCAGAGAGTTGAAACTCGAGGCCGGCGCCAGCGCGCCATGAGCGCGCCCGGCAGCGCCGAGAGACTGCTTGAGAGATTCCGCGAGACCCCCCTGATAGTGTTCTGGGAGTCGACAAGGGCGTGCCGGCTCGCGTGCAAGCACTGCAGAGCAGATGCGGTACTCAAGCCTCTGCCCGGCGAGCTTACCACACGCGAGGCCAAGGCGCTCGTCGAGCAAGTGGCAAGCTTCGGGAGCCCCGCCCCGCTACTCGTAATTACAGGCGGCGACCCGCTCATGAGGGAGGACTTATTTGACGTGATCGACCATGCCAGCTCCCTCGGCGTGCCGGTTGCGCTCGCGCCAAGCGTGACGCAAGCGCTAGGCGAGAACGCGCTCAAGGCGCTCAAGAAGTGCGGCGTCAGATCGGTGTCGATAAGCCTTGACGGGGCCAGCGAGAGGACTCATGACTGGCTGCGTGGGGCCAGCGGCAACTTTAGGGACACGATTAGAGTCATACGGGCCGCCGTTAGCATGGGAATTCCCGTTCAGGTGAACACTGCAGTGTGGAGGGGCTCTCTGCCCGAGCTCCCGGAGCTCGCTAAGCTCGTGATAGAGCTGGGCGCGAGCGCGTGGGAGCTCTTCTTCCTGGTGGTCACCGGGCGCGCGAGGGAGGAGCTGGACATCTCGCCGGAGGAGTATGAAGCGGCCGTCAACTTTCTCGTCGACGTGACAATGTACGGCATTAAGGTGAGGGCTGTAGAGGCGCCGTTCTTTAGAAGGGCTAAGCTCGAGAGACTCAGAGGGAGACGGTTTGAGCACCCGCTTTACCATGCGCTCGTCGGCAGGCTGAGAGAGCTGCTTGGCGAGCCTGCGCGCGGTGTAGACCAGTCAGTGGTCCCCACGCGAGACGGGTGCGGGATTGTCTTCGTGGCCTACGACGGCACAATTCACCCAAGCGGCTTCCTGCCCTACCCGCTCGGCAACGTGCGGCGCGACAGCCTCATCAGAGTCTACAGGGAGCACCCGCTGCTCCAGAGAATGCGCGCCGGAGAGTTCCGGGGGAGGTGCGGCAGGTGCGAGTACAGACTGATATGCGGCGGCTCCAGAGCTCGCGCCTACGCGCAGCTCGGCGACCCCCTTGCCGAGGATCCAGCTTGCGTCTATGTGCCGCGCCCCGAGTCTCATAATTCATAACTAGCCCGCCGCGGGCTCGCGTGACGGAGCACCTCGTGGGCAAGCTCTCCGTCGGCAACAGTGTATACCGCTACTACAGAATTGCAGCACTCGGCGAGGAGGGCCACGACATTGACAAGCTGCCGTACTCGCTGCGCGTGCTTTTGGAGAACGTCCTGCGCAACTTAGACGGCAGGAGCGTGACGAGGGAGCACCTCGAGACGCTGCTGCGCTGGGACTCCAGGGCGCCGCAGGGCGAGGTCGCAATCCGGGTCTCGCGTGTAATAATGCAAGACTACACGGGAGTGCCGGTGCTAGTGGACCTTGCGACCCTGCGCGATGCCGTGGCGAGAGCCGGCGGCAACCCGCTCGTCGTCAATCCGCAGGCGCCTGTCGACCTAGTAATAGATCACTCGGTAAGCGTTGACTTCTGGGGGTCGCGCGACGCGCTGAGGCGAAACGTGGCGCTCGAGATCCGGAGGAACAAGGAGAGGTACCGCTTCATAAAGTGGGCCCAGCAGGCGTTTGCAAACTTGAGGGTGTTCCCGCCGGGAGCGGGCATCATCCACCAGGTAAACCTCGAGCTGCTGGCGAGAGTTGTCGTAGCTGAGGGGGGCCTTGCTTACTTCGAGACCGTGATAGGAACCGACAGCCACACGACCATGACAAACGGCCTCGGGGTCGTGGGCTGGGGCGTAGGCGGGATTGAGGCCGAGGCGGCACTGCTGGGCGAGCCCGTCACCATTAGGCTGCCGCGCGTCGTTGCGGTTTGTCTTTACGGCGAGCCCAGGCCTGGCGTCACGGCAACGGACGTCGCGCTGACACTCACAGAGCTCTTGCGCAAGGCCGGTGTCGTTGACGCGTTCATCGAGTTCGTCTGCGATGGCGTGAGGAAGCTGACAGTGCCTGACCGCGCGGTCGTGTCAAACATGGCTCCGGAGTACGGCGCTACAGTCGCTCTCTTTCCGGTTGACGAGGAGACGCTACGCTATCTCGCAATTACCGGGAGGCCCGAGAGTCACATTGCCCTAGTAAGGAAGTATTACGAGGCGCAAGGGCTCTTCGGCGGGGCCGCTGGGGCTGAGTACAGCCGCGTCATAGACTTTGACCTCTCTGCCGTGGAGCGCTGCGTTGCCGGGCCGACGCTGCCGTGGGATAGAAGAAAGCTGGCGGAGGTTCCCGGCAGTTTTATGAAACTCCTCTGCGAGAGGAAAAGGAGGCGCTCGAAAAAGAGCGTTGAGATCGAGATTGACGGGAGGGGTATCGTGCTGAGCGATGGGGATGTGGTAATAGCCGCAGTAGCGAGCTGCACTAACACCAGCAACCCGTATCTCCTGGTCGCCGTCGGGCTTCTCGCGAGGCGCGCAGCTGAGCTGGGCGTGAGACCCCCGCCGTATGTCAAGACGAGCTTCACGCCGGGATCGAGAGCCGCCGCGGAGATTCTAGAGAGGAGCGGCCTCCAGAAGTATCTCGACGCGCTGGGCTTTCACGTCGCCGCCTACGGCTGCGCGACGTGTATAGGAAACTCGGGCCCCCTGCCGGAGCCCGTCATTAGGGCCGTGAGGGAGCACGACATACTTGTCGCTGCGGTTATCTCAGGAAATAGAAACTTCGAGGGGAGGATCCACCCCGACATCCGCGCGGTGTATCTCGCGTCGCCGCCGCTCGTCGTGGCCTACGCAATAGCTGGAACTGTGACGCGGGACCTCGAGTCGGAGCCACTAGCCTACGCGCCCGACGGAAGGCCGGTCTACCTGCGCGACCTCTGGCCGGCGCGGGAGGAGGTACGCGCCACGGTCGAGGAGTGGGCGAGACCTGAGGTCTACAGGGAGGCGTACACAAGGCCTGTGCCAGAAGAGTGGCACGCGCTGGAGACCCCCTCCGGGGCGCTGTATAGCTGGCGCCCTGACGACACGTACATACAGCCATCGCCGCTCGCGGAGGGGGGCGCGGCAGCCGGAGACATAGTGGGCGCGAGACCCCTGCTCGTGCTGGGGGACAACATAACGACAGATCACATAAGCCCTGCCGGCGAGATCCCGGCAGACAGCCCTGCCGGCAGGTTTCTGATCTCCGCGGGCGTCAGCCCCTCGGAGCTCGGGACTTTCGGCTCGCGCCGGGGCAACTGGCAGGTAATGGTGCGCGGCACGTTTTGCAGCAGGGGCTACGTGAACAAAATCGGGGGGCTTCCCGGCGGGCTCACTATCAAGTTCCCCGAGGGCATCGCCATGACGGTGTACGAGGCAGCAGAGGCCTACAAGAGGGAGGGAGTGCCGCTGGTGATAGTCGCCGGCAAGAACTACGGAGTCGGGTCGAGCAGGGACTGGGCGGCAAAGGGGCCGAGACTCCTCGGCGTTAGAGCGGTGATTGCCGAGAGCTTTGAGAGGATTCACAGGCAGAACTTAATAATGGTCGGCATCGCGCCAGTGCGGCTGCCCGAGGGCATCACAGCCGACAGGCTGGGTCTCGACGGCTCGGAGGTTATAGACATCCTCGGCCTCTCGGGAGAGTTCTGGCCGGAGAAGGAGGTCTTAATCCGCATACGCAGAAGGAACGGCCGCGTTGACGAGATAAAAGCCAAGCTCGCAGTGTACACGCGCGCCGAGACGGAGTACCTCAAGCACGGCGGTGTTTACAACTACATCCTCTCGCGCATAATGCAATAGGCCGATCACAGCGGCGTCCTGGCTCCCGCCGGGGGTGAGAGAGGCCGCGGAGTAGCGCGAGCGCGGCCCTCACGGCCGCTGGCACATGCCTCTACCGGCAGGGGCCTGCTGTCAGCCCTCCCGGCTCCCCGCCCCGCGCTCCTGGCACGCCGCGGAGCCTGCAGAGCGCTCGCGCCGCAGAGGGCCGGCGCGGGGGGAAATGGGGGCACGGCTCTGGAAGCCCCGCGGGATTCCCGCGCTCGCGTGGAGGGGCTCAACACTGCTCCCCGCCCAGCCCGGACACGTCCATGCCGCGCCTCCTGAGCTCCCTCACGTCCTCGCAGCGACTCCACGGGTAAGCCACCCAGACCCAGTCCTCAAGTCTCTCGGCGTAGAAGTCAGGCGCGAAGCTGCTGGTCGCCTTTAAGTGAATTACCGCGGTTTTCACCTCCAGCGCGCCCAGCATCTCAACCAGGCTCTTTGCAAGCGCCAGGGTGCTGCCCGTGTCGGCCACCTCATCAACCACCAGCACCCTCTTGTCGCGCACTGCGCCAGCCTCAATGACGTGATAAAGCACGGGCCTCTGCGCCCGCCTCTCGGCAACTCTCCAGTGCTTGATCCCCAGTGTAATAATGTCATCGACTCCAAGTACATCGCTGATTATGCGAGCAGGCACCAGCCCGCCTCTCGAAATAGCGACAATTATATCTGGCACATAGCCGGCGCCGCGCACTTCTCTGGCAAGCGCCTCGCTGAGCGCTATGCCCTCAGGCCAGGAGAGCGCGAGAACCCTCAGACCCCCTATGCTAATGAGCCTCACGCACAACTGCTGGAACCGGAATATAACCGTGAGGCGGGGCGGCGAGACCGCGCGCAGAAGGAATAAAAAACAGTGACGGGGGGACGGCGATGAAGAGTTGAACCCACGCGGAGTCGGTGGCGAGAGGCAGCCCGCGTGGCGGGCGCTGATTAGCGTGCGCCCAGAGAATTACTGCGGCTCTCCGCGCATAGCTTTTAAGCACGCGCGCACACCAGTAAATGCCCGGGCTGATTTTTATCACAGGAGGCGTTATGTCGAGCGTAGGCAAGGGCGTCGTAGTTGCCAGCATCGGCAGGATGCTGAGGTCTCGCAATTTCTCCGTGAATGCGGTCAAGATAGATCCCTACATAAACGTCGACGCGGGCACTATGAATCCCTACGCTCACGGAGAGGTCTTCGTGACTTATGACGGCGGCGAGACTGACCTCGACTTGGGCCACTACGAGAGGTTCCTCGACGTGGAGCTGTCACGAAAAAATAACATCACGTCGGGGCAGGTATACCTGTCCGTAATAATGAAAGAGAGGCAGGGCGAGTACCTGGGCCAGACCGTGCAGCTGATACCCCATGTCACGGACGAGATAAAGAGGAGAATTCTCGAGACGGCAGAGGGCTTCGACGTGACAATAGTAGAGATTGGCGGCACGGTTGGCGACTACGAGCAGCTGCCGTTTCTAGAGGCTGCGAGGCAGCTGAGGCTGGAGCTTGGGGACGGCGTCGTATTCGTGCACGTGGCGTGGGTCCCCTTGCTCAAGACGACGAGAGAGTTCAAGACGAAGCCCCTTCAGCACAGCGTTGCTGAGTTGAGAAGATACGGCATACAGCCAGACGCGATCGTAGTGAGGTCCGAGAGGCCCATAGACGCAAACACGGCGAGAAAGATAGCGCTATTTACTAACGTGCCTCAGCACGCAATATACAACTCCTACAATGTTGACACAATATATAAAGTGCCCTTGCTGCTCGAGAGGCAGGGCATGGGAGAGTTCTTAGTGAGGCGCCTCAGACTCGAGGCGAGAGCGCCGGACTACAGAGAGTGGGAGGAATTTGTTGCTAAGCTCACGTCCCCGCGCCATGTCGTCAAGGTGGGAATGTGCGGCAAGTATGTCGAACTCCCCGACGCCTACCTGAGCATAATCGAGGCGCTGAGGCATGCAGGCGCGGCTCTCAGCGCGAGGCCTGAGCTCGTCTGGATAAACTCGGTAGACGTGGAGAGGCGCCCAGACAGACTGCACGAGCTCGACGTAGAAGCCGTGATTGTGCTGCCGGGCTTCGGTAAAAGGGGAGTGGAGGGCATGATAGAGTGCGCGAGATACGCTAGAGAGGGCGAGATCCCGTTCCTCGGCATCTGTTTCGGCATGCAGCTCGCTGTTGTCGAGTTCGCCCGCAACGTCGTGGGCCTCAAGGAGGCGAGCACGACGGAGGTGGACCCAGACACGCCACACCCAGTGGTTCACCTGGCGCCGGAGCAGAGGGGTATCGACGCGCTGGGCGGCACGATGATACTCGGGAACAGGAGGATAGAGCTAGTGCCGGGCACTCTCGCGGCATCGCTCTACGGCTCCAGCGTCGCTGTCGAGAGACACCGGCATAGGTACGAGGTGAACCTCGAGTACCTGCCAAAGCTCGTGGAGGCAGGCCTCCTCGTCTCGGGGTGGAGAGAGGACGTAAGGCGCGTCGAGATAATCGAGCTGCCCGGCCACCCGTTCTTCATAGCAACGCAATTTCACCCCGAGTTCAGATCCAGGCCGACGAGACCCCACCCTCTCTTCCTGGGGTTAATAAGGGCGGCCCTCGCGAGGAGGCTAGAGGGCAAGGTCGGGGCCAGGAGTGCAGCGAGCCCCTTGCAGGCGGCTTAGCGACACGGGTGTGATGTCAGCGCCCCCTCAATCCCCACTGCCTCCGGGGGCCGGAGTCCCCCGCCCGCTGGCCGCGGGGCGGCACGGAAAAAGAGGGAAATTGTGGAGCGCTCGCGCGGCTGCACCCGCGGCGGTTAGGGCTGCCGCAAGCTGCTGACGGCACTTGCCGGCGCTGCGGCGAGCAGGGCAACCACGCGAATAGGCGCGGTAAGTTAATCAACGCCCAGGCGCCGCCGCTGTATGAGGATTTTAGTCTTCGGGGGTCTCGGCTTCGTCGGCGCAAATCTCGTGGAGGCGCTGGCGGGGCGCGATGTTTACGTTGCTAGCAGGCCGGGCTCTGCGGCCAGAAAGCAGGACGTAGCTCGACACGCCTCCAACTTCGCCGCAATTGTGGAGTACAGCGAGCCCGGGGAGGCCCTCAGGGTCAACCCAGACATTGTGATAAATTTAGTGGGCAAGTACTACGGAACCGTGCGGGAGTTGAGGGAAGCAAATGCAGAGTTCCCAGAGAGACTCTGCCGAGCTGCCGTCAGGGTCAACTGGAGGGGCAAGGTGGTTCACGTGTCGGCGGCCACCGTCAGGGGACCCATCGGCGACGTGATCGTGGAGGAGGAGAGGCACCTGGAGGGGATAAAGCCGCTGACTGAGTACGACGCGTCAAAGGCAGAGGGCGAGAGGGCCGTGGCGGGGTGCTTCAGCGACTGGGTCATAGTCCGCCCCGTCCTCGCCTACGGCAAGTTCAACAGCCACCCAGAGTGGACCGCGCTAGTGAGGCTCGTGGCCAGAAGGGTCGCGCCGCTCGTGAGAGCCAGAGTCTCCGTAATATCCGGAAAGTCTCTCGCCGAGGCGATAGCACGCTCGATTGAGCTCTCCAGGGACTTTTTCTTCGCGACGGAGTGCGAGCCGAGAGCGCTTGCAGACTTCGTCCGCGTGATAGACGCGGCGCTCGGCCGCAGGGCCGTGCCCCTCTTCGTGCCGAAATGGGCGCTGAGAGTGCTCGCGCCTCCGGAATTCCGCGGGCACCTGCCTTACCTTGACAGGCGCTTCAGCTGCGAGAAGATGAGGTCGCTGCTCGGCTGGACTCCCAGGCCGGACTTCGAGGGCGAGGTCAGAGAGATGGCCCTGTACATAACGTCCAAGATAGGCGTGTCCAAGCATTAAACTGGCCGCAGGGCGCGCCCCGTGGCTCTTTACCTCGGCGTCGGGGGCGGCGGGGACGTCATAATGGCCGCGACGCTCGCGAGATGGGAGGACGTCGGGCACGTGCCGTGGGAGAGGCGCTCCGTAGACCCGGAGCCCGGCCCGGTGCCCCCTGAGGCCGTCAGGGGAGCCATCAGGGTGTGCGACGGGCTCTACGCCGTGATGCCAGGCAGCTACGCCGAGAGGGGAGGCAGGAGGTTCGAGACGCAGGGAGCCTGCGTTGCGAGAGTGCTGAACAGGCCAGTTTACGCAGTGGACCCGTACAGGAGGCCGTCAGAGGTCGCCAGGGCGCTGCTTAAGTTCGGGAAGGTCGTCGGGGTGGACGTGGGCGGGGACGTGCTCGGCGCTGGCTGCGAGGACACCCTGAGGAGCCCCCTCGCCGACGCGTACAGCCTGGCCGTGCTCGCGCGCGTCGAGGACCTGGGCGGCAGCGCCGAGCTCGTCGTAATGTCGCCGGGGGCTGACGGCGAGCTGCCGCTGGACTACGCGCTTAGGAGGGCGGCTGAGATTGCCAGGAGGGGAGGCTACCTCGGCTCCGTGGGGCTCGTGAGGGATCAGATCGCGCTGCTCGAGAGGCTGGCAGAGCATTGCGTGACTGAGGCGTCGTCAATCGCCGTGCGGGCCGCGCGCGGCGAGTACGGCGTGGTCAAGATACGCGGGGGGTCCCGCAGCGTTGAGGTAAGCCTCATCGCGACGGTTGGCTTCGTGTTTGACCCGAGAGCCGCTCTTGCAGCAAACGCGGCAGCGCGCATTATATACGAGGAGGATCTGCCGGTGGACAAGGCTGCAGACCTCCTAATATCGCTTGGGATTCCGACCGAGCTCCACGCGGAGATGCTGGCAAGCCGCGGCGTGCCGCCCGAGCGCGCGGCGGAGGTGCTCATGGTATTCAAGTCCTGCGACAAGCTAATGAGGCGCTGGGGGCTGGCAAACACGTCTATCCATGCTGACGGGAGAGCAGCTTCCTGAGCCTGCACACCGCACAGACGTCGCCGCCTGATGGCTCGCCGCAGACTTTACAGCGCCCAATGCCCTCCGGCGCTCCAGCCCTGCCGTACTTCTCATTAAACTTCATGATTGCGCTGACCAGCCTTATATCGACGTCCGGCTCGGCCCTCCGGGCGGCGGCGAGCATCTCGAGAACCCACGACCCCGGCGGCCTCTCCGGCTTGTGCTCGCAGCAGGCTTCGGTGAAGGGCAGGCGCGCCTGCTTGCAGTACTCTGCGTTCTCCTCCGGCCGCGCGAGTATCAGCGGCCTGATCCTGGTCAGCGCGCTGCCGCTGCCCTTAACAACGGGCAGTATCTTGAAATTCCACTCGTGGTGACACCCTGCGAGGTTCTTGAAGTAGTAGACCAGAAAGTCGTGAGCGTGATGCCCCGTCGCGACCTTCGTGGCGCCCAGCTCCCTCGGCACCCTGTTGATAATGTAGCGCTTTAGTGTGCCGCAGACGGAGCAGACAGGGCGCCCTGCCCTCCTGGCCGCCGCGATAATGTCGAGGTACTCTCCCGCGCTCACGACGCGTATGTCCACGCCCAGGGTCTCGGCAGCTGCCCTCGCCGCCTCCTCCGCCGCCCTAGACGGCGCGAAGCCGAGGTTTATGTGCAGGGCTCTCACCTCGGCGTCTACTCTGTGCGCGTCGACGTACTCCTTGAGCAGCGCGAGCAGGTACGTGAACCTCGCGTAGAACAGATGCCACTGCGCGAGCAGGAGCGTCAGCGCGAAGGCGGATACAAAGGAGGCAGCGGCGCCCGCC
>Ga0326760_1000788_pt1 | contig 15238 bp, 14 predicted proteins | sample GCREP_S_FD_207668 | JGI IMG/M metagenome (GOLD analysis project Ga0326760, IMG submission 207668) | Hot spring sediment microbial communities from Geyser Creek Basin, Yellowstone National Park, WY, United States - GCR.EP_S | ecosystem: Environmental > Aquatic > Thermal springs > Near-boiling... | reverse complement strand
GCTGTACTTGCGCGGGGGGGTTGGGTGGTGAGGACCAGCGGGGTGTACGGCGTGGCAGGCGGCAAGAAGAGCTTCCCGGAGGCCGTGGTGGAGAGGCTGTGGAGGGACGAGTCCGTCGCGGCGGTGGTGGATCAGTGGTACTCCCCCACGTACGCCGGGCATCTGGCTGAGGCGGTGGTGGAGCTTCTTGAGATGGACGAGAGGCCGCAGGTCCTGCACGTCGCCGGCCCCCGCCTGTCGCGTCTGGAGTTCGCCTTGGCCGTCGCCGAGGCTTTTCGCCTGCCTAAAGACTTAGTCAAGCCTGCGTATATGGCCGAGATGAGGTGGACGGCGAGGAGGCCCAGGGACTCGAGCCTGGACGCGTCTACGGCTAGGCGTCTCCTTAAGGTGCCCTTCTGGGATCTATCTGCGGCGCTTGAAAGATTTAAGGAGGAGTTTGTTGGGCGCCATGCCTCTAGCTGAGGTCAGGAGGCTGGCTATCCCCGAGGTGATGTATTTCCGCTACCGCTTGTTTGAGGACGAGCGGGGCTTCTTCGCGGAGCTTTGGAAGCGGACTGAGTACTTGGCGGCGGGGCTTCCCTTCGATTTTGTGCAGGTTAATCTGTCTTATTCGAGGCCGTACGTGGTTAGGGGTCTCCACTACCAGCTGAAGCCTTCTGAGCAGGGTAAGTTGGTTTTCGTGGTTAGGGGCCGCGTGTTCGACGTAGCGGTGGACATCCGCAGAGGCTCGCCGTATTTCGGCATGTGGGTCGCGGCGGAGCTGGGGCCCGGCGAGGCGCTTTGGATCCCGCCCGGCTTCGCCCACGGCTTCCAGGCCTTGGAAGAGACGCACCTCCTGTACCTCGTCACGAAGGAGTACGACCCCCAGCGCGATAAATGCATAAAGTGGGACGACCCAGCCATCGCCGTGAAGTGGCCAGCCCCCGACAAAGCCATACTAAGCCAAAAAGACAGAAACTGCCCCCCGCTGGCAGAGGCGGAGAACAACTTCGAATACCCAATATAGTATATATTTTACATGTACCGAGTGTGCGGACTTATATGGACATATAACCCAGATATTTCGCTACTGAGACGCACAGTAGAGGCGGCGCTGGCAAATGTTGATTATTTGCTCATAGTTGACAACGGCTCTGCGAACAGAGAAGAAATAAAAAGTATTCTAAGTACCTATAACCATACAGAAGCAATTTTCTTGCCTAAGAACTTGGGCGTGGCAGCGCTCGATCTGGGTCTTAGAGTATTGTCTAGACAGTGCGAGTGGATACTAATACTAGACGACGATAGCATAATACTGCAACCTAATGCAACCGCGGAAGTCTTAGACAAATATTACCGTTTGCCACCGATATTAAGAGACCGAATTGGCGTTATTTCTATAAGTGACTTGAAAAGCATACCTATCACACTACGACTAAAATTAGAAAGATTACCTCGTGAAACACTTATAGTACACTACGAGCCTCCGATTTTTTCAGGTAGCATGATTAAAGCAAAAATTTTACACACCGATAGATTGAAAATAAACAAGAACTTATTTATTGACCACGCAGATACCGACTTCTTCGCAAGGCTTCTGAAAAAAGGCTACTTGATAACCATCTACACAAAACCGTTATTAAACCACAGGCTCGGAATTCCTCTACCGAAACCAATAAATTTACTTTTCTACAAAATAGAGTCCACAACAAAACCTATAAGGCTATACTATACTACAAGAAATGGAACATATTTATTAATAAAAAGAAATATTAAAATAATACGTTATTTACTGTCTATATTTCGTTATGCAATACCATTATTCCTTGAAAAACCTTTAACTACAGTTCGTGTTATAGCGCTGGGAATAATCCACGGTATTACAGGTACGCTTGGAGTATGGGAAACACCTCTATTAAAATAGCTGTAATAGTACCGCATGGCTTCTTGTCCTATCCTGAAGCATACGGCGGCGGTGTAGTACGTGCATATAAAGTATATACACATCAAATAATTCGTAATTTATTTAATGTTAAGTTTTATTTTTATGATACAAGCTTAGTAAAATATCCATTTTCAATTATAAATAATTTGAAAGCTTTGTCCCGACAAAAGGACATATTAGCAATAGTTGCTCCATGGGAGATTCATTTTAATATCTTTCCAGCCATCATATTTGGCTTATTTCGGCGCATTCCAGTAATACTAATTTTTAATGCTGTTCCACTACTAGGAGAAGTAGGTACTAATGCGAAAAGTTGGACAGATGCTCTAAGAGCCATACCTGTCAAATGTATACATGGAAAATGGTTATGCATCCTAAAGGCGCCTCTTCGTAATCTCTGGATACTTACACTTCTACGAACTATTAAATTCCTAAATCAAAGAGCTTTCGCCATAGCCATAACTCCTGGAGTGGCGCAGACACTTGCCGATATTGGGCTTCGCGTAGAGAATATTTACCTAGGTAACGGGATAGACCCAGTAAATACGACTGAGTTTAGCGTCAAGCTATGGGAAAGCTGTTATGTCGCAAGCCCGCTCCATGTCGACAAAGGAATTATCGATGTCTTAGCCATATGGCGCCTGGTGATACAAAAACACCCCAGTGCTAAACTGCTTTTAATCGGAAGAATAAGCGATTACCCTAAAGAACAAATAACAAACCTCATAGAACGCTATGAATTAAAAAATAATACTCAACTACTTGCTTCAGAAAAAGGAATCCCACGAGCTTTCATACTGAAAATAATGACTGCTTGTAGAACTTTCCTATATCCGACACGTAAAGACGTGTGGCCACTGGTAATAGGAGAAGCGCTTTCTGCAGGCGTACCTGTGGTAACTTATAAACTGCCAGACATCGAACATGCCTACGGCTGGTGCCCCGCCGTAAGGCTTGTAAATACAGGCGACATAGTCAGTGCAAGCAAGGAATTACTTAACCTATTAAACGACAAAATGGCGCCACAAATTGCAATTCACTGTGCACAAAAAATGACGTGGAGACGTGTAGCACTTCTCGAGGCAAAGGCAATACTCATGTCAATAGCAAAGTATTATAATATTTTTGGTGCAAAGACTAGACACTTATAGGACTGGTTGACTTTGTATAAATTTCACAAAAAGCGCTCTAATCCATAACCTAGGCGATGACGCTAGGCCTTACTAGGCCGTTACAGCAAGCCGAGCCGTCATGAAGCTGGATAGCTTAGTTACGGTTCTACTAATCGCAACGGCTTTGGTTTTTGCAACGCCTTACGTAGCTAACCGCCTAAGTATTAATGCGTTAATCTATGTAGAGATAACATTGGCCTTGGCAGTCTTGGCATTACTCTTGCCTACTGATGTAAACAGAAACAAAAATAAAGAGGTACCAACGTTTAGGATTCCTTTCTCGCTATGGCTTCTCCCCATAGCAGTATTCACTGTAAGTGAAGTAGAGATTCTTCTCCTCGGACAGACTGGTCTGGGCAATGTGGTGGCACTAGCGGCGGCATTGACAGTAACCGCATTTGCACGTGAAAAGCCTATGAAGAAGGTTATGGTAGCCACGGCTATAGTGGGGTCCTCCCTCATCCAGCTCTACACGCTCTATGCCCCCCCTTCGGTCTCGACACATGGAGGGACATCATATGGACCGCTCAGGCGCTACAGGCGGGGCACGTTACGGAGACCGCTATTAGGCACTCGGCCTACCCCTTCCCGATGGTTCCGCTGGAGTATGCCTTGGTGCCGCTGATGAGCGGGCTGGATCCAGCTTGGGCCAGCGTAGTTATGGGCCTCCTGTATTTGCTACAGTCACCGCTTGTGGTGTTTCTGCTATCCCGGATGTCCAGCGGTTTTTATGCCTTCAGGTGAGTTTTCACTCTCACCTGACGCCACTTGTGGTGATGGTTCGTCTGGTACAACCACGGATCTGCTCACCTATGCGGTCTCTGCTGTGTTAGGTACATACTTTAAGGCAATACGAAAGTAGTACGGCATGAAGATTGCTCTAATTCACGACTCCTTAAATGTGCTAGGAGGGGCCGAGATGCTGGCGTTGGGGTTTGCTAAGGCGTTAAAGGAGCTGGGCCACATAGTTCATCTTTATACTTTGGAAAAAACTGATTGGAAGAGAGTCAACAGAATCTTCGGATACTCCTCCGACGTAGTTGACAAAGAATTTGTGTTGCTTCCTGGGAAAACTTTCCCAACAATATATGGAGGACTTGCAAACTGGTTCTGGAGAGATGTGGCAGGCATTTACGCGATAAGGCAACAGCACTATGATCTAACCATTATTACAAAGCAAATCATGCTTCCAGTCTTTTCGGACATAATATATGTACATTTTCCAGTCTTTGTCCCCGGCTTTGAGTCCTATTACTATCCTGATAGATATGTCCACAATGTGTGGCTTAGAGCGTACTCAAGACCTGAAGTGGCGACTAGAAGTGTATTGCTGAGTGTTTTTAAGTCAATGCAGTATAAGCCACTCATACTTACCAATTCGCGCTTCAGTGCCGCTGTGATAAAAAGGCTTCTGAGGGTTAATGCCATTGTGTTATACCCCCCGGTCAATGTGGAAAAATACCTTCCCCTTTCAAAAAACACAAAAAGGAAGAGAATAATACTCGCAATAAGCCGCGTAGCGCCGGAAAAGGGGCTCGAGATTATTCCTGATGTCGCAAGGGAGGTAAAAGATGTAAAGTTCGTAATTATGGGCACATTGGGCTCAACAGGCTATTACCGCTCTCTCATGTCGAAAATAAAGGCGGTTGGAGTCGGTGACAGGGTAAAGGTGTTGCCAAACGTTAGCGAGGATCTTAAGATAGAGCTTATGGCGAAGGCTATAATATATCTCCACCCCATGAGATATGAACACTTTGGCATAGCAGTTGTGGAAGCTATGGCAGCAGGTCTGTTACCAATTGTCCACAAGAGTGGTGGATCTTGGATAGATATTGTAGAAAGAGGAAAGTATGGGAGAGGCTTTAGTAATGTAGATGAACTTATATATCACATTAATGCGACAATTGATTCCCGATATGAATTTATGGCTAGACTAGTCACAGAAAGAGCAAGATTTTTTTCATTTCATGCATTTAGGACGCGAGTAAATAAGACTTTAGAAATATTAAAACGATGAATAGAAGCATACTTATTTTAGTTTTAACTGCAATATTAGCATGTTATTTTCTCTTAGCTCAATATAAGTCTTCACTTGTTGAAGAATGGCTTCTTAAACGCTTCTGGTTTGAAACGATCTTAATTATTTCACTAATTTATTTTCTTGTTTTTATATTTTTTAAGCGGCTTACTACAATATTAATTTTTATATCGTTCTTCTATATATCAATAGTAGTAATTTTACCAGTATTGCTGATCGATAACACGATTAAAATTTTTGGCCCATGGGATAGTGCGGCGCATTACTCATTTGCAAAATATATCATGGTTTACGGATATATACCAAGTCAAGGCCTATATTACTCCTATGAATATTTATATCATCCAGGCAATGGTCTACTACCCGTAATCTTATCATTATTCAACTTCTTAGATTTAGCATTAAATATGCGAGTTGTTCTTTTTATAGCACAATATTTATATTTGTTATTTATCGTAATCTCAATTAAATATGTGTTAGGTAGCCACCTGAAAAGAATTAATTGGTCGATTGTACTGCTAGTTGAGGCATTTCTTATCTTAATTTTTGCTACAAGTCCATATTATGGAGGCACTGAACTGGGACATCTATTTTCGTCTATTTTACTCTATAGCATTATAGCAAATCTATTCGCATCTAAAATCAATAAACAAATAATTTTGATCAACCTTATCGCCTTTCTAGGGTTATTATCTACTCATTTATCTACTGTAGCGATTCTGATCCTTTGGCTCCTTCTTTCATCATCAGCAATCTTTGTTCTTTCGCGTTTTCATACAAGTTATTTTGGGCTTTTTAAAAGACTTACCTTCTTTGCTTTTATTTTTACCATCATAATTATCTTTTACGAAGTATTTGTTGATTTAATATTATTTGGTAGTCTTTTAAATCCGATTCCAAGAATTCTATCATCGCTATTTGTTCGTGAAGTTTATCTTGTTCAACGTTCTGTCGCACCTGGAGGTTATTCATATGTGGAGATCTTGCAGTATGTCGTGAGCAATAATTTCAAGATGATTGTGTTGATTCTTGCAAGTACCATATATTTGATCTTAGTATTAAGTTCAAAGATTTGGAAAAAAGAAGATCGTGTCAAGTATGTCCTCTTCATTATCTTTGTTACTTCGTTATACCCACTTTGGGTTCTTCTATGGATGGCGTCCGGTGAACTCCTCACTATTGGAAGAGTGCGCGCAATATACACCTTCTTCCTTATTCTCGGACTAGTTCAACTCGTTCACAGAGCTAAGATAGGTAAAAATATTCAAATAATCGTTATATCTTTTATAAGTTTCATACTATATATTATTGGGTTTATTTCTGCTTTTAATCTGCCTTTTCAGCCTTTATCAAAATCAGGTAATGAAACATTTGTGCTTACTCTACGGAACCAAGGCGGGATAACCGATTACGCACTTCATCCAATGCTCTATCTCCGCACTTATAACGAGGACATCCCATTTTTATGTCTCCAACCCTATACCGGATTCGGACTTTGTGATATGCTTTGGTTTTCCCCTAAGATTCCTTCCTGGGGCTTTATTGCGCCTGAAATAATAGGCTCTCAGTCAATAATTTCGTTGCTCTCACCGTATATGGGAAAATCAGTAATTGTACCCCAGCCACTAAGAGACAAGCTTCTACCATCGCCTATAGGCTCACCAAGCATTTACGAAAAACCATATGTTTACTTATTGCAACATGGCTCTGGAATTATATACAATAATGGACTATACACCCTCATCGTGACATAAGCACACTAATGTGCTTCTTTTAGATTGAAACATATGATGAGAGAAATTAAAGAGTTATCAATCTTAGCTATCGCGCCTTCGTTATGGTTCGGCGGAGCGCAGGTGGTAACACTCGAGCTTTTTAACTTAATGAAGTCCCGCGTTAAGCTTAAAGTATTGACATGCGATGGTGCGGACCCCAAGTTTCTTGATGCTCTTAACTCCATGGGCATAGAGACATACCGTGTGCCGTGCCGAACGTTATTAGGCTACCCCATATTGGCGAGAGGGCAGGCCCGTAAGCTTGTCGAGTGGGCGGATGTTGTGTGGACTACTGATGTGGAGTACAGCGTTGCGCCGCGGATCAAGAGGGTTAAGAATGTGCCTGTTGTTGCGCATATCCATTCCTACGCCTTAGTGTGTCCCTGGTGGGGCGCAATGTATGGTCTCAGGGAGGTGTGCGTGGCAAGGTGCTCTGCGTGGAGGATCGTGGGGTGCAAGCAAGGCATCAACATGGAGCTTGCAAGGGTCGGGCTACTGGACGGGGTTAGGGCTGGGGCGTATTGGCTTCTCGACTTCGGCAAGGGGCCTCTGGACTACTTTAGGTGGAAAAGAATCGTGGATACTTCTGTCGACTCAGTTGACGTTTTCATTGCCGTGTCTAACGCCACGCGGGACATCGTTGTTTCTCACCTGCCTGAGGCTAGGGATAGGGTCGAGGTGGTTTACAACCCCGCAGCGCATAGGCCTTGGCGCTATGTGTCTTCTCTGCCGGAGAGGCGGGGCAACTACATCTTCTACGCAGGCGGCGCCAACCTCAACAAGGGTCCTCACATCTTGCTTAGAGCCTTCAAGCTGTTGAGGGAGTGGGGGATAGATGTTGAACTTGTCATGACGGGCACCGCCGGGACTTGGGTTGAGGCGTTGGCGAGGCGGTACGGCGTGGGGCAGGGGGTGGGGTTTCTCGAGAAGCTACCCGAGGGGGAGTACTTCCGGCTTATGGCCGGCGCAGGGGCGACGGTTTTGCCTAGCGTGTGGCCTGAGCCTCTGCCTACGGTGGCTGTCGAGTCCGTCAGCCTTGGGGTTCCCGTGGTGGGGTCGGGGCTTGGCGGCATTCCCGAGATTGTGGATAAATACGGCGCCGTGGCGCCGCCGTTGCCGGAGAAGATAGCCGAGGCGGTGGTGAAGGTCTTGGAGATGCGCTACGATAGGGAGGAGATGAGGCTTTATGCCCATAAGAAGTTTGGGGTGGAGAATGTGGAGAGGTTGGTTGAGATTTTTAATAAAGTAGCGGGAAGCCGTGGTTAGGTTTTCAGTTGTTGTTATTGCATATAAGCGTTATGGCTATCTTGGCGAGGCTGTGAGGTCGGTGGCGTGGCAGACGAGGTTGCCTGACGAGGTTTTGGTTTTTACCGATAACAGGGAGGCAGTAAAGGAGGTGTTGTTGCGTCATGGCGTGTCGGCGGATGTGTTTTACGAGCCAGGTCTTCCGAAGCCGGCTGTGTATGCGTTGGTGGGGGAGGTGTCGTCTGCCGATTATGTGCTTCCTTTGGATGACGATGACGTATTTAAGAGGAACAAAGTGGAGGTGTTGGGAAATGTGCTGGAGCGCCGTCGATGGCCTTTGGTCAAACACGCAGTTGACTATATAGACCTCGCCTCAAGGCCTATAACCTGGAGGGAACAGCCTGCTGAGCCTTTGGTGTTGACGTGTCGTAATGTGTGGTCTATTTACCGTTATGTCTATGATATGTTCCATGCCTACGCCTCTTCTTTTGCGGTGGATAGAACACTGGTTAAGAAATATAGCGATGTGTTAAAAAGGCTGAAACTGCTCGATGACTATGCGATATTTACGTTTGGCATAGAGGAAAAAGGTGTTTTGTACTTTCCATACAAGTTGGCTTATTATAGGATCGGCGCTGGTCATTCGCAACTCCTGGGGTGCAGTAGGTTGCAGAACTTAACATGTATATGGAATAAATATCTGCATGATTTTGCATATTTGAAAGAGCATCTGAAATGCAAAGCTGTAAAAAAACTATCTATAAGTAATTATATTGGATATCTCTATAATGTTAAACTTTTGGAGGGCGTGGTGAAGTGCAGAGAATATGACTATGTCCGCGGTACATCATTTGTGGGAGTGTTGCGCGAGACTATAAGGGCGCTTCGGTATGGGATCATTAGCACAATTTTTTTATGGTTGCTTCTTGCAACGCTTTTGGGGGATGAAAAAATTGGAAAAATTCACTATTACAGATTGTGTAAATCTACCTAATATCACTTTTCCGTTCGCATTTAATTATACGCAGAGCTTCTCTAGACATATTATGTATTAGGCATTTCTGTATAAGCGTTGTTGAGAAAGAATTGTCATGTTAAGTATGCTACTTATGCATAAGGTGTTTTATTATCTCTTGGATCTTCTCGCCTTGGGCATACTCCACTTTCTCTAAAGTTTTATTAAACACTAAATCTGCGTGGTGTCCAATTATTCTTATTTTGTGGTGGAACGCCTCGTCGGAGGGTCTTGGGAGGCCGCACCGGTCAAATAAGTAGTCTGGGTCGTGAATTCCGAAGGTTTCTGCAATAACAAACTGTGAGCCTAGGGTGTTAATGTCTTTATCAACTATTTTCGGGATCTCTGTAAGTGAGATGTATTGATGTTTCTGAGGCTTCTTTTTCCAAGTATTTGGATATTTTACATATAGTGGTACCTTAATGTTTCCATCTTTTAAGGAGTACATGTGCCATACTCCGCCATCGCCTATTAGTTCTCCGTGGTCTGCAGTTACTATGACCAACGTATCGTCTAACATATTTCTTCGCCCCAGTGTTTCTATTATCTGTATAGCCCGTGTTACGGCCCTTCTGGCGTGTATGTGGTATTTACTCCACAGTTTTACGTCGTGAAGATTCAGCTCGCCTGTGAGTGCCCATTTGAGAGCTACACATCTAAGTCTTTCGCTTGTACGTAGAGAGGTGAAGGGGTCATGACTCTCTATTAAGTTTATAAAAAGGAAAGAGGGATGTACGAAGTTGATTTTTTCTACGAAATTAAGTGCTAGTTTTCCACCTTTTTCTCTTACAAAATACTCAGAGAGATATTTGGGAACTAAGTTTAATCTTCGCGAGACAAAGAGGCGCGCTCCATTCCAAAGTTTTTTAGGGTTTCTTATGTTATGTATTACGAATTTTAGATGGCTCCCTAATTTTTCAAATACTTTATCTATTTCAATGACGTCGTTGGTATACGCTATATTTCTAATAGGATCTATGACTATATTTACATCTGCTTCAAAGCCTAATGCGGGATGTATAATTGCAAAGTTGGCAGAAATGAGGTAAGTTGTATAGCCATCCTCCTTTACTTTCTGTAGTATGTTGTAGTCTCTTAGCGAGGCCATGCGTAGGCGAGAGAAAGAGGCAAGTTCTGGCCCCCTCAGTTCTTTTGTTTCATGTATTCCGTGCTCTGAGGGGTATAGGCCGGTGAGCATAGAAACGTGGGAGGGCAGTGTCCAGGGGGCGGGGGCTATGGCGTTTTGGTATTTGACGAAGCCGTAGTCAAGTAGCTTGTCTAGGCCTTGGGCGTGGTCTTCGCGGAGGGTGTCGAGGACGATGATGACAATGTTGGGTTTAGGCATATCCTAGGTCGCGTAGGCGGCGTATGATTTCCTTCTCCTCTTCCTCGCCGTAGCCGAAGTAGAGTTCTAGTATCCGTTTGAGGGTTTGGCGTGGGTCTTCTCCTCGTCTCTTGGCCTCGCGCTGTAGCGCCTCCCACAGCTTGTCGTCTATGTCGATACAGGGCATGGTTTGAAAAAAGTTGGGGTTTATTTATTTTGGTGTGATGGGGGTGGTGTAGTTGAACTGGTACTGGGTTGCTCCTGTGTGTCTCGGGGTGGGTGGGTAGAAGGGCGGTAGGGTCCATAGGTATGAGGTTCCGGTTATTGTGGCTGTGGGTCCTGTCTTGGCGTAGATAGTGTTGCCTGTTGTCTGGTCCATTGGGTACCAGGCCAGCAACGGCGCCGATACGGCTGGGCCGTGTGTGCCGGCTGTGGCTAGGGCGGCGACTTGCGCCGGTGTGAGCTCTGCGCTGTAGATCTGGAGGTTGACCGTGTATCCTGTGAAGTACCCTGCGCCTGCCGGCGCGACCGCCAGGCCTATGTACAGTGGGGCTGGGTCAAGCTTGTACTTGCCGAAGGTGCTACATGCCACGGCGAGCGTGCCGTTAATGTATATCCTAGCGACGCCTGTAAAGTTGTTGTATGTGACGGTTATGGGCACCCACTTGCCGAAGTATCTGCTGAAGGAGCCACTGGGCGTTTCACAGACGGCAAAAGATGAGCTTGAAGTGTAGATCCTGAAGGCTATGCTATCGACGACCGTCTTTACTAGCGTCCACTTGTTGGCGCTGGCTGTGGCTCCTGTGGTGCTGGCTATTCCTACCAGCTTCCCGCTCATGTTGCTGGGGATGTTGACCCAGAGGTGGATTGTGATGGTGCCGGGCCAGGTTGTTGTGGGCGTGGCAGCGTAGGTTGCTGTTCTTTGCCACATGTTTAGGACTGTGCCGTTGCTTCGGATGAGCTGATAGAGGTAGTAGGCGTTGGGGCTGCCGAGGCCTGTGACTGTGTTGTAGGTCCAGGGCTGGGCGTATGCGCCGGTGTTGTTGCCGGAGAGGTATGTGATGAGTGCCGACGCCAGTATGATGCCGCCGGGCCAGTTCCAGTTGAACATCATGCCGCCTAGTGTGGCTTTGGTGTAGCTTTGTGTGGGGTTGAATGCGGCTCGGTATCTCTGGGTCGTGGGGTACATATTGTATATATAGGGGGTGGCGAAGCCTAGCGTGGTTCTATATCCCTGCTGTATGACGGCGTAGATGCCGGCCATGAGGGGCGCCGCGAGGCTGGTGCCGCCTATCCCTAGGTAGATCCCCGTACAGATCTGTGTCGGGTTCCATGGGCAGGGCTCTGTCCGGTATACGTTTACGCCCGTGAACGGCGATGCGACTAGGGCTATATCTGGGGTTGTTCTGTTGGTGTATGGGAGTTGGTGCTGGTACCAGGGTTTTGGCACTAGTTTCGACACGCCTCCTCCTGAGCCGCCTAGGTACCACCCTAGCCTGAACGTGGTGCCGAAGGTCGTGGCGTTGGGTATGTAGTCGCCCCAGCCCGTCTCGAGGAGGTAGCTCGGGGCGGCGTACAGGTTAGTGCCGGCGGCCTTGGAGAATAGGGCGGTGCCGCCCACCGCCGTGACGTATCGGGAGGTGGCTGGGTAGGACGTCGCATAGTAGTCGCCGCTGGCTACGAAGACTGGGACGCCTTGCGCGGCGGCCATGGCAAATATATGTTCATATCCCGAGATGTCTATGCCGTAGCTAATTAAGGCGTTTTCGTAGGCGCCCCAGCTGAGGGATATAATCATCGGCTTGCCCGACAGTAGGTTGAGCATGTCTGCTAGTGCCATATATAGGGAGTCGTCTGGGTACGGCGTGTAGACCAATATAATGTTGGCGCCGGGGGCCATGGCGTGTGCCCACTGGACGTCGAGGTTTGCCTCAAGCCCCCATCCCCAATCTCCCCGTGTTGGGAACTGGGTTGCTTGGTAGTATATGACATAGAACTTAGGCGGGTCGGGGAGGCCCATGTCTCTGTCGAATGCCGCTAGCGCCTGCCCGACGTATGGGTCTCCGTAGGCGTTTATAATCACGATGGTTTGTCCGGAGCCGTTGAGGCCGAGTCTGTAGAGCGGGTTGAGGCTGTAGAGCTCATGTAGGTGTAGTGGTATGTAGTCATAGAGCGGCCCACCCAACCAGAACGATAGATGAGATTCTATTGTCAGTACGACCGGCTCAGTCATAACGTGGGTGGCGTTTTTTATCGCTTTTGAGAGGTATTTTACGTATGGGGTTGCTACTGTGATGTTGTGTAGCCCGAGTATTGCCCCTACGTAGGGGGCTATTGTTGCGGGTAGCTTTACGTCGGCTTCGGGGGCGTAGAAGACGCTGTCGCCGTATTTATAGAGCTTGAAGTTTGTCTGGAAGAATTGCTGGAACTGCGCTATTGTGCCTTTTAGCTTTATGAAGGGGCCTGACTGTTCGACCTGTATGCCGTACATCTGCGCGTAGTTGGTTACGATCTGCGGTTGCCATATGCCGTAGCCGAATTTAGCGTAGACCTGCTGAGGCGTTAGGAACTTGCCGTAGTTGGGGCTTCCGGGAGTGTATAGCTCCTGTATGTATTTATCTAGTTCGTTCATCTTTAGCTTTGGCAGTATCATGACTGTGATTTCTTTGTTGGGAGGCGCGGGGCCTAGGGGTATGGCTTTCTGGACGATCTTGGGGGCTGTGCCGGGTATGACAGCCATGGAGTTGCTTGTTGTTGATGTCTGAGCTAGCAGCAAGGCGGCGACAAGTAGCAGGGCGGTTAGTACCGTTGGGAGTCGGGCACGCATGCAGTATTGCAATGTCTTCTATTTAAGTGTTAGTGCTTTGCTTTATAGGTATCCTAGGGCTTCTAGTTTCTTGCGTATTTGTTCTAGGTCTTCTGGGGCGAGGTGGGGGTCTTTGCCTTTTTTGAGCGCCACTACTTCTCTCAGGACGTAGGTGACGTATTCGGAGACTGAGGCGAAGCCTGTGCCGCGTATCATTTCTTCTAGTTGTCTGTAGAGGGCTGTGGGTATCGATATGGTTGTGTGTTTGCGCACGTCTTTTCTCGCCTGCGTGTTTTTATTCTTTACCACTTAATGTTTCTGCATTGCATTAATGTTTATATATGTGACGCATCTATGCGCCATGGCTCGGGTCTTTGTGTTGGCGTTGGACGGCATGCCCGTGGAGGTGTTTGAGCGGCTTAGGGACGATCTTCCCAACATCGCCGAGGTGGCGTCTCGGGGGTCGTGGGGCGTCATGCGGGCGATCGACCCGCCTATCACGGTGCCTGCGTGGGCTTCTATGTTTACGGGGCGGGACCCGGGGGAGTTGGGGATCTACGGGTTTAGGCATTTGGACAGGTCGTCGCGGCGGGGGTATGTGGTGACGTCGCGTGACTTGCGGGAGCAGTACGTTTGGGAGAGGCGGGGGCTTCGGTCTGTCGTCATCGGCCTTCCGCCTGGCTACCCTCCGAGGACTTACGGGGTGTGGGTCAGCGATTTCTTGACTCCTGCGGGGCGGCCGTGGACCTACCCGCCTGAGTTGGCGTCGGAGCTTGGCCGCTACGTCTTCGACGTAGAGTACCGTACTGACAGGAAGGAGGAGGCGTTTAAGGCGCTTGTGGAGATGACGGAGCTTAGGTTTAGGGCGGCTGAGCGCCTGCTGGAGAGGGGTTGGGACGTCTTTGTGCTTCACGAGATCGGCACCGACAGGGCGCATCATCTGTTTCAGAAGTTTTGGGATGTGGATCATCCGCAGTACGTGCCGGGTAATCCGCATGAGGATAAGATTCCGCGTTATTACCAGCTTGTTGACGAGTTGGCGGGGCGTCTCTTTAAGAAGTTGCCGAGGGATGTGGAGGTTTTGGTGGTGTCTGACCACGGGAATCAGGCCCAGCGGGGGGTGCTGGCCCTTAATCAGTTGCTGGCTGAGTGGGGGTTTCTGCGGTTTAGGAGGGAGCCGTCTAGGGGCGAGGACGTCGACGCCGTGGTGGACTGGGAGAGGAGCGTGGCTGTGGCGTGGGGCGGGTACTACGCGCGGATCTTCGTAAACGCGACGGGCGAGGAGGCTGTGGACGTCAAGCGGGAGCTTAGGCGGAGACTTTCCGTGCTTAAGGCGCCGTGGGGCCACATCAGGAATGCGGTTTTTGAGCCCGCCGAGCTCTACAGGGAGGTCAGGGGGGACGCGCCCGACCTGATGGTGTATTTCGACTCTCTGCGGGTTAGGCCTGTGCAGACGGTGGGCTACGAGTCGCCGTGGCTTGAGGGGAACGACAGGGGACCTGACGACTCGCTTCACAGCTTCAACGGGTTCTACGCCGCCACGTGGGGCGACGCGAGGCGTAAGGACATCCATGCGCTGGACGTGGCTGGGTTTCTGGAGAGGGTGCTGTGACGTGTGGGAGGGGGTTTGTGGTTTGGCTTACGGGGCTGCCTGCGGCGGGTAAGACCACCATCGCGTCGCTGGCGGCGGAGCGGCTGAGGGGGCGGGGGTTGCGGGCCGAGGTGCTCGACGGGGACTGGGTCCGCTCTACCATAAACACAGACGTGGGGTTCTCTAGGGAGGATAGGCGGCGTCACCTCCTGCGTGTGGCGTGGGTGGCGCGTCTCTTGGCGCGGAACGGGGTGGCGGTCTTCGCTGCGTTTGTCTCGCCGTACCGCGACGTGAGGCGGGAAGTGAGGAAGATCGTGGAGGAGGAGGTGCCCTTCTTCGAGGTGTATG
>Ga0326760_1000787_pt1 | contig 15238 bp, 1 predicted proteins | sample GCREP_S_FD_207668 | JGI IMG/M metagenome (GOLD analysis project Ga0326760, IMG submission 207668) | Hot spring sediment microbial communities from Geyser Creek Basin, Yellowstone National Park, WY, United States - GCR.EP_S | ecosystem: Environmental > Aquatic > Thermal springs > Near-boiling... | reverse complement strand
CGGAACAGTATAGACACCCGCTCGCTGAAGAAGGGGAAGAACCGCGGGATCTCCGGGTATACCTCTCTAAACCTCATAGCCCATGGCAGGAGCCGAAGCGTAAAGACCCGGCCCCCGGCATCGACCTTAGCCACCACCTCCACAAGCCGTTTGTCCTCCGTCTTAGTCTCTGCGTTTAGGACCTCGGCGCCTGGATACGTCTCCTCTACGAAGAGTTCAGCCAAGGCGCGGCCCACAAGCCCCGCCGCCTCTCTTTCACGTCCAGAAGGCTGTACTCCCCGCCGAGGTTCCCGGCGGCGGTGCGCTGGATTCTCTAATCTGTCTAAGAGACGCCGCGTCACAGGCAACACCCGAGACCTTGAAGATTATGTGGTGATTGTACGGGGTTCTCCTTGACCTCTCATGTGGCGTCCTCGGCGTTACGCAAAACCCGCCGAGACGTCTAGCGCAGGGCGGCGGGCCGCATATGCGGCCAGCCGCAGGCGTTGAGAAGCTTCTACATCTACGCCGCGGCCTCACCGCGGGACACTTCATAAAAACTTCCAAGCCTCATGCAATACATTTCTACATCGTGTCTTGAAGAAGTTTTGGGGAGGTGTGTCTTGTCTGTGTTTGGTATTACTAGTGTATTTTTTAGAGAGTATTTATGCGTTGTGTATGTTGTGCGCATCGGCGCTTGAGGCGGCGGAGTTGGCCACGTCGCCGTCCGGCGCTGTCAAGACACGCAGGGCCATGGCCTGTAGGCCGCTTGTAGACCCCGTGCTTATCCACCACGGCCCCCACGCCTGGGTTGGACACGCAGCCGTCTCGGCGGCCGTAACTCTTCAACCACGCAGAGACACACCTATTGCCGATTGAGATGTACGACCTAGGCATAATCGCGTTGATCGTCGTTGCCGCCCTCGTAATGTTGATTCGTGGAGACCCCAAGTGGACTCTACCGGCGTTGATAGGCGCCTTTGTGCTGTTTCTAGTGCCGGCGGTGGTCATGTACACCATAGCCTTCTTCACCCCCAAAGGAGAACAGCTCCCGCCTTTGTTTGAAATTAGGCAGGGGGAGTTCTTCCCATACCCATACCCGACCGGCTTGTTGCAGGAGACGCTTGAGAGGAACTACAGAGCAATACACGAAACCTTCGAAGCGCTTCTGGCGGCTCAGCAGGCCTCCTTCACAGCCCTCTTCGCGGTGGCGTCTGCGGAGACTGTGGTTAACATCATCGCGTCGCTGGTGCCGGGAGGCACCCTCGTCCAGCTTTCTAAATACGCCATGTACGTCTCCAAGGTTGGGGATCCGGTTCTGCAGATCTCCCTAACCACCTACAACGCCGCCACAGCCTTCGTAATGGTTTTTCACTTTCTGGAGTTCATGGCCGAGTTAGCAGTAAAGATGGCTGTGCCGCTTCTTGCCCTTTCGCTTCTGGCCGTCATCTTCGGCCCCACGCGGGCGCTGGGCGGCGCATTGTTGTTCTTCGCCTTGATCATGATTGTGCCTTCTTACATCGGCTACTACCTGGCGCCTGTGGGGAAGGACTTCGCCGTGTGGGGCCTGGAGACGGCGAAGTGGCTAAACGCCACTGCCGCAAACGCCACAGGCATAGCCCCGGTGCCGCTCACGGCCGTGGAGGGCGCCCCCCACACCCTCTTCTTCGCGCAGTACAACAACACCTTCGTCAAGCCTAACGCCGCGGAGCTGGGGGAGAAGATGCGGGAGGTGTTGACGGCGTTGAACTCAACCGTGCTGAACTCCACAGGCGTGCCGCTGAACTCCACCCACGTGGAGAAGGCGGCAGCCACCGCCCTGGAGCTAGCCGAGAAATACAAAGTCTTCGAAAAAGCGGCCTTCAACGGCACCGACTGGGTGACGGCTACAGTTAGTTCTATAACGCCCATTGCATACGGCAACAAGACTTGGCTCTCCGCCGTCGCCATAAACACTTGGCTAGACTTCCCCGCGCCCCGGCCGGAGGAGGGCGGGTGCATATCTTACGGCGACTTCCGCGAATTTATAGACTACTTGATGCCGCCGGAGGAGGCGAAAAGGCTCAAGGAGCGGGTGGATAACCTCACCCGCGCCATATGTAAACTCCACGAATGGCTGGGCTACAGAAGCTACCACCTCCGGATAGACGTCCCGGCACACTGGCGGCTCCTCGCCGTTACAATAAACTACACCGCCAAGGACAGACACGGCGTGGTGGACAGAGGCGTCGCGTATGCGCACAACGGGGTGTGGGGCTGGATAAAGCCGCCAGACAACGAGACGTGTTTCGACGCCATGGGCAGAAACGCGTCTTGTGCCGTCCTAGGCACGACGGTTAGAAGAGGCATTTACAACTTCTCTCTGTGGACGGGGGAGAAGCGGGTTGTGGACCCGGTTACTCGTGAGGTCCGTTCAGTGTTTAACTTCACGGTGAGGAACGCTTCTCAGCCTGTCTTCAGCAGGTCTATCAGCCTCCATAGCTGGGTGGAGACGTGCGAGTGGTGTTGCGAGTACGTCAACGACACGTGCGCACGGTGGTGCTCCGCCTCTAGAGACGTCTGGCAGAGGGCCCGCGTAAATAAGACGTTGGGCTCCGGCCGCTACGAGTACAACACGACGATCTACGCACGGCCTTGGGTTCCTGAGGAGGAGCAGAACTACACTGGCCAGATACCCGTCACCACGAGGACGTGGGACGTTCAGATCCGGCTTGAGTACGGGCCGTGGAGTGGAGACGGGACTCCGCCCCCAGACGCCTACTGCTACAGCCACAGCAACAGGACGTACATGGTGCTGTCTTTCTTCAGAGCCGTGCCGGGGCCGCCGCGGGTGCTGTACGCCTTCACGTGGATGAACAATGTAGGCGTCTGGCTGTACAAGCCGCAGGGCGACCCCCTGCCGGATGTGCTGGCCAACTACACAGACACAGACGGCGTGAGGGTTGTGCATTATCTAGAAGGCGTGGAGCATCAATACTACTGCCAGCCCGCTTTCGTGCCGACGGCGGAGCCGCGGTGGCGCCCCGTGGTAGACGCCGAGCACAATTTGACCAAACTGCTGAGAGACAACTACCTAACCCTTGTGGTTATCCGGAACGTCTCCCTGGCCTACTTCGCCCGTGTTGGGCCGTATCTGGCGGCGGCTGAGGCTAGCAACTCCTCTCTGGCCAAGGCGGCTGTTGCGTCCGTCAGGGAGTACCTTGCGCTTGTGAACAAGACGCCCGCCGCCGTGCCGCCCTACTACACGTCGCCGGACAGCTACAGGGGGCGGAACGTCCTTATTGCATGCGTCATGTACGACTGGCGCGCGCCGGTGAACCTCACCGCCGCGTTGCATCTGTATCCGGCTAGGGAGTGGTGGGCCGCCTCATACCCAATGGGGCATTCGAAGGTGGCTGAGGCCGTCGCTACGGCCAAGGCCGACATGTTCAAATACGTCTTCGGCGCTCCTCCGCCCCCGCCGCCGGCTAATCTGTCGGGCTTCGTGAAGCAGTGGCGGATACCTTGGAACAACAGGACACTGCCGTATACGCCGTATTACCATCCCGACATGAAGATGCCTCCGACCGACAACGCCACTGGGATCCCGCTTTGGAACATCCAAAACCTTGAGGATGTGCAGATGACGCAGAGCAACGTGTTGAGCTGGCTGTTTACAGTCCTCTTCGTCACGATTCTGTCTATAGTTGCCGTTTTCGAGTTCCTCGGCGCTTTGTTTGACTTCCCGACGCCTATGAGGGCTGTGTTCGGCTTCGTCATAGGCGTAATTCAGGACTGGACCTACTGGCTCCCCTTCCGCGTCGCCGTGAGGGGGAAGTTGCCTATGCGCATATGGCTTGCCGTCAAGAGACCTGTCATGAGGCGGACTGTCCGCACGGCGGCGCGTGTTCATTCCTTCTTCGCGACGCGGGTACCCGGCCTTAGGTATCTCCGCAGTCCAGACCTTAAGGAGTACTACAGGGAGTATGTGAAGCGTAGACGCGACATAGCCATCAAAGACCCCGCCGAGCAGATTAGAGAAGAGATCAGAGAGAAGGCAAGGAGGGAGGCTCTGGAGCGCGTTTTACGCGCCGCAGAGGAGAGGGCGGATGTGGAGTGGTTGAAGAACCTCCAGCGCAGGGCTGAGGAGGAGAGGAGGGCGAGGCTGGAGGCGGCTAAGCGCATCTGGAACGCCCTCAAGGCGGATAACATCATCGAAGCGGCGAGGGAGCTCTCGCCGAGGTTCGACATGTGGGTGCAGGAGAGAGTGGAGGCGAGCAGAGGCTCTTGGTCTTACCACCTCTTCTGGTGGCGTCTTGACCGCCTTCCGTTTATGTGGCACGTGTTACTTAGACTTGATCCACATGTGGTGGTTAGGCTTGTGGCTGAGGGGAAGGTGAAGCCGGAAGACGCCGCGTTGTACCTAAACCTACGCGCCGTGGTACAAGGCTATATGAGGGAGATGAGGCGGAGCTGGGGCTGGCTCCACCCACTTTCGCTATATGTGGAGCAGGCGAGGGAAGAGTTTGAAAAGGCTAGGCATAAGATGGCGCACGAGGCGGAGAAGGGACTCGCCGACTTCCGCCGGTTTATTACAGAGTTCCAGCGGCGGTACGAGGCGCTGAGGAGGTACTTTACGGAGGACCTTTCTAAGCTGGATGAGGGGGAGCGTAGGCGGCTGGAGGAGGCTGTGAAGAGCGTCACGGAGCGCCTAGGCGAGGCGGTTAGGCACTTCGCCGTTATCGACAAGGCGCCTAGGGCTAGGGTGGTATCTGCGCTTAACGATGCGCTTCAGCGCGTCGCGGAGGGCAAGGCGCCTCTAATCCCCAGAGACGCCTCCGTCGAGGGCGTGGTTAAGCACCTGGCGCTTATGGATTTGGAGACGGCGGTTAAGGTGTTGAGGAGCGCCGAGAAGTACCTAGAGGCCCACTACGCAGTGGCGCCGACCCGCTACGACACGAGGCAGATCGCGGCTGAGGTGGTGAAGTGGAAGATTGAGGAGCAGTTGCCCACCTTGAAAATCGCAGGGGCCGCCCGCGGAATCGTGCTGGGCGGGAGAAGCGCAGAGGAGGGCGAGGCCTTGCTCAAGGCTTGGGGGCCTAGGGATGTCCACGGCGAGAGGTGGGCTGTGGCGGGGGGCCGCTTTAGGATTGTGGATGTCTACGAGGGGAGGCCTTGGGAGGCGGTCACATACCGCTTCTCATACATCCACGAGCGGCCGCTGGATGCGCACAAGGCCGTCAAGATAAGGCCGGACGTGGTCCTCACTGCTGAATACGCTAAATACCTCGCCGGCTTCAAAGCCGAGGAGAAGGCGCTGGAGGTGCTGAGGAAGGCCGTGGAGTACCGCCGCATCATGCATATGCTGGAAAGGGCCGAGGAGCTGAGGCTGACGCCTATGGCTGTCGAGAGGCTTACAGCCGACGCCGAAAGGCTGAAGCAGGAGGTTCTACACGAAACTACAGAAATCTATAGGAGATTTAGAGAGGAGTTCTTCTTCGTCAAAGACCTTCTGGAGGGCCATAGGGTCGTTAGGAGGGAGGTGCCTGAGGTGAGAGAGGTGGTGCGGGCCTTTGAAGACGCCTTGGCGGAGGCGTTGAAGGCGCCTCAGCGCAGGGAGCAGGTGTTCCGCGAGGCGTTTACAGAGCGGGTGGAGAGACTGGTGGAGGAATACGCCAGACGTGGCGACGTGGAGGCTGTGGAGAGGATCCGCCGCGCGGCGGCGGAGCTGGCCAAAATCTCCGAATCTGCGGGCTGGAGGGCGGTGGAAGACGTCACCATCGTGTTGCCGGCTGTTGGTAGGGCCTTTGAGGAGGCTGTTAAGGCCGTTGACTCGAAAGATGCGTCTCGCCTCGCCGAGGTGTTTAAGGCGAGGGCTGAGGACGCGGCTAAGCAGTTTGAGCAACAGGGGATGCGGGACGCCGCAGAGCGGGTGAGGAGGGCGGCTGAGAAAATTGCTGAGGAGGTCTACGTCGGTGGGTGGTGGGCAGTGGAGAGGCTTAGGCCTCTCCTATCGCCGGAGCGTTCCGGCGATGTGTTGGGCAGGCTGGAGCTTCTGCATACGCTTTTCTCTACTGAGGCGCTTGGCACGTATAGAGAGCTCGTGTATCTAAGGCAGGTTGAGGAGCTGGCGAGGGAGGTTAAGGGCCTGGCTTCTACGGTCGTGGGGGTGTTGACGGCGGAGGCGGCTGAAGGGTTAAGGAGGGCGGCGGCCCTCGGCCGCGAGGCTGAGGCGGTGGGCAGGAAGATCTCTGAACTTTCCACGCGGGCTGAGGCCTTAAACGCCGACGTAGTTAAGTCGGCCCTTGAGGCGGCGGTCAGCAGGGACTACAACCGCGCCTTCTCTCTCATAGACGCCGCCGAGAAGGCTGTCAAGGAGCGGCTGGCCGCCGCGAGAGACTTGGAGCCTGTAGCCAAGGCGTTGGAGCATCTCGGCCTTGAGCCCAGACGCATAGACTCACCGGAGTATAGACAACGCGCCGTCAAGGAGGTGGAGGAGGCGGCCGCGGCTCTACGCGGCTTGGCCGACCTGCCGGCGACTCTGCAACGCGCCGACGCGGAGAAGGCCGCCAAGGCGGCGGAGGCCTTCGGTCTGGCCGAAACAGCTTTACTGTTTAGAGTCTTGGAGAGAGTTAAGGCTGAGGCTGGGGACGTCTATGCCGCATTCGCAAAAGCCCTCGCGGAGGCGCTGAAGGCTCCGGAGGGGGAGAGGGCTGAGTCGTTTAGGCGGGTCTTCGCGGCTGAGGTGGAGGTAGCTGTGAGGGATTTCGAGAGCCGCGGCTTGAGGAAAGAGGCAGAGGCGCTGGCAAAGACGGCAGAAGCCGCGCTTAAGTTATCCGAGGCAATTGGCTGGAGGGCGCCTGAGGAGGTTGCGCAGAGGCTTCCCTCGGCGGTGGAGGAGGCTGAGAGGCTGATTGCAAAGCTGAGAGATGAGGCCGTCGCGAGGCAGATCTATGAATACGCCAGCCAGTCGGCCCTCGTCTCTCTGGCGGGAGAGGCCAGAGAGGTTGTTACGGCCAAGCGCGATGTGGAGGAGAGACTTGTCAAGCTGATAGACGAGGTGAGGTTGGTTGTGGAGCGCGTAGCTCCTCACCTGTCGCCGCTTCTGGAGAGGGTCAAGACGGGCGACTACTCGGTCCTGTCCGCCGTCGAGGCGGAGCTCCCGAGGCTGGCGGAGCGGCACAGACAACTGCAGAAGCTGGTGGATGAGCTGGGAGAGGCGAGGAAGAGTCTGGAGAAGGTTGCACACATCGACAAAAAGGTGAAGGAGCTTGAGAAGGCGCTTAAGAAGGCGCCCGACGACGTAAAGGCCGTCTTCGACGAGGCGTTTAAAGCTTTGGAGAGGGGGAACTTCGAAAGAGCTTCAAAAGAGCTTGACAAGATTCTAGAGATTATCGAGGAGAAGAGGGAGAGGCTTCAGCCGCTGGAGGAAAAGATTAAGGAGGCTAAGGCGGCGGCGGAGCGGCTTGGCCTTGAGAAGGTTGTCAAGGCCCTTGAGAGACCGACGGAGAAAAACGTGTCCAAGGCATTGGGAGAGCTGGAGCGGGAGCTGGCTAGGCTCTACGGCGCTCTTGAGCTTGTGGAGTACGTCAGAAGGCCTAGGGTAGACGCCGAATTCGGCCACGCCTGGGGCGCGGCTAGGGTACTGGGTCTTGAGGAGGCCGATAGACTCTTCAAAGCGCTTTCCGAGGCGTCGCTGTACCTGCTTAGGGAAGGGAGGGAGGTGTTTAGAAATCCGCTTTACGACGAGGTTAAGCACCTCATAGACCAGGAGCATGTTAGAGCCTTAATCAAGGCGCCGATGTACAGTTACGTCATTGACAGGCTGGGTCCCGACGTCCTCCAGCCGACGTATGCCAGGTGGTATGACCTCTTCGTGGAGTACGGCTCGTATCTGGCTACGGCCTACGAGCACGCCAGGACAAGCGCGGTGGTGGCGAGAGCACCCGTCGGCATGACAGGAGGCTTCAGCTACGCCGGCAAAATGATGCGTTGGCTGGGGGACTTCAGCCAGGAGGCCGTTATGCGCGGCCTCAAGGCGTATTACAGAGGCGAAGGGAGGCCGTTTAGAGAGCTGTCGGAGATGACTGTTAGGGGCGCCAAGATTCAGCTTTACGACAAGGTGGCCTCGGTCATGATGGTCAAAGCCGCGCAGATGCTTTCTGAGGCGAAGACTGCGTCAGACGAAACCGCTAGGCGGCTTGAGGCTGAGGCTTATGGGCTGAAGCTGTTGGCCTCTGCGTTGCGCGCCAAGGAGGCGTATGAAGAGATCCGCTTGGTAGAGGCGTATCTCAAAGGCGCGCAGAGGAGGGCTGAGGCGCTCCTCCGCGAGGCGCAGAGGGAGAGGGACGTGGATAGGAAGCTAATGCTTGAGATGAAGGCTAGGGAAATGCTGGAGGCGGCCCAGAGGAAGGCGGAGAAGCACCTAGCCGACGCCCGCGCCAGGTACAAGGCCTATCTGGCAGAGATTAAAGACTTCGTCGGAGGGCATGGCGATATCCGCGAAGTCGCGATGAAGTACTTCGGCCTCACTTCGAGGGCTTTCGCCGGCGATCCCGAGACTGTAGCCGAGCGGATGATACGCGCCGTAGACGTTAGGCGCGTCATAAGCTGGGTGGATGAGCTAGAGCTCCCTCGGGAGCTTGGTGAAATCGCAGTTAGGGTCGCAGACGCTGAACGCATCTACGCCAAGTTCGAGAAGATATTGAGAGCAAAGACGGAACCCATCCCGCCCACATATGATCTGGAGAAGGCTGGTCGCTTCTTCGTAGAGGAGAGGCCGCATCCGCCGCCTCCGAAGTCGCGTGTGGAGGAGGTGGTGCCGAAAGTCGTCAAGGACGTCTTGGCGGCCTACTACGGCAGGCTGAAAGAGGCGGCGGAGAGGGCGGCCGTCTATCTGGCATTGATCAAAAACGACACGCGGCACGCCTCTCAGGAAGTGAAGAAGGCGTATCACGCACTGAAGAAGGCGCTGAAGGCCAAGGACAAGGAGGAGGCCCTCAAGGCGCTTGAGGAGCTGAAGGCCGCCCTCAAGGCGCTGGGCATAGAGGCGGAGGGTGACTCCCCCGAGGCCGTGTTGAAGGCTGTGGAGGAGAGGCTGAAGCCGGCCTACGAGGAGTATGTAAACGCAAGGAGGGAGTACGTCTCCGCCGTGGAGGCCATTGCCAAGTTTTCGCCTGAGGCGGCTCTTGCGCTGGTTGAAGCCGCTAGGGAGGGCGGCTTAGACTCGATATCTAGATGGATGTCTCATGTTGCCTATGAAGCTGGGAGGAGGGCTTTGGAGGAGTATGCGCGGTTTTGGGCTAGGCCGGTGGAGGAGCGGTGGGACTCTCTGCCTCAGGCGGTGAGGGAGGCTGTGGCGAGGAGGGAGGAGGAGGCCGTATACGAGCTAGTGCGGGGCGTGTTGAAGAGCGCAGGCATAGGCGTGAGGAGGGGCGTGGAGATGGACCTCAAGGCGTATGAAGAGGCGCTTGAGAAGGTCTTCACCGCCAACGGCGAGTGGAGCGAGCTGAGGGACTACGTCAAGCAGGTGGTAGAGGCGGCTAGGAGGGTGCAGAGAGGTGAGGCCTCCACGGAGGAGCTTCAGAAGGCCGTAGACGAGTTGTTTAGGGCTTACGGCGCTGTGGCGGCTGAGCGCTTTGTGCGTTCAGACAGGCTGGAGGACGCCGTCGCAGAAATGCACGAGGGGATGAGGCACTACGCGCGTAACTCCGGCCTCAAAATTGGGAGGGAGGCGGCTGAGAGGGCGCTTCTGTTTGGCCTCTCTGTGATGCCGGAGGAGGTGGTGGAGTGGTATGCCAGAGGCGGCTGGCATGGGAGACTTGAGCCGTATGTGGCGTATTGGACTGAAGACGAGAAGCTGGCGAGGAGGGCGGGGGAGGCTGGGTGGGAGGTGCGGCAGGTGAAGAGGCCTATCTCCTTTGAAGAAGGCGTCCCCAAGGAGTGGAGGACGGCGTATGTGGTGGCGCCTTTTGGCTTTGACTTGTCGGCGGTGGAGAGGGCTGTGGTTCAGCTGGTGGATGGGGCTGAGTCTGGCGTTGCGCAGATCCGCGTGGTGGGGTGGCCGGTGCCTGAGACCTACCTCTGGTTCATCCTCAGAGACAGGCAGCCTGTTAAGGAGGGCGAGTGGATTACAGCCTACTCCATCGATAGGCTTTCTATCGAGGAGCCTTTGTCTAGATTCGGCGAGGCTCTGCGCGGGAGGAACTTCGACGAGTTGAGGAAGGTGGTGCGGGAGCTGTATGAGGCGAGACTCAACAGGACGCTTTGGCAGATTGTGTACGAGTTCGACCGGGAGCGCGCCGAGGCGGCGCTTGAGTACCTCAGGCAGAGGTATGGCGTGTCTGAGGCTCGTCTGTGGGAGCGCCACGACGAGTTGTATTTGACGTGGCTTGCCTTCAGGCTTGCCGACGAGTTTGAGGCTTATCTGAGGAGTGGCGTTGGGAGGGAGTTTAAGACTAAGGAGGAGTTCGGCGACCTTCTGGCCTTGGGGAGGTGGCTCCCGGTGGATTTGGCTCCCCTCTTCTGGCTAAGGCTTGTGGGCGACGCCGAGGGTGGTGCCGAGTTTAGAAACGCGTGGGTGACCGCCGTCAACATGTGGTTTGAGCGGATGGCCGCGCCGTATACGCCGAAGAAGCCGGCGGTGGCGAGGAAGGCGGTGGAGCTCTTCAACGCCTTTGTAGGCGCCGGCTTCAAGTACGAGGAGCTCTTCCCGCCGCCTCCGAAGCCGGAGGCCCAGAGACCTGAGGCGGTTAGGCCTGAAACGGCTAAGCCTGAGGTTAAGCCTGCAGAGAGGCCGGCTGTGGAGGTTCAGAGACCTAAGGAACGTGGTTTAAGACGTGAGACTGAAAAGCAGGCCGCCAAGCCTGAGGCTGTTAAGCCGGCCGAGGTGAAGAGGGCGGAGGCTGTTAGGCAGGAGGTCGTTAAGCCAGAAGCTCCGAAGCCCGAGGCCGAGGTTGTACGTGGTTTAAGACGTGAGGAGAGGCCTAGGGCGCCTGTTGTCGACGTGATGAGGGTGGAGTCTGTGGATTATCTGCTGGAGCGTTTCGGCGTTGTTCTCGACATAGAGGCGGCGTTTAAGGCGGAGGGCTTCGTCAAGGCGAAGATAAAGGCCCGGCTGGAGAAGGTGGCTGTAAAAGAGCCGGAGTTTGCCCACATACTGGCCGAAGTGGCTAAGCGCGTGCTGGGCTCCTTTGGGCGGCTTATGGCGTCGCCAGACGCCGCTAGGCATGTCTACAACGCGCTGTTTTACTTCTTCGAGGGGTATGAGACGAGAGACGGCGAGGTGCTCTTTAAGATAATTGAACACACGGTGAGAGAAGCGGTGAGGAGGGCGGAGGAGGCCGGCGTCCCCGACGCCGAGTACCGCATCAAGCAGTTCATCCTTGAGGTGTTGGACATACTGGCTAGGGCTGGGGAGCGGTATAGGAGAGATGCGCTGAAGGCAGTGTCGACCGTCGAAAAGGCGCTGAGGGCCACTGCCTTCGCCGGGCTTTCAGCCGCGGCGCTGTACTCCGTGTACCACGGGCTGTATTCAGAGGCCGTGGTTTCGTCGGTGGCCTCGGCTGTGGCGTTGGCGGAGGTGGGCCGCTTCAGGGAGGCTGTTGAGTACGTCCAGAAGGCCGCCAAGGCCCTCTACGAGACTGCCAAAGACGTTTTCGAGCATGTGAAGATGTCTCTACAGAGACTGGTGGAGCTGTTTATCGAAGCCGTCGCGAGGGTGTTGGCTTGGATCGACGAGCACAAGGCTTACCTCTTCTTGATGGCGGCTGTGGCGGCTGGGGTGGTTGCGCTGTCTGTTGCGTTGAATCTGTGGGGCCTGGTGGAGATAGAGAAGCTGGCTTATGCGGCGTCTCTAACGCCGTTTATACCCGCCGGCGTTAGGGAGCATCCGCGGGAGGAGGTGTTCAAAATGCTTAAGGAGGCCTCCGATCCCTACGAGAAGTTCAAGAAAATCGCCAGGGAGGCTAACGCTGGGAAAGTGAAGCTGGCGGAGCCTTGGGAGTCGTTGAGGGTTTTGATTATGCCGAAGTCGTCTGAGGAGAAGAGGCTTATGCGTGGATGGGGCGCCGGGCTGTATTCCAAATACCGCGGAGACGAGAACTACAAACGCGCCCTCTTCTACGCCGTCCTTGCGCTTGAGGAGGCCTTCGGCGTCTACAGGTCTGTGTTGAGGGAGTACGCAGAGGGACTTAGGGAGGCGGTGCAGAGGGTGGGGGTGGGTGAGGTGCCGTTTAAGCGTGTTGCGTATCTGCCCAACCTCGGACAGCTGAAACGGCTGGCAGAGGTGGAGAGTAAGGCCTTTGAAGACGCCTTGAGAGTCCTCAGAGAGAGACTTAACGAGTATGCAGTCAAGTACGACCTTAGAAACCTCTTAAACGTCGAGGAGGGCAAGGCGAGGGGGCTGGCGGAGGCGGGGGCGCCGGAGCTCTCCGAGTTCAGTGACGTGAATTTCGGCGTTAAGGCCTTGGTGGCTTTAATCGCGTATAGGGAGTATGCGCTAGGCAGAAAGAGCCCATACGGCACGGCAACTAGGTATTGGCTTGAGGTGGGCGGGTCTGCCTGGCTCCTCTACTACGCGCCGTGGACGGCGTACCTCAAGGCCGAGAGAGCGAAAGCGGAGAGGCCCGCGGCTGTGGAGGAGTTGGTGGCGGAGGGTCTCCGCCGCCTCTTCCTAAAACCCGACGCCGACCACTACAGCCGCTTTGTCGAGGAGCTCAAAGAAGGCGGCAGACTGGCGCTGGAGCTTGAGAACAAGACTAAGTCGTCTTACGTGTTTAGGCTATTCAGGCTTGAGGAGGGCGGCGGGCTCAAGGAGCTGGGCGTAAAGCTTAGGATTGCAAAGGTGGGAGAGGGCATAGTCTACGCTCTGGAGTTCGACGATATAGAGAGGTGGCAGAGGTTCTTTAGGCCGGAGCTTGAGGCGGCGGTGAGGGCGGCAGAGGTGGTTAGGGAGCGTCTGCCCGTCGAAGATCTCTTCTCCTACATGGTGGGCTGGGTTGCCTCAGACGTGGCGATAAGTAAAGGGCTGTTGGAAATGACGACGTCCCACTTGTGGCAGTTGGCTGAGACTCACGCCTTGTTCGGCTGGTCTGACATTGCAGTGCTCCGCGTGAGTTTGACTCTTGAGGGGCCGAAGCCACAGTTCCAGGTCAGTACCTCTCTCGACATGCTCGACGAGGCGGTCAGAAAAAGCGCGGGGGGCGGGTGGCTTAAAATGTTGGGCATTAAGGCGGAGAGCTGGGATGAGCTGAGGCGGTGGGTTGTGGAGAACTGGGGTGGCGTGGTGGACGCCGCGGTGAGGCGGCTGGGTGAAGAGGTCCGGGGCGAGCTAAAGGGTCTGAGGGATAAGCTAAACGACGACAAGGTGGCTAGAGAGGTCGTTGCGCCTGCTCTTCTGCTTATCCAGGCGGAGAGGCTGGGCGTAAACGAGACGACGCTGAAATACTTCGCCGCTGTTATCTCCGGCGCAGTAGGCGGAGACGGATACGTATCCACAGCGATGAGGGTGGTCGGCTTGACCAGCGGCGAGCGCGAAATCGCCTTGCTCTGGGCGGCCGCCCTCGCGGCGCACGGCATAAAGGCGAAAGTGGAGGAAGTTGGAGGTGTGTTTCGGGTGCTTGTGTCTGGCGATGATGCCGCCAGGCTTGCTGGTCTCTACTTCCTCTGCGGGCATCCTCTGCTTGAGGGGGATAAAAGAGTTATTAACCATAAGCTGGCTGAAGCCGTGGAGCTGGGGGCCGAGGGGCTCAGCGTCAGCTGGGAGGGTCTGAGGCTGACCAAGAGCGGCGTCGCCGCCGATTTGACCATTTCGGAGGGCGGCATCGCCGTGAAGTATAATGTATATCTGCTGAACGACATCCGGCTCGAATTCCAATCGTCAGATCGGAGCCGCGTGGAGCTCGCGGCCCGCCTCCTCAAGCTGGCTGGCGTCAGCGCAGAGGTGAGGAAAGAGGGCGGTAGAGACGTATGGCGCGTCAGAGCCTACACCAACGTGCTTGCGGCTGGGCGCGAGGAGCTCAGAAAAGCCCTTGCCGAGATCGTCAAGACGGCGCATAGCAACGGCTGGGTGGACGCCAGAAAGGCTGAGGGGTGGCTGGAGAAGCTGGAGAGGGGGCGCGTGCTGATGGAGGGATGGCCGAAGTACGAAGTGGGGCTTACGCGTAGCGGCGCGCTGGTGGTTAGATATCGCTCCATCAATCCCGAGAGCATAGAGCAGGAGGCACAGCGGTTTAGGGAGGTGGGCCTCGTTGAAGGCGTCCACTTCACGGTGAAGATGCCGGAGGAGGGCCGCTACGGCTACGTGAGGATCCTTAGGGAGGGCTTGGAACGCGCCGCCTGGCTCTCCGTACACGGCTCCGGCGAACAGCAGAGACTGGCGGCAGAGTTCATAGAATACATACTCCAGAGGGCGAGGGAGAAGGGCGAAGATGTGTATAGGAAGGCCTTGGAGGTCGTGGAAGAGGGGAAGGCGAGGGGCTCTTTGAGGTTGGAGGGCTTTGAGAGAAGGGTCGAGGTGGGGGGCAGGGAGCACGTAGTAAGGGTATTAGGCGGAGGCGCCGAGTTCGATGAGGGCAGAGGCGGCAGGAAGTTGCTGAGAATTAAGATAACGGCTGAGGTGGACGGCGTAAGGGGCGAGTACACAATCACCTTCGGCAGGCGCGGCAGAAACAACGCGGCCGTGGGCTTCGCCGTGGTAAGGGCCGGCACCCCCGGCGGCAGTGAGGCAGACGCGGAGAGACTCGCCGCCGTGGTAGAGGCGCTAACAGGCGTAAAGCCGAGGGTGTACCGCATGAAAGACGGCGCTATAATTATAGAGTGCGGCAGGGCGCATCTAGAAGGCTTCGCCCGCTACGCCGAGCTCGCAGACGCCATAGAGAAGTGGCTGGAGGAGACGGGCTCATAGCTTGTCGAGAATCTCGTACACCTTAGTAAGTTTGTTTATCTCCTCCACGTTTTCTATGTATTCCAGTTGCGAGCCGCATACCGGACATACGCCGCCTCTGTTGACTGCCTCGTCTAGGGTGTACCTCATGAAGCAGTTGGGACATCAGCCCGCCGACTCAACGACTCCGCAGACGTGTTGTGGCTTATGTGCCCCCCGAACTTCACAGGCAGAGAGGCGACGAGACCTCCCTCGGGGGTCAGCAGTGAAGCCCCCGCTGTTCGATCCAATTCCGAAGCTTTACCCCGTAGACCCGCGGCGCTTGGGCGAGGTCTTGCACAGTACGAGAACTGGTGAGGAACATGGCGGTCTTGATCTCCGCAACGACGGCCTCTA
>Ga0326760_1000786_pt1 | contig 15261 bp, 18 predicted proteins | sample GCREP_S_FD_207668 | JGI IMG/M metagenome (GOLD analysis project Ga0326760, IMG submission 207668) | Hot spring sediment microbial communities from Geyser Creek Basin, Yellowstone National Park, WY, United States - GCR.EP_S | ecosystem: Environmental > Aquatic > Thermal springs > Near-boiling... | reverse complement strand
GATAGTGTTTGTTAAGCTTGGGTATTGAAATGACATCTAACAAACCAACAGGGAATCTATGATCAGTCCTCACTTTACCATCTACTAAAATCTCCCTCGCTTTTATTATTTTCTTCGCTTCCTTTCCCGTTTCTGCTAAGCCTAGAATATCTCTAACAATTATAGCTAAAGGGATACACTCATCCTTCTTATGGGGTCCTGGGGATGGTGAAAAGGTCCAAGTGTACTTTTTCTTTGGAATAGGCCAAAATGATGGCGCTGCAAGTCTTTTAAGATGAGCCACTTTTACCACGCTCAAGCATTTTTATTCTATACTTATCTTCTAAATTTAGCTTTATTATCATTAAATTACTTGGTGAAATAGGAACCAAATATTCCGTGCCAACACTCCTTTTTTTCTTTACAGTATCTACATAAACTTTGTATTTCTTTGTGTCAATTTTCACAACCTTTCCAACTACGCCTTTAAACTCACCACGCATAACTTTAACTTCATCTCCTGTTCTCAATGGAAAGCTTCTTCTTTTATACTTCTCTCTTAGTTCTTTAGAAAGATGCGCAGATATCATCTTTCTCCTCAAGTGCAATGGAGCATTATATAAGAATTTTCTTTGCTTTCTTGGTTTTTTTGATTTCGGTCTCTTCATTTTTATCACACAACAATGGTTGCTATCTTTCCTATACTTGAAAATCTTTCTATGACTTCTCTAGCCACAGGCCCCTTTATTTCAGTCCCCTTTGGTTCTCCTTCTTCGTTAACCAGAACAGCAGCGTTATCTTCGAATGCTATTCTTGTTCCATCAGCCCTTCTATATTCTTTTTTCTGTCTTATTATTACGGCGTCGAAAATCTGCTTTCTCATTTTTACATCTCCCTCTTTAACCACAACCTTCACCATGTCTCCAACTCCCGCCTTCGGAATTCTTCTTCTTTTCCCTTTATACCCTCTAACTGCAATAATTTGCAAGATTTTTGCACCGGTATTATCAGCACAAACTATATAACTTCCAACGTTCAAAGCCTTAGTTATTTTAGCCTTTAAAGCTTTCATCTTCCTTTCACCTGTAAAACAACAAAGGCCTTTGTTTTACTTAACTTTCTAGTTTCGCCTATCACGGCAATATCTCCAACTTTAGCATCTATGCAAGGAGGCAAATGAGCATACAATCTAGAATGCCTTCTTTCGTATCTTTCATATTTAGGTAAATAATGGAAATACTCTCTTTCTATAACAGCGGTTTTCTGTGGTCTAAGCGAAACTATTCTACCTTCAAAAATCCTACCTCTAACCTTTATGTTTCCATGCCAAGGACATTTTTTATCTTCACATTTTCTCTTAGGCGGTTCCAAACCTTCTATTCCTATATTTTTTACCATATACACACCTATAATTCTAATTCTTTAAGTGGAGAGATAAAAAGATTAATGCTTGAAGTTATAATCTTCCTTCTCTTAATTCTTGTAGTTTATCTGATTTATAAGAATATTGAGTGGAAGTTCAAATTTGAAGAGAAGGTCAGAAAATACATTGAAGAAAAAGAGGAAGAAATTAGAAGGGATGCAATAGAAAGAAGCTCCAGGATACTTTCTGGGAAGGCTTTGGAGAAAATGGTTCCATTTTTAAAAGAGTTCAATCATTCTCCCCATGATGTTAGATGGTTAGGAGATCCTGTAGATTTAATAGCGTTCGATGGAATCTCAGAAGGAAATCCTCAAAAAATAACCTTTATAGAGATAAAATCAGGGAAAAGTAGGTTGAGCGAAAAACAGAAAAAAATAAGGCAAATTGTAGAGGAGAAAAAAGTTTTCTGGGAGGAAATTAAGATAGAAGAAAAATAAAGGAAGAAAGAGGGAAAAAAGAAGAAATATTTATTTACCTACTCTTTTACTCTTTTTCTTTCTTCTTTTTCTTCTTTGCCATTTCTCCTTACCGGGTTCCTCCAAGAGGAACCCTATTTAACTTTTTATTTATCATTTTTTAAACTTTTTTGTAGACTAAGCAAAATAGAGGAAAAGATAAGATGTCCACGAAAAAAACATTTTTAATTTCACTCTTTTTGACTCTACTTTTCTTCTTCATTGATGTTTCGAGAAAAACAGGATATTTTCTTGGTTTAGAAAAGAGGTGTTTAGTAGCGAGAGTGATAGATGGTGACACTGTAGAGGTTTCGAATAAGGAAAAAATAAGACTTATTGGTATCAATGCTCCAGAAATCGATGATAAATTTGGGAAAGAAGCAAAGGAGCTTCTCTCTTCACTAATAGAAGGAAGAGTTGTAAAAGTAGAAGAGTATGGTAAAGATGAGTATGGAAGAAAATTGGCCTTCCTATTCCTAGAAGATAGGAACATCAATGTTGAGATGGTGAAAAGCGGGTTTGCGCATATTTTCAAAATAAATAAAGTTCCAAAACATGTTGAAGAGCTTAGAAAAGCGGAGGAAGAGGCAATGGGTAAACAACTTGGGATATGGAAAAAATCCAACATAACTTGCATAAAGCTATTGGAGCTTAAGGTTGTGGGTGAGGAGAAAGTAGTTTTAAAAAACGAATGCAAGTTTCCTATCCAGATTGAAAATTGGAGTTTAGAAGATGAAAGTCATAATAGGTTTAAATTTCCCAAGTATCTTTTTAGACCTAATGAAACCATTGAAATTTATACAAGAAACAAAACAACAAGATTTTCATTCAAGAAGAAATTTCCAATATGGGATAGGGAAGGAGATACTCTCTTTTTAAGAGATTCGCAAGGTTTTCTGGTACTCTTTTACCGATATTAGCCTCCTGCAAATTTGCTTGCGTTCAGTGAGATTAAAGAGGCAATACTTGCTATAATTTTTGGTTCAACAATTGCTATATCACTGACAGTTATTATTCCGACTAGCTTCTCATTCATCATCACAGGCAATCTTTTAATTTTATTCTTAACCATGAGATCTACAGCTTTTTCCAAAGGTTCATCTGCTTGAATTGTTATAACGTTTTTGGTTGCTATTTCTCCAATGGTAACTTTGTCAGGATCTTTACCTTCTCCTATTGCCTTTAGAATATCTGTGCTAGTAATAATACCTACAATTTTATCTTCCTCCATAATAACTAGGCTTCCCATGTTCATCTCTCCCATTACTTTCGCAGCTTCTCTTAATGTTACTACCGGCTTGGCAACTACTACATTTTTGTTCATAACGTCTTTCACAAGCAACATAATACTATTTTATTTTGGTAAATAAACCTCTTTTCTTGAAAAAGAATAAAAAATAGAGAAAAAGAAATGCTAGTCCAATAAAAAAGAAGAGGCGCATGAATTTTAACTCTGCTTTAATTTTGGTTAACCAGGCTACAGGTATTTCGAAATTATTAATTTTTCTTAGGGAAGCCGGAAAGACATCAAAAGAGAAATATGGTAATGAGACAGAAAGAAAAGTAACTGCGAGGGAAAGAAGTTTGTTTTCTGGTTTCTCAATTAAGAAAAGATATATGCCTCCAAACAATATTGTTGTGAGCAGTAAATAGCCCAAGGCTTTACCTAAGAACCTATTAAACTCGAAGCTTATGAAATAAGTCATCTTCTTTTCTTTTACGCATCTTTCTAATGTGCAATTGTATTTTTCAAAATAAAGGGAATCAAAAATTTTTGATGCGATGTAGTTGCTAATATTTTCTGGTTTTAAGGACAATATTTCTTTGCAAGAAAGGCTGATATTTTTACCAACATTTATTATTGTTTCGTTCGCATTCTCGCACTGATATTTTGTGTATTGTACGATTAGTTCCGCTTGTTCTTTGGAAAGATTTAGTTGAGCTTCTATAAAAGGAAGAGCAATTTCTTTCACATTTTCATAGCTTGTAATCTTAAAGAATATAAAGAGAAAAAGAAAGAAAGTGAGAGACAAACTAAAAAATATGGAAGATAGTATTTTAGTGCTTCTCTTTAAAATCTGCATATTGCTTATCTCCTTTTAAGTTAACCAATGTACGGTTGCAATTCTTCCTTCTGTATTTGCTTCTTTCTTTCTTCAAATCTTTTATAGTACTCTATTAATTCTTTAGATAGACTTGGAGGTATTTTCTTTAGTGCCTCTTCAAAGTGTTTGGCCTTAACTTCTTTTGCATTTATGTCTTCTCTTAAGGCATTCATTGCAGCCTCTCTTACTAAAGCTTCTAAGTCGGCACCAGAATAACCCTCTGTTCTTTTTGCCAGTTCTTCGAGGTTTACATCCTTAGCTAGTGGAACTTTTCTCGTGTGAACTTTTAGTATTTCTAGCCTTCCTTTTTCATCAGGTGGCGGAATGAAAACGAGCTTGTCCAATCTTCCAGGTCTTAATAGTGCTGGATCAACAAGGTCTGGTCTATTGGTTGCTGCAATTAGTACAACGTTTTTAACTTCTTCTATGCCAGAAATTTCTGTGAGAAGCTGAGCTACAATTCTTTCTGTAGCTTCATGCATACCAATTCCTCTTCTTGGTGCTAGTGCATCAATTTCATCGAAGAATATTATACATGGTGCTACTTGTTTTGCTTTCTTGAACAAATCTCTAACTCTCTTTTCAGATTCACCAAACCATTTGCTTAATAGCTCAGGTCCTTTAACGGCAATAAAGTTCGCTCCACTTTCTGTAGCTACAGCCTTAGCCAACAAAGTTTTTCCACATCCTGGAGGACCGTACAACAATATTCCTTTTGGTGGTTGTATTCCAAGTCTTTCAAAAGATTCTCTGTATTTCAATGGCCACTCTACCATCTCTCTCAAAGTCTTTTTAACTTCTTCCAAATCTCCAATATCTTCCCATTTCACTTTTGGAACTTCTACTAAAACTTCTCTCATTGCAGAAGGCTCAACAACTCTTAAGGCGTTTTCAAAATCTTGTTTTGTTACGACAAGCTTTTCCAAAACTTCTTTTGGTACTTCTTCCCCTTCCTTCAATTTATCTCTTATTTCTGGCAAAACTCTCCTTAAAGCACTCATAGCAGCTTCTTTACACAAAGCCATTAAATCAGCACCAACAAACCCATGAGTTTTATCTGCTATTTCTTCCAAATTAACATCTTTAGCTAAAGGCATATTTCTCGTATGAATCTTTAATATCTCTAATCTACCATTTCTATCAGGAACAGGAACTTCAATTTCTCTGTCAAACCTTCCTGGTCTTCTTAAAGCCGGATCTATATCATTTGGTCTATTAGTTGCAGCTATCACAATAACTTTTCCTCTACTTTTCAAACCATCCATCAAACTCAACAAAGTTGCAACTATTCTTCTCTCAACTTCTCCAGTGACTTCCTCTCTTTTTGGAGCTATCGCATCAATCTCATCAAAGAAAATTATAGCTGGAGCATTCTTTTCTGCTTCTTCGAAAATTTTTCTTAAATTGGCTTCCGATTCTCCATAAAACTTCGATAAGAATTCTGGTCCATTAACTGAAATAAAGTAAGCTCCGCTTTCGTTTGCTACAGCTTTAGCAAGTAAAGTCTTTCCTGTACCAGGTGGACCATACAACAAAACTCCCTTTGGAGGTTCAATACCAAGTCTCTCAAAAATTTCAGGATGTCTTAAAGGTAGTTCAATCATCTCTCTAACTTTTTCAACAACGGGTTTTATACCACCAATATCCTCATAAGTTACAGCGGGAATTGCTCTAGCTTCTAATTTCATTCCCTCTGGCAACTTCTTCAAAACTTCCACTTCAGTTATCTCTCCAACTCTAACAATTTTGTTAGAAGGCTCTGTATTTACAACAATAAACTTTGTTTCAGCTGGGAAAGGTGTGAAAAAGAAATCTTCAAAATCTCCGCCGAAAAACTCTTCAAAAAATGTAGTACCTCTTCTTCTTCCAAAAGCTGGAGCAGGAACGATAATATCTCCTTTTACTAAAGGTCTTCCAAGCAAATTTTGTTTTATCAAATCTGGGGCAACATGCAATATAACGCCAGGCTCAGCAGGAGCTAAAACAACTTTTCTTGCTTCTACAGGCTCCGCTCTTCTAACAATAACACTTTCTCCTACTCCAACACCAGCGTTCTTTCTCGTAATTCCATCCATTCTTATGATATTTAAGCCAATATCAGCAGGATAAGCTCTTCTAACAATAGCAGCAGTTTTTCTCGTTCCCTCTAACTCAACAATATCCCCCTCTTTAACCCCAATTTTTCTCATAGCATCGCTATCCATTCTAACAATTCCTCTTCCTGCCTCGTCCTTAGCTGTTAATTCTCCAACTTTAAGCTTTACTTCCCCATTTGCCATATTATTCACTTTATTATCCAAAATTTAAAGTATTGAAATTCTTTTTATACTTTTGGTATGTGATGAGTTCTTGCGTATAATGCGCCATCAACTATTGTAGGCAATTTTAGTAATCCTTGTAAGAATCTCTCCCAACCCAAACCAAAACCAGAAGTTTGCTTATATGTAGGCAAATCTCTTATATCAATATAAGGATCATACCATCTCATTATCTTCTTAATTGTTTTTTTATCAATCTTTAGAGTTTTTTGGAACAACCAGTTTATTTTGTATCTTGCCTCTTTAGAAGTTCTAACTCTATGCCCAGAGCCCACAAACTCTCTGTATCCAGGCCAAATTAAATCCGCTGTATCGGCAACAGGCACATTTTCGTAGCTTTTTGTCTCAATTATATCACCATCTATGTTAATTGTTGTATATTCTTTTCCTGGTTCCTTATCTACATATGTTTGATAGAAGAAGCTAGAGAAGTACGGTATTTCCTTTACGAATACGAAGGAGTCCATCATATTTGAAATTTTAACTTCTTCCCAAGAACCCCAGTATTTTGTTGAGAAAGTTTTATATTCCTCAAGCCCAGTTTCTTGATGTAATTTCTGAAGAGCTTCATATAGCGATACCTTTTTCATATTTTTGCTATTATTTTCCAAATATCTCAGATAATCCTTGTCTACAAAACTGAGAAGTTCATTTTCACATTTTTGTATTACATCTTTTATAATCTTACTTACTAAATTTTCTATTATTTTCTCGTTTTTTTCCTGATTAACTTTCCCCTCATATTCTATATGATGGAATTCTGAGAGATGACACCAATCTGCCTTTTCTCTTCTGAAGGAGTTGTATATAGAGAAAACATGATTAAAATCAGAAAATGCTAGCGTAAACTCTAAATAAAGTTGAGATGACTCAGAAAGAAATACGTCATGTCCAAACCAATCTAATTTCATCGGAAAGACTTCTATATCCAATTTTTCCCTTATCTGTCTTATTCCTCTTAAATATTCTAGTATGGCTGCTCCAGGAGAAGAAAGTAATCTTGTGGTTAAAGGCAGTGTTACAAAATTTGCATCTATTGATTTAAAGTATTCTACAGTAGAAAAATAAATTGCAGAGTTAATGCGAGAGATATTTTCCCAATATTTTCTCCTCATCTTGCTTGAAAAATATGTCGAAAATTCATGAGGTCTTAAACTTATTTTTCTAATATCATTTATTGGCTTGTATATCTTGTTCCCATTGTACCTTATTACCTTTTTATCTTTTAACAATAGGGAAGTAAATGGATGAAGTTCCATTGATTAATTTTGGAATTATAAAATAAATAATTAACGCTCCAACATAAGATGTTATAGAAACAAAAGAGTAAGTTCAATCTAAATTTTAGTCATTCGTCTAATCGAGAGATAAGCGAAGTTAAAATACATCGAAGACTTGAGATCTCGAATACGAACTCCTTAAAAATTTCATAGAAAATGGTGTATTTGGAAGAAAGTCTAATTTCAAGAAGATTTTCTTTATCTTTTGTTAGTTTTCTGCTTAAGAGTTAAGCATCGGCTTCATATTTATGAGATTATGGAGTGTCGACTAGTCTACTAAATTTTTACAACCCCAACTACAAATCTATAAACTCTCAATACAAAAATTACTATGAAGACCTATATTACAAGATTAACTTTGCAAGGTTTCAAGAGTTTTAATAGAAAGATTTCTATTCCATTTTTTCCTGGGTTAATAGAGATTACTGGCCCGAATGGTAGTGGAAAAAGCAACATTATTGATGCGATAAGTTTTGTTTTAGGAAGAACTTCTGCCAAAAGTTTGAGAGCAGATAGATTACATGAATTAATCTTTAGAGGAACCGAAACTAAAAAACCAGCTGAATATGCTAGTGTAACAATCTACTTCGACAACTCTCAAAAGGTTTTTCCGTTTGAAGATAAAGAAATTTCAATAACAAGAAAGGTTAATAGAAAAGGGTACGTTGTTTATAAGTTAAATGGCAAAACAACAACTAGAGAAAAAATTCTCGAGGTTTTGTCTTTAGCCAATATAAGACCGGATGGTTATAATATAATTCAACAAGGAGACGTAACTAGAGTTTTAGAAATGAATCCTGTAGAAAGAAGAGAGATTATAGATGAAATTTGTGGAATTGCCGAATACAATGAGAAAAAAGAAAAAGCTTTGAAAGATCTAGAGTTTGTTGATCAAAAGCTTAGAGAAGTTGAGATAATAGTAACTCAAAAATATGAAATTTTCAAAAAGCTTGAGGAAGAAAGAAATAAAGCAATAAGATATCAAGAGTTGCAAAAACAATTGACAATTTTACAAGCTTCTTATTGGAAGAAAAGAGTCGAGAGTTTAAGTGAGAAATTAAACAAGCTTCTTGAAAACATTTCTAAAATTAAGGAGAAAATTGAGGAGGTTGATAAAGAAATAAAAGAGAAGGAGCAAAAGCTTGAAGAAATTGAGAAGACCAACGCAGAGATAGTGAAAAAAATTATTGAGCTCTCTAGAAAGCTTAAAGTCAAAGAGGAAGCAAGTAAGATAAGATCAAGGTTGTTAATTATTAGGGAAAAAATTGAAACTAATAAAAGAGAGGCTGAAAGGCTTCAAAATTTGATTGAAGAGATGGAAAGACTTGAAATAAAGAAGGCAGAATTCGCTAGAGAAATGTCAAAAGCTGTAAAGGAAATTTTGAATTTGAAATTGAAAGGTGTTTATGGAACTATCGCAGATTTAATTTCTGTTCCAGAGGAATATAAAATAGCAATAGAAGTTGCTGCTGCTCAGCATTTATATGACATTGTTGTCGAGAACGAGGATGTTGCTATAACTTGCATAGATTTTCTTAAAAAAGAAAAAATAGGTAGAGCAACATTTTTACCATTAAATAAAATAAAGCCGCAAGAGTTTAAAGAAAAGGAATTTTTGGATAGAGATGGTGTTATTGGAATAGCAAGCAAGATTATAAGTTATGATAGAAAATTTGCGCCAGCTATCGAATTTGTTTTTGGAAATACTTTGATTGTGGATAGCTTGCAAACAGCAAAAGAAATTGGAATTGGAAAAGTTAGAATGGTTACTTTAGATGGGGATTTGATAGAGAGAAGTGGAGCAATCACTGGAGGATATTTAGTAAGAGAAGCAAAAAAAGAGGAAAAAGAAAAAGTTAACGTTGAAGAATATAGGAAGCTTAGGCTACAATTGTTGGCAGAAGTTGAGGAATTGAAAAAAGAAGAGGAGGAACTTGAAAGAAAATTAAAAGACCTTTCTGCGTCTGAAGAAAGCAAGGAAATGATAAATTTAGAGAAAATAAGAATTGCTTCTGAAAAAGAAGTTGAGAGATTAAGAGAAACTAGAAGAAAACTACAAGACAGAAGAATTAACTTAGAAATTGAGATGAATAGATTAGCAATTGATAAAGCTAAAATTGAAACAGAGCTAGAAAATGCAAAGAAAGAATATGAAAAATTTGTTGGAATAGAAACAATTGATGAGAGGTTAGATGTTTTAGAAAGCAAATTGAAAAAACTTGAAGCAGAGCTTAAATCAATGGGTGCAGTTAATTTGAAAGCTATTGAAGAATATGAGAATTTGAAAAAAGAGTTTGATGCTTTGAAAGAGAAGTATGAAAAAGTTTTAGAAGAGAAGAGAGCTGTTTTAAGAATGATTGAAGAGATTGATAATAAGAGAAGAGAGGTTTTCTTTTTAACATTGGATAAAGTTAGTAAGGAGTTTAATTCAGTTGTTAATAAAATAATGGGTGGAGAAGGGGTTTTAACTTTGGAGGATGTCAATAATTTGGAATCTGGCCTATTAATAAAAGTTAGGTTTCCCGAAAAAGGGGAAATTGATATAGATGCGCTTTCTGGAGGAGAAAAAAGTTTAGTTGCTTTAGCTTTCCTTTTTGCATTGCAAAGATTTAAGCCATCACCATTCTACCTTATGGATGAAATAGATGCAGCATTAGACAAGGAAAATAGTCTTAAAGTTGCTAAATGGCTTAAAGAGGCATCTAAAGAAAGTCAGTTTATCATAGTTACTCATAATGATATAACACTAAAGTTTGCCGATAAAATTTATGGTTGTACTTTGGAAGAAGGTGAAACAAAAATATTGAGTGTTGAATTACCAAAAGGGTGAGAAAATGGAAGATTGTATTTTCTGTAAAATTGTTGAAGGAAAATCGCCATCTTACAAAATTTTAGAAGATGAGGAGCATTTAGCATTTTTAGATATCTATCCAATTGTTAAGGGACAAACTTTAGTTATAACAAAAAAGCATTTTGATAGTTATCAATTTAATTTACCAGATGATGTTTATACTAAGCTATTTTTATTTGCTAAAAAAGTTGGAAAAATTTTAGAAAAGGCTTTGGGAGCTAAAAGAGTTTTTTTAGTTGTTGAAGGCATGGAGGTAAAACACATTCACATAAAACTCTATCCTGTTTACAAAATAAATTCAAATGTTTCACCAAAAATAATAGATACTCTGTCCAAAGACATAAAGGAAAATTGGTATAATGGATACATTGCAACTTTGCATGGAGAGAGAGCTAGCGATGAAGAACTAAAAGAGATAAGCGATAAAGTTAAAGAGTATTTGATGAAGCAAAATATTTAAGTGAGAAAAAGACATCAAAAAAATGAAAAAGGATATTCTTGTTATAAACCCGAGAAGCAATATTGCTATTTCTACTCTTTGGAGCAAAAAAGAATTTTTGCTTGAGAAAATTCCGGAGAATGTGAAAAGGAAAATTGGAATAATTGGTACAACTTACACTTCTTATGGAATAAACTACATCCTTGAAACTTTAGCAGAAAACCCACAAATAGATACCTTAATTCTTTATGGTTATGATTTGTCAACTAGCGGAGAAGTTTTATGTAAGGTTTTTGGAGAGAAGAAAATGGATTTACCAGTAATAATCCTCGATAAAGGTAAAGTCGAAGAAATAGTTAGATCAATTAAACTAGTTGATTTAAGGAAGGCAGCAAAAGAAATGAAAATTGAAAAACTTTTTGAAGAGATTGAAAAAAATTATTGTGAGACGAAGCCAAAAAGAGACAAGATTGATTTGAAAGTTGAGGAAAAGAGCAGTATTGAAAGTTACCCATTTCCATTAAGCGGACATTACATTTACGATAACAAAAGCGTTTTTAGAGCATGGGTTAAGATTTTGGATTTGATAATGAGGTTTGGTAGTTTAAAGTTTAGTGAATATGAAATTCCACAAAAAGAGTTTTTGAATGTTGTTGTGAGTTTAGGACTGTATGGAAAAGATTATAAGCTAGAAAAGGAGTTTTTTGAATTTATTGAAAAGGAAAATTTTGAGAGGCATATAAATGAAGTTTTGAGTCCGAAGAAGCCAGAAGGAGTTGAATATACTTATGGAGAAAGATTCTTTGCTCATAGATTTGGGAAGAACCAAATAAATTATTTGATTGATAAGCTTTCTAAATCTCCTTATTCTAGAAGAGCCTTAGTAGTCAGTTGGGATCATGAAAAAGATCAAAATATAGAAAATCCTCCTTGCATTATAGGAGTTCAAGGAATAATAACAGAAAATTTCTACAATCATACTGTAATCATAAGAAGCAATGACATGTTTAAGGCATGGCCAGTTAATTTTGTTGCTCAAATAGAACTTGCAAAATTTATTGTGAACGAAATAAACAAGAGAGCAAATACCGATTATAAGCTTGGTAGTGTTACAAGCATAAGTATAAGCGCTCATATCTATCAAACAGATTTCGAGAGAGCAAAGAAAGTTATAGAGAAATACTCTGGAAAAATGAAAGAATTTGTTGAAGACCCCAAAGGAAACTTTTTGATTTATTTGGAAAATGGAAAAGTTGTTTTAGAGCATAGAACACCAGATAATTCTATTGTTCTTTGGAAGAATTCTTTTGAAAATTTTGAGCAAGCTTATGAGTTTTTGAAGAGTGGCAATATGTTTAGTTTTGCTTCTCACGCTTTCTATTTGAGTAAGGAATTGAAAAATGCGTTTGAAAAATTGAAAAAAGGAGAAGAATATGAACAAGATTCAGCTTAAACTTTTTGCAGTTTTTTAACAAGCTTCTTGAAAATGAAGTAAGTGATTATTGCAAGTATTATTGTGAAGAAAATTAGGTCTGAGAATTTTTCTATTTGTAAGTTTTTCCAATTCTCTTCGAGAAAATACCCAAGAGAAGTTAAGAATGAGCACCAGATTAAAGAACCAGAGAAAGTGTAAATTAGATAATCTTTAAGTTTCATTTTTGAAAATCCAGCTGGCAAAGAAACTAATTCTCTTATTCCTGGTAACATTCTTCCAAAGAAGACAGCTTTTTTACCATGTTTCTTAAACCAATTATCAGCAGCTCTAAGCTTTTTCTTATCAATAAAAAAGTATTTGCCATATTTTTCAGCAAATTTTCTCCCAAGTTTCAAAGCAGCAAAGTAGTATAATAAAGATCCCATTGTTGTACCAATTGTTGCTATCAATATTCCAATCAGTAAACCGAGCGAACCAAAATTGTAGAAAGAGAGAAGATATCCTGATAGTGGCAATATTATCTCGCTTGGTATTGGTGGGAATATCGTTTCTAGAAAAACTCCAAGTAAAATTCCTAGGAAAAGATTTTGGTAAATTGCTGCTATCAAAAAATTTACTATTTCGTTCAGCATTTCATTGATTTTGCTGTTTAGAATTTAAATAGAGGTTTTATTTTGATATTCAAAAGTAATAAATGAAGAAAGAAGAAATTATAAGAAAAATAGCTGAGGTCTTGAAAAATGAAAAGAAAGTAGCGTTTGCTTACTTGTTTGGTTCTTTTCTTTCAAGCAAACATTATAACGATGTAGATTTAGCTGTTTATGTAAAAGGTAAGGTTGATGTTAATTTTTAAGCGAGGCTCGCACTTAAGTTAGAAAAAGAGATTGGAAAAGAGTTTGATGTTTTTGTAATTAACGATAAACCAACACTTTTTCTTTCAGAGGTTTTTAGAAGAGGAAAGCTTGTGGTTTCGCGAGATGAAAATTTGAGAGCTAAATTTGAAACCGAAAAGCTTCCAGAAGTCTTGGAGTATAATGAGCTAATGAAGCAGTTTGATGAGAAAAGGTTTGATAAATATGGAATTAGATAAAAGACTTATTCAGCTTAGGATTGATATCATAGAGAGAAATATTAAAGAGGCTAGAGAGATTGTTAAGTGAGAAATTAGTTATAGAGATGAATTAGCTTTAAAACACGCGCTTCTTGAAAGCATAGAGGCATGTTTTGATATTACAAATCATATAATTTCTGCTTTCGATTTTAGAAGACCTTTGAGTTATAGCGATGCTTTTGAAGTTTTAAAGGAGAATAGGATAATTGATGAAAAGCTCGCTGAAAGATTAAAAGAAATAGCTAAGTTTAGAAATTTTTTGGTTCATGGGTATGCTTTTGTTTAGAAAGAAAAATTAATTAGTAGAAATAGTAAAGCAAGATATCAAAGACATTGAAGAATTTGTGAGAATTGTTTTAAAATTAATCAAAAAATAGCCCCGGGCGGATTCGAACCGCCGTCTCGGGCTCCAGAGGCTTCCGCTAGATTCCGCGTCCTTGACCGCTAGACGACGGGGCTTTAAATTTAATTTTGCTACATTATTTAATTTCTTTTTAAACATTCAAAAAAAATTAACAACATGAGAGAAGAAATAGAACTTTTTCTGAAGAGAGCTGAAGTATTCAAGAGAGATGCTGAGAATGACTTCAAAAATAAAGATTTCGATATTTGCATGTTTCATTTAGAGCAAGCTGCACAACTTTTGATAAAAGCAAAGTTGCTTGAAATTAAAGGCTCTTTTCAAAGAACACATTCTTTAAGAACATTGCTATTAGAGCTTGCTGAAAATTGGAAGAAAGAAGAAGTCAAAAAGTTTATAGAAGAAAATAAAGAGGTTTTGAGAGATTTAGAGAGAGCTTATATTTCTTCTCGCTATATTTATGAAGAGTTTTTTGAAGAAGAGGTTAAAAGAGCTTTTGAGGTTGTTGAAAAACTTAAGGAGATGTTATGGAAAGGTTGAAGTATTTTTTAAATTTTAAAGAAGTTGGAAAGGAAGTAAAAGAAATTGTTAACAAACATGTAAAAGCAAGAGTTTTTATTTTTGGAAGTGTTGTCAGAAATGATTATTGTATTGGTTTGAGCGATATTGATATTGCAATTGTTTCTGATGAGTTTGAGAATAGGGAGAAAAGATTAAAAGTTTATGACATTCTTTTCTCTAAATATTTTGACTCCCCTCTAGAATTTCATTTGTTAACTCCAAAGCAGTGGGAGTTTTTCTTGAGGTTCATAGGAAGCGAATTTATTGAAATTTAAAAGTTAACTTCAAAAAATTGTTTGCTAATTTAACTATCCAATCCCAAGTTTTCTTTCTACAAACTCTTTAGCAACTTCAAAATCTGTTAATTCGGTTAAAAGAAATGGTTTCAATTCAGCTTCCCATTTTGGTTTTATTTCCTCAATCTTCCTCTTTATTAGTTCTTTGTTAAATTCCATTCTGAAGATCTTCAATTTTTTCCGAATTAATTCTTCTTTTGGCTCAACAAATCTTAGTAAAAAGAATAGGTCATAAAGATCTCTTGCATTATTCCTTTTTATTAAAGCATGAATTTTTTCAGCAAGTATTTCTTCCAATTTCAAAACTCTTAAGGAAAATGGAGGAATATCTATATAAGAAGAAATGTAGTTTTTCACTTCAAAACCGAAAACGATGTTAACTAAGCTGACATCAATTCTTATTGTGTTAAACTGAGTTAATATGCCAGGAAATCTTAACTTGAATAAAAAAGAAGTTTTTGTTTTCTTTGATTCAATTTTTGCTTTCAATTCTCTAGCAACGCTTTCAACAGTTTCTCTTATGTTTTTTTGTGCAAGAACAGAAAAATCTAAATCTTCAGAAAATCTTGGTAAATTATAAAGCTTATACAAACAAGTTCCTCCTTTGAAAATGAAATTGTTTGATTTTTTGTAAAGATGATAAAGCA